>Ga0126312_10001574_pt1 | contig 14992 bp, 16 predicted proteins | sample Plot104A_FD_92537 | JGI IMG/M metagenome (GOLD analysis project Ga0126312, IMG submission 92537) | Serpentine soil microbial communities from UC McLaughlin Reserve, CA, USA - Plot104A | ecosystem: Environmental > Terrestrial > Soil > Grasslands | place: USA: UC McLaughlin Reserve, Lake County...
GCGAGTCGGCGGTGCGGATGGCGTCCAGCATCGCCTGCGAGAAGCCGTCGCCGCCGTAGGAGTTGTTCGTGACGTCGGCGCCCATGGCCGACGCGTAGAGGATGGCGCTCACAGCGTCGGCTGCCGTGCCGCTCCCGTCGGCGCCGATGAACTTCAGGCCCATCAGGCCCACCCGCTGGTTGACGCCGGTGATGCCGATGCCGTTGTCGCCGATCGCGCCGATCGTGCCCGCGACGTGCGTCCCGTGACCGTTGTCGTCGAACGGATTGTTGTCGCCGTTCGCAAAGTCCCAGCCGCGCCAGTCGTCGACGTAGCCGTTGCCGTCGTCGTCGACGCCGTTCGAGCGGCAGGCATCGCAGCTCTCTCCCGGGTTCGTCCAACGCGCGCCGGCCAGGTCAGGGTGGGAGAAGTCGACGCCGCTGTCGATCACGCCGACGACGACGCCGGGACTCCCTGTGGTGACGGCCCACGCCGACGGCGCGCCGATCTTCCCCAGACCCCACAGCCGGTCGAAATCTGGATCCGATGTCGACACGCGCAGCACGTAGTTGGGCTCGGCGTACTCGACGCGCGGATCGCGCTCGAGCTCGTGCAGCGCGTCGGCGCGCTTGGACGCCGGTACCGATGCGAGCACCCCGTCGATCCGGCTCCAGCGCTTCCGCACGCGCCCTGACCACGCAGACAGGACCTGCGCCTGCTCTGTGCGGGAGACGCCGTCGCGGAAACCGACGATCAGCTCGGCGGAGCCGCCTCGCGACCCCTCCGCCGCAGGTGCGGCCACGATCAGCCCCGCGAGGATTCCACACGCGGCCGATCGCAGCCACAGTTGCCGAGCGCGCATCTAGCGCTTCTTCAGAGCGACGAGCGTCTTGAAGGCCCGCGACGGATCCGGCCCCTGAGGCTTCCGCGCAGCGCGAAGCGCGGAAAACGAGGGTCGGTAGAGACCGTTTGCCGGGCTGCTCGTCCTCGAGGCGGTCTGCTTGCTCACGCCTCATACCTCCTGAACTGCCTGGGCGTGGCCGCGTCCGCCTATTTACCTACGGGTACATCGGCACCTGCGCCGAGAGAGGCAATCCCTCGGCGCAGGGAACCCCAGCCTTCTAGCCGCCGAGCCCGACGAGACCGGCGACGCGGACGAGTGCCGACGTGACGTTGCCGGACAGGAGCGTCAGGGCGCCTAGGCACATGACCGTGATGACGGCCAGGACGACGCCGTATTCGGCCATGGTCTGGCCCTCTTGCCGGCGAAGCTGACGGATCTGCAGCACGCGTGTCACCTCCTGGTGATCGAGGGGCGTGCCGCAAACGCCGCGTTTTCTGAGCAGAACATCGGCTTCGGGTCGACGTGCGACCATCCCTGATGTGGGTTCACTCGGCCTGAGTGACGTAGCGGCGTGGCTCGAGATGTACCGCCGTCCCTGGGAGGAAGGCGACGCCGACGCGGCTGCCGCTCTCTTTAACGCGGAGGCCGTCTACCGCTCGAGTCCGTTTCGCGAGCCGCACATCGGTTCCGCGGGCATCCGGGAGTACTGGGTCGCGGCCACGTCGAGGCAGTCGGAGATTCGCGTGCTGATGGGACGGCCGATCGTCGAAGGCAACCGTGTGGCGGTCGAGTGGTGGACGACGTATACGGACGCCGAGGCCGGAGAGCCGAGCTCCGGTCGATCCTGCGCATCGAGATCGCGGCGGCGGAGTCGGGCAGCACGCTCGTCCTCGACCACCGGAACGTCACGTCGGAGGCCGCGATCGGCATGGGAGCGGGCTGGCACGCGCATCTGGAGCTGCTCGGGGAGCTCGTCGAAGGTGGCGATCCCGCCGCGGAGAGCTGGCAGCCGCGCTACGAGTCGCTGCGACCGCGATACGAGGAGCTCATCGCCGCCACAACCTCCTAGCGAGGCCGCATGCGCCAGACGTCGTCGCCCTGGAAGCTCGCAACCCAGAGCTCGCCGGGGTCGTCCGGCACGACGAACGGGCCGGGCCCGACCTTGACTGTCTCCTTCACGCGGTTGCGCTTGATGTCCACACGCGTGACCGAATTGCCGCGGAGGTTCGGGACCCAGAGGTCACCGGCAACGATCCCGCCGTCGACGGGCTGGAGACCCATCCCCCGGATCATCCGGACACGGCGGTTCCTGCGCTCGTCGATCCGCGCGATCGAGCGAGAGCCCTGGACCGCGACGAAGACGGAGTAGCCCTTGGCGGCCAACCAGACAGGCTTCGCGCCGACGCGGATGCGCTTGACCACGCGATTCCGAGCCGGGTTGATCCGTGCTACGGACGGCAGCGCAAGGCTCCCGACCCAGACCGCCGACCGCGAGATTGCGAGGCCGCCGGGTCCGCCGCCGACGCGGATCCGTCGCGCGACCCGGTTCGTCGCAGGATCGATCCGATAGACGGTCCCGTCGCCGAAGTTCGTGACCCAGACTGACCCGAAACCGTACGCGACGTCGTAGGGCTGCAGCCCGACCTTGATCGTCGCCGCGACCGCGTTGCGGGAGGGGTCGATGCGCTGCACGGTGCCATCGTTGAAGTTCATGAACCAGATCGCGCCGGCTGCGGCGACGATCCCGCACGGGCCGCCGTCGACGTCGATGCGCCGGACGACCTGGTTCGTGGCGGTATCGACGCGGGCGACCTTGTCCTCGCCGAAGACCGTCACCCAGGCCGCGCCGTCGGCAACAGCGACGGAGCAGGGCTGGGCGCCGACCTTGATCTTCGCCACCACGTCCACGCCCGCAGTCGAAGCGCGAGCCCCGGCGACGAGGGCGAGCGAGAGGGCGGCGACGAGACCGACTCTGCGCATCCACCTGCAGAGACGTCTGCGGCGGCCGAGCGGCTTTGAGATCCGATTAAGCGGCTTTGAGTTCCGGTTAACGAACGACGAAGGCCCGCCTGCGGGGCGGGCCTTCGTGGAGAGAGGGAGATGGATGGTGCTGGCGGAGAAGCTTTTCGTTACTCCCCGTCATCCGGATGCGACGTGGTGACGGTCTTGACGATCTCGCAGTTGACGTGGACGTCGGCTTCCTTCGAGTTCAGCCAGACGACGTCCTTGTCGCCCTCGCCGCAGTCGATCCTGTCGACCATGCGGTCGCGGGCGAGAGCGTGCATGCGGTCATTGCCGGCGCCGCCGTTCTCGACATCGGCGCCGCGGCCGACCCAGATGCGGTCGTCGCCGTTGTCGCCGTTCACGACGTCGTCTCCCCAGCGGCCGCGGAGCACGTCGTTCCCGTCGCCGCCGTTCAGCGTGTCGTTGCCGACGCCGCCGCGCATGCGGTCGTTGCCGCCCTCACCGTTGAGGGTGTCGTTGCCTCGCATGCCGTGCACGCGGTCGTTGCCGTCGCCGGCGTTGACGGTGTCGTCGCCGGCCTTCGCGAAGACCAGGTCACTTCCCGCGGTGCCCGTCAGCGTCTCGCTCTGGTTGGTGCCCTTGATCACGACGACGCGATGGGCGACAGCGGCACTCACGACTGCCAGCCCAGCGAGCGCGACGAGCGTGAGAATTCCGAGTCGAATCGTCCGTTTCACTGCCGAGAACCTCCTTGGGACACTGCACGGACTATTCCCGGGCGTCATGAACGCGCCGTGCGCGAATCGAAAGGATTTTGCGGCGAGTTGTTAGGCGAGTAAGCACGGCCCGGCCGACGTGCAGCTCGCGCATCGCCGCGAGCGTCATCAGGAGGCCAGTGACGCCGGCGACGTAGAAGGCGAGTTGCGTCCCGCCGACGTCCGCGAGCCAGCCGGCCAGCAGCCCCCCGAGCGGCGCGAGCCCGGCGAAGGCGAACAGGTAGAGGCTGAGCACGCGGCCACGCAGGTGGTCGGGCGCGCTCAGCTGCAGCAGTGACTGGCTGTTCGACGTCCAGAGCGTGAAGCAGACGCCGACGACGAAGAGCAGCACGGCGCACGCGACCACGGTGTGCAGCGGCGCCAGTGCGAGGAGCGCAAGCGAGAAGCCCCCGACGCCCGTGACGAGAGCCTTCCAGCTCGCGCGTCCGATCCCAGCCGAAAGAAGGGCGCCTATGAGGGCCCCGGCGCCGAAGGCGGCGGAGAGGATGCCGAACGTCCGCGGCCCCGCGTCCAGCGTCTGCGAGGCAAGCACCGGGACGAGCACGTGGAAGTTGAAACCGACCGTGCTCACCACCGTCGTCATCGCCAGGACGAGGCGGACGCGCGGCGAGTGCCGTGCGTAGCGGAGACCCTCGCGGATGCTCGTGAGCCACGACGGGTGCTTCTCGGGCCGCTCGACCGGAACGAGCTCCTCGGCGCGCATCAGCGCGAGGCTCATCAGCACCGCGAGGAAGCTGACGGCGTTGAGCGCGAAGCAGACACCGACGCCGAAGGCGGCGATGATTACGCCGGCGACGGCGGGGCCGATCACGCGCGAGCCGTTGAAGAGACTGGCGTTGAGGGCGACGGCGTTGGGGAGCTCGTCGCGGCCGACCATCTGGAAGGTCAAGGCGTGGCGCGCCGGGGCGTCGAAGACCATCGCCGTGCCGGCTGCGGCTGCGAGCACGTACGCCAGCCAGACGACCTCCGCGCCGGAGAAGGCGAGGATCGTGAGGGCGGCGGCGACGACCATGGAGGAGGCCTGGGTCACCATCACCTGCCGCCGGTTGTCGAAGCGGTCGGCGACGACGCCGGAGATCAGCCCGAAGACGGTGAACGGAGCGAAGCGGCAGAAGGCGAGAAAGCCGACGGCGACCGCCGAGTGCGTCAGCTCGATCACGTACCACGCAAGCGCGATGTTCTGCATCCACGTGCCGACGAGTGAGATCACCTGGCCGGTGAAGAACAGGCGGTAGTTCCGGTGCTTGCGGACGCTCGCGAATGTCCGGCGCGGGAAGGCGAGGATGGCGGCGGTCATTGGTCGTCCGCGATCAGCGCCAGCAGCGGTTCGACCGCGGCGTCGACGGCCGCGAGCTCCCCCGGCGAGAGCCGCTCCAGGCGCGAGGCGAGCCATGCGGTCCTGCGCGACTTGACGGAACGGAGGACGCGCTCACCTTCCGGCGTGACCGAGAGTCCGTGACGGCGGCGGTCGACAGGATTCGGCGTGCGCTGGACGAGCCCGGCCCGCTCCAGCCGGTCGACGTGACCCGACATCGCCGCGGCGGAGATCCGCTCGAGCTGCGCCAGGTCGCGAACGCCGATACCGCGGTGCCGCTGGATCTGGAACAGGAGCGAGACTTGCCCGCCGGTGACGCCGAGCGCGTGCGACTCTCGCCGCAGCTCGCGCGCCAGCTTCAGCAGCGCGGGGCGCAGGCGGTTCGCAACGGCGAGCGGCTCGAGGGTGAGGATGGACATTCGTTAGCCATACTAACAAAAATCGTTAGGCTGGCTAACTATCGCTTGCTCGTCCACGCCCTCCTTGCCGGCGAGAGATCGACGTTGCCGGCACGGTCGATCGCCCGGACCTGGAAGGTGTGCCGCCCTCTCGTGAGCTGCGTGTAGCTCCTCGGCGTCCGGCACCGCGCGAACCGCTGCTTGTCGACCTTGCATTCGAAGCGAGCGCGGCGTTCCGTCGCCACGAAGGTGAAGCGCGCGGTGCGCGAGCTCGTCGTGCCCGACGGCCCGCTCTTGATCCGGGTATTCGGCGGCTTTCTGTCGATCAGTCGCCCGCGGGCGAGCACGGTTACTCGCACGATCGCCGGCGCTCCACGGGTTCCCCCTGCGCTGGCGCGGTACTTGAAGACGTCGCGGCCCTTGTAGTTCGTCTCCGGCTTGTACGAGACACGTCGCCGCTTCTGGTCGACGATCCCGAGTGACCCGTTCGCCGGTGGGACAGCGATCTCGAGCTTGATCGCGTCGCCGTTCGCGTCCGTGCACGCGAGCGGCACGAAGATGGTCGCGTTGCGGCGGACCGAGACGCTCTTCGCCTTGCACGAGGGGCTGGTGTCGTTCTCGAAGCTCGCGACGGAGCCACCCCGGAAGGCGGCAAAGAGGAAGCGTCCATTCGGCGAGTACGTAACCGAGCCAAGGCCGCCCATCAGCCCCGGCACATGCTCGCACGGAGCGCCCGCCGTGGTGCTGAAGCAGCCGTGGGCCGGACGCTGCGCGAGCTTCCCCGTGGTGCGGTTGAGCCTGAAGGCGGAGAGGCCGAACTCCCGCGCGTTGAGCGCAACGTTGAGTCCGCCCGCAGAGAATGCTGCGTCGCCGCCGGCCGCGCCCTTGACCTCGTGGCAGCCGGTCGGCGGCGCGCTGCCGCCGAGCTCATCGAGGCAGTCGGTCTGGCGGAGCTCGCCGCTCGACGCGTCGCGGCGGAAAACCGTGTTGCCGGCCGTCGCGCTGACGACGACGAACTCACCTTGCGGATCGATATTGACGGCGTACGCCTGTGCGAGCGTAGGTGCGCCCGCGGCGCACTCGGTGCCGCCGGTGCTGCCGCTCGAGCCGCCGGCGGTGACGCAGCTGCCCTGCGTGCCCGGCGTCTGGCCGAGCGCGCCCGTCGCGTCGCGGTTGAAGACCGCGACACCACCCGGCGCGTCGTTCGCGACGTATACGTGGCGGCCGTCCGGCGAGACGACCGTTTCGAGCCCGGTCCCCGCGATGCCGACCGCGCCCGAACAGCTCGCCGCGCCCTCCTCCATGAAGCAGCCGGCGAACCCCGGCTTCTGCGTGAGCAGCCCACTCGCAGGGTCGCGGTCGAAGACGATCAGCCGGTTGGCGCCGCGCGCATAGACGCTGCGGCCGTCGGGGCTCACGGCGGCGCTGGTGAACGTGCTCGACCCGCTTAGGGACTTGCAGGGCGCCGCGCCGAAGCACTGCAGCTGGGTCAGTGCTCCGCTCGAGGCGTCGCGAGTGAGGGCGACGAGTTGGTCGCCGGCCGACACGTAGACGTTTCGCCCGTCCGGAGCGACGTCCAGATCCTGCGGCGCTTGCGCGGTCGCCGCAGCTGCGCCCGGCCTCGGAACGAACGACCCGGCAGCGTCGACGTCGAAGCTGCGAACGCCGTTGACACTGCCGCCGACGGCGACGTACAGGTGACGGGCGTCAGCGGTCAACTCTGCGTCGGCGGCCGAGAAGGGCGGTTGCAGGAGTGCGCAAGGGGCCGCGCCCGAGGTCGCGTAGCAGGTCTTGAGGGAGGGGTCGCCGTCGGCGGCGCCCGCAGCGCCGGCCAGCAGAAGGAGTGCTGCAATCGAGAGAACGACCCGCGCCAACGCGGCCATTGTGCACGTTCTTCAAGACGTCTTAGGTCCCGCTCACGCTCGTCTTAGAGGCGGCCGCTTCCCTTCTCATCGGACACGGCGAAAGGAGCCACCCGATGAGATGACCGCTCTCCACCCGCCGAAACGAGGCCGCCGCAAGGCGGTCTCGTCGTTCGTGAGCGCCCATGGGCGGGGTTAGCAGCAGTGCCACTCACGGGTAAGCAGCCACTGAGATGGCAAGACTCTGGCCGCGTCGGCGGCCTGCTGCGGCGACGCGAACGACCGAAGAGCACGTCGAGACGGTTCCTCCGCCGCGGCCACGACCCTTCTGGCCGTGGCTGCTCTTGCTGTTGCTGCTCGTGCTCGGCGCCCTCGCCGCGTCGTGGTACTTCGCCAATCGCGGCGAGACGGTCGAGGCGAAGTCGGTGCCGAACGTCGTCGGCCTTCAGCGCGGGGAGGCGGAGCGCCGGCTCGAGGACAGCGGCTTCGAGGTCGAGCGGAAGGACATCGTCAGCGCGCGCAGCGCCGGCGTCGTGCTCGACCAGCGACCGACCTCGGGCACGCGCTATGGAGAGGGCGGCATCGTCGTCCTGTCGGTGGCGCGGAGCGCCGCGCGGGTCGATGTCCCGGACGTGACAGGTGTCCCGACTGCGGCGGCCATGGACCGCCTGCGTGTAGCCGGCCTTCAAGGTCGTGCGCAGACGATTGCCTCGCGGCGGCCGAAGGGGCAGGTGCTGCGGCAGGTTCCCGTCGCAGGGACGGAAGTGCCGAAGGATTCACCCGTTGTGCTGATCGTCTCCGCCGGCCAGCAGCTCGTGGATGTCCCGGACGTAGTCGGCCTCACCGCCGGGAACGCGACGAAGCAGCTCGCGGATGCCGGGTTCCGGACCCGCGTCCGCCAGGTTGCCAGCAGCGAGCCGGCAGGCACGGTGATCGCCCAGAAGCCCGGCGGGGGCTCGCGGGCGCCGCGCGGCCAGGTGATCCGGATCAACGTCGCACGCGGGGAAACGCAGACGACAACCACTGTCGTCACCACGAGGGCCCGGCCGTCGCAGGGGACGGTCCCCGACGTCGTCGGGCTCGACGAGCAGTCGGCAACGCAGACGATCGAGGACGCCGGTTTTCGCGTGCGGGTGCAGGACCGGACGGTCACCGACTCGAGTCAAGACGGCGTCGTGCTCCAGCAGCTCCCGCGCGGTGGGACGCGCCGTACCGGCACCACCGTCACGATCGTCGTCGGCAGACTTCAGTAGGTGCGACTGGCCCTCGTCCTGGCGGCGCTGCTCGCAGCGCTGGCGATTCCTGCCGCTCTCCTTCTGAGCCGGGACGACGACACGTCCGACTTCCGCGGGAGCGTCGCGCCCGACGGCTTCGCGCTGCCTCGCTTCGCACTGCAGGATGACGACGGGCGCGTGTTGCACTCGAGCGAGCTCCGCGGCAAAGCCGTCGCCGTGACGTTCCTCGACGTGCAGTGCACCGACGCCTGTCCGATCATCGCGGCGCAGGTGGGTCAGGCCGTGCGCGGGCTCGGCCACGAACGGTCGGAGGTCGAGGCGCTTGCGATCAGCGTCGATCCCGCTCGCGACACGCCCGCGAAGATCGATGCGTTCCTCCGCCGCTACCGCGCCAAGGGCGACCTGCGCTACCTGAACGGCAGCACGGCGGAGCTGCGGCCACTGTGGAAGGCGTTCGTCGTCGCGTCGGCTCAGGACACCGGGAACCCGAACATGCACTCGGCGCCGGTTCGGGTCTACGACGGCGCGGGCCGCTGGCGCTCGACTCTCCATCCCGGAGTCGACCTGACGCCCGCGAACCTCGTGCACGACCTGCGTGAGGCCCGCGAAGCGTCCTAGGGCGTTTAGGAGTTTCAAACTGGGGTAGTTCATCGTCTCGGATGGTGTTCGAGTAGGGGTCTGACCCGTTAGGTTCGCTTGGGAGTGCGGTCCCGGCGACGAGGCTTCCCTCTCGAACACGCGTCCGCATGAGGGCCGTCTCGACGGCCCTCACGTTTTTGCTGCGGCTATTGAGCCCTAGCCCGAGCTGCCGGTCTCTGCGTGCGGAGCGCCGACCGGCTTCGACTCCGGCGAGCCGCGCTGCCGGAGGTAGATCGTGAGCACCGCCATCGTTCCGACGGCGAGGAACTCCGACTGCCAGTTCTGGAGGCTTCTGTTCCAGAAGTCGCCCGAGCCGAGATACGTGAGCCAGGACACGGCGGGATCGTCGTGGGCCTGCTGCTCGTCGTTGAAGACCGACCAGCTCGCGAACGACTGAGCGGCCCAGGTGGCGACGAAGATCAGGCCCATGACGATGAAGAACGAATTCGAGAAGAGCGTGAGCCGCCAGTCCTTGACCTTCGCCCAGCGGGGCGAGTCTTGCGCGGCGTGCGGCCCGACGCGCTGCTGCTCGTCGGTCTCCAAGCCCGCCTCCTCTGGCTTCTTCGACTCGTTCGACCCCTTCTGGATCAGCCACACGGTTGCCAGTGCGAAGACCCAGAACTGCAGCCACTCCGACTGCCAGTTCTCGAGCATGTCGGCGCCGAAGTCGGAGCTGCCGAGGTAGCGCAGATACGAGATCGTTTCCTGGCCGTGCTGCAGCTGATGCTCGTTGAACTCCGACAGCCCCGCGATCGACTGCCCGACCACGCTGAGCAGGAAGAGCCCGAGAAAGAACAGCGAGAGGCTGTTGTCGGCGACGAAGCGCCGCATCAAAAGTGGCCGAGGCCGACGATCGAGTAGACGACGATGCCCGCCGCGATCAGGACCAGGTAGAGACCGAACATGACGGCCATTCCGAAGCCGACGCTATCGCTCGGGCCGGATGGCCTTCGAGGCGGCGCTCAGGGCCTGGAGCCCCTCGGTGAAGTGCACCTCCGTCGGCGCGGCCGGCGGCGACACAGGCGTCGGTGGCAAGTCGCCGTCCCGCCGGGCGAGCAGGGACTGGCCGAGGCGCGCAAGGGCGCGCTCCCGCTCCGCCAGGTCCTGAGCATGGGCGTCGAGCCGCTCGGAGGTCTTCTTCTGGCGCTCCGCCTCGCGCGTGAGCTTGCGCTCCCGCGCTGCGAGCTCCTCTTCCGTCGTCGCCGTCGCGCGCTCACGCACTTCGAGGTCGGCGACCGCGGCCTCCCGCGTCACAAGCTCCTGCTCGCGCCGGTCGAGCTCGGCCGCGAGCTCGTCCAACCGCGTTTGGCTCTCCGCCGTCGCGCCCCGGAGCATGTCGAGCTCCGCCGCCTGCCGGTCGAGCTCCACCTCCCGCGCATGGAGATCGCGTTCTCGGCTCCGCAGGTCGGCCTCCCGCCGCCCGAGCTCCTCGGCCTTCGTCCGCTGCTCCGCCTCGTCGCGCTCCATGCGAGCCTCGCCGCGTGCGAGCTGCGACTCCTTCTTGTGCTGCTTCCCCTTGAGCAGCTCGCGCTCCGCGAGCCGGCCCCGGAGCGCGTCAAGCCGATGCTGCCGCTGGCGTCGCGCCTCGAGCCGCCGGGCGACGCGCCGCACGCGCGCTTCGAGATGCTCCTCGCGCTCCGCGAGCTTGCGTTCGCGCTCGGCCATGCGCGTCGCCGCGTCACGCAGCTGCCGCTTCGTCTCGACGATCTCGTCGAGCCCGACTGCGCGGGCGTGTCGGGCCCGCTCGACAGCGGCGGGATCCAGTTGCTCAGGGGCCTTTGGCGGCCCACCGTCGCCCGATTTCCTTCGCATGCTGCCCTCGACCGACAGTAGCACCGGTACGCCGATCCGAGGGCATAGGTGAAGAGAACTTGACGTTGCTATGAGAATGCGCATCTGGGCAGCGCTGGCGACGATCTACGTCGTCTGGGGGTCGACATTCCTCGCGATCGCCGTCGTCGTTCGCGATCTGCCGCCGTTCCTCTCGATGGCGGTGCGGCATCTGATCGCAGGCAGCCTCCTCTTTGCGTTCGCCTGGTGGCGACAGCGTGGACGCGGCCAGCGCCTCGGCACGCGGCAGTGGGCCGCCGCCTTCATCTTCGGCGGCGCACTCTTCCTCGGCGGGCACGGTCTCCTCGCCTGGGCGCAGCAGGACGTTCCGTCGGGCGTTGCGGCGCTCCTGGTCGGGACGATCCCGCTCTGGTTCGCGATCCTCGCGCGGCTGGTCTTCGGCGAGCGGCTCGGTGCGCGGGCGGCGGTCGGGCTCGTGCTCGGATTCGCGGGTCTCGCCTTGCTCGTCGACCCGTCGGGCCACGAAGGAGCGAAGCCGCTGGGCGCGCTCGCAATCGGCTTCGGCGCCTTCGCCTGGGCCGCGGGATCGCTCTGGTCGCGGCGCGCGCCGCTCCCGCGCGACACGCTTCTCGCCGCGGCGATGGGGATGCTCGCCGGCGGCACGCTGCTCGCGATCGTCAGCGGCCTCGCGGGCGAGTACAGCGAGGCGCACTTCACGCCGGAGGCGCTCGCGGCCACGGCATACATGGTCGTCGTCGGCTCGTTCATCGGCTTCAGCGCGTATGTCTGGCTGTTGAAGGTGGCGCCGGCCTCGACCGTCTCCACCTACGCGTTTGTGAATCCCGTCATCGCCGTCCTGCTCGGATGGGCGTTCAACGACGAGGTGATCAGCGTGCGGACGGTGGTCGCGGGCGCCGCGATCGTCGTCGGAGTTGCGCTGATGGTGTCGAGAGGGGTCGAAAGAGAACCGGAGGCGGCTTTACAGTCAGCACGTGCCCGAGCCTGACATCGTCGAGAGACTCGCGCGGCTGGCCCTGTTCGCCGAGGTGTCGCGAACGCAGATCGAGTCGATCGCACATCGGTTCGACGAAGCGGTCTTCGCAGCGGGCGAGCGTGTCCTGAGGACCGGGCTCACCGGCGGCGCCCTCTACATCATCGTCGAGGGCGAGGCGGTGATCCGCATCGAGGGGCAGGTGCGAGCTCGCTTCGGTCCAGGGGAGTTCTTCGGGGAGATCGGCGTGCTGCTCGACGAGCCGCCGAACGCCGACGTCGAATCCACGTCGATGCTTCGCTGCCTCGCGATCCCCGGCGCGGACGTCAAGCCCTTCCTGGTCTCGTACCCCACCGTGATGTTCCGGATGCTCCAAACAGAGGCCCGGCGGCTGCGTCTCACGACCGAATGGAAGACGTCGTAGAGGCTGCGCCCTATCCGCCCGGGGAGTACGACGTCGTCGTCGTGGGGAGTGGGCCGGGTGGGCTGCAGACGAGTCACTCGCTGCGGCGCCGTGGGGTTGACCACGCGGTCGTGTCCCAGGACGACGCGCCGGGCGGCATGTTCCGCCGTTTTCCGATCTTCGAGCGGCTGATCAGCTGGACCCGGCCCGACGCTCCCTTCGAGCGTGGCACCCGCGAATACGAGTGGTACGACCACAACAGCTTGCTGGGCGAGAACGGCGCGCGCGCCCTCGTTCCCGAGTTCATGGACCGGACGTTCGACGTGCCGTCGCGCGCCGAGATGGAGGCGGCGCTCGTCGCGTTCGCCGAGCGGGCGGCCGTGCCGGTCCGGTACGGGTGCCGCTGGACCGGGACGCGCCGCGAGGGCGAGCGGTTCGTCCTCGAGACGAGCGATGGCGAGTACCGCTGCCTTTTCGCCGTCTTCGCGCTCGGCGTCACGCAGCCGTGGCAGGCGCCGGTCGAGGGGGCGGAGCTCGCGAACCACTACGTGAAGACGCGTTCGGTCGCGAGCTACCAGGGCAAGCGAGTCGTGATCATCGGCAAACGCAACTCCGGCTTCGAGATCGCCAGCGGGCTCCTGCCGTGGGTGAAGGAACTCGTGCTCGTCTCGCCGCGGCCGGTCAAGATCGGCGTGCTGCCGCAGTCGCCGCTGAGACTGCGCTACCTGCAGCCGTACGAGGAGTACGTGCGCGGCGGCGCGGGGAGCTACGTCGTCGACGCGGCGATCGTGGGCATCGAGCGCTCGAACGGAGCGCTACGGGTGATCGCAGACGGCACGACGTGGCCGGGTCGACTCCAGTTCGACGCCGACGACGTGATCCTCGCGACGGGGTTCCTGACACCGCTCCAGGACCTTCGCGACCTCGGCGTGACGACGGTGCTGAACGACCGTGTGCCGGCGCTGTCGCCGTTCTTCGAGAGCATCTCGGTCCCCGGCATCTTCTTCGCCGGGAATGCCACAGCGGGCTCGAAGGGCCCGAGAAAGCACGGCGTCGCCCCCAACTCCACCTCCGTCAACGGCTTCCGGTACAACGCCCGCGTCGCCGCCGAGCACATTGCGGACCGGCTCGGGAGCGGGCGTCCGCGCCACCCGATCGACCGCGGCGAGGTCGTCTCCTTCCTCCTCGCAGAGCTCGCGCGCGCTCCTGAGCTCTGGATTCAGAAGAACTTCCTCGCTCGCGTCGTCACGCTGGCCGGTGGGGAGCCGCGCGACGAGGGGATCGTCCCGCTCGAGCACTTCCTCGACGCAGGCGGAGAAGACGCCGTCGCCGCGACGATCGAGATGGACCCGCAGGCAGAGATCCACCCGACGGTCTACGTCCGGCGCGGGGGCCGGATCGCAGAGCACGAGCTCCCGCCCCATCCGGTGCACGCCTTCGATGGGGCTGAGTACCGGCGGGAGCTCGTATCGATCCTGAAGTGGCTGAGCTAGCTCCGCTTCCGCGCACTGGCGCGGCCGCCTTTGCGGCCCGCCGCCTTCTTCTGCGCGGTCGTGCCACCCTCCTTGGAGCTCGACTTCTTCCCGCCGCGACTCGACGCGCCGGGCGAATTCGCGATCTTCGCCGCGCGCTCCTTGGACATGCCCTTCTCCTTGAGCTTCTCGTACTGCTTCTCGTTCTTCACGCTGGCTCTCTTGTTCGGCACGACTGACCTCCTGTTTCCAAGGAAAGACAGTGTCGGCCGATCTTTCTCCAGTACCGCGGCGCGCGAAACTCGCGGAAGACGCGAGGCGTCTCCGGCGTTGCAACACTGCAGCGCCCAACAAACGAGAGGAGAGCGTATGAGCATCCAGCTGGGCGACACCGCGCCTGATTTCGAGGCGGAGACGACCGACGGCCGGATCCGCTTCCACGACTGGATCGGCGATTCGTGGGCGGTGCTGTTCTCGCACCCGAAGGACTTCACGGCAGTCTGCACGACCGAGCTCGGCTACATGGCGCGGATCAAGCCGGAGTTCGATCGGCGAAACGTCAAGGTGATCGGCCTCTCGGTTGACCCCCTCGACAGCCACGAGGGCTGGGCGAAGGACATCGAAGAGACGCAGGGCAAGGCTCCGAACTACCCGATCATTGCCGACTCCGACTTCAAGGTGTCGAAGCTCTACGGGATGCTTCCGGCGAGCGTAGAGGGCGACCCCGCAGCACGCACTCCCATGGACAATCAGACCGTGCGCAACGTCTTCGTGATCGGCCCTGACAAGAAGGTCAAGCTCGTCCTCGTCTATCCGATGACGACCGGGCGGAACTTCGACGAGGTGCTACGGGTGATCGACTCGCTGCAGCTGACGGCGACGCACAAGGTCGCTACGCCGGTCAACTGGCAGCACGGCGAGGACGTGATCATCGCCAGCTCCGTCTCGGACGACGAGGCGAAGGAGACCTTCGGCGAGTGGGACTCCCCCAAGCCCTACATCCGCATCGTCCCGCAGCCCGACAAGGCACGCACGCCTTCCGGGGTCACCTAGCCCTGTGCCTTCGCGACAGGTCCGGGTGCCTGGCACCCGGACCCTGTCGCAAACGTCGGGAGCTGCGAGCCGGGGGCCTGTACCACCGAGACCTGTCGCGCAGAGACGGCGGCTCGGGCGCCGTCGTGGCGGAGCGACGGCTCCGCCGCCCTCGTCTCGGACGTTTGAGACGCGTCCGTGTGCCTGGCACCCGGGGACGGCCCCGCGAGATAGGTGACGCGGAAGAGCGGCCGCCCTAACGGGCCAGCGTTACTTTGCTCAGTCCACGC
>Ga0126312_10001575_pt1 | contig 14991 bp, 12 predicted proteins | sample Plot104A_FD_92537 | JGI IMG/M metagenome (GOLD analysis project Ga0126312, IMG submission 92537) | Serpentine soil microbial communities from UC McLaughlin Reserve, CA, USA - Plot104A | ecosystem: Environmental > Terrestrial > Soil > Grasslands | place: USA: UC McLaughlin Reserve, Lake County...
GACGACGGGTCGCTGAAGCCGACCGGGACGACGATCTCCGAGCCGCCCCGGTCCTCGCCGACGCAGGTCTACGTGGCGCCCGGTGGGCGCCTGGTGTTCAGCACCGAGGAGTCGGGCGTGCTGCGCGCGTTCCGGCTCGGCCTCGGCGGCACGCTGACCGAGGCCCCCGGCTCGCCGGCCGAGATCCCCAGCTCGGCCTTCCCGGGCGGCAAGCGGATCGAGCCGGCTTGGCCGGCGGGGTTGTCCGCCAACCCGCGCACGCGCGGCGTCCTCTACACGGGCCTGCCCAACCTGCAGTCGATCGCCGCCTATTCGTACGGGCCCGACGGCGCGCTGAGCTTCGCGGCGGACGCGCGGGACCCGAAGGCCGCCCTGCCGTGCTGGAGCGTGGTCAGCCGCGACGGGCGGCGGCTGTACTTCGCCAACGCCGGCTCGGACAACGTGTCGGTGTGGGACGTCGGCTCCGACCCGCGGTCGCCGCGGCTGATGCAGACGGTCAAGCTCGCCGGGGGCGGCAACCCGTAGAACCTGCAGCTCTCTCCCGACGGCAGGTTCCTGTTCGTGCTGACCCCGCGCCAGGTGGCGGCGATCGTGCCCAAGGGCTCGGGTCAGCTCATCCACGTGCTGGCGGTCGGTCCGAGCGGCAAGCTCGCCGAGCTGGACTCGTCGCCCGTGCCGCTGCCGGTGGCGCCGAACACGAACCCGATCGGGTTGGCGCTCGTCCCCCACGACTAGGCGGGTGGAAGCGTCAGCCCCGCCTCCCGTCCCCCGCGGACGCCTGATCGCGTACTACGGCCTGCTCGCGCTGGCGGTCGGCGCCGTGGCGGTGATCGTGCTGGCCGTCGTCCCCAAGCCCAAGGCCAAGCCGAACATCGCCGGCGGCTACGACCTCGTTCCCCCCAAGGGCTGCCTGGGCAAGCAGGTCAACCTCAGCCAATCCGGGGAATTCGTCGACCTCGAGGCGGTCCAGGGCGACGCCGGCGGCAGCGCGCGGTTCCGCCACGGCCGCATCACTGGGACGGTGGACTGCGACGGCGGCGGGTCGGCCAAGCTCGACGTCCGCGCCGGCAGGGCCGCCCTGGCGGGGACGATCGGCGGCGCGCCGGCCGCCGGCCAGCTCAAGCGCGAGCCGCCTTCCCCGGGCACCCCGAAGCCGCGGGCGCCGGGCAACGTGTCCTCCGACTACACGCTCTCGCCGCGCTCTGACTGCCTGGGCAACGCGCTGACGCTCGACGGGGACAGGGTCGTGACGGTCACGGCGGGCGGGGCGAGGCGGGGCACGCTGGCCTACGCCAACGGCACGCTGGCCGGGCGGGTGCGGTGCGTACGCGGCGGCGAGGCGAAGGTGGCCGGGACCGCAGCCGATCGCTCGCTCAGCCTCGGCGTCGGCGCGCAGGCGGTGACCGCCACCCGCAAGCGGGCCTTCGCCGACACCGTCGCCCAGTTCTTCCTCGCCATCGCCGTCGTCATGCTCGTCGCGCGCGGATGTGGGTGGGTCGCGGTGGGGCTGCGCCAGCCGCGCGTGATGGGGGAGGTCGCCGCCGGGATCGCGCTCGGGCCGACCCTGCTCGGCGCCCTCTTCCCCGACCTCGAGGCGGCGATCTTCCCCACCGACATCGTGCCGATCATCGGCATCGTCGCCAACCTCGGACTGATCTTCTACCTGTTCCTGGTCGGGCTCGACATCGACCCGAGCCAGCTGCGCGGGCGCGTCACACAGGCGGTCGCGGTCTCCAACACCGGGGTGTTGGTGCCGATGGCGCTCGGGCTGCTCGCTGCCCTGCCGGTCTACGGCCTCGTCGGCCCCGACAAGCCGTTCGTCGCCTTCGCGCTCTTCATGGGGGTGGCGATGTCGATCACCGCCTTCCCCGTGCTCGCGCGGATCATCGTCGAGCGGCGGATGCTCAAGCGCCCGGTCGGCGCGCTCGCCCTGGCCAGCGCGGCGATCGACGACCTCTCGGCCTGGTTCCTCATCGCGCTCGCCACCGCCGTGGCCAGCGCGAGCGGCGCGTTCGGCGACCTCGCCCGCACGGTCGGCCTCGCCGTCGCCTTCTGCCTGGTGATGGCGTTCGGCGCCCGCCGCGTGCTCGCGCGCGCCGCGACCGCCTACGACGAGGCCGGGCGCGTGCCCGGAGGCTGGATCATGGCGATCTTCGCGGGTGTGCTCGTCTCCGCCTACTTGACCGAGGAGATCGGCATCGCGGTGATCTTCGGGGCCTTCGTCATGGGGGCAGTCATGCCCCGGCACGCCGGCCTGACCGAGGACGTCACGCGCCGGGTGGAGGACTTCGTCGTCGTGCTGCTGCTGCCGCTGTTCTTCGCCTATACCGGGCTGCGCACGAACATGACCCTGCTCAACTCGTGGCCGCTCGTGCTGCTCACGCTCGGGCTGCTCGTGGTGGCGGTGGTCGGGAAGTTTGGCGGGACGCTGCTGGCGGCCCGGGTGACGCGACTCGGCTGGCGCGAGTCGGCCGTGCTCGGCACGCTGATGAACACGCGCGGGCTGACCGAGCTCATCGTGCTCAACCTCGCGCTCGAGAAGGGGGTGATCTCGCCCGCCCTGTTCGCGGCGCTGGTGATCATGGCCTTGGTCACGACGTTCATGGCCGGGCCGGTGCTGCGGCTGCTCGACCCGCGCAACGAGCTCGGGGCGCCGGTCGAGGAGGAGCTCGAGCAGGCCAGACGCGAGTCCGCCGTCGACTCGCCGCTGCCGATCCCCGAGCGCTCGATCCTGCTCGCGCCCCAGACCGATGTCGCGCTGGACCAGCTCGTCGCCCTCGCCGAGCCGCTCGCCCGCTCCGAGCCGCGCCGCGAGCTCATCGTCGCCCGCGTCCTGCGCCCGCCGCGCGGCGCGGCGGTGCGCGGCGGCCTGCAGACCGAGAACCGCATGCTCGCCGAGGCGTCGAACGCGGCCGCGCGCGCCCGCCTCGGGCTCATCGACCGCGGGGTGGCGGCGCGCGCGGTGGCGCTGACCTCGGTCCGGCGCACGACCTCGTCAGGCTGGCCGCCAGCGAGGAAGTGGACCTCGTGCTGGTCGACGGGCGGCGCCCGCTGCTGGGCGTCGGCGTGCCGAGGGGCGAGGTGGGCGCCCTGTTGCGCGAGGCGCCGTCCGACGTCGCCGTGCTCGTCGCACGCGAGCAGGGCGTGGTCCTGCCCGGCCCCGCCGGGCCGGTGCTGGTGCCCTTCGGCGGCGCCGAGCACGACTGGGGCGCGCTCGAGCTGGGCGCGTGGCTGGCCTCGGCGACCAGGGCGCCCCTCCGCCTGCTCGGGACGGCCGAGGGCCAGCGTTCGCTCGCCAACGCGTCGCTGCTCGTGCAGCGCTTCGCGGGCGTCAGCGCCGAGCCGGTGCTCGCCGAGCCGGGGGAGGCGGGCGTCGAGGAGGCGGCTGCCGGGGCGGGGCTGCTCGTCGTCGGGTTGTCGGAGCGCTGGCGTCAGGAGGGCCTCGGGCCGACGCGTTCCCAGATCGCCCGCGCCGCGCCGGCGCCGATCCTGTTCGTGCGTCGCGGCACCCGCGCGGGCGCGCTGGCGCCACGCACGGACGTGACGCGCTTCGCGTGGTCATCGCCGGCGCTCAGCGCGCGGTGATACGGTCGGCGCCGCGATGGGGAGCTACCGCTACGTCGTCGTCGGGGCCGGCTCGGCGGGCTGCGCGCTCGCCAATCGACTGAGCGAGGAGCCGTCGAGCCGCGTCGCACTGATCGAGGCCGGCGGCTCGGACCGCAAGCTCAACATCCGCATCCCGGTCACGTTCGCCAAGCAGTTCCGCACCGACCTCGACTGGGGCTACACGTCCGAGCCCGAGCCGGCGCTGATCGGGCGCTCGATCTACCTCCCTCGCGGGCGCTCGCTGGGCGGGTCGAGCTCGATGAACGCGATGATCTACATGCGCGGCCACCGCTCGATCTTCGACGCGTGGGCCACCGAGCGCGGCGCCCCTGGCTGGTCGTATCCCGAGGCGCTGCCGTACTTCAAGCGCTCGGAGGGCAACGACCGTCTCGGCGCGCCCTACCACAGCCAGTCCGGGCCGCTGAACGTCACCGACCCGGTGTGGCTTTCCGGGCTGGCCGAGCGCTTCGTCGCCGCCGCCGAGACCGCCGGCGTCGCTCGCACCGACGACTTCAACGGCGCCGAGCAGGAAGGCGCGGGCGTGGTCCAGGTCACGCAGAAGCGCGGGCGGCGCTGGAGCGCCGCCGACGCTTTCCTGCACCCGATCCGCAAGGAGCGCGACAACCTCGAGGTCGTCTCCGGGGCGCTCGCGCACCGGATCGTGTTCGAGGGCGACCGTGCCGCGGGCGTCGAGTACGAGCACAAGGGCGCGCACCAGACCGCGCGGGCCGAGGGCGAGGTGATCGTGTGCGCGGGCGCGTACAACTCGCCTCAGCTGCTCATGCTCTCGGGCATCGGGCCGGCCGACGAACTGCGGTCGGCGGGCATCGAGGCGCGCGTCGACTCGCCGCACGTCGGCCGCCACCTCGCGGACCACCCGATGCCGACGATGACGTGGGAGACGAGTGAGGTCGACACGCTCTTCGACGCCACCCACCCGCGTTACCTGGCGGAGTATCTGTTGCGGCGCGGGCGCGGCAAGCTCACCTCCAGTGTCGGCGAGGCCGCCCTCCACACGCGCATCGCCACCGACCGCCTGGCGCCCGACTTCCAGTTCCTCTTCGGCGCCGCCTACTACTTCGACCACGGCTTTCGAACCTTCCCCGGCAGCGCCTTCACGATGGCGCCCTCGTTCGTGGGCCCGCGCAGCGAGGGCTCGGTGCGGCTGCGCTCGGCCGACCCGCACGCCAAGCCGCTCATCCACCTCAACTGGCTCTCGGAACCGGACGAGATGGCGGCGATGGTGGCGGCGTGCCGTTACGCGCGCGAGCTCGCGGGCAGCGGGCCCTTGGGCGACATCGTCGAGCGCAACCTCGACCCGGGCCCCGGCGTGGCGAGCGACGAGCAGCTCGAGGCGTGGATCCGCGCCGAGTGCCAGCACACCTACCACCCCGCGTGCACCTGCCGGATGGGCGGCGAGGACGACGGCGCGCTCGACCCCGAGCTGCGTGTGCGCGGCGTGGACGGATTGCGGGTCGTCGATGCCTCGTCGCTGCCGACGATCACCTCAGGCAACGCAAACGCGCCGGTGATCATGGTGGCCGAGCGGACGGCCGACCTGATCCTCGGCCGCCCGCTGCTGCCCGCCGAGGACCCGGCGGCAGAGCCGGCGCCCGTCGCCGCCTGACCTTCGGTCCGCTCTACCGGGCGCTGTCGACTGCCTCGCCGAGAATGGCGATGCCGCGCCGGATCGCCGGCTCGGGCGTCGCGCCGTAGCCGAGGACGATCGAAGGTGGGGCGTCCTGCGGGCGCGCCCAGTGCCACGCGCCGTCCTCCACGAGCACGCCGCGCGTGTAGGCAGCGGCGGCAAGCTCGAGCTCGTCGACGTCGCCCGGCAGCATCACATGGAGGTGGAGGCCGGCCGCCTCGCCTCGCGGGCGCACCTCGGGCAGGTGCGTCGCGAGCGCCCCGATCGCCGCGTCGCGCCGGCGGCGGTAGATCGGCCGGACGCGCCGCAGGTGCCGCGCGAAGTCCCCGCTCTCGACGAAGCGGGCGAACGCCAGCTGGTCGATCAGGGGCGAGCCCATGTCGTCGCAGAGCTTTTCCTGCTCGACCTCGTCGACCAGCCCGGGTGGCGCCGCCAGCCAGCCGAGCCGCAGGGCGGGCGTGACCGTCTTGCTGGCACAGCCGATGTAGGCGACGTGGTCGGGCGCCAGCCCCTGGATCGCGCCCACCGGGTGGTGGTCGTAGCGGAACTCGGCGTCGTAGTCGTCCTCGATGACGACCGCCCCCGTCCGGCGGGCCCACGCGATCAGCGCCTGCCGCCGGTCGGCATCGAGCGTTCCGCCGGTCGGGTAGGAATGGGCCGGCGCGACGAGCGCCCCCGCCACCTGCGTCTCGGGAAGCACGCTCGGGTCGAGCCCGTGGACGTCCACTGCGACCGGGACCGGCTCGAGCCCCGCCATCGCGACGGCGTCGCGGTGGAGCCCGAAGCATGGGTCCTCGACCGCGAGCCGGCGGGCGCCACGCCGCCGCAGCGCCCGGCACACCAGCGTCAGGCCCTGGGTGAAGCCCGAGCACACGAGCATGCGCTCGGGCGCCGTCGAGACGCCGCGGACCCGGCCCAGGTAGGCGGTCATCGCCCGCCGAAGCGCCGGTGCGCCGAGCATGCGCGGATAGGTCAGCTCCGGATCGGGCACGCCGGCGAGCGCGGCCCGGTAATGACGAAGCCAGCGCGACCGGGGAAACAGGGCGGGGTCGGGAAGCCCGGCCAGCAGCCTGATCGCCGGGGCGTGGTCCGCCGGATGAGGGCGCCGCGGAGGCCGGAACCATCGGCCGGCCCGTGCGCGTGTGCGGACGCGGCCGTCGGTGGTCGACCGGCCCGAGCCCGCTTCGGGACGCACCCGCGTTCCGGCGCCGATGCGCGCTTCGAGGTACCCGTCCGTTCGCAGGTTCGCGTACGCCTCCACCACCACGCTGCGGGAGATGCCGAGCTCGGCGGCCAGCACCCGCGTCGGCGGCACCGGGACCCCCGGCATCAGGCGGCCCGCCTGGATCCCGGAGCGGAGCGCCTCCTCGAGCCGCAGGCGCACGCCGCGGCCGCCGCCGTCGCCGAGGTCGACGAGCAGGTCGCTGGGGAACTCGCCCGCTGAATTGGTTTGCCTTCCCACCGCGGAATTGGACCTTGACAGAAACCGCTCGCGATGCACAAGGTGGCCGCCGCAAATGCCGGAATCGGGGGAAGGAATCGCAACGTGACCAGTCGCCTTGCACGTCTCGGGGACCTCGCCTATCGCCGCCGCGGTCGGATGGTGCTCGCCTGGCTGGCGGCGACGGTCCTGATCATCGCGCTCGGCTCCGCGCTGAAGGGCGAGTTCAACGCCGACTACAACACGCCGGGGTCGGAGTCCAAGGCGGCCAGCGACATCACCGAGCAGCGCTTCGGTGGCTACTCGGGCCAGGAGATCTTCGTCGCGTGGAAGGACGCCGGCGGCGCCATGAGCCCGGCGGCGCGGCGCCGGCTCGACGCCTTCTTCACCGAGGCGCAGAAGGTCGAGCACGTCGCCCCGCACACCCCGATACGCGTCTCGAGGGATCGCACCATCGGCGCGAGCACGCTCCCGCTCACCGTGCCGGGCTGGGACGTGACCAAGGACCAGGGCCAGCAGCTGATCGACGCTGCCAACCGCAACAGCGAGGGCGGGCTCCAGATCAAGCTCGGCGGGGATCCGATCCATGCCGCGGAGGGGCAGTCGAGCCCCGAGGGGATCGGCTTCGTGGCGGCCGCGATCGTGCTGCTGATCGCGTTCGGCTCGCTGGTCGCGGCCGGCCTGCCGCTGGCGATCGCGCTGATCGGCCTCGGCATCTCGTCGGGCGGCCTGATCGTGCTGCTCGCCAACGCCATCGACGTCCCCGACTGGACCACCGCGGTGGCCGGGCTGATCGGCATCGGCGTCGGCATCGACTACGCGCTGCTCGTGCTGACCCGGTTCCGCTCGGCGATGCACGACGGCAAGGACCGGCATGACGCCGTCGTCGAGGCGGTCACCACCGCGGGGCGCAGCGTCATCATCGCCGGCGGGACGGTGGTGATCGCGGTCCTCGGCCTTTGCCTGACCGGGCTGAGCTACATGTACGGCGTCGCCATCTCGGCGTCGCTGGCCGTCCTGGTGGTCGCGATCGCCGCGGTCACGCTCCTGCCCGCCCTGCTCTCGTACCTGGGCCCGCGCGTGGACCGCCTCCGCATCCCGTTCGTCGGCCGCTCGCGGCCGCTGGAGGGCGGGGGTCGCGAGTCACCCGCCGCACGCTGGAGCCATGCCGTCCAGCGCCGCCCGTGGGTGGCGGCGATCGCGGCGACCGCGGTCCTGCTGGCGCTTGCTGCTCCCGCCCTCGGGATGCGCCTCGGCTTCCCCGACGCCGGCAACGATCCCCCCGGCAAGATGACGCGCGACGCCTACGACCTGAACACCGAGGGGTTCGGCCCGGGCAGCAACGGTCCCGTGGTGATCGCGGCCACGCTGCCGAGTGCCGGCGCCAAGCCGCGCGTCGCGGCGTTCGCGGGCCGGCTCCGGGGGCAGCCCGGGGTCGCCTTCGTGACGCCACCACGGTTCAACGCGGCCGGCGACGCTGCGCTGATCACGCTGATCCCGACGACGTCGCCGCAGGATGAGAGGACCCAGGACCTGGTCAAGCGGCTGCGGAACGACGTCGTGCCCACGGCGGTCCGCGGGTCGGGGATCGACGTCGAGGTCGGTGGGGTGGCCGCGGCGCTCGAGGACCAGAGCGAGTACATCAAGGCGCGCATGCCGCTGTTCATCATCGGCGTGGTCGGCCTCTCGTTCCTGCTGCTGCTGGTGGCCTTCCACTCGCCGCTTATCGCGCTCAAGGCGGGGATCATGAACCTGCTCTCGGTGAGCGCGGCCTACGGCGTGATGACGCTGGCGGCCAACGGCGGCGGCCTCAGCAGGCTGATCGGCATCGACCACGAGGTCCCCGTCGCGCCGTTCATGCCCGTGATGATGTTCGCGATCCTGTTCGGGCTCTCGATGGACTACGAGGTCTTCCTGATCTCGCGCATCCGCGAGGAGTACCTCAAGCACGGCGACACCAGCCGGGCGGTCGCCGACGGCCTGGCAAAGACCGCGCGCGTGATCACCGCGGCGGCGGCGATCATGGTCGTCGTCTTCCTCGCCTTCCTCGCGTCCCGGGAGGTCTTCCTCAAGCTGCTCGGAATCGGGCTCGCCTCGGCGATCTTCCTCGACGCCACGCTTGTCCGCATGGTCCTCGTGCCGGCGGTGATGCAGCTGCTCGGGAAGGCCAACTGGTGGATCCCGAGCTGGCTCGAGCGCGTGCTTCCCCGGCTCGACGTGGAGAATGTCGCGCTCGGGGCCGAGGCGCGGTCCTAGGTCTACCGACAACCGTCGACGCGGAGGTGCCCGGTGGGAGAGGTGCACGTGCACGAGTTCATGAGCCTCGACGGCGTGGTCGACGCGCCGACGTGGACGTTCGAGTACGGGTTCGACCCCAAGATGGGAGAGGCGATCGGCGCCCTCACCGACGGTTCCGAGGGCATCCTGCTCGGCCGCAACACCTACGAGATGTTCGAGCCGGCGTGGTCGACGCGGACGGCAGAGGACGATCCCGGGGCGCCGTTCTTCAACGACACGACCAAGTACGTCGTCTCCGGGACGCTGACTGACGCGACGTGGCGGAACTCGGAGATCGTCGGGCCCTACGACCCAGGCAGGATTCGTCGCCTGAAGGAAGCGGTCGACGGCAACCTCTACGTCAGCGGCAGCGTCAGGTTGGTCCGAGCGATGCTCGCGGACGGTCTCATCGACGGGCTGCATCTGTTCGTCTTCCCGCTGACCCGCGGATCGGGGCCGCGCCTCTTCACCGAGGAGGCCGCGCCCGGCAAGCTCTCGCGGACGGCCTGTGAGCCGTACGACAACGGCGCGGTGTACCTCGGCTACCGACCCCAGGCCTGAGAGGGGTCAAGTCTTTCTTGGCAACACCGGAACCTGGTGCGGCAAAGAAAGACTTGACCCCCTCGCGCCTGACCCTCCTCGCCCCCCTCGCCCGTCAGCGCCTTCGGCTGCCCACCAGCATCGCGACGCCGGCTCCGGTGGCGATCAGTCCGACAAGCAGGAAGCCAAGCCCGGTCCAGAGCACCACGTTGGTCTTCGCCCCGACCTTCACGACCGCCCTGACCTGTGGGGCGCCGGTCGCGTTCATCGCGACGATCGTCCAGTCGCCGCCCTCGACCTTCCAGCTGGTGGTCACCTGGCCGCCACCGGTGGCGGAGGCGTTCCAAAACCGTTCGCGCCCGGGCGGGCCGGCCGGTGCTCGTCCCGCGTGCCGCTTGTACTGCACCGTGCCGTCGTTGATGTCGGTCACCTGGCTGCGAGCCACTCCGGCCAGGTAGCGATTCACGTCGCTCTGGGGGCCGATTCCGACGAACAGCGGCTGCCCGTTGCTGCTCGTCGCGCTGATCCGCACGCGGCCCACGACGTCACTGACCACGTCCGGGAGGTCGCCGATGTGCAGCGCCTCGGCGGTGATCGCGTATCCGGGCGCCGCCACACGCTCGCTGGACGACGTGTAGTAGCCGTCCGAGTCGCGCTGGGTGAGGTGGACCACGACAAGCGTCACCCCCACGATCAGGATCAGAGCGCCGATGACGGCGAGGATCCATCCACCGACCTTCAGCCCGGTGCCGCCCCCGCTGGGTCCCGGTTGCATCGGCGCGGGCTGCCCACCGGTGGCCGGGGGTGTTGCCGAACGCGTACCGCCGGCCATGTTTTCAATCCTCTCCAGGGCAAGCACAGCGCTGGCCCGATCGCAGCCGACGCTACACCGCGCGCCGGAGCAAAGTCAACGTGGCCGGTCTCCGGATAAGCGTCAAGGTCACCGCCCGAGCGTCCGCTGCGCCGCCAGCCGCAGCTCCTCGGGGATCGCGTCGAGGGTCGAGGGCGACGGGGCCTCGCGCACCTCCGGAGGCAGCTCGCGCTGGGCGGCGAACTCGCGCGCCAGCGGCGGCGGTTGAGCCGGCACGACCGCGACGGCGGCGGCGGAGACCGGTACGCGCTGGGGCAGCACCGTCCAGCCGGTGGCGCGGAACTCGCCGCCGTTCTCGATCCAGCCCAGCGACAGGATCGGTAGCACGACGATCTTCGTGCCGATCGCGATCGCCCAGCTGACCCAGTAGAAGACGATCGCCTGCACCGGCGACAGGCCGATCTCGAGCACCTGCGAGAGCACGTAGAGCAGGACGAATTCGCCCAGCGCGAGCACGAACGTCAGCCACGGCGGCTGCCAGCGGATGACGAATGGATAGAAGCCGGTGTCGAGCGCGACCCCGAGCAGCAGGTAGACGCCGATGAGCACGAGCCAGCCGGCCTTGCCGGTGGCGAGCGACAGGATCAGGCCTAGCAGCGCCGGTCCCACGAGGATCGCCGTGCGGGTCTGCATGCGGCCGAGGACGGTCGGGCACACGTCGCTACGCGAGCTGCTCGGTCATGCGGACGCACCGGATCGCGCCCGCGCTGCGCCCGGCGAGCGACAGCTGCATCCCCAGCCGTCCGAAGAACGTCCGCTCGCGCACTCGCTCGGCCCGGGCACAGTCGGCCACGAACCGCCGCCCGACGTACTTCAGGCCGGCGATGGTGTCGCCGTGCGGGATGACGTTGTTCGCGAGCAGCCCCATCGCCGCCAGGCGCGAGTCCGGCCGGTCCAGCCCGGGAACGCCGCAGTTCGGCTGCAGCGGCACGCGCCCGCCCTCGACCGGTAGGCCGTAGGTCTCGATCAGCCGCCGCAGCACGGGCAGCGCGAGCACGGACTTCACGAACCCGGTGCCGCACACGACCCCGGTGACGTCGAGCCAGCCCGGATCCGGCCCGTGCCGACTCGAGACGTGCACGCGCAGGCCCGCCGGCCCCGGCCGGACGGTGTCGATCTCGCCCACGAGCTCGTCGAACCGGCCGTCGGCGCGCCCCGCCTCGACCCGCTCGCGCCAGCCGCGTCGGCGCGGCGCCGTGCCGCGCAGCGTCCGGCCGAGGAACGCGATGCGCTTGTCGAGCGAGAGCTCCTGAAACGCGTCGATCCCCTGGGCCTCGAACAGGCAGCGCGGCACGTTGAGGTCCTGCTCGTCGGGCTGCGGGTTGGCGCCGCAGCGCGATGACCTTGGCCCCCGAGTCGAGCGCGTTGGCCCACTCGTTGACCGAGGCGATCCCCGTCCCGACGATCAGGTAGCGCCCCGCGGCGTCGTAGGCCTTGGGCTCGTAGGCCTGGACGATGCGCTCGCGCATGCCGGCGTCGCGCTCGCGCGCCGCCGCCAGCGGCGGGGGGAACGACAGCGGCCCGTGCCCCGGCGCGAGCATCACGTGCTTGGCTCGCCCCAAGTAGCCGGCGTCCTCGTCGTAGAGGACGAAATGGGCCGGCGGGCCGTCCTCGCGCTGCAGCCAGCCCACCCGCAGCGCGACCCGCTGTTCGTCCCAGCCGAGATCGCGGCCCACGCTGACCGCCTCGGTGAGGATCTCGGCGACGCCGGGGTTGTAGCGGCAGCGGATCGAACGCAGGAGCGGCCCCGGATGCCGGTGCGACCAGGCGTCGAGCTGCGCGAAGGTGGGCCAGTCGGCGGGCAGGAAGTGCGACTCGGACTCGGAGCGCAGGACGGTCTGGCCGAGGTTGTACGCGAACTGCTGGTAGGTCCCGACCGGGCTCGGGCTCGGCCCGTAGATCGTCACCTCCTCGGGCGCGAAGCCGAGATAAACCGCGGTCGCGTAGACGATCAGCGAGCCGAAGCCGTCGCCGACGACGGCGAGCGTGGAGTCGCGGGGCGGGTGGGCGGGCACGGCGCGCGTAGGTATACCTATCGCCCATGGATCCGGGGACCGTCTTCGCCGGCTGCCGCATCGAGTCCGAGGCGGGCCGCGGAGGGATGGGCGTGGTCTACTGCGCCACCCACATCGCGCTCGACCGGCGCGTCGCGCTCAAGCTGCTGACCCCCGAGCTCGCCAACGACGAGGGCTTCCGCGCGCGCTTCCAGCAGGAGTCGCGGCTGGCGGCCCGCATCGACCACCCCAACGTCGTCGACATCTACGAGGCCGGCGACGAGGATGGCCGCCTCTACATCGAGATGCGCTGGGTCGAGGGCTCGGACCTGCGCAGGGAGACCGAAGGAAACGGTCGCCTGGCCCCTGCCCGCGCCGCCCACATCGTCGCCGGCGACGATGCCTGCGCGCACGGCGCCGCAAGCGCCGCAGCACCCGCTGTCGCCACCGCCCCCAACGCCCATCGCCCAACCTTCAACGCCGCCAAAGCGCCGCGGCGGCCTGATCGCGCTCGTCGCCGTGGCCGGCGTCCTCCTCGTGCTCGGCATCGCCACCGGCGTCCTGGCCGCGACCGGCGCGTTTTCCTCCTCTTCGTCGGACGAGCACGGCACCGCCGTCACCGGCGGGGGCCTGGGGCCGCCGAGCACGCGTGAGACCGACACCACCGCGACGACCGCCGCAAGCGGCGGGCCCATCACCGGCTCCGACGTTCGCGCCGTGCTCGACCGCTACGCCGCCGCCTACACCGCCCACGACACGGCAGGGCTCAAAGCCCTGTTCGCGCCGACGTTCACGCGCACGACCGACGACCAGGCCGCACGCGGGCTCGGCGCCTCGCTGGCGGAGTACCGCAAGCAGTTTCGCCAGTTCCCAGACTCGGTCTACCACCTCGACGACGTGAGCGTCGAGCCGGGCACCGACCAGGCATCCGCCTCGGCGCAGTACGAGATCGACAACGCCGGCGCCGCGCCCAGCAAGGGCTCGATCGGCTTCCATCTCAGCCGCGTCGGCGACGAGGTCAAGATCGACGCCATCGCGCTGCGCACGGGCTGATGCCGCGTCTGCTGCTCGAGATCGTCGAGGGGCCCGGGGCCGGCCGCCAGCTCCGCCTCGACCGCGCGGTCGTGCTCGGCCGCGATGCGGCCGCCGACGTCGTGCTCGACGACCCGCGTGTCTCGCGGCGGCACGCGCGCATCGCGCCGTGGGACGGCGGCGTCGTCGTCGAGGACCTCGACTCGCGCAACGGCACGTTCGTGAACCGCGAGCAGATCCATGCGCCGGTCGCGGCCAAGCCAGGCGACGACCTGCTGCTGGGGACGACGGTGCTCGAGCTCCGCACCGAGGCCGAGCTGGCCACCCGCCCGTCGGTGGTCCGGCCGGTCCCACCGGCCCTCGCCGCGCCGCAGCGTGAGCCGACGTACGTGGCGCCGCCCGATCCCCGCGGTGCAAAGCGCCTGGACCTCTACATGGATCGCCGGGTCAAGGCCCAGGCCCGGCTCGCCCCGCTCGCGATCATGGTGCTCGTGCCCTTCGCCGTCCTGATCTACCTGGCGACGAAGTAGACGAGCAACGCGATCGCGGTCGCCGCGATGGCCGCGAACGTCAGGACCGTGGGGGCGACGAGCAGTGCAGCCGAGCGCACGCCCCGACGGCGGCGCACCGTGGGAACGGCGAAGGTCGCCGGCGCGGGCGCCCGTTGGTGCGGCACCGCGCGCTCCTCGGTCGGCGGTGCGGCGTGCGCCGCCGTGGGCGGGCTGCCGAGCAGGCGCAGGACGGTCGAGCCGACGCGAAGCTGCTCGCCGGGTTCGAGCAGCGTCGCCTCGGTCGCGCGGCGCTCGCCGACGTAGGTGCCGTTGGTCGAACCGAGGTCCGCCACCTCCACGCTCCCATCCGGCCGCGGGCGCAGGACGGCGTGCGCGCGCGAGACCTCGGCGTCGTTGAGCTCGAGGTCGGTGTCGGCGCGCCCGACGGTGACCTCGCCGCGCAGCGGCACGCGGCGGCCGGCGAGGGGTCCGGTGACGATCTCCAACTCGGTCACGCGCTACCTCGCCCCTGCCCCCACGAGGTTCGCGAACGCGGTGGCGGTGGGCGGCCGGCGCCGCGGGTTCTTGTCCAGCGCCAGCAGCACCGCCCTGCCGAGGCCGCGCGGCACATCGGAGCGGTCGGCGCCCGGGTCGGCGGGCTCCTTCTCGAGGTGCGCCATCCCGACCTCGAACATGCCGCCGGTGAACGGCGGACGGCCGGCGACCATCTCGTAAGCGACGCAGCCGAGCGCGTACAGGTCGCTGGCGGGCGTGGCCGGGTCCCCGCGCAGCAGCTCCGGCGCGATGTAGTCGACGGTTCCCATCACCTGGCCCAGCTTGGTCAGCTGCGACCAGTCCTCGCGCTTGGCCAGCCCGAAGTCGGTGAGCGCCGCCGAGCCGCTCTCGTCGAGGAGCACGTTGGAGGCCTTGACGTCGCGGTGCACCAGCCCGGCGCGGTGCAGGGCGTCGAGCCCCGACGCGACCTCGGCCAGGATCCGCACCAGCTCGGCCACCGGCACCGGCCCCTCGCGCAGGCGGTCGTCGAGGTTGCGCCCCGGCACGTAGGGCATGACCAGGTAGCGGCGGTCGCC
>Ga0126312_10001576_pt1 | contig 14981 bp, 12 predicted proteins | sample Plot104A_FD_92537 | JGI IMG/M metagenome (GOLD analysis project Ga0126312, IMG submission 92537) | Serpentine soil microbial communities from UC McLaughlin Reserve, CA, USA - Plot104A | ecosystem: Environmental > Terrestrial > Soil > Grasslands | place: USA: UC McLaughlin Reserve, Lake County...
CCGCCGCTCTGTTCCCGAAACTTGCAGTACCCGACGGTTACCGACCCAGAGGATCCCCCCTTGCGGCCTGAACGCCACATCCCGAACTCGATCGCAACCATGCGTCAAAGGCTGATCGATGCCATTGTCAGAAGCTTGCCACGCTGTCCGTGCTGTCGCTCTCCAAACACACGACATTCGGGGCAAAAATCACTAATGACGCAGTAGTACTAAAGCATTCCAGTAGATCTTGCGGTCTAGAACAAAATTCACCTCGCACGGGAGGTCGAGGCCGAGTGGCATCCGCCCCAGCAACGGACTGTCATTGTCCCAGTATATGATGTTGCGTTCGACATAAACCGACACATGCGAGTCGGGTCTGGTCGAAGAAGCTCCGTTTTCGTAAGGTGCCCGAGATTTCTCTCTCTACCAGGTAGCGATGGCCTGAGAACATTTTTCAAACCTTGGCCTGTGAACATTACGCAGTGTTCCGCCGGGACCACATCAGCGATTCGCATGCGTGGTGCCGCCACGCGCGAAGCCCAACTGCTCGTGACCAGGTTGCTCGGCAATGTGGTAATACCCCTCCGAGGGAGGCGGGGGCGGTAGCGCCGCTGGACACGTAGACGTCAGCCTGCGGTACTGCCGACGAACTGCGCACAAGACAAGCAAAAAGCTCCCCAACAGCATCAGTCTTGCTATCATCGCGACGTCCATCCTGAAGAGTTAGCAAAGCACGGCAGCCTGGGCCTCCGTGGCTGCAAAAGCAGCAGAGTTCCTAATTCACCTGTCGCTTTGCACGACATTCCCGCAGTGCAGAATACGACAGCATAACTACGATCGGGATCTGGTAATAAAGATATATCAGGATGTTGTCGGTGACCATCATAACAGCGTTCGTAACCGCGATCACCGCTCCGGTCGTGGAGCTTGAAAACACAAAGGCAATAAATGTGGTCATGATGATTGAGCCAACGACACCATAATCATATCGTATTCTTAACCAGTCATTGTGTGGTTGTTTAAGCGTTCCGTCTGACACAAGCGTTGCCAGAGCGTTCGCGCTACCCGGACCGGATCCAACCAGCGACTCAGCTAGCGGCCGGTGGTGCATGACGCGGTTCATCTCGGAGCCAATCGCGTATCGCCCGAGCATAACTTCTTCAATATCAACGTTGACTCGAAAGGCACTGTGTAGATATTCGGCGAGGACAATAAGGTTCGACGCTGCTAAATTGACGACCCCTAATATCCCTAAAAGGACTAAGAAGCGGCTATGCCTCTGTTTCAGCATTGCGGCTCTCCGAAAAACAAAAAAAGTGGTGAGACCAATAAGGATGGCAATCACGCCAACCCGCTTCCCACCCAAAAAGCTCATCACGAGCGCAAGAACAAATTGGATCTTAGCACCGATAGCATACATGAATACTGCGTATATAGGACCAAGAAGACCTCCTTGATGGTTGTCAAAGCCACTTTCCATACCAGAGCCAGTTCCACTTTCCAAAATTTGAAAAAGGCGGACGCCTCCGTGCTCTGTGAGAGAATATGCTAACGCGAAGTAACCTATGGAACAAAGGAATACTAGTCGGATCTGAGATATTTCAACGTTCATCACCGGAACAAAACAAGCTATTATCAAGGCCATGATCACAAACTCATTCAGGAAAAAATCCGCGTGTTTAATCCCAACCAGGTACCACATTGAGGCTAGCCACAAGTACCCAACAAGGAAGACCAGGGCGGCCTTGTTGCCCGTCGAGTTGGACCCGAACATTAAGGAGGTAACCAGGATTGGTGGAACAGCATAAACCAGGTATCGAACGAGGCCCAGGGCCTCGCTAAAGCAATAACCGGCATAGCCTGCCAGATAGGTGATGCAGGCAATCCAAACGAGGGCCCTACTCAATGCTTCGTCGGCAGCCCTCTTCGCGTTTTGACTTAATTCCGGACAGGATGGCGAAGGATAGATCGTGGTCGAGAAGCGCCCTGAACTGTTGACCATCGAACCTGACCTCTCTTCGCATTCTCGCGGGCACGATGGGCAAGGTGCATCATACCCATTAAAGTAAAATGCACGGCGACGCAGCTATGCTTTTCGGCCGCATCAATTGCGACTAGCCGAGCCGTAAGCTCCTAAGGGGGCACGGAGCCGACCGGCGTTGCCGTTCGAACCCGTTCCATGGAATAACCGTCGAGGCTGGTCGCCAAACCCAAACGCTTTCCCGTAGCGACTGTACGGGGAACTGGTTTCTTGACATCAACGATGTCGCCAGGCTGCAGGGGAGTAATTTCGCTTGCCTGGAACTCAGCGGTCTCGCCGTCGCGAGTGCGCGTGACGCTAATCGAGTAGGCAATATTGTCATCGGCCAGGGTGCCAGCTTGTCGTAACTTTACGTCACGGACCTCACGCGCCGACGGCAGCATAATGTCAAGCTCCCTAAGGCGCTCTCGCACGTCCCGCAACTCAGTTAGTAGCTGCCTCTTGAATGTCGCCGCAGCCTCGTGGAGCTTCAGATCGATCTCACCGGTATCCATCTGGAGCCGCGAGACGTGGGCAGTTAGCCGCCAAAGTTCACTTTCGTGGCTTGATTCGGCAAGCTTAAACTGCAGTTCAGTATTCGTGACGCCGAGCCCCTGCTTAATAAGCCGGCCATATTGATCGGCATGCTGCTTGACTACCTCCGTTTGCTTCTTCGCCGCGGCAATCTGTGCGTTGAGGGCCTCAACCTCATTTTGGATGCGCGGCTTTTGGGAACGAAGTAGATCGAGTTGCTCGTTCAGGATGGCAGCTTGAGTTTCAAAGATCTCCATTTCATTTGCGACTATGTCTGGATTGTCGTTGCCTCCCATCGTGCCCTGCTGAGTGGGCGGGGAGAACGTGCTCATACCATCGCGCTGTGCTTCGAGACGCGCACGCCGGACAAGCAGTGCCCTTTTCTGAAACGTTAGCTGGCGCACGCGCTCGTCGGCTAGAAGAAATTCGGAAACGGCCGCAATTTGCATTGGATCGGACGGCCTGAACCCGCCAGCGGAAGCTACTGCACTTTTTACGGTGCTGCCATAGCGGAAAGGATAGGCGCCTGGCGTACGGACTTCGCCGAGAATAAACAGCGGCCGTAGCTCGCTGAGGCGCACGCTCACGGAAGGCTGATTAAGAATGCCATCGGCGAGCCGGTCGTGAATGAGCTTCTGGCACTCGACAATCGTAAGACCCCCAATCTCGAATGGGCCAATGAATGGCAGAACAATGCTGCCAGTCCCGTCGACAAGAATGTCCCCCGATAACTCAGGTTGGCCGAAAACCGTCACCGTAATCCGATCGCCTGGCGCGAGTGTATAGGCGCGACTATTGCCGGCGGGGTCTGCAAGCCCTCGGGAGGAGAACACGAGTGCACCGAGCAAAGCTGCCGCTCGCATCCACTGCAGTGTACTGCCGCGGCGGTGAATGAGCTTGGTGGCATTCCCTGTCTGACCAGGTCTCATCACATTATCCTCGCGCAGTTCCATTTTGGCAATGGCCAGCCGACCTCTCAATCATCGATCAGGCTGCAGCGCTCCGGATGCAGGCTAGCGCCACGCGACGCAAGGACCGTCGCGAATAATGGCTACAAGTTTGGTTCTTTTTGAGTACCCCGTGCGGGACGTTGAGTACCTCGTTTTCGATGTTCCGCGCTTCTGTGCTGCCCCCACTGAGCAATTCTCATCTTTCTGAACACCAATCACAATCGACGATGCGGGATTTACGGTCACTGATGAATCAGAAACTCTGATATGCCAAATCGCGGTCGGATTTTCGCGAGCTCCCATTCCGACGAGCGTGTCGACATTCTCGGTGTCGGCATCAGCTCCATCGACCTTGACGACGCTGTGGCGACGATCGAACGTTGGATCATTGAGCGCAGCCGGAACTATGTCTGCATCACCGGTGCCCACGGCGTGATGGAGAGCCGGCGCGACGAACGGCTGCGCCACATTCACAATGAAGCGGGTATGGTGACGCCTGACGGCATGCCGCTGGTGTGGCTTTTGCGTCTATTCGGCAACAATCGGACGAACCGCGTCTATGGTCCCGATTTGATGCGGAAAATGACAGCCGTCTCGAGCCTTCGAGGTTACCGGCAGTTCTATTTTGGTGGTTCCGAAGGCGTGGCCGACAAACTCAAGCGAGTGTTGATCACTGCCCATCCGGAACTCGAGGTTGTGGGAACACTTTGCCCCCCATTTCGCGAGCTGACGCCCGAGGAAGATCGGACCATGGTTGCTGCGATCAATGCGGCGCGCCCCGACATCGTATGGGTAGGGTTGAGCACGCCAAAGCAGGAGTTCTGGATGGCGAATCACCTCGGAACCATTGAGGCGCCCGTGATGGTCGGGGTGGGAGCTGCGTTCGATTTCCTGGCAGGGGTGAAGCGTCAGGCCCCAGTGTGGATGCAACGAAATGGAATCGAGTGGTTGTTTCGTCTCTGCTCGGAGCCGCGGCGCTTGTGGCGCCGCTATGCCTATGTCGTGCCCGGCTTCGCCATCCTTGCTGTCGGCGAAGTTATGCGCCGGGCAGTGCGAACTCAACATACCACGGCCGCTCTCGCACCAATAGGTCGTCCGGATGTCCATACACCTCAATGACCGCCGATTGACGTCAGACGGCGCGATTATTTCCTGCCTTCAACATTTGCGAGCCGGCCGAGTCCGGCACCCGCCAGCAATTCTCGCAGGCTGTGGCGTACGACCGAGGACGGCAAGTAATTGGAAAGTCCGGACAACGGAGAAGGAGGAACGTTGAATTGGACTTTAAAACAGCGCTCGTCAATGGCCCCGTCAGCGCAGGCCGCAACTTCCGCATCGGTGCTGGCGGAGGCTTGTATCGCTGAACGAAGTAGTATGAGGACGCAAGAACCGGCAAACCGGTCGCGGCTCAATGCAATACACAAAGCCTGCAAACAGTGGCAGACGCACGCGCTAGGCCTTGCTGACCAGGCATTCGTTAGCGGCGCCAGCTTTCTTACAACGGTATTGATGAGCCACTGGACCTCTCCGAGCCATCTAGGGATCTATGCGATCGGAATCTCCGCACTAATATCGATGCTTGCAATCCAGGATTCCCTCATCTCGCTCCCATATACAATCCAGCGGCATCATCCGTTGAGCACGTCGGATGAGCACGCGGGCAGCGCGCTCATGCACTGCGGGCTGCTCTCGGCGCTGTGCGTCGTCTTTGTGTCGGCGACTGCTTTGGGTCTGTCCGCACGCGGGTCAGAGCCAGCCATGACGGCAATGATGTGGGCATTAGCGGGGGCCGCACCGTTCGCGCTATTGCGAGAGTTTGGGCGGCGCATCGCTTTCGCGCACCTACATCTCACTCGCGCTTTAATCTTGGACATCGCGGTTGCCTCGATTCAGCTGGTCGTTCTCTGCTGGCTCGGATGGATTGGGCTCATGTCACCTGGCAATGCGTGCGCCGCGATTGGCGGAGCGTGCGCAATCATTAGTATTCTTTGGTTGTATCTTGCACGCGGCAACTTTGTGATCCGGGCGGACCAGGTGTGGCCAGCGATGAAGAGAAGTTGGGGGTTGGGAGGGTGGCTTTTTGCCTTGCAGATAACCATATCCGTGCAGGCATGTATCCCTTACTGGCTCTTGGCACTTGTCGCTGGCACGACGGCCACAGGTATCTACGCCGCATGCATGAGCATCGTCCTGTTCGCGAATCCGCTGATGATTGGCATCGGCAATACCTTGGCGCCAAAAGCCGCCTTGGCCTTGAAGGAAGGGGGTCATGCGAGGCTGCGTCGCGAGATGGCTCGCGATTTGCTGTTCCTGAGTTCGACCATGATGTTGTTTTGTGCAGCGCTTTTCTTCCTCGGAGAAGAGATAATGCGCTTGCTGTATCACGGGAACGAATATGCCGGACATGGTGAAACCGTCATGGTGCTGGGTCTGGCAATGCTGGCCTCGGCCATAGGGATGCCGGCGTCCAATGCCCTGCAAAGCATGCAGCGTCCACAAGCGATCTTTTGGGCTAGCTTAATTGGGGCTGTCCTCACGGTGGTTCTCGTCTGGTCCCTAATGAGCAAGTGGGGATTGTTGGGAGCAGCCTACGGCTTCCTATTGGGCAACGTCGCCGGGACGGTGGGGAGGTGGGTGGCGTTTCAGAGACTTATCCCCCGATGCGGCTCGCAGGCAAGCTCGGCAGCAGATCCCGAGGAGAACCGGCCGACGCTCAAACTGGAAATCCCGGGGCGTGCAGTTAAAGGACTTGGATCGAGTAATGCAAGTGCTCCAGCTGAGGGAGCGTTGGCGCGAACATGAAGCCGAAAACCTACATCACGACCAGCTGGGACGATGGCCATCCGTTGGATTTGCGCGTGGCTGAGCTGCTCAAAAAGTATGGCCTAAACGGGACCTTTTACGTGCCCATGACCGCCGAAAACCAGACGCTGACGACTCCCCAGCTTCGGGAGTTAAGTCTTTCGTTTGAGATTGGCAGCCACACTCTCCACCATAACGTCCTTACAAGTGCGACTGAGCAACAGGCAACGCGAGAGATCGTCGACTCCAAATCGTGGGTCGAAAGCGAAACCGGCCTTCCCTGTCTGATGTTTTGCACGCCAAAAGGCAAGTACCGGCGACGGCACGTGCAAATGATCAGAAAGGCGGGCTATCTCGGTTTGCGTACCGTCGAATTGAATTCTCTCGACCATCCCCGGCGGAAAGCAGGACTGCTGCTGATGCCGACCACCATACAGGCGTATCCACATGGATCCCTTACGTTCGTACTGAACGCGACAAAAAGGGCAGCCTTTGGCAATCTTTGGAGGTTCGTTGTTCATGGTCGTCCAACCGATTGGCCTATACTGGCTCAGTCGTTGTTTCGTGACGCGCTGAAGGTCGGCGGCGTCTTCCATCTGTGGGGCCATTCCTGGGAGTTGCAGCAAACCGGCCAATGGCAACGTTTGGAAGAAATCCTGCGATTTATGAGTTCGTTTGTAAGTCAAGCAATCCCGCTCACGAACGGGCAGGTCTGTCAGCGCTGGTCGGCCGAATTCGCCGACGAATTGGGGCGACAGCAATGAACGATCGCAGCGAGAAAGAAAACCAGCTTCAGCGAGAAACGCCCATTTCACGGGCTGGGCTTGCTGATGGTCGACGCACCGCCTGCCAGGAACTTCCTCCAATGAATATTTTGGTAGCCCATAACTCTTACAAGCAGCCCGGAGGCGAAGACCAATGCGTTGCGGCGGAAATTGCCATGCTTAGAACCTACGGACACAAGGTGATTGAATACCGTCTTGACAACGAGTCGATCGATGAAATGAGTCGTCTCGATGTTGCCTGCCGTACGATTTGGAGCCTGCCGGCCTTCCGCGAACTACAACAACTTTTCCGAGCGCAAAAGCCCCAGATCGTTCATTTTCACAACACGTTTCCTCTCATCTCCCCTGCCGCTTACTACGCTGCCCGGGCAGAAAACGTGCGCGTGGTCCAGACCTTGCATAATTTTCGTCTTTGCTGCTCCAACGCACTCCTGTTTCGCGACGGCAAGGTTTGTGAAGCTTGCCTAGGGAAATCGTTCGGCTGGCCGGGCATCGTACACAAGTGCTATCGCAACAGTCGCGTCGCCGCCGCAGCGATCGCCGGAATGGTGGCAACACACCGAATCTTGGGCACTTGGCAGAACGCAATCCACGTATACATCGCGCTGAGCGAATTCAGTCGGCGCAAGCTGCTTGAAGGGGGCCTGCCCGCACACAAGATCGTCATCAAATCCAATTTTGCCTACCCCGACCCTGGTCTTGGCGCGGGCACAGGCCGGTATGCTGTGTTCGTCGGACGATTGTCAGCGGAAAAGGGGGTCGAGGCGCTCCTCAAAGCTTGGCGGCATCTCGGCGGCCGATTGCCGCTAAAGATCATAGGCGATGGTCCGCTAGCTACCTTGGTCCGGGAAGCTGCAAAAAAGAATACGACGGTTCAGTGGTTGGAGAATCTACCACTTGACACGGTCTATAAAATAGTTGGGGGCGCGACGTTTCTGGTATTGCCCTCTCAGTGCTATGAGAATTTCCCTCGGGTCATTATTGAGGCATTTGCCAAAGGCACGCCGGTGATCGTATCTAAGTTAGGGGCCATGGCCGAGATCGTGCAGGACGGCCACACCGGGCTGCACTTCAGGCCAGGAGATCCCGTTGATCTGGCAGACAAGGTACGAAGCATGCTCGCAGATCCGCTGAGGCTTGTGCGAATGAGGCAGGCTGCCCGCCAGAAATTCGATGAATGCTTCACTGCCGATGTCAACTATAGAAACTTGGCTGCCATCTACGCGCGAGCGCTCGATGTTCGCCACACGGCTTGAGCGGACGAACTCACCCAGGAGACACTCAATGGGCTCTCTATCCTCTCCAACAGTTTGCATCGTCGGCGCCGGACCGTACGGGGTTTCGATTGCTGCTCACCTGCAAGCCATGGGCATAGACTTCCGCATATTTGGCAAGCCAATGCATCGGTGGCGCGCCCAGATGCCTTTAGGGATGTATCTAAAATCCGAAGGCTGCGGTTCGAGTCTTTCTGACCCGACAGGACACAACACCCTCGCCCGATATTGCGCCGAGCATAAGCTTCCCTATGGCGAATGGGGCGAGCCCGTATCACGAGACATCTTCGTCCGATACGCGTTGTCTTTTCAGCAGAACCTTATACCCAACCTCGAACCGTCGATCGTCACCGCAATCCGCAAGTTGCGCGACAGCTTCGAGGTAGAGCTGAACACCGGTGAGGGATTGATTACCGAAACCGTAATCATCGCAACCGGCTTGGAGCACATGGCGTATACCCCGGCGGAACTGCGCAACTTGCCAACCAACTTGTGTTCGCATAGCGCCGACCATCATGATTTAAGCAAATTCAAAGGGAAGGATGTAACGGTTATCGGCGGCGGACAATCGGCGCTTGAAACAGCGGCGCTCCTATGCGAGGGGGGCGCATTCGTTCGCTTACTAGTACGAAAGCCAACTCTTGCATGGAACCCCATTCCGAACAATGCTCCGCGTAACTTTTATCACCGTCTGCGACATCCCAGAACGAATTTGGGCGATGGCCTCCAACTGTGGCTCTACGCCGAAGCACCATGGTTTTTCCATCACCTGCCTCGACGCATCCGCATTGGAAGAGCAAAAGCTGTGCTGGGACCTGCCGGGGCGTGGTGGCTGAAGGAACGGATTGTCGGACGGGTCCCTATTCTGTTCAGTCATTCTGTGTGTACTTCTGAAGCTCGGGGTGGCCGTGCCATCCTGCATGTCTCCGATCAGGACGGCCGGTCCCGAGAGTTCGTAGCCGATCACGTGATAGCAGCCACGGGATATCAGTTTGAACTCCGGTGGTTGCCATTCCTCAGCGATGACCTGAAGGGCCGGTTACGCCATGAGCAGCAGGTACCAGCGCTTGCCGCAAATTTCGAATCGTCCGTACCAGGCCTGTATTTTTCAGGCTTAGCCGGTGCCTATTCTTTCGGGCCTGCCATGCGGTTCATCCATGGTACGAATTACACAGCTCGATGCATATCGGAACATATCACAGCCCAGCGAAACCGATCTCGGGTACTGCCGGCCCGGTTGGCACGCGCCCCGAAGTCCGAAAAATTATCCGGTTCAGGCGCCCTAGCACGTGCTAGAAATTCTGAAGTGGGCAGTTAGCCATGTTCATATCTACTCACCTCGATACAACGGTCCCGGTGCTATTGCTCAAGATGGGCACCTACGCGATTCACCATGGCGCCGTGGGCATTGCACGAAGCCTCGGCCGGCTCGGCGTGCCAGTGTATGCCCTAGTTGAGGACCGTTACACTCCGCTGGCCATGTGCCGGTATCTGAGAAGAGCCTTTATTAGCAGATCCGAGGATCCTGAGGAGCTCTTGAACTGGCTAGCCGCGTTCGGCGAGCGCATGAGTCGCCCCTCAATTCTACTTCCAACGGATGACAACGGCGCGGTATTCATTGCGGAGCACGCGAACGCACTGAGTCCCTGGTTTCTTTTCCCGCAATTGCCGGCAGGGCTTCCTCGCCAGTTGGCTGACAAAATGAGCTTGCTTGGCTTGTGCAGGGAGGTCGGGATTGCCTGCCCAGAATATGCGGTTCCCGCTTCCATAGATGAGGTGTATGAATTCATCGAACGCGCCACGTTTCCTGTCGTGATCAAGTCAGGAGAACACTTCCGGCGACTGAATAACGGCCACAGTAGCTTTGTCGTGCGCAGCTCAAATGAACTTCTCGAAGTTTGCGGGTCGGCAGATTCTTTGCGGCGTTCAAACATAGTTCTGCAGGAGTACGTTCCGGGCGAGGATTAGATTGTTCACGGCTATCGTAATCATCGAACAGATTGCTTCGTGGGCTTCACCGGCAAAAAGCTGCGGTCCTACCCGCCCTTTGCAGGCCCAACCACGCTAGGGGTCTCGATATTGAATGAACTGCTCACTAGACAGGTTAAAGCGATGTTAAGCGCCATTGGCTATTCTGGTATAATCGATATCGATTGTCGTCGTGACGAGCGGGACGGGCGATATAAGTTTCTTGATTTTAACCCGCGCGTAGGCGCAAATTTTCGAATGTTTGAGAATCGTGAAGGGATCGATGTTGTGCGAGCACTCCATCTCGACCTCACGGGCAGAGCCGTTCCCGCGTCCTCGATGATCGAAGGTCGGACATTTATCGTCGAACTACATGACATGGTTGCCTCGCTCTCCTACCTCCGCCAGGGCGGACTGACAGTCCAAAATTGGCGGCGATCACTTAGCGGAAAACGAGAACTCGCATGGTGGAGCTGGGACGATCCTCTCCCGTTTTTGGCAATGAGCACCCGACTCTTGCTGCGAGCCTCAGGGCGCATATTCCGCACCAGATGGGAACAGCTCAAAACATTGGTCTCCTTCGGGTGGAGAGCTATAGCGCCATACCGCACTGCCGAAAGCAAATAGGACATGTGGGTTTATGTATCAGGCGTGGTTCCTCTCGGGACAGGAGCTGTAGCTAGTTCGATTTTCTCCGATAGAGAGAAACAGTGTGTATGTCATGGGTCAGAAGTGAGCGGCTAGATTAGCCCTTACGAAGTACTCCCACTGCGACTCTTTTCAAGCTCCGTGATCGGGCGTTCGCTCTGTGCCGTGTGCCTCGGTTCTGCTAGTCCAGCGCTGACTTGTAACGGCAGTCGCAAAGCCCAGTTTCTGAAGATCGGAACGGCCGATATGACAGCGCCTTTGAACATTCTGAAGCTAGAAGAGAAGCATGAAACCGCTGTCCTACGCGCTTACTATGAAGATGTCGCGCGCGACACGCTGCGGATCTTCGGGCACCGCAAGTTGCTGATTGCCGTGATCCTTTTGGTGGCTTTATCGCTGACGTTGATCCCGCTCCTACTAATCGGGCCTCGCTATTCAGCGGAAGCCGTCATCCAACTCAATTTCATTCGAGAGGAGCCTACCGTCGGTGCAAAAAGCCAGCCGATCGCGACGCTGGACGCTGTCGCACTTGTAGATAGCGCAGCGCGCGTTATCCGGTCGCGGGCAACAGCCAGTGCTGTGGTGGCCAGACTTGGGCTTGATAAGGATCCCGATTTCGCACGCGAGTCGATTTCGTGGCGCGTGCTCTCGAGTGTGCGACAAGCACTCGGTCTGAAGGTGGTGCCGCCGCCGCCGCGTGACCTTGCAGTAACCCAGGTGTTACGCAAAATAGCCGTAACCAACGATCCTCGCTCTTATTCGATATCGGTCTCGGTTACCACAGGAGACCCGGACCGGGCCACCATCCTCGCTAATGCAGTTGCGCTGGAATACCTGCGCGGTCAGATCTTGCAACAGCTGACTGACGCGCAGGCTGCCCTCGAGCGCGAATTGGCCCAGCTGTCTTCGGTATACGGCGTGCGTCATCCGAATTACGTTCTCGGACGCGCTCGGCTCGAAAAATTGCAGGCTCGCTTGGCCACTCTGCGAGATGGGTCTGGGGCGAACGACGATGTTGAATTGGCGATAGGGCAGTCGTTTCTACCGGCCGAAAAACTCATGGTTCCTTCTGGTCCCAACATCCCTCTGGTCCTGGGGGTTGCGATTGGGGCTGGGCTCGCTGTGGCATTCGGGCTCGCTCTTTGGCTAGGTCGGGAGCAGCCGTTAGGCTGCACGAAGTCGAAACCTGTGGCGGGGGGCCCTCAAAACCAACACGCACCTGGCTGCGTTAATAGGGTCGACAGCACCAGTGACGCGGCATTGCACCGCGACGAGGCGGAGACCGTCCACAGCCAAGCGGAAGCTTTGAGTTCGGTGGTGACAGAGAAATGTGGGCAATCGAGGCGAGCGTGTCGAGGCAAGACCAATCCGGAGCTCGAACAGGCGGTTGCGACGCCACTAGCGAGTGCCTATCGGGTGACCGTTTCGGCCGCCCAGCGCGAGGTGCTGGAACGGGTGGTACGAGCGCATTCGACTCCGCAGCAGTTGGCCCTGCGTGCTCGTATTATCATGCACGCGGCCGACGACGTGCACGTGCGTTTGAGTGCGCGGGAACTCGGCGTATCGCCAAAAACGGTCCGGTACTGGCGGAAGCGCTGGTGGGTGGCGACCGAGCGGCAACCCGTGTCTGAGCGGCTCGCCGACGCGCCGCGATTGGGTGCTCCGGCGACGTTCACGCGCGAACAGATCTGTCCCGTGGTCGCGATCACGTGCGAGGAGCCATCCCAGAATGAGCGGCTTATCAGCAATTGGAGTCAAGGCAAAATTGTGGACGAAGCGATGCAAAACAGGCTTCTCACGAGCATCTCGGACGCTTCAAACAGCGTCTGAGAAAAGAGGCCGATCTCAAGCCGCATGGCGTTCAATAGGGGTTGACTCCGAGCCCCGTCCCCCCTGGGACACAAGTGCCGAGCCGTCTACGACAGGATTGGCAACTACGCCCATTGAGTTGTCCGGCATGTCGACTTGGAGTGCATCGCGTAAGATCAGGCAAAGTCGAGTGTGAACCTTGGCTCTAATCAATCCTAAAACAGAGCCGAGCTGCGCGGGGCGTGATCGCCACGTTCCCTCGAGCAAAGGCGGAGATGAAGAGCACCCCGTCCTCCCCGTAACACCTTCGGCCGCCTATCGCCCCAATTCGGGGCGATATCTCCGCGAGCGGCTCAGCGCGAGGCCGGCGACACCTACCCTGCGACCTTGCTCGTTTACGGCCTTATTGGATGAGCCATGACAGGGCAGTCCGAAGACGGCCAGACGAGCGGTGTGCCCTCCCTATTTGCCTCAAGGTCCATGCTTCAAGAAACGCAATGTACTCAACCGAGAGCCATGTAAGCGCGTTGCCCAGTTTCGGTAGAGCACGTTATGCCGGGGCCTCGCGCAGGATCTTTGACCGGGTTGAGGCGTCGGCATGGGACCAAGGTCCCCATCGTGGTAATCCGCCATGGTAGGGAATGCTCTAGGTGGCTGTGTGAGGACATCAAAGTTCCACATAATTTGATGAGCAATGGCACTGGATCCGACACCAGCTCTCGAGGAGGGCCTTCGTGCCTCGATACTACTTCCATTTAGTAAGCAGACAACGAGTAGTACTCGACAGGGAAGGCGTGGAGCTGCCGGACACGCATCTGAACGAGGCAATCGCCAGGATCATCGAGCAAATCCGATCCGAGGAGCCTGAACTGTTTGAAGTCAACGGTGATTGGTCGATCGAGGTGCTCGACGAGCAAGGTCGCAGGGTGGTCGAGATCTCGCTGTAAGTTCGTCATCGCGTTTAATGTGGGGTCAGAGTAAGGCTGTGACAAAATGTCCTACTCTTCGCCAACCTGATTCAGTACGCGAGGTGGGCCGCCGGACAATCTGTCGAGCGGCGGTGGATGAGGAGGGTCGCGGTACACGACGCCGGCAGATGCGAAGTACCACACCAGAAATCGCGCCAAATCCTGAAGGGGATCACGCGCGCGCGCAGCGCTGGTCAGCACACTGATCGTGAATTCAGGTAGCCTGACTGGTGGATCGAATAGCATTAGGTTGTATTCTGCGGCATAGAGGCGGGCGATCCGCTCGGCAATCACCGCGACAAGATCGGTCCGTGCGACGATCACTTGCTTAGTACCCCCCGGTGGGCGCCACTCTCGACCTCTACCGGCGTGCGGCACCCAGGTCTCAGTGCTTTCTCCGGCTGGCCTGGTGCCGGGAGTAAGTTCAGGGGGCCGCCCAAATGAAGCCGCCTCGTTTACGAGACACCGGAACGCGCCGCAGTTCTGCCGCAGTCCTGCAAAAGCTTGCTGATCCTCCCAACCACGCCATAGGACGCAAGTCAGCCAGCCGCGACGTAGTAACGGAACGCGGAGATGTTCGGCAATCGATGGCGTGCTACCAGCGACATGATGACGTCGCGGTGGCGCGTGAAGAGCGCGCCCGGCAGCAATATATTGACCTCCACTGTTTTGGTCTCGAGGTTGACAGTGAGATCGTCGGTCTGGATCACGCAGTGGGCATGGCCTTTGGAGCGGCGCACGAGCGTATGGATACGTGCCACCAGCTCGTCCTTGTGGAACGGCTTGGTCACGTAGTCGTCGGCGCCGTACGTGAGACCTTTCACCTTGGCTTCATCTTGCTCATGATCTTCATCCTTGCCGATTGATCGAAACGTTTGAGCCCGAAAGATTTGGCCCAGCGCAAAGAGGCGCTGGAAAGCGCTTTCCTACGCGGCGCTACTCCGCTCCGCGTTTCGCATCGGCGTACTCGTCGTTGCGCTTCACCCAGTCCATGATTTCCTTCTCGTTGCGGCCCTTCGGCGTGATGTCGAGATAGATGAAGGCCCCAGTCACTTCCTCATTGCCGCGCGCATAGCTCGAATAGGTGTGGAAGACATCGCCGTTCTCGTCCTTGTAGGAGACGCTGAGGCCGGGCAGCTCGTCGAAACCTTCGACCATGCCGTAGTTGTAATAGACCTTGTCCTTGGCGAGCTCTTCTTTCGTGAACGAGACGTGGAAATCGTAGTTGAAGTCGCTGCCCC
>Ga0126312_10001577_pt1 | contig 14980 bp, 13 predicted proteins | sample Plot104A_FD_92537 | JGI IMG/M metagenome (GOLD analysis project Ga0126312, IMG submission 92537) | Serpentine soil microbial communities from UC McLaughlin Reserve, CA, USA - Plot104A | ecosystem: Environmental > Terrestrial > Soil > Grasslands | place: USA: UC McLaughlin Reserve, Lake County...
GAGCCGAACGGCGAGGGCATCCCGATCGCGCTCAAGGACGTGATCGGCACGAAGGGTGTCGAGACGACGGCCGGCTCGAAGATTCTCCAGGGATACGTCCCCGTCTACGACTCGACGGTCGCCGCGCGCTGCAAGGACGCCCGTCTCTCGCGTCTCGGCAAGACGAACACGGACGAGTTTGCGATGGGATCCTCGACGGAGAACTCGGCCTACGGGCCCTCGCACAACCCGTGGGATCCCGCGCGGGTTCCGGGCGGCTCCGGCGGCGGGTCCGCCGCCGCCGTCTCCGGCGGCCTCGCACCGTGGGCGCTCGGCTCCGACACCGGCGGCTCGATCAAGCAGCCGGCTGCGCTCTGCGGGATCGTCGGCCTGCGCCCGACCTACGGCACCGTCTCCCGATACGGAATCGTCGCGTTCGCGTCGTCGCTCGATCAGGTCGGCCCGACGACGAAGACCGTCCGCGACTGCGCGCTCCTCTACCGAGTCATCGCCGGCCGCGATCCGTGCGACTCGACGACGGTCGAGCTTCCCGAGCCGGTGCAGATCCCGGACGCGGTGGACCTCCGCGGGATCCGGATCGGCGTCCCGCGCGAGCTGAACGACGCGGAGGGGATCGAGCCGGGAGTGCGCGACGCTGTCCGCCGCGCACTCGACCTCGCGACCGAGCTCGGCGCCGAAGTTGAAGAGTGCTCGCTGCCGCGCTCCGTCGAGTACGGCCTCGCCTGCTACTACCTGATCGCTCCGGCGGAGGCGTCGTCGAACCTCGCGCGCTACGACGGCGTGCGCTACGGCTTCCGCGCGGCCGCGAACGGCGATCTCACCGATCTCTACGAACGAACGCGCGACGAGGGCTTCGGGGACGAGCCGAAGCGGCGGATCATGATCGGAACCTACGCGCTCTCCGCCGGCTACTTCGAGGCGTACTACGGCCAGGCACAGAAGGTGCGCACGATCATCATCCGCGAGCACCGCGAGCTGCACGAGCGGTTCGACCTCCTCGTGTCGCCGACGTCGCCGACGGTCGCGTTCGAGCTCGGCGCGAAGACGGAGGATCCGCTCGCGATGTACCTGAGCGACGTCCTGACGATCCCGTCGTGCATGGCCGGGCTGCCCGGGATGAGCATCCCCTGCGGCCTCAGCGACGGCCTGCCCGTGGGTCTGCAGCTGATCGGGCCGCAGTTCGGCGAAAACATGCTGTTCCGCGTCGGGCACGCGCTCGAGCGCACTCTTGGCTTCGACACCGTCCCGGAGCGGCTGCGATGAAGACCTTCGTCGACCGCGCCGCCGACTTCGTGCCCGCGGTCGAGCGGGTGTTCGGGGAACGCCCGCGCGTTCTCGACGGCTCGCGCGCCGCCCTCGTCGGCGACGTCAAGCTGTCGCTCGAGGCGGGTGAGCGCGAGCTCTGGCTGATCCGCATGTACTCGCACTCGCTCGAGCACCGGATCGCCATGGTCGAGGTGCGCGGCGAGATCGAGCGCGCACTCGTGGAGGCGAAGTCGATGCTGGAGCGAGCGTGAGCACGCGCGAGTGGGAAGCGGTCGTCGGCCTCGAGATCCACGTCCACCTGAAGACGCGGACGAAGATGTTCTGCCGCTGCGAGGTCGCGTACTTCGACCAGCCGAACACGCACACGTGCCCGGTCTGTCTGGCGCATCCCGGAGCGCTGCCCGTGCCGAATCGCCAGGCCGTCGAGTGGACGGCCAAGCTCGGCCTCGCTCTCGGCTCCGAGATCGCCGGCGAGGCGATCTTCTCGCGCAAGAACTACTTCTATCCCGACAATCCGAAGGGCTACCAGATCTCCCAGTACGACCGGCCGCTCTGCGTCGGCGGATCGCTGCTCGTGCCGGGGCCCGAAGGCGATCGTGAGATCCGATTTGTGCGCGCGCATCTCGAGGAGGACGCGGCGAAGACGATCCATGTCGGCGGCGGGACCGGGCGCAAGGTCGGCAGCGCGCACTCGCTGATCGACTTCAACCGGGGCGGGACGCCGCTCGTCGAGATCGTGACCGAGCCCGACATTCGGTCCTCCGACGAGGCGCGCCGCTTCCTGCAGCTCCTCCGCCAGACGATCGTCGAGCTCGGGATCAGCGACGCCGAGATGGAGAAGGGGACGCTGCGCGTCGACGCAAATGTCTCCGTTCGCGAGCGTGGCGAGGACGGCTTCCGCACGCGGTGGGAGCTGAAGAACGTGAACTCGTTCGCATTCGTTGCGCGCGGGATCGACGCCGCGGTCCGTGAGCAGATCCGCGTGTACGAAGGCGGGGGCACGATCGAGCAGCACACCTACGACTACGAGCCGACGAGCGACACGCTCACGCCGCACCGGGCAAAGGAGGAGGCGGACGACTACCGGTACTTCCCCGAGCCCGACCTGGTGCCGGTGCATCCCTCCGCCGCGCTCGTCACACAGCTTCGCGACGAGCTGCCGGAGCCGCCGGGTCGGCGGATCGTTCGCCTGCGCGAGGATCTCGGCGCGAACGCGCAGACGCTCGTGATGGGGGGGCTCGACCGGCTCTGGACGGACGTGCATGCCGCCGGCGCCGACGGAACCGCCGCGGCGAACGTGATCGCGAACAACCTCGTCGGCGCGGGCGTCGATCCTGCGCACGTCGACGCCGCGGAGCTCGCGAAGCTGGTCGCGGCACGCTCGGAGATCCCGCGGAAGACGTTCGACGAGGCGATCGCGCGGAGCGGCGACGAGGGCTTCAGCGCCGACCCGTACCTGGAGCAGAAGGCGGTCGCCGCCGCGTCGGAGCTCGAGCCGGTCGTCGAGCGCGTTCTGGCGGCGAATCCCGGCCAGGTCGAGGCCTACCGCGGCGGCAAGACCGGTCTGCTCGGATTCTTCGTCGGCCAGGTGATGAAGGAGACGAACGGCGGCGCCGACCCGCGCGCCGTCAACGAGCTGCTCCGCGCGAAGCTCGGCGCCTGAAGATCGGCCATCACCGCGCGGGGTCTCGGCGCGGTCGTGGTCGTGGTCGAAGGTGCTTTCGCCGAGCTTCTCTAGACGAGTCCGCAGGCGCGTGCGGTGTTCGGCCACGGGCCGAAGCCGCGGCCGGACCGGTGCGCCCTCTCCGCGACCCACATCTGCTCGAGCGGCGTCCATCGGTCGGCCGTTCCCTTTGTGCGCAGCAAGTGGGCGCCATACGTGCGCATGAACGACATGTCCATCTGCAGGCCGCCCCAGTACGGCGCGCCGCCGTCCCGCCAGGAGCCCTCGTAGCGATGGATGCACTGCCACTGCGCCTTGTGCGGCGGCCCCGCGACGAAGCGCTTGCGCGCTGAGGTGGCACGCGAGCGCCACAGGCTCCGAACCCACAGACGGAAGCGCCTGCTTTCCTCCCGAGTCGCCGAGCCCTGGTACGGCGTCGTCCGCATCCCCATCGTGCGCTGGTAGTGCCATGTCTGGTTTCGGTAGCCGGTGATGTCGCGGAGGATCCACGAATCGGGCTGTGGCGTCTGGCGCGCAGCCTGGGCCGCCGGAACGCACGCAAGCAGGGAAAGGCCGATGATGACCAGCTTCTTCATTCAGGTACCCCCGATGCCGGGGCGGACGAAAGCTCCGCAGCAGTCCGCCCCGCAGTTGTCGGATTTGCGGGCGGCAGGGTAGCACCGTGGTTGTGAAGGTTGTGTGCGCCGACTGCTAACGGCGTGACACGAAACCCGCAAACAGCAGCACGACCGCAACGGTCACGAACGCCGCCGTTTCCGCTTCTCCCAGGCCGGCGAGCGCACTACCGACGGCTGCGACGGCGACGCCGGTGACGATCAGGGCGTTGCCGACCGGGCGCCGCCGGAACGTCGCGACGGCCACGACGAGAACCGCGAGCGTGCCGAGGCTGTTCCCGGCAATCGCTACCAGGCGAGCCGGCACCAGCTCGAGGTGGTCCTGCGCCGCAGGGATGCCTTCGCGGAAGGTCCCGTGGACGGGCATCGCGATCGCGACGCCGACCGCGAGGCCGGCGTAAGCGATCGCGGCGGGCGCGGCGGAGCGTCGCCCCCACAGGAGCAGCGACCCGGTTCCGAGCAGCGGTGCCGTAAGGAGGCCGCCGCAGAGGTAGTAGACGCGAAAGGACAGCTCGTCCCAACCCGCCGCCGCACCCCAGGCGAGCGCCGCGCTCGCGGCCGCGTAGGCGAGGAGCGAGGACCCCCAAGCGAGGAGCTCCGGCGCTCGGCGCGCGCGCCAGCGCCCGAGTACGCGCCCTGCGAGTCGTAGCCCGAGCAGCGCCGCGGCCAGACCGAGCAATGCTTCCATGCGGCGAGCGTAATAGCCCCGGTTGTCAGGAGAGGCGGCGACGGTTTCCTCCGGCGCGCCCACGAAGGCGCGCCGGGTTCCACGCGATTTCGCAATTTCCGCGCCCCGACTGGGGCACCCCTAACCCACCACCCAGCGGCGATCGTAACGAGGAATTTGTGCCATGTCCGTGACGGATGTGTGCCGAAACTGCACCGGCCGCGCGACTCGCTAGGGTCTTTGCAATGGTCTCGAAGCGCTACCTGTTCACCCCCGGGCCGACTCCTGTGCCGCCCGAGGTGCTGGCCGCGATCTCGCAGCCGATCATCCACCACCGCGGCGCTGATTTCCGCGCGCTCTACGAGCGCTGCCTGCAGCGCCTGCGCGAGGTCTTCCGCACCGAGTCCGAAGTGCTGATGTTCGCTGCGTCTGGGACGGGTGCGATGGAGTCCGCCGTCGCGAACCTCTGCGCACCGGGCGAGCGCGTCCTCGTGGTCTCCGCCGGCTACTTCGGCGAGCGCTGGGCTGCGATCGCGCGCGCCTACGGGTGCGACGTCGACGAGCTGCGCTACGAGTGGGGAGCGATGCCGGCCGCCGAGGACGTCGCCGAGCGCGGCCGCGGCGCGAAGGCGGTCCTCCTCACGCAGTCGGAGACCTCGACCGGTGTCGTCGCCGACGTGCAGGCGCTTACGGCCGCGGCACGACACGTCGGCGCGCTCGCGGTCGTCGATGCGGTCTCCTCGCTGGGCGCGGTCCCGCTGGAGACGGACGCCTGGGGAGTCGACGTCGTGATCTCCGGGTCGCAGAAGGCGCTGATGACCCCGCCCGGCCTCGCGCTCGTGTCCGTGTCGGACGCGGCGTGGGCGCAGCTTTCCTCGTCGCCGCGCTTTTACTTCGACTGGGAACGGACACGAACGGCGCAGGCTCGGCTCGACGCGGCGTTCACGCCGGCGGTCTCGCTTGTGGCGGGGCTCGACGTCGCGCTCGGTCTTCTCCTCCACGACGGGCTCGAGAGCGCTTTCGCCCACCACGTGCGGCTCGGCCGCGCCTGCAGGGCGGGCGTCAAGGCGATGGGACTGGAGCTCTTCTCGCCCGACGACGATCGCAGCTCAGTCGTCACCGCGATTCACGCGCCCGACGGCGTCGACGCGAACGAGGTGGTCGCGCTCCTCCGAGACCGCCACGGGATCACCGTCGCGCCCGGACAGGGGCCGCTGAAGGGGAAGGTCTTCCGGATCGGGCACATCGGCTGGTTCGACGTCTTCGACATCACGACCGCGCTCGCAGGCGTCGAACTCGCGCTGGTGGAGCTCGGCGGCGACGTCGAGCGCGGCGTGGCGGTGACGCGCGCGCTCGAGGCGTTCGAGGAGGCGCAGACCGTTCGATGAAGGTGCTGGTCCGCGAGCAGATCGCGGACGCGGGGGTCGAGCTCTTGCGCGAGCACTTCGACGTCGTCGTCGACGGCGACACGAGCCTTGCCGAGGCAATCGCCGACTGCGACGCGATTGTGATTCGCTCGGCGACGAAGCTCACCGCGGAAGTCCTCGAGCACGCGACGCGGCTGAAGGTGATCGCCCGCGCCGGCGTCGGCGTCGACAACGTGGACGTCCAGGCGGCGACGAGGCGTGGGATCGTCGTTGCGAACGCGCCCGAGTCGACCGTCGTCTCCGCGGCCGAGCACACGCTCGCGCTGCTGCTCGCGCTCGCGCGCCACGTCCCCGAGGCCCACGGCGCGCTCAAGCAGGGGCGCTGGGAGCGGTCGCGGTTCGGCGGCATCGAGCTCGCCGGGAAGACGCTGGGCGTCCTCGGTTTCGGCCGCATCGGCCAACAGGTGGCGCGCAGGGCGCTCGCGCTCGAGATGCGGGTCGTCGCGCACGACCCGTTCGTCGGAAGCGAGCGCTTTCGCGAGCTCGGGGTCGAGCGCGTGGAGTCGCCGGACGAGCTGTACGCGCAGGCCGACTTCCTGACGCTGCACCTTCCACTCGGCGACGAGACGCGCGCGATCGTCGACCGCGACTCGATTGCGAAGATGCGCGACGGCGTCCGCCTGGTCAACGCGGCTCGCGGCGAGCTCGTCGACGAGGACGCGCTGCTCGAGGCGCTCGAGTCGGGGAAGGTCGCGGCCGCGGCGCTCGACGTCTTCGTCACCGAGCCGTACACGGGGCCGCTGCTCGAGCAGGAACACGTCGTCGTCACGCCGCACCTCGCCGCGTCGACCGCCGAGGCGCAGGACCGCGCCGGTGTGATCGTCGCCGAGCAGGTCGTCGCCGCGCTCCAGGGCGGGCTGGTCACGAATGCCGTCAACATCCCGACGCTCCGCGCCGAGGACCTCGAGGCACTCGGGCCGTACGTGCCGCTGGCGGCGAAGCTGGGCCGGCTGGCGATGGAGCTCGCGCGTGGCCGCGCAGAGCGGATCGAGCTCACCTACTACGGCATGCTCTCGAACTACGACACGCGCCTGCTCTCGGTGGCGGCGCTGAACGGGGCCTTCCAGGGACGCAGCGACCGGCCGGTGAACTACGTGAACGCGCCGCTGATCGCCGCCGAACGCGGGATCGACGTCGTCGAGGAGCGGAAGCGGCAGTCGCGTGACTTCACGAACCTCGTCCGCGTCTCCGTCGACGGCGTCCGCGTCGCCGGAACGACGATCGGCGTCGACAACCGGCAATGGCTCGTGAATGCGCTCGGCTTCGACCTCGAGCTGGAGCTCGCTCCGCTGCTCGTCCTCTTCCGCTACGACGACGTGCCCGGCGTGATCGGCAAGGTCGGCACGCTCTTCGGCGAAGGGCGCGTGAACATCGCGAACATGACCGTGTCCCGTTCCCGGCGCGGCGGCAAGGCGCTGATGGTGCTGTCGATCGACAGTCCGGCCCCGCCCGAGCTCGTCGAGCGGCTGCTCGCCGAGGGCTTCGACGACGCTCGCTTCATCGCCCTCTCGTAGCGTGGACGAGCTACCCGCAGCGGTCGAACGGGTTGTCGCATTCCTGCGCCAGGCCGGCGCCGAGTCGCGGATCGAGGAGTTCTCGGAGGACACGGCGACGGCCGAGGCGGCTGCGCGAGCGGTCGGCCGGGACGCGTCCGAGATCGTGAAGTCGCTCGTCACGCTCTGCGACGGCAAGCCGGTGCTCGCGCTCGTGCCCGGAGACCGCCGAGCGGATACCGACAAGGTCGCACGCGCCGCGGGCGCGTCGTCGGCGCGTGTCGCCCGCGGCGACGAGGTGCGGGCGATCACCGGCTTCGCACCAGGCGCGGTCGCGCCGTTCCCGCTGCCGAAGGTGGACGTGGTGCTGATCGAGCGGTCGCTGCTCGCCCACGCGAGCGTCTGGGTCGGGGCCGGCTCTGCGCGTCATCTCGCAGTCTTGCCGACTCCCGAGCTCGTCCGTCTGACGAAGGCGCGGAGCGCCGACCTCGTTTCGGAGTTGTGAACGTCAGCCGGGAGCCGCCGCGCGGACCTCTAGAATCCCGGAGACGCGCGGCGCCCCTCGAAAGGAGACCTGGATGCAGGCCACCGAGAAGATCTGGATGAACGGCGAGCTGATCGACTGGGACGACGCGAAGATCCACGTCGGCTCGCACGGCCTGCACTACGGCTCGGGCGTCTTCGAGGGGATCCGCTGCTACGAGACGCCCGACGGCCCGGCCGTCTTCCGGCTCAGCGATCACCTGCGCCGCCTCCAGAACTCGGCTCGGCTGCTCTATATGGATCTGCCGTACCCGGTCGACGAGCTGCACGCGGCATCGATGGAGCTGATCGCGCAGAACGGCCTCGCGTCGTGCTACCTGCGCCCGATCGCGTTCTACGGCTTCGGCGAGCTGGGAGTCTCGGCGCAGACGAACCCCGTCGAGGTCGTCCTGATGAGCTGGCCGTGGGGCGCCTACCTCGGCGACGACGGCATGAAGTCCGGGATCCGCGTCAAGATCTCGAGCTGGCAGCGCGTCGGCCCGAACGTCATTCCGCATGTCGCCAAGGCGACGGGCATTTACCTCAACTCGATGCTCGCGGTCACGGAGGCGAACAAGGCGGGGTACGACGAGGCAATCCTGCTCACGCCCGATGGGTTCGTCGCGGACGGCTCCGGCGAGAACGTGTTCATCGTTACGGACGGTGTCATCTACACGCCGGACCTCGCGACGGGAATCCTGCCCGGGATCACGCGCGACACGGTGATCCAGATCGCACAGGACCTCGGTTACACGGTCGTGCAGAAGCAGCTGATCCGGAGCGACCTGCACCTCGCCGACGAGGTGTTCATGTGCGGGACGGCGGCCGAGATCACGCCGATCAAGGAGATAGACGACATCGCGATCGGCGTCGGCAACATCACGCTCGAGATCCAGCGCTCGTACCTCGACACCGTCAAGGGCCTGAGCGACCGGTGGGCGCAGTGGCGCGAGCCGGTCACGAACTTCACGCCCGCGCCAGCGCAGGCGTGAGGATCACGTGTCAGGCGCCGGCGAAGCCGGCGCCGACGAGGGGCGTGTGACGCAGGCGACGCGGCGCGTCGGGCTTTCCGCGCCGTGGATCGACGAGCGGGACGAGGATCTCGTCCTGGAGACGTTGCGGTCGGGGCGGCTCTCGCTCGGCCCGGCCGGGCCGCGCTTCGAGGAGGCGCTCTGCGACGCGACGGGGGCACGCTTCGCGGCGGCGGTGTCGTCCGGGACGGCAGGGCTGCACCTCTCGATGCGACTTGCCGGAGTCGAGGCGGGCGACGAGGTGATCACGTCGCCGTACTCGTTCGTCGCCTCCGCGAACTGCGCGATCTACCAGGGTGCGACGCCTGTCTTCGCCGAGATCGACGAACGGACGTTCAATCTCGATCCGGACGCGGTCGAGGCGGCGATCACCGAGCGCACGCGCGCCGTCGTCGCGGTCGACATCTTCGGCTACCCCTGTGAGCTCGACCCGCTGCTCGCGCTTTGCGAGCGGCACGGGATCCGGCTTGTCGAGGACGCCTGCGAGGCGCTCGGCGCGCGGTACAAGGGACGCCTGCTCGGCTCGCACGGCCACCCGACGACCTTCGCCTTCTATCCGAACAAGCAGATCACGACGGGCGAGGGCGGGGCCGTGACGACGAATGACGCGGCGGAGCACGAGCTCCTCGAATCGCTCCGGAACCAGGGTCGCCTCGAGACGAGCTCGTGGCTGCTGCACGGGCGGCTGGGCTACAACTACCGCCTCGACGACGTCTCCGCGGCGCTCGGCCTCGGCCAGCTCGAGAAGCTCGACACGATCCTCGCCGGGCGGCGGTCGGTCGCGGCGCGGTACGGCGAGCTGCTCGCGGACATCGACGTCGAGCTGCCGCTTCCCGACGACGCCGACCACGAGCGTTCCTGGTTCGTCTACGTCGTCAAGCTGCCCGCCGACGTCGACCGCGACGGCCTGATCGGCCGGCTCGGCGACAGCGGCGTCGCGGCCGCTCCATATCTCCCGTCGATCCATCTCCAGGACTACATGCGGCAGCGCTACGGGTTTCGCGAGGGGATGCTTCCGATCAGCGAGGACTGCTCGCGCCGGACGCTCGCACTGCCGTTCCACGCGCGGCTCGACCGGGCCGACCAGGAGTACGTCGCAGACGCACTGCGCGCCGCTCTCGGCTGACGTCGAACGCCGGCCTCGACGAGCTCGAGTCGAAGGATGCACCTTGGCGCTGACGTTCCTGCTCCTGCCGCGTGGATAATCGGGGCGATGGCTGACGCAGCGCGGATGATCTTCCTCGGCTTCGGCAAGTACGCGCGCTCCGACAAGATCTACGCCCTCGAGCCGCTGCGCGGCGACGAGCGCGGCGGCGGGCGGCGCACGCGCGTCTGGGTCGAGGGCATCTCCGACCCGGTCGTCGCCTCTCGAACCGAGCGGACGATCCTCGGCGAGATGGGACAGGAGGCGGCCGCGGACGTCGCGGTTGTCCACGACGCGCTCGCGCTCGCAAGGCGCATCGTGGAGGGGTCGGAGCAGGGCCGGCTCGACCTCGCCGATCTGAACCGGCGCGCGCGCCGCCTGCTCGAATCGACGGTCACGGCCGACGACCAGCAACTCTTCTAGCCGGCGACCCGCAACCGACCGACGAGCTGCGCGTGACCGACGACCCACGCGCGCCCGAAGAGCCGCGCCTGATCGATGAGCTGCCGCCGGGTATCGACAGCCCGGGGGCGCGCGGCCGCCTTGCGCGCTTCGCAATCGATCTGTCGCCGCTCCGGGACGCGCCCGCGTTCCGCTGGTTCTGGCTGGGGCAGGCCGCGAAGAACTTCGGCGGCGGCATCACGCAGGTCGCGCTGCTCTTCCAGATCTACGAGCTCACGGGCTCGACGCTCGCCGTCGCCGCGCTGTCGTTCGTCGAGCTCGTGCCGCTGGTAACGCTGACGCTGCTCGGAGGCGCGCTCGCCGACGCCGTCGACCGGCGCCGGCTCCTGCTCTGGACGCAGGTCGGAATGGCCGTGACCGGCGTGGGTCTGCTCGTCAACGCAGCCGTGGCGAGCCCGCAGATCTGGGCGTGCTTCGTGCTCGCCTTCTTCTCCTCGTCCTTCTTCTGCCTCGGCATCGGCGGCATGAGGTCGATCACGCCCCGGCTCGTGCCCCCCGAGCGGCTCACCGCCGCGATCGTCCTCGAGAGCATCACGAGCTCCTTCGCGTCCGTGGCGGGACCGGCGGCGGGCGGGCTGCTGATCAAGTCCGTTGGCCTGACCGCCACGTACGGCATCGACCTCGCGACGTTCGTCGCCGGGATCGCGAGCATCTTCGCGCTTCCCGCGATTGCGCCGGTGGAGGCTGCAGAGCGGCCGAGCCTGCGTTCGATCGTCGACGGCTTCCGCTACGTGCGGAGGCAGCCCGTCGTCCTCGGCTTCATGCTGATCGACGTCAACGCGATGGTCTTCGGGATGCCGATGGCGCTCTTCCCGGCGATCGCGACGCACAAGTACGGCGACGCGACGCTGGTCGGCTACCTGTACGCGGCGCCGTATGCGGGGGCGCTTGTCACGTCGCTCGCATCCGGATGGATCCCGCACGTGCGCCGCCAGGGGCTCGCCGTGGCGATCGCCGCTTCGTGCTGGGGCCTCGCCATCGCCGCATTCGGGTTCGCGGACACGTTCTGGGTCGGTCTCGTGCTGCTCGCGATCGCGGGCGGCGCGGACGACATCAGCGCCGTCTTCCGCTCGACGATCATGCTCAGCGCGACCCCCGAGAACATGCGCGGCCGACTGACCGGGATCGAGTTCATGCAGGTCGCGGCAGCACCGACGCTCGGAAACGTCGAGGCGGGCGTCGTCGCCTCGCTGACGAGCCTGCGCTTCTCGATCGTTTCGGGCGGCATCGCCTGCGTCCTCGGCACGGTCGTCGTCGCTGCGATGTTCCCAGCGCTCCTCCGGTACGACTCGAAGCGCGACAAGCTCGCGTGACGAGGCTCGGCCGTCGATTCTTCGCGCGCTCGGTGCACGAGGTCGCACCTGCGCTGATCGGCTGCACGCTCCTCGTCGACGGAGTCGGTGGGCGGATCGTCGAGGCCGAGGCGTACGACCACGAGGATCCGGCCGCGCACGGCTACCGCGGCAAGACGGCGCGCAACGCGTCGATGTTCGGGGCGCCCGGGCACGCGTACGTCTACCGCTCGTATGGGATCCACTGGTGCCTGAACTTCGTGTGCGAGGAGGAGGGGAGCGCGAGCGCCGTCCTTATCCGTGCGCTCGAGCCGACGCGCGGCGTCGAGCGGATGCGCGCTCGACGCGGGGTCGCCGACGACCGCGCGCTCTGCTCCGGCCCGGGCAAGCTCTGCCAGGCGCTTGCGATCACGCGCGACCACGACGGTCGGCCGCTGGATCGCGCGCCGTTCGCTCTTCACGATCGAACGCGTGAGGTGGAGGTCGTCGCCGGAACGCGGGTCGGGATCACGAGGGCCGCCGACCGGCCGTGGCGATACGCCCTCGCCGGCTCGCGCTACCTCAGCCGCCGGCTCGAGCCGACCTAGCCGCGTGCGACGACGAGCGAGACCTTCATGTCCGGCGCCGCCGCGACGCCGGCGCGCGGCGTCTGCCCGACGACGCGGCCCGGGCGTCCATCCGCGAACCGGACGACGAGCGGGTCGAGCTTGACCCTCCGGAGCCGCTCGCGCGCGCCACGAAGGTTGAGCCCGACGACGTTCGGGACGGCCCCCCAGAGCGGCTTCGGCACGACGAGCTTCACCGGGTCGTACGACGACAGCCGGCCGATGCGCGGGGATTGCGCGAGCACGATCCCGAGCTTCTGCCCGGGCTTCGCTGCCCGGTACACGAGCTTGGTCGTCAGCGGCTGCGCGTCGAGGCGCATGCGCGCGTACGAGAGCGGCTTCCCGACGACGCTCGGCACCTCGACCTCGTTCGGCTTGCAGTTCGCCTCGCGCGTCGGCTCGCGGCCGGGGAGGAACTGGAGCGTGACGATCTCTCGGCAGTAGCCGTTGTTCAGCAGCAGCGCGCCGCCGTGCGTCCGCAGGTTCTCGCGCCAGACGACCGGCACCGACGTCCCGTACGGCGACGGCGGCTCCTCGAACTCCGCGACGTCGTCGCCGCCGGGCACGAGCTTCAGGGCCCGTTTCATGAACGCGCGCCAGATCAGTGCGGGGTAGGTGCCACCCGCCACCGGCTCGTCGTTGAACTGGGTCTCCATCGGGACGAGTTCGTTCGGGTAGCCGACCCACACGGCGGCGACGAGTTGGGGCGTGTAGCCGACGAACCAGGCGTCGCCGTAGTTCTCGGTCGTGCCCGTCTTCCCCGCTGCGGGTCGATCCGGAAGCGCGGCCCGAACCCCCGTGCCCTCACGAACGACGCCCTGAAGGATCGAGGTGACGGCGGCCGCGGTCGAGGGAGACAGAGCGCGCCTCGCGACGACGTTGTTGCAGCGAACGTTCGGCTTCGTGCATTCGACGTCGTTCGCGTCCTTGTTGCCGACTGCCACGATCGCGCGCGGCGCGTTGCCCGTGATCGTCCCGTCGACGCGCGAGCCCCCGTTCGCAAACGCGGCGAATGCGCGCGCCATCTCGAGCGGGTTGACTGCCTGCGCCCCGAGCCCGAGCGAAAAGTAGCCGCGTAGCGGGCTCGTGATCCCGGCACGGTGGGCGACGCGCACGATGCTCTTCGGGCCGACGAGTCGTGTGAGCTGCGCGTAGACCGCGTTGTCCGAGTGGATCGTGGCGTCCTCGAGGTTCACCGTCCCCAGGTACGTGTCCTCGTAGTTCTCGACCTTCCAGAACGAACCGCCGATGTAGATCGTCGTCGGCTGCGAGACGAACGTCGTCGCCGGTGCGATTCCCTTCTCGAGCGCGGTCGCGAGCACGAACGGCTTGAACGCCGAGCCCGCCTGTCGCTTACCCTGCACGGCGAGGTTGAACTGCGACTCCCGGAAGTTGTTGCCGCCGAACATCGCGAGCACCCGCCCGTCGCGCGGGTCCATCGCCACGAGCGCCGCCGAAGGCCCGTTCGGCTTCGTCAGCCACTTCGTGATCGCGTCGCGCGCGGCCTGCTGCACGTCGAGGTCGAGCGTCGTGCGCACGCGCAACCCGCCGCCGTAGAGGCGCGGCCCGTAGCCCGCCTCGACGAGCTGATCCTTGACGTAGTTGACGAAGTACGGTGCCGGCCCCTGCGTCCCGGGGAGGCGGACCTGGTTCGGGTTCGGCAGCGGCGCGTCGTCGGCACGCCGGAAGTCGGCGGTCGTGATGTGCTGCTCGCGCACCATCGCCCGCAGGACCTCTGTCCGCCGACCGCGCGCCGCCTCGGGATTCGTGACCGGGTCGTAACGCGAGGGATCGGCCGGAATCCCCGCGAGCAGAGCTGCCTCGGGAAGCGTCAGCCTCGAAGCGCCGTGGTCGAAGTAGGTTCGCGCCGCCACCTGCACGCCGTACGCGCCGTTGCCGAAGTAGATCGTGTTCAGGTACGCGGTCAGGATCCGACGTTTGTTCCAGCTCCGCTCGAGCTGCCAGGCCAGCGCGGCCTCGCGCACCTTGCGCGCGATCGTGCGCTGGTCGTGGACGAGCGCGTTCTTCACGAACTGCTGCGTGATCGTCGAGCCGCCCTGAACCGCCCCCTGGTGCTGGACGTCCGCCCAGGCCGCGCGCGCGATCCCGCGCACGTCGACGCCGCGATGCTCGTAGAAGCGGCGGTCCTCGATGTCGACGATCGCGAGCTTCATCGCCGGCGAGAGGTCCTCCCAGTCGACGAGGACGCGCGCCTCGGAGCCGCGGAGAACGGACAGGATTCTCTTCCCGTCGGCGGCGTAGATGTAGCCGTTGACCTCCTGCCGCTGTGCCCGCGCCGGATCGAGCTCGGGAACCTCGGCGGCGACGGCGGTGACGAACCCCATCAGGAACGCCGACGTCCCCAGGAGCCAGAGGACGAGGAGGAGGACGAGGAGGCGCAGCCTGCGAATTCGGCGTCCGTTCGGCTTCGCCTCGTGCTTACGGCGGAACGGCACAACGGCCGATCGTAGCCCCGTGGCGGCCGTGTTGGTCGCCCTGGCCCTTCACGCGAGCGCGCGCGAACCGATCAGCGGCGCCCTCGGTGGCTGGCTGCCCCGGCTTTCGCCGGGGACGGGCCCATCGTCAGGATGAGCAGGAAGCTGCCGCTGTCGTACGTCGGCGGGCTGGGGCCGATTCCGCCGATCGATTCCCTCGATTCGCCCGGCCTCGGGCTCCGGCAGGCGTACTCGGTCTCGATGGCTCAGGGGAACGCCAAGGGCGAGACGATCGGCGCCGGCTGCAGGCGGTCCCGTCGAACGTCGGGCCGAGAGAC
>Ga0126312_10001578_pt1 | contig 14977 bp, 12 predicted proteins | sample Plot104A_FD_92537 | JGI IMG/M metagenome (GOLD analysis project Ga0126312, IMG submission 92537) | Serpentine soil microbial communities from UC McLaughlin Reserve, CA, USA - Plot104A | ecosystem: Environmental > Terrestrial > Soil > Grasslands | place: USA: UC McLaughlin Reserve, Lake County...
GGCGGCCATCGCCAACGGTGTCGTGTTCCTCGGCAGCACGACCGACTTCACGTTCCGGGCCCTCGATCTGCAGACTGGTGAGGTCCTCTGGTCGAAGGCGCTCCGCGGTGGCGTCGCCGGTGGCGCCGCGATCGTGCGTGACGACGTGATCACGGTGGCGGGGATCCGCGAGCCGGGTGTCGGCAACCGGAATCGCAACAGCGGCGTGTACCGCTTCTCGCTGCGCGGGAAGCCCGTCGCGTCGGCGCCGACCACGACGAGGCCTCCGCCGCCGACTCGGCCGAACCCGCAGGCGGCGGCGCAGTCGTGTGTGGCAGCGCCGTGCAACCTCAACTTCGACCTCACCAAGGACCGCGTCGCGGACGACACCGGCGCGGGCACCGTGCAGGTGTCGCTCGACCCCTTCAAGGTCGCCGTCCAGGCCGACGGGCTCGGCGATCCGAACCGCTGGCTCCGGCCGGGGAGTGCGGCCCAGCAGGCGGGCGCGACGACGTACGCGGTCTACCTCTCGCAGGGCACCGACAACCCGACCGGCGGGCTGGCCTGCACCCTGGACGCGAACAACGACTGCACGGCGACCAAGCTGCCGGGCCGCCGCGGCGCGTCGTACGACCGGGTCAGCATCCTGGCGGTCAAGGACCCGAGGAAGCTGCCGTCGCTCGCCGAGGGCTTCGACCGACTCGTCACGACGAACGCGCTCGACATCCCGATCACACCGAAGGCGAGGAAGTGATGACGCAACGATGTCGATTCCGTCCGATGCTCGTGGGAACAGTTGTCGCGGTCGCTGTGGTGGCAGCGTGGGCGGCGCCGGGCGGGACGTCTCGGCCTGCGCAGCGGTCATCGAAGGGCGTCATCGTCTTCAACGGGGAGGGGAACAACCTCAACGCCTACACCGCTGACCCACCGTTCACGAAGCAGAACGTGATCCGCAACCACGACGACGACCCGAACGGGCTCGACATCAACGCGCAAATCTGCTTCTTCCCCGACGGCTCCAAGCGGTTCGTCGCCGGTGAGGACACCGGCCAGCCGAACCCGCCCCAGGGCTGGGGGATCTTCCAGCTGCGCGGCAACGCGGTCGGCAAGCTCTCGGCGAAGAAGGTCGGCAAGCTCACGCCGACGTACCAGCCGAGCAGCGACAACGCCGAGAACTACGGCTGCGGGTTCCTGTCCGACGGGCGAATCGTCACAACCGACATCGGCAATCAGGCGTCGGGGCCCGAGGACGGGCAGCTGATCGTGTGGTTCCCGCCGTTCAACACGAGCAAGGTCCGCTACTGCAAGCTCGACGTCGGCATCGCCACCGCGGGCGGCATCTACGTCGACTCGAAGAACCGCGTGTACGTGCCGTCGGCTCGCCCGCCGACCGCCGGCGTGTTGCGGTACTCGGGGCCGTTCCCCACCTCGGACACCGCCAAGGGCGGCTGCAGCAGCAAAGACGCCACCGGAGCGCCTATGGCGCCGTCGGTGAAGAAGGAGCAGTTCATCGGCCTCGGGAACGGGCTCGCCGCCCCCATCGCGATCGTGCGCGCGCCGAACAACGACTTCTACGTCTCCAGCGTGATCAGCGGCGTGATCAACGAGTACGACGCGAATGGTGGCTACGTGCGAACAGTGCTCCAGCCGCCACCCGACGAGAGCCTCGGTGAGCGCACCTTCTCGACGGGGACGCCGCTCGGGCTCGGCGTCGGCCCCGACGGCACGCTGTACTTCGCCGACATCGGGATCACGATCACCAGCGATGGCATCGGCCCGGGGCCGGAGGGCACGGTGCGCCGAATCCGATTCGTCAACGGCGAGCCGCAGCCACCCGAGATCATGGGCGGCGGCCTCGCGTTCCCGGACGGCATCGGCGTCTACGCGCCAAAGAAGAAGTGAGCGCCTGACCGGCGTGGGCGGCTCGGACTGCGAGCGCATCGGTCAGGGTCTGCTCTCGCAGCCGGCCAACACCCTGTCGAGCCTGGCGTACGTGCTGGCGGGCGTGCTGCTGCTCGGGCGCGCGCTCGCCGGCCGGGCGGGCACCCGCATTGAGTCAGCCGTGTACGGGGTGACCGTGATCGGCATCGGCGTCGGGAGCGCGGCGTTCCACGGCCCGATGCCGGCGTGGGGCCGCTTCGCGCACGACCTCTCGATTGCCGCCGTGCTCGCGTTCTTCATCGGCTACGACGTGGCGCTCGCCCGCGGCGCCTCGGCGAACGCTGGGCTGGCGGTCTTCGGCGGGCTCACCGGAGCGTGCGCAATGCTGCTCGCGGCCTCGCCCGCCGCCGGCAACGCGCTCGATGGCGTGCTCATCGCCGGAGCGGTCGTCGCGGAGATCGGCGCCTCGCGCTCGGCCGCGGGGCGAGCAACCGCCGACGGGCGACCCTGGATCGTGATCATCGGAGTGGTCACGATCGGCGCGCTCCTCAATGCGCTCGGTCGCACCGATGCGCCGCTCTGTGAGCCGGAGACGCCCGTGCAGCTGCACGCGGTCTGGCACGTCCTCACCGCGTTCGTGCTGTGGCTCTACGGGACGGCCGTCTTGGGGCCGCGGGAGCAGGCTCGGCCTAAGATTCGCACGTGACTTCCCCGGTTCGGGTTCTGGCCGTCGGCGCCGCCGCGCCCGCGCATCGGTTGTCGGCCGCTGACGTCGCCGCCGCCTGGGGTCGCGGCGGCGGGCGAGGCCAGGTCGGGGTGTGCGCCCCCGACGAGGACGTGCTCACGCTCTCGGCCGAAGCTGCATCCCGCGCGGTCGCCGCGTCCGGGCTCGAGAACGACATCGTGGACGGCCTCTGGTGGGGCACCACGCGTCCACCCTTCGCCGAGGGGCCGAGCCACGCCGTCCTGGCGTCGGCGCTGGGGCTGTCGGCACATTCCGGCGGCGCCTTGTGCTCGGGGTCGCCGCACGCGGGGATGGACGCTCTGCTCGGTGCGTACGACGCGATCGCCGCCGGGAGCGCCAGGGTCGCGCTGGTCGTGGCGGCCGACGCGCTCGTACCCGGGCCGGGCACCACGTTCGAGGAGCGAGCCGGAGCGGGCGCGGCTGCCGTCGTGCTCGTCTCCGACGGTGGCCACGCGTCGCTGCCTGCCCGCGTCACGCGCACGCATCCGTTGCTCGACCGCTATCGCTCCGACACCGACGACGGGACGCGCGATCTCTACGACGCGCGCCTGTTCCGGGAGGAGATCTTTCTGCCGGTCGTGCAGGAGGTCGGCGAGCAGCTCGCCGCGCTCGACATCGACGAGTGGTCGCTCCCCGACCCCGACGGTCGCCTCGGCGCAGCGGCCGCGCGCAAGCTCGGAGGGGGCGCGCCCGCCTCGGCGAGCGTGTACACGGCCATCGGAGATACGGGCGCCGCCGCCCCGCTCCTGGGCGCGCTCGGTTCGCTCGACGCCGCCCGCACCGTCGCAGTCGTCGGCTTCGGCGGGGGACGCGCAACCGGCATCGTCATCAACGCCGACGGCCCCGTGCCCGGGGCGGCGACGGTCGGTGACGCGTGGGCCGGTGGTCAGGCGACCTCGTACCCCGAGGCGCTGCGCGCCCGCGGGCAGCTCCAGGCCGCCGGCGAGACCATCCCGATGGGGGTCCCGCCCGAGAGCGCGCTGTTCGTGCGGGGCGCCGAGGAGATGCTCGGGCTGCTCGGCGCGCGGTGCGTCGACTGCGGCACGATCAACACGCCGCCGACGATCCATCCGTACTGCATCAGCTGCGGCAGCACGAAGTTCGTGCTGGTCTCGCTGGCCCGGCGGGGTGTCGTGCACACGTTCGTCGTCAACCACACGATGCCGCCACCGTTCGAGGCGCCATTGCCCCTGGCCGTCATCGACCTCGCCGATGGCGCGCGCGTCATGCTGCAGGTGATCGGAGACGGCAGCGACATGCGCATCGGTGCCGAGGTCGAGCTGGTGCTGCGCCGGTACGCGTTCGAACGGGGCGTGCCCGTCTACGGGTTCAAGGCGCGGACAATCGCAGACGCGATGAGCGGACCGAAGTCGAGCGAGGAGTAGCGGAGCACGTCATGGGTTGGAATCGCGTGGCCGTGGCCGGCGCCGGCCTCATCAAGTTCGGTGAGCTGTTCGAGCAGAGCTACGAGCAGATGGCGGCGGGGGCGTTCCAAGCCGCGGTCGCCAACGTCGATCGCGGCATCGAGCCGGAGCAGATCGACGCCGTGTTCGTCGCCACCCAGCGGGGGACGCTCTGGGGCCAGGAAGGCATCGGTGGGAACACCGTGCCGACCGCTATCGGGCTCGCCGGTGTCCCGTGCACGCGCATCGAGAACGCCTGTCCATCGGGCTCGGATGCGTTCCGCATCGGCGCGATGGCCGTTGCCAGCGGGGTGCACGACGTCGTCCTCGTCATCGGGGTCGAGAAGATGCGCGACAAGTCGACCGAGGAAGGCCTGCTGTCGAGAGCGGCGGGCGGACATCCGATCCTGACACGAGGCGAGACCGCGCCGGTGCTGTTCGCCCCGTTCGCCACCCGCCACATGAACGACTACGGGACGACGCGCGAGATGCTCGCGTCCGTCGCGGTGAAGAACCACCATAACGGCGCCCGCGACCCGTACGCGCACTTCCAGAACGAGATCAGCGTCGAGAACGTCCTCGACTCACCGCCCGTATGTCATCCGCTGCATCTGCTCGACTGCTGCCCGCAGACCGACGGCGCCGCGGCCACGATCCTCGTGAATGCCGATCGGGCCCGGGAGTTCACGGACAAGCCCGTGTATGTCGCCGGTTTCGGCGTCGCCACCGACCACCCGTACCTGCACGAGAAGCAGAGCTTTACCGGCCTCAAGGCCACGACCATCGCGAGCGAGCGGGCGTACCGGATGGCGGGTGTCGAACCGGGCCAGATCGACGCGGCCGAGGTGCACGACTGCTTCACCATCACCGAGATTCTCGATGTCGAAGACCTCGGCTTCTTCGACAAGGGCAAGGGTGGCGTGGCTTCGCTCGAGGGCGAGACCTCGCTCACGGGCCGCATCCCGATCAACACCTCGGGTGGCCTCCTGGCGAAGGGCCACCCGATCGGCGCCACCGGCGTCGCCCAGCTCACCGAGTGCTGGTGGCAGCTACGGGGCGAGGCGGGCGACCGGCAGGTCGAGATGCCCAACGGGTACGCGCTCCAGCACAACGTGGGCGGCCGCGGCTCGGGTGTGTCGGTCGTGAACATCCTCACGACCAACCGGTAGGCGGCTGGTGCTGCGCGTCGAGACCGGCGCCGACCACGTCTGCCGCGTCACGCTCGAGCGGCCCGAGGCGAAGAACGCACTGACAGTCGAGATGCGCGACCAGCTCGTCGAGGCGGTCCGGGCTGCCCGCGCCGACGCCGACGTGCGGGCGTTGCTGATCACCGGGACCGGCGACGCCTTCTGCGCCGGCATGGACCTGAGGGCGTCGACGGTCGCTCAGGCCGGTCGCGAGGGCTTCGACACGCGTGCCACTGCCGAGGTGCTGCGCGCCGGCGTGCAGGCGTTCATCCGCGAGCTGTGGGAGCTCGACAAGCCGACAGTGGCGGCGGTCAACGGCGTCGCCGTCGGCCCGGGCGCGCATCTCGCTCTCGCCTGCGACTTCGTGCTCGTGCACCACGCCACCCGCTTCCTGTGGTCGTTCCACCGCTGGGGCCTCGTCGTCGACGCCGGGGGCGCCTACTTGCTCCCCCGCCTCGTCGGCCTCCCCCGCGCCAAGGCGATGGTGATGCTCGGCGAAGGATGCACGGGCGCCGAGGCGGTCGACCTCGGCCTCGCGTACCGGTGCGTCGAGCCCGACGCGCTCGAGGGCGAGGCGTCGGCGCTGGCGGCGCGCCTCGCGGGCGGGCCCACCCGCGCGCTAGGGCTCTCGAAGCGCCTGCTCAACGAGAGCTTCGAGACCGATCTCGCGGACTCCCTCGAGCGCGAAGCCGCGTACCAGTCGCTCGCGACGACCTCGGTTGATCTCGTCGAGGGCATGGCCGCGTTCAAGGAACGCCGCGACCCGCGGTTCACGGGACGGTAGGGGTGCAGCTCTCGTGGGGTCCTGACGAAGAGGCGTTCCGAGCCGAGCTCGTCGCGTTCCTCGACGAGCACGTGCCGCATGAAGCCGACAAGGGTTTCGACTACGCCGATCCCGGCGAGCATGAGGACGGTGACCTCATCCCCGAGTGGGGACGCGCGTGGCAGGCGACGCTGTTCGACCACCGGTGGATGATCCCCGCCTACCCGCCGGAGCTCGGCGGTCGGAACTGCACGCCCGTGCAGACGCTCATCTATCTCGAGGAGATGGCGCGCCGGCGCGTGCCGCGCTCGTTCCACTTCCCGGGTTATGCCATCGTCGCCCCGAGCCTCCTCGAGTTCGGGAGTGACGCGCAGCGCGAGCTCGTGCCGGCCGCGATCCGCGGCGACACGATCTGGTGCATCGGCATGAGCGAGCCGAACGCAGGCTCCGACCTCGCCGGCTTGTCCACCCGCGCCGAGGTGCACGACGACCACTTCGTCGTGAACGGTCAGAAGGTGTGGACGAGCTACGCCATGGTGGCGCAGAAGTGCTTCTGCTACGTGCGGACCGACCCGAGCGCGCCGAAGCACAAGGGCATCAGCCTCCTCATCATGGACATGGACACCCCAGGAATCGACATCCGCCCGTTGCGGCACATCAGCGGCGCAGCGAACTTCGCTGAGGTGTTCTTCAGCGACGTGGTCGTCCCGCGCGAGAACCTCGTCGGGACGCTCAACGACGGCTGGAGGATCACGCAAGGCTCCCTCGCGCACGAGCGGGCCGGACTCTGGGTCGAAGGCGTGTCACGCCTCGAGACGACGATCCACGGACTCGTCAACCTCGCGACGCGCCGCGGCCTCATCGACGACCCGATCGTCAGGCGCCGGCTCGCGGAGCTTTCCGAGCGCGCCGCCAGCCTGCGCGCACTCGGTTACAAGGGGTTCTCGAGCTTCGCCCAGGGGAGCTCGGCGCCCGAGCACTCGTTCATGAAGATGGCCACATCGGAGCTCGGCAAGGAGTGCTGGGAGTACGGCATGGAGCTCCAGGGCGCGTACGGCGCGGTCGCCGACCCTGACCGAGGCGAGGAAGGCGGTCGCTGGGTCATGGGCTTCTTCATGAGCTTCGCCAACACCATCGCCGGTGGCTCGTCCGAGATCCAGCGCAACATCATCGCCCAGCGCGTGCTCGGGCTCCCGAGGGCGAGGTAGCGGTGGACTTCACGCTCTCGCCCGACCAGGAGCTGCTGCGCGACACCGCGCGGCAGCTGATGCAGCGCGAGTGTCCGTCCGAATTGCTGCGGGCCCACATCGACGATCCCGCGGCGGCCGACCCGCTCTGGCGCCACCTGCGCGACTTCGCCGCCCTCGGTGACGGCCCGCTCGCGGACTTGTGCCTCTTCGCCGAGGAGATGGGGTACGTCGCCGCTCCGGGCCCGTTCTTCCCGACGACAGCACTGTTCTCACCGCTGCTCGGCGCCCTCGGTCACGAGCTGCTGTCCCCCGCCCTCGCGGGCGAGATCACCGGGACCGTCGCGGTCGCGGGCGCCGACGGCGTCTGGCAGGCGAACGATGACCGAGTGAAGACGTTCGTGCCCGAGGCGGATCGGGTGGACTGGGTCGCAATCGTGTCGAGCGGCCCGGCGGTCACACTCGTGCAGTCACCGTCGACTCGGCGCGTGACAACCGTCGACTTCTCGCGGCGGATGTTCGAGGTGGAGGTCGGGTCGGGCTCGGGGCCGACGCACTCGGTCGACGCCGAGGGGTTCGAGAGCGTGCTCGAGCGGGCGACTGTGGCGCTGGCAGCCGAGATGGTGGGCACCGCCCGCCGGCTGTTCGACATGACGCTCGAGTACGCCAAGGAGCGCGTGCAGTTCGACGTGCCGATCGGCTCGTTCCAGGCGATCCAGCACAAGCTCGCCGAGGTGGCGCTCGACCTCGAACGTGCGACCAGCGCGGTGTACTACGCGGGGATGGCGATCGACGCCAAGGACGCCGACCGGCATCGGGCGGCCCACGTGGCGAAGGCGGCGGCGGGCGCCGCTGCCACGCGCGCGGCCAAGGACGGCATCCAGGTCCACGGCGGGATCGGCTACACGTGGGAGCACGACCTGCACCTGTTCATCCGCCACGCCTACGGCTCCGAGGCGTGGCTCGGCACGCGCGACTGGCACCACGACCGCCTCGCCGAGCTGCTGTTCTGAGCCCACGATGCGTTTCTGAACTGCGTCTAGCGCAGTTCAGATACGCACCGCCCGCACCAGCGCGTCGGCAATGAACGGGTAGGCCGCGTCGGCCCACGCCATGTGGCCGATCCGGTTGGGATGGAAGAGGTCGGCGCAGAACATCTCGGCGGCCCGGAACCGCGCGTCCGTGAGCTCGGCGATCGGGACCTTCACGACGTGGTCATGGCGGGCGGCGACCCGGGCGTGGGCGCGGTCGAAGGAGGCGCTCCGCCGCGACGCCAGCGCCTTCAGCGGGTGCACGAGCCGCGGGATGTTGCCGAGGTCGCCGATGCCGGTGAGCACGACGTCCGTTCCCGCCTCACCGAATGCCTCGACCACGGCGTCGAGATCGGCTTCGAAGTGTCGCAACCGCGTGCCGTGGGTCGCGTCGTTCGCGCCGACCGACACGACGGCGACGTCCGGCCGCAGCTGCTGCGCTTCGGGAACCTGACCGACGAGGACGTCACGCACCCTCGACCCGCCGGCGGCGACGCTCACCAACCGGATGCGCACATCGCCGGCAAGGCGTCGCACCACCTGCCGGGACCACAAGTCGTCACACGAGTCGAGCCCGGGGCCGGTGACGGTCGAGTCGCCGAGCAGGGCGAGGCGAACCTCGGGGGCCGAATCCGGCCCGAACACGCCGTCGGGATCGAGGTCGCGGAAGCTCGGGAGCGGACGATGCGCGACGTACCAGAACTGCGCCGCGACCGTCCCGACCGCGGCCATGGCCGCGAACGGGAGCCCCGCCGCTCCCGCCAGGCCGAGTCGCAGGCGTGCTGCCACGGGCACATTCTCCGACGCCGCGCGCGGGATCGGGTGGATTTCCGGTGCGAGCTACGAGCGAAGCGCGCCCGGTTCGTCGAGCCAGCGGTTCAGCGCCGTGGTCCGGGCGTTGCGGCAGATCAGCACGTGCTCGACGACGCGGCGGATCCGGCGCTGCTGCCCGGCCGTGACCGCCACCTGCCGCAGCAGGTAGTCGGCCTGACGGCCGTGGTCCTCCTCGGCGTAGGCGTGCACCTTGAAGTTCTCGACCTCGATCCCGTAGTGGTCGCGCATGCCCTCGTACATCTTCACCGCGTAGTTGGTCGAGGCGGCGAAGCGCTCGCCCGCCCAGCCGAACGCGGCGAGACCCTCCTCGTACGAGCGGCGCATGTAGAAGAGCGTCGTGAACACGGACCCGATCGACTCCGGCATGGCCCGGTACGACACCAGCTCCTCGTCGGTGATGCCGAGCTGGTGGGCCCAGTCGACCTTCATGTCGACGTGGTTGCGGTCGCCGGCGAAGCCCATCTCGTCGGCGAGGTTCTGCGCCCAGTGCACGTAGTGCTCGCTGCTGCCGAGGTCGACGGCGTCGACGTCGGGCGCGTTCGACACGATGGAGCCAAACTCGCTCGTGTACCACTTGCCCAAGAAGTAGTACTCCTTGCACAGTCGCTTGAGGAGGTCCATCGAGAGGGTTCCGTCGGCGACCCGCTCCCACACGAGGTTCTTCTCGGTCGCGACCTCGGCTTGGAGGGCCTCGAGCGAGGCCATGAACTCGTCGACGGGTTGCGCGGGCGCGACCTCGGCGCCGGACCCGCGGATGTCCTTGAACTCACGATGCTCGGACACGGCCGCTCCTCTGTCTCTCCCCGACGGCCGAAGGGTACGATATACGTGACGTAGGCGTCAGGTTCGGGGAACCGGCCGGAGCCATCCAGGAGCCAGGAGAGTCCGTCATGAACGTCGATCTCGTCCAGCTCGCCGGCCATCGCGGACGACTGCACGAGCGTCCCACCGTCGACCAGGTGACGGCGGAGGTGATTCGGGGCGCGATGGAGACGATCTGCTTCGAGATGGCCACGTACGTCTCGCGCACGGCCACGACGCCGATCCTCAACCAGAGCAACGAGCGCAACGCGACGATCCTCGACGCCAAGGGGCGACTCGCGGCGCTGTCGGTCGGCATCCCGCAGTTCATGCTCACCTCGACGCTGCCGGTTCGCTTCGCGCTCGAGTACCTAGGAGTCGACGAGTTCCACGAAGGCGACGTGTTCGCGGCGAATGACCCGTACCACGGCGGCGGACACCTCCCCGACTACAACGTCTTCGCGCCCGTCTTCGGTGAAGATCCCAACACGGGCGAGCGGCGGATGGTGCTCATCGCCAGCATCCAGTGCCACCACGGCGACACCGGTGGCAACGTGCCGGGTGGCTACAACGTCACCGCCAACGACATCTGGGGCGAGGGTGTGCGCTGGCCGGTCGTGAAGGTAATCGACCGGGGCGTCGAGCGCCGCGATGTGCTGTACGCCATGGCTGCCAACAACCGGCTGCCCGACTACATCGGGGACCTTCGCGCGCAGATCGGCGCCGCGCAGCTGGCTGCCGACCGCCTCGGCGACATCATCGCCCGGTCCGGCGTCGACGTCGTCGAGCAGTCGGTCGACTTCATGATCGACTACGCGGCGCGCCGGTTCCGTGAGGAAGTCACGGCGTGGCCGGACGGCGTCTACGAGGCGGACGCGTATGTCGACCACGACCCGCTCGGCAATCCCGACATCAAGCTGCACGTCAAGATCACCGTCGACGGTGACGACCTGAAGATCGACTACACGGGCAGCGACACGCGCCAGGAGATCCAGGCGTGGTCGACGTTCGGCAACACCCGCGGCTACACGGTCGGGCAGATCGCGTCGATGATGGACCCGGAGATCCCGAAGAACGAGGGTTTCTTCGACCAGATCAAGCTGACCGTGCCGCAGGGATGCGTGCTGAACCCGCACCCGAGCAAGCCGGTGAGCGCGGGCACGCACCACCCCGGCGCCGACGTCGGCGAGGTCATCGCGGTTGCCATGCAGCACGTGCTGCCGGACAAAGCCGTGCCGCAGACGTACAAGACCGGCATCCCGACGATCATCGTGGGCGTCGACCCGCGCACGGGTCAGTCGTTCACCGACCACTCGGCGGAGGTGTACGCGGGTTGGTGCAATGCGGGCAAGGGCATGGACGCGTGGGGCGCGCAGAACGCGTCGTTCGGAAACCTCTGGAAGGCGACGGCCGAGATCAACGAGAGCCTGTACCCGCACGTGCAGTGGAGCCGCGACTACCGCACCGACTCGGGGGGGCCGGGTCAGTGGCGCGGGTTGTGCGGGAGCCACTACGAGAAGGAAGTGCTCGTCGACGCCAAGGTCTACACGTACGTCGTGGGCATGAAGTACCCGATGCCCGGCATCTGCGGCGGCGAGCCCGGGGCGCCGAACAAGATGGTGATCAGGTACGGCTCCGAGGATCCGTTCGTCGTGAAGCACACAGCCGAGTGGGTGCCGATCGAGGCGTCGCAGCGCGTCATGTACGACTACGGCGGCGGGGGCGGTTGGGGCAACCCGCTCGATCGTGATCCGCAAGCCGTGCTCGACGACGTGCTCGACGAGTACGTGAGCGTCGACGGTGCCGAGCGCGACTACGGCGTCGTCCTCACCGGCTCGCTCGAGGATCTCACGCTCGCGATCGACCCCGGGGCGACCGACCGGCTGCGCGCCGAGCGCCGCTCGATGCGTTCCTGAAGCCCGCTGAGCGAACGCCGTGCACGCATCGGGGGGCGAGTGATGGGCTACCGGGTGGGGGTCGATGTCGGGGGGACGTTCACTGACCTCATCTGTGTGACGCCCGACGGCGACGTCGCGCTCGACAAGACGCCGACCACACCCGACGACCAGTCGATCGGGGTCATGAACGGCCTCGAGGAGCTCGCCGAGCGGTTCGATCGCCCTGTCTCCGAGCTGTGCGCCGAGATCGACATCCTCGTCCACGGCACGACCACCGCCGACAACACGATGATCGAGATGAACGGCACGCCCACCGGCCTGCTCGTGACCGAGGGGCATCGCGACGAGATCGAGATGCGCCGCGTTCACAAGGAGGAGATCTGGGACCCCACGTACCCGGCGCCGGCGCCGATCGCGCGCCGGCGAGCGCGCATCCCCGTCTCCGAGCGCATGAACTTCCGCGGCGAGGTACTCACACCGCTCGACGAGGACGCCGTCCGCCGCGGTGTGCGGCGACTGAAGCAACTCGGCGTGCAATCGATTGCGGTGATGTTCCTGTTCAGCTTCGTGAACCCCGACCACGAGCGACGCGCCGCCGAGATCATCCGGGAGGAGTTCCCTGACGTCGACCATGTGTCGCTCTCACACGAGGTGATGGCACGGGGTCCGGAATTCGAACGAGTGTCGACGACACTCGTGAACGCGTACGTCGCCCCCAAGATCGCCGCGTACGTCGGCCGCCTGCAGGAGAAGCTGCGCGTCGCCGGCTACGGCGGGCCGCTGCTCATCATGCAGTCGACGGGTGGTGTTATGCCGCCCGAATACGTCGCCCGCCGGGCGGTGTCGGTGCTGGCGTCCGGCCCGACCGGGGGCGTAATGGGCGCGGCGCTCGCGGCAGGGAAGGCCGGCGTCGAGGACTTCATCGCCGTCGATATGGGTGGCACCAGCTTCGACGTGTGCCTCGTGCGCGACGGGCAGCCCGAGATCAAGACCGACTGGAACTGGCGTTACCGGTACTACATAGGCCTGCCGATGGTGGACGTGCAGAGCGTGGGCGCGGGCGGCGGGTCGATCGCCCGGGTGCGCCAGGGTGCGCTGCTCGTCGGTCCCGAGAGCGCCGGCTCCGCGCCGGGGCCGGTCTGCTACGGACGGGGCGGCACCCAGTCGACGGTCACCGACGCCGACGCCGTGCTCGGGTACCTCCCCCTCGACGGGTTTGCCGGAGGCCGCATGACGCTCGACCTCGACGGTGCGCGCGACGCCATCCAACGCGACGTCGCCGAGTCGCTCGGACTCGACGTCGTCGAGGCCGCCTGGGGCATCGAGCGCATCGTGAACGCCAACATGGCGAACGCAACCCGCCGGGTGCTGGCATCGCACGGCGCCGACGCCCGGGAGCTCGCGCTGATCGCCTACGGAGGCAACGGCGCCGTGCACGCGTGGGCGATCGCGACCGAGCTCGGCATCGACCGCATCCTCGTCCCGAAGGCAGCGCCGGCATTCTCCGCCCTCGGTGTCCTCGTCGCCGACTACGTCGTCGACCTCGTGCGCGCCTACGTCGTCCCGCTGTCGCAGGTCGACCTGGCTCGTGTGCACGCTCTCATGTCGGAGCTGCGGGACGAGGCCAGCAAGGAGCTCGACCCGACCGGCCTCGCCGAGACGCAGGTCGACGTCGGTCTGTACGCGCAGATGTGCTACCCGGGTCAGAACTTCGACATGAGCGTGCCCGTCCCCGAGGCCGACGCGCTCGACGAGCCCGGGCTGCTCGATCTCACCGAGCGGTTCCATGACCAGCACGAGGCCGACCGGGGTTTCTGCTTCCGGAACCAGCAACCGTTGCTGCGAGGCATTCGGCTCGTGGCCCGCGGCTTCACGCCCAAGCCAGAGCGCCTCGCGCCTCTCGGCGCGGTCCGGGACGCGAAGGCGGCGCGGCGGGGCGCACGGCGCGTGTACTTCGGGCCCGAGTTCATGGGATCGGGTTTCGTGGACGCCCCCGTCTACGACGGCTCCGTGCTCGGCCCCGGCGTCGAGGTGCGCGGACCCGCACTCGTCGAGGAGCCGTTCACGGTGGTGGTGCTTCCCCCGGGCGCGACGGCTCGGCTCGACGAGCTGGGCAACTACGCGCTCACGGTCTCGTAGCCTCCGCGTGCGTGCCGGTCTACTTCGATCCTGACTCGTACGCGATCGTCGAGGCGGCGTGCGAGCGGCTCATCCCCGCGGTTGCCGGGCATCCCGGCGCCACGGCGCTCGGGGTCGCCGACTACATCGACGGGCTGCTCGGCGCCTTCGCGGTCGATCCTCCCCGGATCTGGGCGGGCGGGCCGTTCTCGGGTCGGTACGGCGGCGAGGCGTCGTTCGGCACGTTCCTGCGCCTCTCGCGCCTCGAGGAGCTCGCCTGGCGCACGCGCATCGAGGGCTCGCAGGGCATCGCCGAGCGCGAGCTCAACGGCCCGGTACGGGGCTGGCAGCAGGAGTACCGCGACGGGATCACCGCGCTCGGTCCCGACTTCGCCGCGCTCCCTGCCGACGAACAGGATGCCCGCCTCGACGCCGTGCCGGAGTTCAAGCAACTGCTGTACGGGCACGCGTGCGAGGGTGCATACGGCGCCCCCGAGTACGGCGGCAACCGCGACCTCGCGGGCTGGCGGGCGATCGGGTTCCCGGGCGACGTGCAACCGCGCGGCTACCGCGACGACGAGGTGCGCGGCCGTGACTGATCGCGATTGCGATGCGGTGATCGTCGGAAGCGGCCCCGGCGGCGCGACCGCGGCCGACGTGCTGACGGCGGCGGGATGGTCGGTGATCGTGCTCGAGAAGGGCAGCAACCACCTGCTCCGGCTCGAGCCGCCATTCGAGCCGACGGGCGAGATCAGCAGCGATGAGATCAAATTCACGCAGCGGCATTTTCTCGGCCCCGATCCCTTGCTCGAGCCCCGCACGTTCCGCCGCTCGGGCGAGAATGGCGATCGAGCGTTCACCGGCGACGTGAACAACCTCCCGTCAACGGTGGGTGGCGGCGGCTTCCACGCCGACGGGAAGCTGCCCCGGTTTCGGGAGGTCGACTTCCGTCCCGGCACGGAGCTCGGACCGATCGACGGCGCCGAGGTTGTCGACTGGCCGCTCGACTACGACGAGCTCGAACCGTACTACGCCGAGGCCGAGCGTGCCGTCGGCGTGGCCGGAGACGACACCGCCAATCCGTTCGCGGCGTGGCGGTCTGGCCCGTATCCCATGCCGCCGGGTCCCGACATGTTCTGCGCCGTCCTCA
>Ga0126312_10001579_pt1 | contig 14977 bp, 20 predicted proteins | sample Plot104A_FD_92537 | JGI IMG/M metagenome (GOLD analysis project Ga0126312, IMG submission 92537) | Serpentine soil microbial communities from UC McLaughlin Reserve, CA, USA - Plot104A | ecosystem: Environmental > Terrestrial > Soil > Grasslands | place: USA: UC McLaughlin Reserve, Lake County...
CCAGTCGCTCGCCTCGAACGTCGTCTCCTCGTCGATCGCGCCGGTCAGCAGACCGTGGGCGAGCGGCCCGTAGACGAGCACGCCGATGTCGTGCTCGGCGCAGTACGGGAGCACCTTCGCCTCGATGCTACGGCGGAACAGGTGGTACGGCGGTTGCAGCGTCTCGATGGGCCGCGTTCGCGCGAACGCCGCCATCTGCGGCGCGTCGAAGTTGGACACGCCGATGTGACGCAGCTTGCCCTCCTCGGCGAGCTCCTGCAGCGCGCCGGCGGTCTCCGCGACAGGCACCGTGGGATCAGGCCAGTGCAGCTGGTAGACGTCGATGTGGTCGACGCCGAGCGCCCGCAGGCTGTCCTCCACGCCCTGTCGCAGCCACTCCGGCGACGCGTCGCGCATCACCCCGCCGTCGCCGTTGGGCCGCAGTCCGCCCTTGGTGGCGATCACGACCTCGTCGCGGCGCGATCGCAGCTCCGGTGCCAGCGCGCGGCCGAGCAGCCGCTCCGAGGCGCCGAACCCATAGGCCTGCGCCGTGTCGAAGAAGTTCACGCCGAGCTCGAGCGCGTGCCGGATCGCGGCACTCGCCTCGCGCTGGTCGAAGTCGCCCCAGTCGCCTCCCAGCTGCCACGTCCCGAAGCAGATCGGAGACACCTGCAGGTCCGTCATTCCGAGTCGTACCCGGTCCATGGTCGATGCGTCCTTTCGTCAGAGAGGACGCCGCCCGCGCCCGGAGGAGGGAACGAGCGCGGGCGGCGCTGGGGGAAGTCGTGGCTCAGCGGCGAGGCAACCGCACGGCGCCGCTGTCGCCGTCCACTGAAGCGCCCGGCGGCCCGCCGCTCAACAGCAACGACCGCTCACGCGACAGCGGCGCCGTATCAATCGCGGAGCCGCCATGCGTGATCGCTCGATAGGCGGATCCGATGGCCGCCCGTGGCCGAGCGCCGTATGGTCGAACGGCGGGCGTCTCGGTACACGAAACATGGAGAACGGCATGGAGCAGGATCCAACACAGCGCCGGTTCAGCGAAGGCGAGGAGCAACTTCCCGACTCGCCCCAGGACAACCACGTCGGTCGCTTCAGCGAAGGCCAGGAGCAACATCCCGCTCGCCCGCGAAGAAGCGCGTAGGCCGCTTCAGCGAAGGCGAGGAGTCGTCGCCTGAGCGCCGTGCCGAATCACCCTGACCGGAAGCTCGTCGTCTCGATCGCGGCCCTGCTCGCCGTGGTGCTCGGGCTTGCAGCGCTCCTGATCTCGTGCGCTCGCATGTCCCATGGCACCGCCCCTCGCACCGGCCCCGAGCCGACGCCGAGCGGCGCGTTCACCTCACGGCAGCCGGTCGATCACGACAGGACCACGATCTCCTACACCGAGCTCGGTGAGCTGATCGCCGACCGTCGGATCAGCGAAGCGACTATCGATACCACGCGCGGCATGGCGGAGCTGGGCGTGAGAACCGGTGCGGGCGACGTACTCGAGGAGCGGCGGTCGTTCTTCGCCGGAGACCCGGACAAGCTGGTCGACCGGCTCGACGCCGCCGGCGCCGACGTGACGATCACCAACGGTCCGAGCCAGATGCCATGGGCGGTGAAGCAGCTCCTGTTCCTGTCGCTCGCGGCTGCGTTCGTATACCTGCTCATCCGGCTGCAACGTCGCCACGTGCGCCACCAGGGCGAGGGCGGTGTGTCCGGCGAGCTGCGTTCGGACGCGCAGCTCGCGGTCCCGCCGACGGTCCGGTTCAGCGACGTCGCGGGCTGCGCCGAGGTCGTCGAAGAGGTGTCCGAGTTCAGGCATTTCCTGGTCGACCCGGGACCCTTTCGCAGGCTCGGTGCCAACATGCCGTCGGGCCTGATCCTCTACGGGCCGCCCGGCACAGGCAAGACCTTGGTCGCCAAGGCGCTCGCCGGCGAGGCCGGCGCGTCGTTCTTCGCGGTGTCCGGCTCGGATTTCGTCGACCGGTTCGTCGGCATGGGAGCGTCCCGGATCCGCGACCTGTTCAAGAAGGCTCGTGCGGCGACGCCGGCGATCATCTTCATCGACGAGCTCGACGCGGTCGGCAAGAAGCGCGGCGACGGCGCGACCGGCTTCGATTCAGAGCGCGAGCAGACGCTCAATCAGCTGCTGGTAGAGCTCGACGGCTTCAACTCCATCGACCGGGTGGTGGTGATCGCCGCGACCAACCGCCTGGATACGCTGGATGACGCGCTGCTGCGCGCCGGTCGATTCTCGCGTCAGGTCCATGTCGGCTTGCCCGACAAGGACGGCCGTCGCAGGATTCTCGCCGTTCACACGAAGCGCAAGCCGCTCGACGTGGACGTCGACCTCGACCAGCTGGCGGAGGTGACCGCATCGATGTCCGGCGCAACGCTCGCGGATCTCGTCAACGAGGCGGCGATCATGGCCGCTCGGGCGAAACGCTCGACGATCACGCAGGCCGACCTGGTGGAAGGCAGCTGCGCGCGATCGCCGGCCCGGAGAAGAAGAACCGGACGATGAGGGAGGAAGAGCGCGAGCTGATCGCCTACCACGAGGCGGGCCACGTGCTGTGCGCGGAGTTGTCCACGGAGCATGAGAAGGCGCAGCGCGCGACGATCAAGCCGCGCGGGCAGGCCGGCGGCCTTGCCCTGTACGGCCAGACCGACAAGGCGATCCACTCGGCTCAGTACCTGCACGAGTGCATGCTCTGCGCGCTGGGCGGCCGCGCCGCGGAGTGGGTCCGCTACGGCAAGGTGTCCACGGGCGCCGCCAACGACCTCGAACAGGTGAATACGATCGCCCGCCGGGCGGTAGAGGAACTCGGCTTCTCTCCGGCGACCGGACAGATCACGCTCTCCGGCGCCCGCGGGCGCGTGTCGGAGCGGACCCGTGAGGTGATCGACACCGAGGTGGAGCGGATCGTCGCTGAGGCCTATGCCGAGGCTGTCCATCTGCTGGAGGCTCACCGCACACAGCTCGACGCGCTCGCGACGGCACTGCTGGCGTCCGAGGATCTATCGCGGATCGAGATCGTGACAGCCCTGGCGGCAGCGGACGGCGGCGAGCTGGCCCCGCGGATCCGGCCCAAATCGCTGGCTCCAAGGACGGCTCCGGCGCTGCACCGTCCTGTGCCGGCGCCCGCGCCCGCGGGGGTGGCAGCAGCGCAGCCTCCGGATCGGCCGTGGCTTCGCGACCTGGTCGCAGAGCGGCTTCGCGCTGCCGCTCGCCGGCAGTCGATGCGTCGCGCGCCGGCGCCGGTTGCCGCCGCACGAAGCGCGAACGGGTCACCCACCCGACCCGAGACATGATCACCGATCTCGTCGACCTCGGCGCCAACTACTGGTCCGTCCGGCTCACCTATCGGAACAAGCGTGCACAGTGCTGCTCGAGGGGTCGCCGCGCACGCTGCTCGAGAACGGCGTTCCCCACCGCCAGGCACTGCGCAAGGAAGCGATCACCGAGACCGAGCTACGGTCGATCGCCCACGAACGCGGGTTCCGGCGCCTGGAGGACGTGTCGCGCATCGCGCTTCGAGACCGACGGACATCTCTCCGTCGCGGGCAGCCCACCCGAAGCCCGGCCCCGCGGGTGACGCCGGAGTCGGCGGAGCTATCCGCCGCTCTTCTGCGGTGGCGCGGGCACTACGAGGACCGGTACGCGGCTGTGCTGCAGTACGTGCCGGTCGGCGGCCACCCGGAGCGGGTGGGCCAGGTCGTGTCCGGGTTGCCTGGGCACGACGACGAGATCGGCGTGTTCCTTCCGCGCGGCGTCGACGATCGCAGGGCCGACGGGGCCCCAGCGCAGGAACCTGCGCGACCGCACCCCGGACGCGAGGCGGGCCTGCGTCCCTGCGAGCCGCCACAAGGTGACGCGGTCCTCCGGGTCCTCGTGCTCCGCCATGCCGTCCGGAGCCGGCGGAAGGGTCACAGGACCCAGCGCGGGGAGCGGTACCACCCCGAGCAGCAGGAGCTCGCCGTCGAGCGCGGACGCCAGGGCGGCGGCGTGCGCGACAGCCGCGTCGCTCTCCGGTCCGACGTCGACCGGCACGAGGATCCGTTGCGGGGGTGTCGTCATCCGTGGCTAGCGGACGACGATGGGCTTGTCGCGCGACAGCGCGGCGAGCATGCGCGGATCGATGTTCAGGTGGGCCTGCACCAGCTCGGGCGGGGTGAGCGCCATCCACTGGCTCAGCGAGACATCGGCGAAGCGGTCGCTGCGGAGCAGCTCGAGGAAGCAGAACGGCTCGTCGCCCGTGTTCTCGACGTAGTGGCCCATCGCGAACGGGACGTAGCCGACGTCGCCCGCGAGGTAGTCGAACGTCCGCGCCCGCACCGTCACCTCGCGCGCCCAGCCGCCGCTCAGCAGGCGATTGTGCGCGGCGGCAAACGAGTACTTGAGGTTCGGGACGGTGCCCGCGTCGGTCTCCGGCGGGACGAGGACGTCAAGGTTGTCGCGTTCCAGCGATCGGTTGTGCGGACCCAGGATCGGCGCGCCCTCGTCGTCCCGAACCGGCTGCGGCCCCGCGTCGGCGGCGGTAGCGTCGAGGTGCTGCGGTGTCTGCGTCATCCGCGGAGCGTCGGCGCGAAGCTGCCGCCGATCAATCGGGAACGCCGCTGGACCCAGCGGCGCCGCCTATCGCCGCGGCATCGAAGCGCAAACGACCGGTACGTGCCGCGTGCGTTGTGGACGGTGACCGGTACGGAATTCATCGACGTGGACTTTCGCGTGAGCGCGAGAACGTGTTGAGCGCATGCCTGGCGCAGCGCACGATCGATCGGCGGCAACGGCATGGCCGGTCGCCGCTTATCCGCTCCGAACAGACCCGAGGTTTCCTCGATGCGCTCCAATCAGCCCGACGACGATGTCGGGAATCACACCGCCCCGGCGCAGATCCTCCCGGCGCTCACGCTCCAGGCGAGCAGGCGCTGATGCTCGCCACCGGTTCAGGGATCATCGATGCCGAGCGGGCGTTCTCGCGGGCAGCCCGCTCGCGGTGGCGCGCTGCGCTGGTGCGCCGGCTTCGCGGTGAGCCGGCGGACTCAGGGCGTCTCGCCGTTTACGACGAGCGACGACTGCCACGCTCCAGCGCGCAGCCTGGGCATGGAATCCGCGCGATTCCGATCGAGGCGATCAGCGGCACGCTCGAACCCAGCCGAGCCTCGCTGTTCGACAGCTGCTTCCGGCCGGCCGCGGCCGCCCGCGCTCGCTGGCAGCGCGTGTGGCTCGCCGAGCAGCGCGGCGCTGCGCTGCCCCCGATCTCGGTCGTCACGGTCGGCAACGCGTACGCACTGCGCGATGGTCACCACCGAGTCTCCGTGGCCAAGGCGCGTGGCGCCCTCACCATCGACGCCACTCTCGATGCGATTCCGGCGCCGTAGCCAGACGCGCGAGCGCCTGATCGGCCCCACCGAGCGAACGGCCGGTGGGATCCTCAGGCGGCCAGGCGCGCGGGGTGCTGCTCGAAGCGAGGCTGGTAGGGAAGCGTCACGATGACCTTCTCCGTCCGGCAGGCGTGACAGACGAGCAGGAAGGTCAGAAGCTTCTCGCCGTGGTCGTAACGCGAGGTCGTGTCATGCAGATGGTCGCAGGGCGCCGCGCTGGAATGCCGCTCGAGCCGCTCGGAGGCCATAGAAGGCGAAGTCATGTGAGATCCTCGAGCTGGTCGGGGAATGGATATCGCCGCACTGTCGCGCAAGCGTGGCCGGCGCGGGATACCCACCAACCCGAGATCCAGCCGCGACGGACCCGACTTCGACATGGGGCGAGCCCCACCCGATCGCCCCACCGCGCCGCCGCGGCCTGCGGGGGGTCAGGCGGCGAGCGCGGCGAGCGCCGCGCCGGAGAGCTCTGCCTTCGGGATGAATCCGCGGGCGCCGCAGCCGTCGAGCAGCGGCTGATAGTCGGCGGCGTCGTGGCTGGAGGTGAGCACCACCGTCAGGCCGCGGTCCGCCGCGGTCAGCAGCGCAGCGACACGGATACCGTCGATGTCGGGGAGGCCGATGTCGAGCAGCACCAGCGCCGGCTGCACGCGGTCCGCGGCTTCCAATGCTTCGCCGCCCGTCGCGCTCTCCGCAACCACCACGTAGCCCTCGGCCTCGAGCAGTGCACGGGCCGCTCGCCGGAAACCGGCGTGGTCGTCGACGATCAGGACAGTCCACGGCATCGCTCACAGCGTGCCCGAGATCGCCCCGGGGGAAAGCGCGGTAGCACCCTTTATGCAGCTCGTGGGGACCCCACCGCGAGACACGGGCTTGCCGGTGGCCCGAGGCGGGCCTGCCCGTCTATGCGTGCCGCCGCCGCGCTGCGAGGCTGCGTTCATGTACCGCCCTCGCCCTCACGAGCCCGTCATGACCGCCACCGATGCCCGTGCCGGGCTCTATCGCCTGCATGCCGAGCGCGTTGACGCGATCGACGCCGGGCTCGGCGAGAACGCCGCCTACATGGCCGAGCTGCAACACGACCTCGAGGCCTCGCGCGTCGCCTACGTCGGCCTCGCCATCACCGAGATCGCCACGCGGCGCGCTCAGCTCGGTGGCCCCCAGCTCGGCTGACGGCGAGAGCTACTCGCCGAGAGGGATGGCGGCTGCGATCGCGTCTCGCGATTGCGCGCACGCATTTGACTGTTGCGCTGCCCGCCGACGTCCGTACGGTCGAAGGGGTTCGGCCTGCGATCCGCCACAACGTCAGCCCCATGCCCACGCGTACCGCCGTCACGTGTCTTGCCGCTGCCGTGATGGCCGTCGCGTGCTGTGCCGGCATGCCACGGCAAGCCGCGGCGTCAGCCGCGCGCGTCGATCGCTTCGACGCCGAACGTGCGTGGCGACTCGTCGAGCGCCAGGTCGCCGTCGGGCAGCGCCCCGCGGGTTCGCCTCAGCTGCGGCGGCTCGCGCGGCGCCTCCGCCGGCTGCTGCCGAGCGGGCGCTTCGAGTCGCTCCCGGGCGATTCGCGGCTGCGCAACGTGGTCGGGACGATCCCCGGGCGGCGTCCCGCGATCGTGCTCGGTGCGCACTACGACACGCTCGTCGAGCCGCAAGAGTTCGTCGGCGCCAACAACGGCGCCGCCGGGACCGCCGTGGTCGTCGAGGCGGCTCGCGCGCTGGCGTGGCTTCCGCGCGCAGCCGGGATGCGCGAGCTCCGCTTCGTCCTCTTCGACGGAGAAGAACCGGCGGCTGGACTGCCGGAGGAGAGCGCGGACTTCTACCACCACGGTCTGCGTGGCTCTCGCGCGTATGTGGCTGCCCACCCGGGTCGCACCTGCGCGATGGTGCTGCTCGACTACGTCGGCAACCGCGGGCTTCGGCTACCGCGAGAGGGGACCTCGACCCCCGCGCTGTGGGTGCGACTGCGACGGGCCGCACGGCGGGTGGGCGCCATCTCCCACTTCCCGGACACGAGCGGCGTCGCGATAACCGATGACCACACGCCCTTCCTGCGCGCCGGCGTGCCCGCGATCAACCTGATCGACTGGCGCTACCCGGGCCACGACCTGTCGGACGGACTCGACAAGCTGTCCCCGCGCAGCCTCGATGCCGTCGGGGAGACGATCACCGAGCTCGCTCTCGATGTCGCCACCGACCAGGATGGCCAGTGTGCGTCGGAGGCAACCGCGAAGCCCGCGGCGTGATGTGCCGCCTGTCGCCGGTTCCGCGCGGCTCGGCGCTCCGCGGCCTCGCGATTGCCGCCGCGGTGGTGTCGGCGATCACCCTGCTGCTCTATCCTCTCACCGAGCTGGACCCCGGCGTGTCGAGTGGCGTGCTCTACGTGCTGGGCGTCCTGCTGGTCGGCACGCACTGGGGCCTGTGGCTGGGCCTGATCACGTCCGCGGCGAGCGCGCTCCCGCTCGACTACTCGCCGACCGGGCCAAGCAGCGGGCGGGCGAGGCCGAGAAGCGGCTGCTCCTCGAGGAGGAGCTGCGGACACGGGAATCCGAGCGTGTCAGGCTCCGCGAGCTCCGTGCCTCGCGCGCGCGAGTAATTGACGCGGCGGAACGCGAGCGGCGCCGGGTGGACTCACCCGTGAGCGTCGCGCATGTACGTGAGCACGGCGAGGACCCGTCGATGCTCAGTCGTCGTCGGACCGATGCCTAACTTCTGGAAGATGCCCGTAATGTGCTTCTCGACCGCGGCCTCGCTCACCACGAGCGCCTCCGCGATGCCCAGGTTGGACTTGCCTTCCGCCATGGCCGCCAGCACATCGCGCTCGCGCGGCGTGAGCTCGTCGAGCGGGCTGCCGCTCGTGCGGCGGCGGCCGAGCATCCGGCCGACAATCTGGGGATCGAGCGCGCTGCCTCCAGCCGCCACGCGCTGCACGGCGTCGACGAACGCCGCCACGTCACCCACGCGCTCCTTCAGGAGATAGCCGACTCCCTCGGCGCGATCGCCGATGAGGTCGAGCGCGTAGGACTCCTCATAGAACTGCGACAGCACGAGAACCCCCGTACCGGGGAGGCGCCGGCGCAGCTCCATCGCAGCTACGAGGCCGTCGTCCTCGCGGCGCGGCGGCATCTGGACGTCGACGACCGCTACGTCGGGCCGGTGGGCAAGGACCTTGCGGAGCAGATCGTCCGCGTCCCCCGCCTGAGCGACCACGTCGCACCCGGCCTCCGCGAGCAGCCGCACCATGCCCTCGCGCAAGAGCACATCGTCCTCACCGATAACCACACGCAGCGATGCAGACACAAGGCAAACGGTAGCCCAGCCGGGGAACGGTCACCCGTCGCAGATCAAGCGGCGCAGCGCCGAGCCGGGAAGCTCCTCCTTGGGCACGAACCCGATGGCGCCCATCCGCCGCGCGGTGGCTTCGTTCGCGGCGTCGGAGTCGGACGAGATGAGCACGACGCGGGGGCGCCAGGGCAGCGCCGAGAGCCGCTGCGCGAGGACGAGCCCGTCGCCGTCCGGCAAGCCGATGTCGACGAGCACTGCCTCCGGTCGCAGCTCGGTCGACCGCGCGAGCCCCTCCGCGAACGTCCCCGCCTCTCCGACGACCGCGTGGCCCCAGGAGCTCAAGGTCCTGGCCGCCAGCGTTCGGAAGCCGGCGTCGTCGTCCACGACAAGCACAGAGCAAGGCATGGGCCCATCCTGGCAGCCCGGCTGCGGTTCGAGGGTAGGGCCAGCCGGATATCCATCTCCGGCCAGTGGGTCTGGCGGGACTCGTCCCCGGGCTGGAGAGTGCCGTGCATGGCGCAGCAGATCATGGCGACGAGCACACCGCCGGCGCCGCCGGCGCCACCCGATCACGGCGGCACGGTGCTCTCGATCGAGGGCGCGCGCCGACGGCGATCGCGCCCGCCCGTGCCCCGGAGCGTCATCCGGGTGCTGGTCGTCGCCAGCCAGGCGCTCACCCGCGCCGGCCTGCGCCGGTTGCTGGAGGACGACACCAGGCTCGCGGTGATCGGCGAGGTCGCGAGCGGCCGCGAGGCGGCCAGGCTGGTCCGCTCGGCCGATCCCGACGTGGTGCTGCTCGACGCCGGTTGCCTTCACTCCGATCCCGCCGAACTCATGCGCGTGCTGGGCGGGCGAGTCGCGGCCCTGCTGCTGACCGACTCCGAGGCGGACGAGCGGCTGCTCGCCGCGCTGCGAGCCGGCGTCACAGGCGTGCTCCCCAAGGACTGCCATCCCGACGAGCTGACCTTGGCGGTACGGACGGTGGCGGGCGGCGGAGCGCTGCTGCCGCCGCTCACGATCCGCCGACTGATCACAGAACTCGTCAACTCGACGCCGACCACCCCCAGGTGAGCAGAGGAGCCCCGTCATGGAGCTACGCCAGCTGAAGTACTTCGTCGCGGTCGCGGAGGAGCTGCATTTCCGGCGCGCCGCCGAGCGCCTGTACGTGGCGCAGCCCGCCGTCAGCGAGCAGATCCGCAAGCTCGAGGCCGAGCTCGGCGTGCGGCTGTTCGACCGGACCAACCGCCGGGTCGCGATCACCGAGGCCGGTGCCGCGCTGCTGGAGGAAGGCCGGCGCGTACTCGCGCAGGCTGACACCGCACAGCTCGCCGCCCGCAACGCGCGTGAGCGCGCGGATGCGTGGCTGCGGATCGGCTATCTGCCCGACTCGCTGCCGGCGAGCGTCCCGCGCGCTCTCGGGCATCTGGCCCGCGACGCGCCACGCGTGAGGGTGTCCCTGGAGACGGGGCCCGCGATCCGTCTCATCCAACGCGTGCGGGACCGCGAGCTCGATGCTGTCGTCGCGGGGCTGCCCGCGCCGACGGCCGGGCTGCTCGTGACATCCCTCGGGCATCAGAGCATGGTGGCCGCGATCGCGGTGACGGACGCCCGGGCGGTCGCGCCGGCGGTCAGCCTGGCGCGGCTTGCGCCCACCCGGCTCGTGACCATGGCGCGCGACGTCAATCCGGCGTTCTACGATGCGGTCGTCTCGCTCTGCCGCGACGCTGCGGTGGCTCCGACGTTGTTCGAGGTGCCCGAGCCGCGCGTGGAATCCGTCCTGCTTGCCGTCGCCGCCGGCGCCGGGCCCGCGCTGCTGCCGGCCGCGGTCACCGAGCGCTACGCGATCCCCGGCGTGCGCTTCGTGCCGCTCGAGGACGGCGACTCGGCCTTCGAGTCGGCGGTGCTCACGCAGCCCGATGCCGACAACATGGCGTCGGCCGCGTTCCTCAATGCGCTGGCGCGCTTCGCAGTGTCCACGGCCGCCAGGCCGGAAGCCGACGCCGGCCGGCCGGCGCTCCGCCTCGCCGCCTGAACAAGACTGCCGGTCGATCAGTGCGCGGACCGCGGGAAGCGTGGGCGCACGAGCCTGATCATCCGGCACGGACCCCGGCCTGGCCGATCCGGAGGCGCGCGCCCGGCCGCGCCACGGATCGCTCCTGGCGGTCGATCTCCACGGCGAGCGGCGCGCTGCGCTCTAGCACGCGGAGCTCGATCGGCTCGCCTGCCGACAGCACCGTCGGGCTCGAGGCCGCACTCCGTGCAGCGAGCCGCGTCACGATCGTCACCGCGAGCTTAGGGGAGGCGAGCGGGCCTCCCGCCGAGAGGTTGTACGCGGTCGACCCGGTTGGGTGGCGACGATCACGCCATCGCCGCGGTAGCACGCGATCTCCTTCCCTCCCACGTGCAGGCCGACGGACACCGGGGCCCACGTGCTCCCCGCCGCCTGCGTGGTCGTCACGTCGCCCGCCTCGATCGCCGGTCAGCGACCGGCGTAGACCACGGTGTTGTCGAGGTAGTGGCCGGTCGCGCTGTCGAACGTTCCCGAGCAGGTGATCAAGCGCAGCGCCGGCGTCCCGGTCGGGCCGTAGACCTTCGCGGTCGGGAACCGCTCCTTCGAGTAGTGCTCGGAGCGCGCGACACGGAACCGCACATGGCTGCCGTCCGCTCGCTCGACGGTGATCGCGTCGCCGCGCCGCAAGTCGCCGAGGCGGAAGAAGACCGCCGGGCCGGTGTGGGAGTCTACGTGCCCGGCGATGACGGCCGGCCCGCGCTCGCCCGGACGGGCACCTCCCGTCCACCAGCCGGTCTTGGAGAAGTCCTGGGGGACCTCGAGCGCGCCCGCGCGGTCGAGGCCGAGCGGTATGACCGGGGCGCTCACCCCGATGGCGGGGATCGCGATCCGGACCGGCCGAGCGACTGGCTCAGGCGCCCGGCCGGCGCGGCGCTTCGCAGCGGAGCCCGGCGCCGCGGCGTCGACCCGCGGCGCCGGCCGAGGCAGCTGCCGGGCGGCCGCCGCATCCTCGAAAGCGGATCCCTCTGTCCTGCGAGCGGCTCCATGCTCGCCTTGGGCGAACACCAACACCCCGGCCAGCCCGACCAGCAGGAGCAGGCCGGCCACGAGCGAGGCGATGCCCAGCAGCACTGAAGTGCGCCGCCCGGCCCGACGGCCGCTCGTGGAGCCGTGCTTCACGGCCCCGTCCGGCGGGAGGCCGCCATCACGCCGCCGCCCGTCGCGATCAGGACGAGCGCACCGGACGCGAGCCCCAGCAGGACGGCGTCGGTGCCCCGCGGGGCGGTGCCGCCGGCGCCGGTCGCGACCCCGCCCTGCGGGACGGCGCTGAGCGCGCCGGAGCCGCTGTCGCCGGCCTCGACCGGGACGGGGGCAGGCGCCGCGGGGGCCTGGATCTGCGCGTCGTCGTCGCCGTCGTCCTCCCCCGCCACCGCGGGCGCGGCGCCGAGCGCGAGCGCAGCCAGCGTTGCGGCGGAGCCGGCGACGAACCGGTGGTACACGCGATGCATTGGGAACCTCCTTGGGGTCAGTTCGCAGCGAGCGGCGCTCGACCACGAGGCGGATCGCCGCTGGCCCATCGTTCGCCAGGTCGCCGGGCGCGGCAACAACGCTTCGCGCTCAGGCGAACGGCACGCTCGATCAGCGCGTGGCTGATCCGCCCGGGTTCTCGCGTGAGTGCGGATCGCGCTTGACGCTGCCGGTCGGAAGCTGTGCCGTTGACGTTCCGCACCTACCGCCCGATGGAGCCCAGCGATGCCCCTCTTCGACAAGAGCGACACCACGATAAGCCCGCCGCCCGACGACGCCGCTGCGCGCCGGCGATTCGATCTGGGCCGCCTCCGGTCCGCGGACCTCTACGACGCGTGGATGTTCGCCGAGGCCGACGCGACGCTCGCGCTCGCCGCCTGGCGGTCGGCCGCTCGCGCCGACAAGCCCGACGCTTACGCCGCCTACGTCGCCGCGCTCGACCGCGAGACGCACGCCTCAGACCTGCTCGAGTACCGGATCCACGGCGCGCGGTCATCGCGCCTTCGCGCGGCGTGATGAGGGCTCTGCCAATTGCGACCGGCGCGGAGCCGCGCGGTCACGATCCGGAGGCGCCCGATGTTCAGCTTCCTGCGTGACGCCTGGGAGACACTGGCCGCCGGCAGCGCTCCCTCGCTGTTCATGGTTTTCTTCGCGTACGTCTGGGCGCTGTGGGCGGCGAAGGCGCTGGCGGCTCGCCGTTACCGGCCGCTGACGATGTCGCCTGCGCGAGCGCTCACGACGTCTGTGATCGTGCCCGTCTACAACGAGTCCGACGCGCTGTTCCGCCGGGTCCTCGCGAGCGTGATCGAGAACCGCCCGTCCGAGCTGATCGCGGTCGTCGATGGCGGCGATGCGGAGATCGCCGCCACCGCGCAGGAGTACTGCGACCGCGTGTTGCGCATCCCCAAGTCGGGCAAGCGCGCCGCGATCCAGGAGGGGCTGCGCGCCAGCCAGCACGGAACTGATGTCGTGATCGTGCTCGACTCGGACACGATCTGGGCGCCCGGCGCGCTGCGCGAGATGCTGCGCCCGTTCGCCGACCCGCGCGTCGGCGGCGTCACCCCCCGGCAGGCCGTCTTCGACGCCGAGGCCAACCCGGTGCGGCGGCTCGCGAACTGGATCGAGGACATCCGCTACCACCTCACGGTGCCGGCGCAATCGGTGTTCGGGCAGGTCGGCTGCCTCGCAGGACGCACGATCGCCTACCGAAGGGCCGCTTTCGAGCCCGCCGTCGAGCGGCTGGTGCGGCAGACGGTGCTCGGCGTTCCGCAGCACGTCGGCGACGACCGCGTGCTCACCAACGAGCTGCTGCGCAACGGCTGGCGGACCGTCTACCAGTCGACCGCGCTGGTCGAGACCGACGCGCCCTCGGAGTGGCGGACCTTCTGGAGCCAGCAGTTGCGCTGGGGGCGCTCGAGCCAGCGCGAGACGCTGCTCAGCCTGCGCTGGCTGTGGCGCCGCCCGGTCGCGTTTGTGAGCTTCGTGACAGACATCGTCACGCCGTTCGCGCTCTATGCCGTGATCGGCCTGGCGATCGCGCACGGGCTGCGTGGGCATGGCGGCCCGACCGGTCTGCCGCTGGCGATAGAGCTGCCCCTCGGCTACCTAGGGATGCTCGCCAGCATCGGCGTGCGCCAGGCCGCCCACGTTCGCCGCTTCCCACGCGACCTGTTTCGGCTGCCGCTGTTCGTGCTCCAGATCACGTTCATGATGGTCCCGATCCGGATCGCAGCCTTCGCGACGATGTTCCACCAGGGCTGGACGACCCGCAGCGACCGGCCGGCGCCGACGCGGCCTCGCGCCGTCCGCTTGCGGCCCGAGCTTCCACACGAGAGCGTCGCGGCCGTCTCGGGAGAGTCAGCGGGGTGAGGCGGTGCGGACCGCGAGCCCGCGCGCTGGGTGTCACGACCGCGACGACGCGATCGCAAGCGAGCCGGCATCAAAACGAGCGTGAGGTCGTCATGACGATCCAGCCACCCGTCTCGGCCGGTGGCGGCTTGTCCGACGCGGCTCCCCCGCCGGCCGGCCGGCCGTTGCTCACCGTCAGCACGTATGCTGACGCCGTCGGCGCGGTCGACGCCCTGGCCGACGCGCACTTCCCGGTCCAGCACCTCGCGATCGTCGGTCGGGGGCTGCGGACGGTCGAGGACGTGACAGGCCGGTACGGACCCGTCCGCGCGGTCGCCTCCGCGGTGTTCACCGGCGGCTTAATCGGGCTCTTCTTCGGACTGCTGTTCGACTGGTATGGAGCGCTCACGCCCGAGGTGGGCTCGGGCTGGCTCGCCGTTTACGGGCTGGCCTATGGCGCCTTCGCGGGGCTCATCGTGGGGCTGCTCTTCCAGGCCTCCGGGCCCCGACGCGACTTCTCGTCCGTCGGCACGCTGAGCGTCGAGCACTACGACGTGACGCTGACGGGCGGCGAGCGCGCCGAAGCGCTGCGGATCCTCCGCGACGCCGGACTGCGGGCATGAGCGCCCACCGGCGACGACGACGAATGTGCGCTCGACGCCACTTGGCTGTTGCGCTCCGAGCCGGGCGCGGTCCTGACGGACGTCCGCGGCGGGCCTGACCGGGCGTCCATCGGCATCCCGCCCGCCAGAGACCGTGGCTGCGAGCGAGTGCGCCGCTTGACGGCCGCGGCGCTTGTCGTCTGCGCCGCGCTGCTTGCCGCGGCGGCGAGCGCGCGCGCGAACACGGCGATGCTGGGCTTCACCGACCGGAGCGCGGAGGCGCAGCGAACGCTCGAGATGCGCTTCCAACGCGGGCTCAGCGCCGACGCCATCCGCCGCGCGAGCCGCTGGCTTAGCC
>Ga0126312_10001581_pt1 | contig 14975 bp, 12 predicted proteins | sample Plot104A_FD_92537 | JGI IMG/M metagenome (GOLD analysis project Ga0126312, IMG submission 92537) | Serpentine soil microbial communities from UC McLaughlin Reserve, CA, USA - Plot104A | ecosystem: Environmental > Terrestrial > Soil > Grasslands | place: USA: UC McLaughlin Reserve, Lake County...
GCGCACGAGTTGCGGCCGCGGGCGATCGCCTTCGTCGGCAAGGAGGCATACCGCGGCCTGTTCGGCGAGCGCTGCGGGCTCGGGCCGCAGCTGCGGACGATCGACGGCATCGGCCTCTTCGTCCTCCCGTCGACGTCACCCGCGAACGCCGCCGTGGCGTACGACGAGCGGCTGCGGTGGTTCACGGCGCTCCGGGAGTGGCTCGAGCCGACGCCGCGCCTCTCGGTCCGTGCGCTCGTGCTCGACGCGCAGGACCGGCTGCTTCTGCTGCGGTTCGAGGACGCGGTCGGCCAGTCGTGGTGGGCGACGGTCGGCGGCGGCGCCGAGGAGAGCGAGGACGACGAGACGACCCTGCGCCGCGAGCTGGTCGAGGAGGCGGGCCTCCACGACCCGGAGATCGGCCCGCTCGTCTGGCGCCGCGAGCAGGTGTTCGGGTGGGGCGGCCGCCTGTACCGCCAGACGGAGCGGTTCCACGTCGTCCGGGTCGAGAGCCACGAGGTCGCGCCGACGATCGACCTCGTCCCGGAGGGAGTCCACGGCCACCGCTGGTGGTCGCTCGCCGAAATCGAGGCGAGCGACGAGACGTTCGCTCCGCGCGCGCTGGCCCGCCACCTGCGGGCGCTCCTCGACGGCGGGATCCCGGGCGAGCCGGTCGACGTGGCCGATTATCAGCAGCCGTAGCCGTACTCGCGTGCCTTGCGGCAGAACTCCTCTTCGTCCGCGGTGAAGAAATGGTGCACACCGTCGGGCTTCCGGACGTAGTAGAGGTAATCGACGGCGGCGGGCGCCGCGGCAGCACGCATCGAGGCGAGCCCAGGGTTGCCGATCGGCGTCGGCGGCAAGCCGCGGCGCCGGCGCGTGTTGTACGGCGAGTCGCTCGCGAGCTGCACCTTCGTCAGCGGACGCGTTCCCTCGATCCCGAGCCCGTAGCGCAGCGTCGCGTCGATCCCGAGCGCCATCTTGCGGTCGAGCCGGTTGTAGACCACCGCGGCGACGAGACGCCGCTCCTCGGGCGCGACCGTCTCCCGCTCGACCATCGAGGCGACGGTCAGAACGTCGTACGGCGTCCGCCCGCGCGCCCGCACCGCACGCAGGTCGACCTTCCGCCACTCCCGCTCGAACGCCGCGAGCTGGAGCGCGACGAGTTCCCGCCCCGTCGTCGCCGGGCCGAACACGTACAGCGACGGGAAGAGGAAACCCTCCGCGAGCGGCCGCTTCGCGTACCGCGCGAAAGCCGGCGGTGGGGCCGCGGCCGCGACGGCGGCCGCATACGCCGCTCCCGTCAGCCTCGGCGTGACGTGCCGCTTCCCGATCGCGATCCGCCGGACGCCGGCGACGCGGTCGACCATCTGCCGCGCGCTGAAGCCCTCGGGGAAGCTGATCCGCAGGAGGACGGGCGCGGCGGCGGGTGCCGGTGAGGTCGCGGCCGCGGCGGCCGCAACGACCGCGGCGACGAGAATGAGCGTTCGGCGCCGCATCGTCTCGCACGGTAGCGCGAGGTAGCCTCGCCGCCGTGGAGGGAGTCCTCGTCGCCGTGCACCTTGTGGCCGCGACCATCTGGGTCGGGGGATCGGTGGCGCTCGTCTTTGTCGGCGTGCCTGCGATCCGCACGCTCGAGGGCGAGCCACGTGGACGCGCGATGCGGGAGCTGGGCCTGCGCTGGAGGCCGCTCGGCTACGGGTCGCTGCTCGTCGCGGTGCTCACCGGCGCCGCGCTCGCGGCGCGCGACTGGGACGACGGCCGGTCACCGTTCAAGACGGTGCTCTGGGTGAAGGTCGCGCTCGTGCTCGCGCTGATCGGCGTCTCGTACCTGCACAACTACGTCTACGGCCCGCGTCTCCAACGCGAGCTCCGGGAGCACGGCACCCAGACGACGCGCCCGACGCTCGTCGTCGTCGGCTGGACGAGCCTCGGGCTGACGCTGACGGTCCCGCTGCTCGGCGTGGCGCTCGCGCGGCTCGCGTCGTGACCGCACGGCGCATTCTCCCCGCGGGAACCGTCACGTTCCTGTTCACCGACGTCGAGGGCTCGACGCGGCTCCTGCACGAGCTCGGCGACGAATACGCGGCCGTGCTCGCGGAGCACCGGCGCGCACTTCGCGGCGCGTTCGCCGCGCACGGCGGGGTCGAGGTCGACACGCAGGGCGACGCGTTCTTCGTCGCGTTCCCGTCGCCCGCGGGCGCGATCGCCGCGGCCGAGGAAGGACGGCGCGCGCTCGAAGAGAGCCCGATCCGCGTCCGGATCGGGATCCATACGGGCGCACCGACAGTGACCGAGGACGGTTACGTCGGGCTCGACGTGCACAAGGCAGCGCGGATCGCGGCCGCCGGCCACGGCGGCCAAATCGTCGTCTCCGGCGACACACGCGCGCAACTCGGCGACGCATTCGTGCTCGCCGACCTCGGCGAGCACCGCGTGAAGGACTTCGACCAGCCGATCCCGCTCTTCCAGGTCGGCGACGAGACCTTCCCGCCGCTCAAGACGGTCTCGAACACGAACCTCCCGCACCCGGCGAGCTCGTTCGTCGGCAGAGCACGCGAGGTCGAGGCCGTGACGGAGCTCGTCCGCGGTGGCTCCCGCCTCGTCACGCTGACGGGCCCCGGGGGGTCGGGCAAGACGCGGCTGTCGATCGAGGCCGCCGCGGCGCTCGTGCCGGAGTTCCGCGCCGGCGTCTTCTGGGTAGGCCTCGCGCCGCTGCGGGACGCACGGCTCGTCACGGAGTCGATTGCCGAGGCGCTCGGAGCGAAGGACGGCCTCGCCTCGCACATCGCCGACCGCGAGCTGCTGCTGCTGCTCGACAACCTGGAGCAGGTCGTCGATGCCGCGCCGGAGCTCGCTGCGCTCGTCGAGACGTGCCCGAACCTGCACCTGATGGTGACGAGCCGCGAGGTGCTGCGCGTTCGCGGCGAGGTCGAGTACCCGGTGCTGCCGCTCGCGGACGACGACGCGGTCGATCTGTTCTGCGACCGCGCACGCGTCGACGCGGACGGCACCGTCGCCGAGCTGTGCCGCGCGCTCGACGACCTGCCGCTCGCCGTCGAGCTCGCCGCGGCGCGCGCGAAGGTTCTCTCGCCCGCGCAGATCCTCGAGCGGCTGTCGCAGCGCCTCGACCTCTTCAAGGGCGGCCGCGACGCCGACCCCCGCCAGCAGACGCTCCGGGCGACGATCGCGTGGAGTTACGACCTCCTGACGGAGCCCGAGCGGCGGCTGTTCGACCGCCTCGGCGTCTTCGCCGGCGGCTGCACGCTGGAGGCCGCCGAGGAGGTCGCCGGCACCGACCTCGACACGCTGCAGGCGCTGGTCGAGAAGAGCCTCGTCCGGCACACGGGCGACCGCTTCTGGATGCTCGAAACGATCCGCGAATACGCGGTGGAGCGGCTGCACGAGAGCGGCGCCTCCGCCGAGACGCGCCGCGCGCACGCGGATCACTTCCTGGCGCTCGCCGAGCGCGCCGAGCCCGACCTGTGGGGCCCACGGCAGGGAGAGTTGCTGGAGTCGCTCGGGCGCGAGCACGCGAACCTCCGTGCGGTGCACGCCTGGGCCGTCGGGGCCGGGGATTCCGATCGCGCGCTCCGGCTCGTCGGCGCGCTGCGGACGTTCTGGATGAAGCGCGGCCATCTGCGCGAGGGACGTCGCGCGGCCGCCGACGCACTCGCCCTGTCCGACGCGCGAACTCGGGCACGAGCCGGAGCCCTCGACACCGCCTCGAACCTCGCGACGCTCCAGGGCGACTGGGCCGCGTCGACGCGCTGGGGCACGGAGTGCCGCGACCTCAGCCTCGAGCTCGGCGAACTAGGCCTCGCCGCGCACGCGGTGCTCCAGCTCGCGCGCGCGAGCCTCGGGAAGAACGACAGCGATGGCGCGCGCCGCCTGCTCGAGGAAGGGGTGGCGCTGGCATCCGCCGCCGACGACGCGCCGACAGCCGCGTTGGGGAGATTCAACCTTGGCTATCTCGCGCTCAGCGCCGGCGATCTGGGCCGCGCAAGGAACGAGATCGAGGCGGCGCGCGCGGCATTCGCGCGGATCGGCGACGACTACGGCGTCTCGCGAGCGCGCGCCGCACTCGGCGCCGTCGCACTCCACGCGGGTCACGCCGACAACGCGATTCCTCACCTCCGCGAGAGCCTCGCGCTCTCGAGCGCGCTCGAAGACCGCGACACGCTCGCATGGGCACTTCAACTCACGGGCGTCGCGGTGGCCGCGAGCGACGCGAAACGAGCTGCGACGCTCCTCGGCGCAGCGGAGGCGCTACGCCAAACGCTCGGCCTTGGGCTCGAGGGAGTCGAGCAGACGCTGCACGAACGCGCGCTGAACGACATCGAGTCGACGCTGACGCGCGACCAGCTCGAAGCGGCGTGGGCGGAAGGCCGTGACCTGTCGCCGGAGCACGCCGTCGAGCAGGCGCTCGACGAGTAGCCGCTGCGCGAGCCCGCGGAAGAACGCGAAACCGGAGGTTTCGCCCGCGTCCGTCAGCCGGGCCAGCGGTTCGTGATGGGGGTGCGGCGGTCTCGTCCGAACGCCTTCGGGCGCAGCTTGACGCCGGGCGGCGCCTGGCGGCGCTTGTACTCCGCGCGGTCGACCATCGCGAGGGCGCGGTCGACGACGTCGGGGTCGAAGCCGTCGCTCGTGAGGTCTTCCCGCGTGCGGTCGAGCTCGACGAACGCCTCCAGGACCTGGTCGAGCTTCGGGTAGGGCGGCAGCGAGTCCTCGTCGAGCTGATCGCTTCGCAGCTCCGCGCTCGGAGCGCGGTCGATGATCGTCTGCGGGATCAGCTCCCGCTCCGCCCGCTCGTTCAGCGCCCGGGAGAGGCGGAAGACATCGGTCTTGTACACGTCCTTCAGGAGCGCGAACCCGCCCGCCATGTCGCCGTAGAGCGTCGCGTAGCCAACGGACAGCTCGGACTTGTTCCCGGTTGCGACGACGAGCCAGCCGAACTTGTTCGAGAGCGCCATCAACAGCGTGCCGCGGACGCGCGCCTGCAGGTTCTCCTCGGTGAGATCGGGCTCGCGGCCGACGAACGACGCCGAGAGCGCCGCAGTGAATGCCTCGACCACCGCCTCGATCGCGATCTCGCGGAAGTCGATCCCGAGGTTCTCGGCGAGCCGGCGCGCGTCGCCGCGCGTCCCCTCGGACGAATAGCGCGAGGGCATCGAGACCGCGTGCACGCGGGCGGCGCCAAGAGCGCCGACGGCGATCGCGGCGGTCAACGCCGAGTCGATTCCGCCCGACACCGCGATCACGACGTCCGCGAACCCGTTCTTCTCCACGTAGTCGCGCAGCCCGAGCTCGAGCGCGGCGCGCATCTGCTCGAGGTCGTCGAGCTGCGGCGCGGGCTCCGGGTGAAGCGCCGTCGTCTGCTCGGCCGGCGGAGCGAGCTCGACCTGCTCCACCTCGACGCGGTCCTCGCGCTCGCGTGCGAGGGAGCGGCGGCGGACGTCGCGCAGGCGTCGCCCCACCGTCGCCGTCGGGTCGATGTCCACCACGAGCAGCGTCTCCTCGAACCCGGGCGCACGCGCGACGACCTCGCCGTCGTCGTCGATCACGACCGAGTGCCCGTCGAAGATCAGCTCGTCCTGTCCGCCGACCGCGTTGCAGAGCGCGAAGAAGCAGGAGTTGTCGCGTGCCCGCACGCGCAGCATCTCCTCCCGCTCGCGGTCCTTGCCGACGTGGAACGGTGACGCCGAGATGTTCGCGATCAGCTGCGCGCCGGCGAGCGCGAGGTCGGTCGCGGGCGGCCCGGGCTGCCACACGTCCTCGCAGACCGTCGGGCCGACGAGCACGTCGCCGAACCGGAGCAGGAGCAGGTCGCGGCCCGACGCGAAGTAGCGATCCTCGTCGAAGACGCCGTAGTTCGGCAGGAAGCGCTTGCCGTAGACGGCGCGGATCTCGCGACGGGCGAGGACGTAGCAGGCGTTGTAGAGGTCGGTGTCGAGATGCGGCGCGCCGACGAGCACCGTCAGTCCCTGCGCGGCCTTTGCGATCGCTTCCACCTCGCGCCGCGCCGCGCGCAGGAAGCCTGGGCGCAGCAGGAGATCCTCCGGCGGATAGCCCGTGACCACGAGCTCGGGGAAGAGGACGACGTCCACGCCGGCCTCGCGCGCCTCCTCGATCCTCGCGACGACGCGGTCGCGATTGCCGCCGAGGTCGCCGACGACGCTATTGATCTGGGCGAGCGCCAGTCTCATCAGTAGTTTTCGCCTCTCGGTCGAAAACTCTAGCAGCCACGGCCCGCCGCCAGGCGAAGTAGAGGGCGACGCCGACGATGAACAGCGCGAACGACAACCATCCGATCAGCGGCGAGTCCGCCTTCTTCCCGACGACGCTGATGATCGCGGCGGCGGCGAGCGTGAGGATCAGGATCGCGCGCAGGCGGTTCGCGCTCACGCCACGAGCCTCCGCAACGCGTCCTCGACGGCGCGCGCGACCGCCGCGTGGCCGTCAGCGTCGAGGTGAACGCCGTCGAGGTCGCTGAAGCGGGTGACGCTGGCGAGATCGACCAACGGGCACGCGAGCTCCTCGGCGACGGCGCGGAACCGCTCGGGCAGCAGCGCCGACTTCCCCGGCGCTCCCTTCCAGCCGTCCTCCCACTCCGTCTCGCCGACGCGCGGCGGGCACGCGAGGATCGGCTGCGGCGCGCCGCCGTCGATCCCCGCGGCGCTCTGCCGAACGACGTGCACGAGGCGGCCGGCCCCGCGCGCGATGTCACTCGCGCTGAGCGAGTAGCGGTCGGCGAGGTCGTTCGTGCCGAGGAAGATCACGACGGCGTCGAGCGGCGCGTGCGAGTCGAGGCACGGGACGAGATAGCTGAGCCCGTTCTTTCCCGGGGCGAGCGGGCTGTCGAGCGTGGTCGTCCGCCCGGGCAGGCCCTCCTCGACGACGTGCCACCCTTCGCCGAGCCCCGCCTGCAGCCGCCCCGGCCAGCGCACGTCGCGCGGGAGCCGGAGGTCGCCGGCAGGGTCGGTCCCCCACGTGTTCGAGTCGCCGAAGCAGAGGACGGTGCGCACGGGTCGCGACAATAGCCGGGTGATCGAGATCGTGATCGACCGCCGCTTCCGCGGGCCCGACGAGTCCGGCAACGGCGGCTACACGTGCGGGCTCGTCGCGCGCGCGGTGAACGGGCCGGCGGCGGTGACGCTCCGCCTGCCGCCGCCCCTCGACGTCCCGCTGCGCGTGGACGACGGACGCGTGCGGCACGGCGCGGCGCTCGTGGCCGAGTTCGCGCCGGCCGAGGTCGACCTCGACGCGCCCGCGGCGCCCTCCTGGGAGGCGGCCGTCACGGCGCAGCGACCCGACCTCGACTCCCCGTTTCCGCACTGCTTCGTCTGCGGCCACGCGCGGTCGGACGACGGGCTGCACATTCACGCCGGCCCCGTCGCCGGGACCTCACTCGTCGCCGCGCCGTGGATCCCGGGGGACGACACCGTCGGCGAGGAGTTCGTGTGGGCGGCGCTCGACTGCCCCGGCGCCTACGCGACCGGCGCGATGGGACGCGGCGTCGTCGTCCTCGGGCGGCTGGCGGCGCGCGTCGAGCGGGTGCCGCGCGCGGGCGAGCGTTGCGTCGTCGTCGGCTGGCCGCTCGGAGCTGAGGGCCGTAAGCACGAGGCCGGCACCGCGCTCTACTCCGGCGATGAGCTGGTCGGCGTCGCGCGCGCGGTGTGGATCGAGCCGCGCTGACCGACGGCGGCGGCGGCGCGCGCCGCGCCGTCGACGACGAGCCACAGCGCGCCGCCGCCGCGCTCCGAGACGAGGTCGACGGTCTCGCCGAGATCGATCGGCTGCCGGTACTCGAGGTCTGCCTGTAGCGGTTCGCGCAGACGCGCGCCTGCCACCTCCTCGACGGCGGCCCAGTAGGCGGCGTTGTTGACGTGGCCGAGGAGGTCGACGTCCGTCGCGCGCAACGGCCACGGCGCCCGCACCGACTCGGCGGGCGGATCGCCGAGCGAGAAGCGCGTCGAGACCCCGCGCCCTTCCGCCGCCGGCGCGTAGACCGACAGGAACCGCTCGCCGAACCGCGCGGGCCCCAGCTCGCGGTCGAGGTGGATCCAGACGCTCTCGGCCTCGATCGCGCCGCCGCGATCTCCGGCGAGGGAAGTGCGGCGCGCGGCCGCCGCGGCGCCGACGCCGCTGCACCAGGTCGCGAGCTCGACCTCCTCGTCGCCGAGAAACGGCCGCGCGACGTCGAGCAGCGTGCGCCGCACGACCCACACGTGCTCGTCGGCCGCCCAGCCCGCATCGGCGACGTCGTCGGAGGCGACGTCCTGGAGGTAGCGCGCGACGGCGTCGAGCCGCAGGCGTCCCTCGGCGTCGGTGTCCGAGAGGCGGACGCGCCGCCGCGCCTCGAACACGCGGCCGACGGCCGGCCGCGGCGGCAGGCTCACCGCCTCAGGCGGATCGTGTTCAGGTCGTTCTCGCGCAGCTCGTCGATGCGCGCCAGCAGGTCGTCGACGTCGTCGTGCTCGGCGTGGAGGTAGCGGCCGGCGAGCGCGTCGTAGCGGCCCGAGGCGAGCTGCGAGACGAGCCGCGGCGCGAGCTCCGGCGGCGTCCACGGCAGGTCGTCGGGGAACTCCTTCGTCATGTCGGTCCTCACGAGCCCCGGCGAGATCACGAAGACGGGGACGCGGCCCTCGAGCTGCGACGCGAGGATCTCGCCGTATCGCCACACCGCCGCCTTCGACGCCGCATAGGCCGCGTTCGAGGGTCCGGGAAGGTAGGCGGAGCCGCTCCCCGTGATCACGATGCGGCCGCGCCCCCGCTCGAGCATCCCGGGGATCGCCGCGCGGCAGCAGAGGTGGACGCCGAGGACGTTGACCTCGAACGTCCGCCACCAGTCGTCGGGATCCGTCTCCCACGCGCGCGCGTCGCGCGAGCCGGTCCCCGCGTTCGCGAACAGCAACTCGACCGGCCCGGCCTCCGCGACGGTACGCTCGACCGCCTCGCGCGAGGTCACGTCCAGCTCGAGCGCGCGGCCGCCGATCTCCGCCGCGACCGCCTCGACCTGCTCGCGCGAGCGCGCGGCGACGACGACGTCGAAGCCGTCCGCCGCGAGCGCACGCGCGACGTTCGCGCCGATCCCGCGGCCACCGCCCGTGACGAGTGCGACGCGGTCAGGCAACCGCGGCCTCGATCGCATCCAGCGACTCCGGGTTCTCGAGCGACGACAGATCGCCCGGATCCGTGCCGAGCGCCTTGGCGCGCACGGCGCGGCGGACGATCTTCGCCGAGCGCGTCTTCGGCAGCGCGTCCACGAACACGATCCGGTCCGGCCTGAACGCCTTCCCGAGCTCTTCTGCGACCGCGCCCGCCACCTCGGCGGTAAGCTCGGGCGACGCCTCGTACTCCGGCAGGAGGCAGCAGAAGATCCACGCGACCTCGCCCTTCACGTCGTGCGGCACGCCGATCGCAGCCGCCTCCCTCACCGCCGGGTGGCCGACCGCCGCCGACTCGAGCTCGGCCGGCCCGACGCGCTTCCCCGCGATGTTGAGCGTGTCGTCCGAGCGCCCGTGAAGGAACCAGGAGCCGTCCTCGTCCACCGACGCCCAGTCGCCGTGCGTCCAGATGCCGGGGAAGCGGCGCCAGTACGTGTCGAGGAACCTCTCGGGGTCGCGCCAGAAGCCGCGCGTCATCCCGGGGAACGGCTTGCGGCAGACGAGCTCCCCGACCTCGCCGGAGCCGACGAGCGACCGGCCGTCGGCGTCGACGACGTCCATCGCCATCCCGAGCGCCGGGCCGCCGAGTGAGCAGGTCTTGATCGGCGTGACGGGCGTCGGCGACAGGAAGCAGGCGCCGACCTCGGTTCCGCCCGAGCAGTTGATGATCGGGACGCGCGAGCCGCCGACGGTTTCGAACAGCCACCGGTACGGCTCGGGGTTCCACGGCTCGCCGGTCGTGACGAAGGTGCGCAGCGACGAGACGTCGGCCGTCGGGTCGCCGTGCGGGATCAGCCCTCGGACGAGCGTCGGGGAGAGGCCGAGCGAGGTGACCCGCTCCTGCTCGACGATCCGCCAGAGCCGGTCGGGAGGCCAGTCGGGCGCGCCCTCCGCGAAGACGATGGTGGCGCCGAGCGCGCCGGCGCCGACGAGCGTCCACGGGCCCATGATCCAGCCCATGTCGGTCGCGAAGTGCATCACGTCGCCCTCGTAGAGATCCGCCTGGTAGGCGGCCTCGCGCGCGATCGAGACGAGGAACCCGCCCTGGACGTGGAGCACGCCCTTCGGCGTCCCGGTCGTCCCCGAGGTGTAGGTCAGGAGGTACGGCGTCTCCGAATCGACCTCGAGCGGCGGCAGCTCGCCCGGCTGGTCGTCGAGCTCGAACGGCGCGAGCACCACGTGCTGGACCGACGCCGACTCGCACAACGCAGCATCGGCGATCTGGAGCATCGGCTGCTCGCGTCCGCGCCGCGACGAGACGCGCTGCGTGATCACGACTTTCGCCTCGCTCGCCTCGAGCCGCTGTGCGACCGCGGGCGCGGCGAAGCCGGAGAAGATCGGCACCTGGATCGCTCCGATGTGCGCGCACGCGTGCGACGCGACCGCGACCTCCGGTGACATCGGCAGGAAGATCGCGACCCGGTCGCCCGGCTCGACGCCGAGGGAAACGAGCTTCTCGCCGAGCCGCGTGACGTCGCGCGAGAGCTCCGCCCACGTCAGCTCGCGCCGCCTCCCGTCCTCCCCGAGCCCGACGGCTGCGATCGCGTCCGGCCGGCGCTCGGCCCAGCGATGGACGCAGTTGCGCGCGATCGACGTGCGTCCGCCCACGAACCACGTCGTCCACTCGGGCCCGCGCGAGTCGTCGTAGACCCGTGACCATGGCTGGGAGAACTCGATGCCGAGATCCTCGACGACGAGCGGCCAGAACCAGTCCGGGTCCTCCGCCGAACGGCGTACGAGCTCCGCGTAGTCCGCGATGCCGGCGCGGCGCATCAGTCGCGCCGCGTTCGCCTGCTCGAGCGTCGCGGCGTCCGGCCGCCAGACCACCTCCGTCACGGTCGAGAGCCTACTCCGCCGTTCATCGGCGGCCGCTGCCGTTCGGCGACCCGGTCTTGCGCCGGCGGACCGTGCGAGAGCAAGGCCGGCTGCAGTCACTATCGACGCGCTCCTGGTGCGACGGCCCCCGCCGCGCCTCCGGTAACGTAGCGGCGACTAACTTAGCGACTGCTAACGGGGAGGCCGGATGAGGCAGAGGTTGCTCACGGAGGAGAACAAGAAGTGGTGGACGCTCGGCGCCGTCGCGGTCGGGCTGTTCATGATCATGCTCGACAACACCGTCGTGAACGTCGCGCTGCCGTCGATCCAGCGCGACCTGGGCGCGGATCTGTCGTCGCTCGAATGGATCGTGACCGGGTACGCGCTCACCTTCGCAGCGCTGATGCTGACCGGCGGCAAGCTCGCCGACGCCTACGGGCGGAGGCTGATGTTCGTGCTCGGGATCGCTGTCTTCACGGTCTCGTCGCTCGCCTGCGGCCTCGCCACGAGCGAGGAGATGCTGATCGCCGCCCGCATCGTTCAGGGCGCCGGGGCCGCGCTGATGAACCCGGCGACGCTCTCGATCATCGCCGCCACGTTCCCGCCGAAGGAGCGCGGGACGGCGATCGGGATCTGGGCCGGTGTGGCCGCGCTCGCGCTCGCGATCGGCCCGCTCGTCGGCGGCCTGCTCACGGAGCACCTCGACTGGAGCTGGATCTTCTTCGTCAACGTCCCCGTCGGGATCGCCGGGATCGCAGCCAGCTTCGTGCTCATCGACGAGTCGCGGGACGAGACGCACGTGAGGCTCGACATTCCCGGCCTCGTGACGTCGGGCCTCGGCCTGTTCGCGCTCACCTACGCGCTGATCGAGGGCAACGCGTACGGGTGGGGCTCCGGGCGCATCGTCGGCGCGCTCGTCTCCGGCGTCGTCCTCCTCGCCGTCTTCATCGTCCTCGAGCGCCGCCAGCGGGCGCCGATGCTCGACCTCACGCTGTTCCGCAGCGGGACGTACGCGGGCGCGAACCTCGTCATCCTCCTCGTCGCGCTGGCGATGTTCGGCGTCTTCTTCTTCGTGTCGCTCTACATGCAGAACATCCTCGGCTACTCGGCCGTCCAGGCCGGCGCTGCGTTCCTGCCGATGACGATCGTGATCATCCTCACCGCGCCGATCGCCGGCAAGGCGAGCGACCGCTTCGGCTCGCGCTGGCTGATGACGACGGGGATGACCCTGATCGCCGCCCAGCTCTTCTACTTCTCGCAGCTCGGGTCCGATTCGTCGTTCTGGAGGCTCCTGCCCGCGCTGATCGTCGGCGGCCTCGGGATGTCGCTGACGATGACGCCGAGCACCGCGGCGGCGACGCGTGCCGTACCCGTCGAGAAGGCCGGGATCGGCGCTGCCGTCTTGAACGCGTTCCGTCAGGTCGGAGGGTCGCTCGGCATCGCGCTGATGGGCGCGATCTTTGCGAACCGCGCCGGCGGCGAACGGACGCCGGAGGCGTTCATGCGCGGCTTCGAGCCGGCGCTGGTGACGGCGGGAGTGATTGCGTGCGCGGGCGCGATCGTCGCCGCCACGCTCGTCCGGAGCCACCACGAGGCGCGGAAGACGGCGCCGGGCGTCGTCCCGGAGGTCGGATGACGCGCAGCGCTCAGGAGTCGCCTCCGCGGCCGCGTCTCGCGGCCGCGGAACGGCGGCAGGCGGTCCTCGACACCGCGTGCGACGTCTTCGCGCGCTCGAGCTACCGCGGCGCGACGACGGCCGAGATCGCGCGCGCGGCCGAGATCACCGAGCCGATCCTCTACCGCCACTTCGGGTCGAAGCGCGACCTCTACCTCGCGTGCCTCGAGCAGGCGTGGCAGCAGTTTCGGGCCGTTGGCGAGGAAGCGATGGAGAAGAACCCCGAGGGTTGCCTCGGCGCGATCGCCGACGCCTACATGAAGCCGGGCGCGAAGGCGCGCATCCGCCTCGTCGATCTCTGGATCCAGGCGCTGACGGAGGCGGCGGGCGACGAGACGATCGCTGCCGCGCTGCGAGCCCAGATCCGCGAGGTGCACGACTTCTTCGCCGCCCTGATCCGAACCGCGCAGCACGAGGGGTACGTCCATCCCGACCGCGACGCCGAAGCGGAGGCGTGGCTCTTCATCGCCGGCGGCCTGCTCGCGACGATCGACCACCGCCTCGGCGGCCTGCTGGGAGATGACCTCCTGAAGGTCAGAGCCGCCCGCCGCGAATGGATGGCGCCCAGCTCCTGACCGACGGCGGTGCGGGCTTGCCCGTGCCGCCGCCACAGAAACCGATCTCGCGTGTAGCGCGATCCCGCATCCGAACACGCCCGCGAAAGTGTCGGAAGGGGGCTCATGGGGGAAACCAAAGGTGTCCCCCGTGCTCTTTCCCCCGTGCCTAAAGGAAGAGCCCCGGCTGCGGCACCCGGGGCTCTTCCTGGTCAGGCGGGGCGCCGGGTGGGCGACTCCGAGATCCGCGGCTCTGCGGCCCAGCCACGGTTCTCGGCTTTGTGTCGCCCGAGGCGCTCCCCCTGCACTTCGACCTGGCGTCCGGCCGGCGTGCAAGGTGCGCTCACAATACGAAGATACGACCGATGTGTCAAGTACCTCAGTCAAGTGATTCGCATTGCGCATAGTTGACCCGAAAACCCCGATGAACTGACCCTTTTGGGGGAGATTCCCAAAAGGGGTATTGCGGTTCGGTCAAGTATTGGTCAGACTGCGCCAGCCTTGAGTGCTCCTGCCGCCAGGAGGTCTGCCGCCGCCTCTGCACCTCGCGCTCCTCGCCTCGGCGAGCGCCTGCGCCAGCTGCGCGTGTCGGCGGGGCTGACGCAGACGGACCTCGCCGGCGACCGGTTCTCGAAGGAGTACATCTCCCAGATCGAGCGGGGGAAGACGCGGCCGACGCAGGAGACCGTCGACTGGCTCGCCTCGCGCCTCGGCGTGGACGCGACCTTCCTGTCGAGCGGCGTCTCGGCCGACGGCCGCGCGCGCGCCGAGGCTCTCGTCGCCCGCGCCGACGCGCTGGCGGCGGACAAGGAGTACACCGCGGCCGTCGAGCACTACTCGCAGGCGCTGTCGGCGGTCCTCGGCACGGGCGCCGTCGAACTGCACGTCCGTGTCCTCAGCGGCGAGGCCTGGGCCCGCGCCCACGCGGGCGAGGTGCGGCCTGCGCTGCAGCTGCTCGAGCAGGCACGCGGCTACGCGGAGGGTGCCGAGTTCTCGGACGTCGACCGCGCGGACATCCTCTTCCGCCTCGGTGTCTGCCGGTACCTCCTCTCGAGCATCACGACCGCCCTCGCCCTGTTCGGCGAGGCTCTGAAGCTTGCGGAGCGCTCGCCGCTCCCGTCGGACCTCCTCTGCGCCAACATCCTCTCGTGGCGCTCCCGCTGCTACCGCCGCCAGCGCGATTACGAGGCGGCGCGCGAGGACGTCGAGCGCGCGCTCGAGCTCGCCGAGTCGCAGCAGGACGCGAAGGCCCTCGGCGAGGTGTACTTCCAGGCGTCGCTGCTCGCCGAGCGCGACGGCCACTGGGTGCTCGCGCGCACGTACGCGGAGCGCGCGAAGGCGCAGTACGAAGAGCTTGCGGACCGGCAGAACGTGGGTCGGCTGCTGAACAACCTCGGCGTCGTCGACTTCCTGCTCGGGAAGCCGGAGGACGCGGTCGTGCGGCTCAAGGAGGCGTTCCGCATCGCCCTCGAGCTGGACGATCAGAACGAGGCCGCCACAGCGGTCTCGTCGCTGGCGCAGATCCATCTGCGTACCGGCGACTACGACACAGCAGCGAGCCAGGCGCGCCACGCGCTCGAGCTCCTCGGCGGGCGTGAGGACCGCCTGGACGAGATCGGCAATGCCCGCCTCGTGCTCGGCCGCGCTCTCCTCGAGCAGGAGCACTACGACGAGGCCGACGCCGTGTTCGCGCAGGCCGAGAACGCGTTCGACCAACTCTCTTCCGCATCGCATCGCGCTGCGGCCTGGGTCGCGCAGGGCGAGCTCGCCCAGCGCCGCGGCGAC
>Ga0126312_10001582_pt1 | contig 14974 bp, 12 predicted proteins | sample Plot104A_FD_92537 | JGI IMG/M metagenome (GOLD analysis project Ga0126312, IMG submission 92537) | Serpentine soil microbial communities from UC McLaughlin Reserve, CA, USA - Plot104A | ecosystem: Environmental > Terrestrial > Soil > Grasslands | place: USA: UC McLaughlin Reserve, Lake County...
CGCCCAAGGGCAAATCGCCGCTGGCGGCCGCCGAGGACTGGGTGAACGTCGACTGTCCGAAGTGCGGCGGCCCCGCCAAGCGCGAAACCGACACGATGGACACGTTCGTCGACTCCTCCTGGTACTTCCTGCGCTACTGCGACGCGGCCAACGACGAGGCGGCGTGGGACCCCGCGGTGGTCGCGCGGTGGATGCCCGTCGACCAGTACATCGGCGGCGTCGAGCACGCGATCCTGCACCTGATGTACGCGCGCTTCTTCGTGAAGGCGCTCGCCGACATGGGCTACCTGTCGGTGCAGGAGCCGTTCGCGCGGCTGTTCACCCAGGGGATGATCACGCGCGACGGCGCGAAGATGTCCAAGTCGAAGGGCAACGTGATCAGCCCCACGGCGTTCATCACGCGCTACGGGGCCGACACCGCGCGCTGCTACATCCTCTTCATCGGCCCGCCGGACCAGGACGCGGACTGGTCGGACTCGGGCGTCGAGGGAGTGCACCGGTTCCTCGGCCGGCTGTGGCGGCTGGGCGCGGAGCTGGCCGAGCATGGCGAGCCCGCGCCCGTCGACGCGCGCGCGAACGGCGCGGCCGGCGACGACCTCGAGCTGCTACGCAAGGCGCACTGGGCGATCGACAAGGTGACCGGCGACCTGAGCGGGCGGTTCGCATTCAACACCGCGATCGCGGCGGTGATGGAGTTGGTGAACGAGTGCTACCTGCGGCGCGAGCGCGCCGGCGAGGCGAGCATGCGCTTCGCCACCGCCACCGCCGCGTCGCTGATCTTCCCGTTCGCTCCGCACACGGGGGCCGACGTCTACGAGATGCTGACCGGCCGGCGGGTCTGGGAGGAGCCCTGGCCCGAGGCGGACCCGGCGCTGCTGGAGCGCGACGAGGTCGAGATCGCGCTCCAGATCAACGGCAAGCTGCGCGACCGCATGGCGGCCCCGCCGAGCGCGGACAGCGAGCAGCTGGAGTCGCTCGCGCGCGCGCGCCCGCGCGTGCAGGCGCACATCGACGGCAAGGACGTGGTCCGGGTGATCGTCGTGCCGGCGAAGCTTGTGAACTTCGTCGTGCGCTGACTTCGCACTTCGTGCGCTGATCTCGTACGAAGTCGGCACGATCCGCTGCTGAGCCGTCACAGGGCCCCGCCTAGCGTGCGCCGCCATGCCCGAGCTCACGCACCGCCAGCTCGCGCTCTGCGTCGCGGGAGTCGTCGTGATGCTCGTGCTGGGACTGAGCCAGTTGCGGCGCGGCGGTGGGGAGGCCGCGCGGGCGCCCGCCGAGGAGGAGGCACCGATCGAGGTCGCGGAGAGCGGCGGCGGGCGGCTGGTCGTGCACGTCGCCGGCGCGGTGCGCGATCCCGGTGTCTACCGGCTGCCCTCAGGGGCGCGCGTCGATGACGCGGTTCGGCGCGCGGGCGGCGCGACGCGGCGCGCCGACCTCGGCGGGCTCAACCTCGCGGCCGAGCTGGGGGACGGGCGCCAGGTGCTCGTGCCTGAGCGCGCGGCGCGCGGAGCCGCGGGCGCCGCGGCCGGTGCGAGCGGCACGGCGGAGCCCGCTCCGGGCCAACCGCTGAACCTGAACACCGCGACGCTCGAGCAGCTCGACGCGCTGAGCGGCATCGGCCCGCTGACCGCGCAGAAGATCCTCGACTTCCGCGAGGAGCGGGGCGGCTTCGGCTCCGTCGAGGAGCTCGGCGAGATCCCGGGGATCGGCGACGTCCGGCTCGCGTCGCTCCGCGAGGAAGTGACGCTGTGAGGCGCATTGCGGAGTGGCGCGACACCGTCTGGCGCCACCCGCGCCACCTCGTGCTCTTCGCTGTGGTCGCGGGGCTGCTCGCGGGTCCGCTCGCGCCCGCGGCCGTGGTGGCGGCGGCGTGCCTCGCCGCCGCGGTCGCCGGCCGCGCGCTGCCGGCGATCGCGGCGGCGGTCGCCGTCCTTGCGGGCGCGACGCTGGCCCAAGCCCGTGTCGACGCGCTGAGCGCGGGCGCGCTGGCGTCCCTGGAAGGTCGCGCCATCGAGGCGCGCGCGATCCTCCTGGAGCCGGTCCGCGTCTGGCGCAGCGGCACCGCGGTCGCACGGGTCCGGCTCGTCGACGCGACCGTCGCGGCCGGCCCATCCGCGGCGTCCTCCGCCTCGTCCGGCTACGGCTCGACCGCGACGGCCGCCGATCCGAGCCGCGCTTCATCGCGCGCGTCCGGCGTGCGGGCTTCCGCCTCGTCCGGCTCCGGCTCGACCGCGACGGCCGCCGATCCGAGCCGCGCTTCATCGGGCGCGGTCGATGTCGCCGGCGAGATCGCGGTCGCGCGGTCGCAGGACGGGCGGGCGCCGCCCGGCGCCCGCGTCGGCAGCGAGCTGCGGCTGCGCGGCACCGTCGCGGCGCTGGCCGGCTTCGAGGACTACCAGCGGAGGCGGGGCGCGCATGCGGCGATCGAGGTCCGCTCGTGGACGGCCACCGGGCGCGCCCGCGGCGGTGTGCCCGGGGCGCTCGACGCTGCCCGCGAGCGGGCCGCGCACGGGCTCGGCGTCGCGCTGCGGCCACCCGAGGCCGCGCTCTTACGCGGGATGGTCCTCGGCCAGGACGAAGCGATCGCGGAGGCGACCAAGACGGACTTCCAGCGCTCCGGGCTCGCGCATCTGCTGGCCGTGAGCGGCCAGAACGTCCTGCTGCTCTGCACGCTTGTGCTCGCGCTCGGCGCCGCCGCCGGACTGCCGCTGCGCGCCCGGCTCGCCGCGGCGATGGTGCTCGTGGCGCTCTACGTGCCGCTTGCCGGCGGCGGCCCCTCGATCCAGCGGGCCGGCGTGATGGGCATCGCAGGCCTCGTCGCCGCGCTCGCCGGGCGTCCGTCATCGCGCTGGTACGCGCTCGGGCTGGCAGCCGCGGTCACGCTCGCCCTGAACCCGCTCGCGGTTGGCGAGCCCGGCTGGCAGCTCTCGTTCGCCGCGGTCGCCGGACTGCTCGCGCTCGCGCCCGGGATGCGCGATGCGCTGGCGCGCCGGCGCGTCCCCGGACCGGTCGCCGAGGCGATCGCGATCACCGTCGCGGCCACGGTCGCCACCGCGCCGCTGATGGCGCTGCACTTCGAGCAGGTCTCGCTCGCCTCGCTCCCGGCCAACCTGCTCGCGGCCGCCGTCGTCGCTCCGATCATGTGGCTCGGCATGCTCGGCATCGCGCTGGCGCAGGTCTCGCCGGGCCTGGTGGCGCCGCTCGACGTGCTCTGTGCGCCGCTGCTGGGCTACCTCCGGTGGCTCGCGCACGCCGCGGCGGCCGCGCCGCTCGCCGCCGTGCCGATCCGGCTGAGCGGCCCGCTCGCGCTCGCGACCGCCTACGCCGCCCTGGCTACGGCCTGGATCGCGATCGCGCGCGGCGGCCGCGCGCTCGCCCGCTGCGTGGACCGCGAGCCGCTCGAGCTCGTCCGTGGGGGACCGGCACTCGCCCGCGGCGGGGAACCGCCGTCGCCGCGCGAGATCGCCGGCGGAGGGCCGTCGCTCGCCCGCGGCGGGGAACCGGCGCCGCCGCTCCGGACCGGCCGCTTCGACTCGCCGGGGCGGATCCGCGCGGCCGTCGCGGTCGCAGCCGCGGCGCTCGCCGCGATTGTGCTCGGCGTCGCCGCGGCCGCGCGACCGGAGCGCGCGCCGCCGTTCGCGCCGGGCGAGCTCGTCGTGTCGTTCCTCGACGTCGGCCAGGGCGACGCGACGCTGCTCCAGCGCGACGGCGCGTCGATCCTCGTCGACACCGGCCCGCCCGGCGGGCCGATCCTGCGGCGGCTCGAGGAAGCCGGCGTCGGGCGGCTCGACCTGCTCGTGATCACGCACGCCGAGGCCGACCACGAGGGCATGGCGCTCCCGGTGATCGCGACGCACCGGCCGCGGCTGGTGCTCGACGGCGGCGCGGGCTGGCCGACGGAGGTGCAGCGCGGGCTTCCGGCCGCGCTCGAGCGCACGGGCGGACGCGCGATCGCGGCCAGCGCCGGCCAGCTCCTGCGCATCGGGCCACTGCGCCTGCGCGTCCTGTGGCCGCCGCCGCGCTCGCCCTCCTGGCGTCCGGACGGCAATCCCAACGACCACGCCGTCGTCGCGCACGTGCGCGACGGCGCGTTCGACCTGCTGCTGCCCGCCGACGCGGAGTCCAACGTCACGGCGGCGCTCGACCTGCCGCGGGTCGAGGCGCTCAAGGTCGCGCATCACGGCAGCGCCGACGACGGCCTGCCGGCGCTGCTCGAGCGCACGACACCGCGGCTCGCCGCCATCCTCGTCGGCGACGACAACACGTACGGCCACCCGGCGCCGTCGACGTTGAGCGCGCTGCGGGTCGTTCCGAACGTCGTCCGGACCGACCGCGACGGGACGGTCCGGCTCCACGTCGCGGGTGGGCGGATCAGCGTCGAGAGGTGACCGTCGCGGCGTGTGGGCCTTCTCGCAACATTCCAGCCCGAAATCGGCGACCGCGATCACCGCCATGCCGCGTCCTCGACCCTTCAAATGCTGGAGGGTTCTGCGGGTCTGCGTCCTTGCATGGGTCTTCTCGGTGACGTTCCGCCCGAAAGACCGGCCGCCGGCGCCGCCACTAGACTCGGCCGCCGTGCCCTCCTTCCGGCCCGCATACCTCGTCTGCGGCGACGACCACGGCCGCATCGGCGAGCGCCGCGCACGGCTCCGCGCGATGGCCGAGAGCGAGTCGGGGGCCGGCGGCGTCGAGCTGCTCGAGGGCGACGCGTGCACGCCCGAGGCCGTCGCCGCAGCGCTCTGCACGATGACGTTCGCGCTCGGCCGGCGCTTCGTGATCGCGGACGGCGTCGAGCGCTGGAAGGAGCCCGACGTCGCGGTCGTCGCGGACGCCATGAAGGGAATCGACCCCGAGAGCACCACCGTGGCCTTCTTCGGGCGCGAGGAGGGGCGCCACAAGGTTCCGGCCGCGCTGCGCAAGGCGGTCGAGGCCGCGGGCGGCCAGGTCGCCGATGAGGCCAGCGTCAAGCCATGGCACCTGCCGCAGTGGGTGGCCGCGCGCGCCGGCGAGCTGGAAGTCGAGCTCGACAAGCAGGCAGCCCGGGCGCTGGTCGCGCTCGTCGGCGAGCGCCAGCAGCGGCTGCAGCGGGAGCTGGAGAAGCTCGCGCTGGAGTACGGCGCCGGCGCGAAGCTCGGCGTCGAAGAGGTCGAGCAGTCGTGCGCCGGCTCCCCTGAGCGGAAGATATGGACGCTGGCCGACGCGCTGGTGGCCGGCGACGAGCGGACCGCAACGCGCGCGCTGGTCGAGCTCCGTCAGCAGGGCGAGCGCGTGCCGGGACTGCTCTACGGGATGGTCCGGCGCCTGCGCGACGCGCTCGCGATCGCGGAGGCGCTCGCCGCGGGCAGGCCCGCCGCCGAGATCAAGAAGGGCCTGCGGCTCCCGCCGAAGGCCGCCGCGCAGCTGGTCGCGGACGCCGGCAAGCGCGACGTCGAGGCGTTCCGCCGCGCGCTCGAGTTGATGGCCGACCTCGAGCTGGAGAGCCGCGGCGGGGGCGGCGGCGTCCTGAGCGAGGACACCGCGGCCGTGCGCGCGGTGATCGCCGCGGCGCGCTGGAATCTCGCCGCGCTCGCGTCAGCCGGACTCGCCGCGGCGCGCTGAAAACTCGCCGCGCTCGCGTCAGGCGGACTCGCCGCGTCGCGCTGCAATCTCGCCGCGCGGCCTAGGCCGACTCGCCGCCGCGCCGCAGGCGGGCGGCGCGGGCCTTCTTGCGCGCGCCGGTGTTGCGGTGCAGGGCGCCGCGCTTGACCGCCTTGTCGATCAGCTGCACCAGCCGCCGGTGCTCGGCCTCGACCTGCTCGGCGTCGCCGGCGGCGATCGCGGCGTCGAGCCGGCGGAAGTAGGTCTTGATCGCCGACGTGTAGCGGCGGTTCTCGTTGCGCTCGCGCTCCGCGCGCAGGATGCGCTTCTCCTGGGAGTGGATGTTGGCCATGACGCAAAGAGGCCGCGACTGCGGGCCGCGGCGGGCGCGTACTATAGCGCGCCGCTATGCGACGGTCGCGCCGCAACCTGCCGCCGCCGCGGACGCCGGACGAGCGCGAAGCCGCGCGGCGCGAGCGCGAGCGCCGGCGCGCCGCGCGCCGCGGCGAGCGGCCGGATCCCGCGCTCGAGCGGCCGCGTCGCCCCGCCGCCCCCTGGGACGCCCCGTTCGCAGCGGAGGAGCCGCTGCCCGCGCCTGCCACGGCGGCGGCGCGCGGCGAGGTAGCCGCCCCCGCGCGCTCCGGCCGCGCCCGCAACGCCGCGATCTTCTCCGTCCTCACGGGCTTCTCGCGCGTGGCGGGGCTCGCGCGCGAGATCGTCGCCCGCAGCTACTTCGGCACCTCGGGCGCGATGTCCGCGTTCACGCTCGCCTTCCAGGTGCCGAACCTGATCCGGGCGCTGGTCGCCGACGCGGCGCTCTCCTCCGCGTTCGTGCCGGTGTTCAGCGAGCTGCTCGAGCACCGCCGCCGGCGCGAGGCGCTCCAGCTCGCCTCGGCGCTCGCCGGCCTGCTGCTCGTCGCGCTCGGCACGCTGACGCTTGCCTTCATCCTCGTCGCGCCGGTGCTCATGCCGCTGTTCACCGGGGACGAGTCGACGCCGGCGCTCGACGACCTCACCGTCGGCCTGAGCCAGGTGCTGTTCCCGATCGTCGTGCTGCTCGGCCTCAACGGGCTCGTGGTCGGCATCCTCAACGCGCACGATCACTTCACGATCCCGGCGCTCGCACCGCTCGTCTGGAACATCGTGATCATCGCCGGGCTCGTGGGCGCGACGCCGCTGTTCGACGGCGACGACCAGCTGTACGCCTACGCGCTCGGCGTACTCGCCGGCACCGCCGTCCAGCTCGCGATCTGCCTGCCGCAGCTGCGCCGGATCGGCTACCCGCTGCGCTTCTCGTTCGACTTCCGGCACGATCCGCGCGTCCGCCAGGTGCTCGTCCTCATGCTGCCGGTGAGCCTCGGGCTCGGGCTGATCAACGTCAGCCTGCTGATCAACTCGACGATCGGGTTCCTGGTCTCGGAGGAGGCGCCGACGGCGATCGACGCGGCGTTCCGCATCTACATGCTCCCGCAGGGCATGTTCTCGGTCGCCGTCGCGACCGTGCTCTTCCCGGCGCTCAGCCGGCTCGCGACGCGCCGCGACCTCGCCGGCCTGCAGGCGATGATCGGTACCGGCGTGCGCCAGATCGCGCTGCTGCTGATCCCGAGCGCCGCGGCGTTTGCGGCGCTCTCGACGCCGATCGTGCGGCTCGTGTACGAGCGCGGCGACTTCGACGCGGAGTCGACGCGCCAGGTGAGCGAGGCGCTGTTCTGGTTCGCGTTCTCGCTGCCGTTCTCCGGCATCACGCTGCTGCTCACCCGCAGCTTCTTCTCGCTCCAGCGTCCGTGGCTGCCGACGCAGCTCGCGGTCTGGTCGCTGCTCGTCAACGCCGCCGTCTCCCTCGCCCTCTACGCGCCGCTCGGGATCGGCGGCATCGTGATCGGGACGGCTGTGTCCAACCTCGTGCTGACGCTGCTGGAGGCGCGCCGCCTGCGCCACGAGCTGGGTGGCCTCGAGGTCGCGCGCACGCTGCGTGCCGGCGCGCTGATGGTCGCCGCCGCCGCGCTGCTCGGCGCGCTCGCCTACGGCGTGTGGTACATGCTCGACGACCTGCTGGGCCGCTCGCTGCCCGCGCAGCTGGTCTCCGTCGGCCTCGCGCTGGCGCTCGGCGGCCTCGCGTACGCCGCCGTGCTGCTGCGCAGCGGGCTGCCCGAGGCGCGCCAGATCGCCGACCTGTTCGGCCGCCGGCTGCGCAGGACCCCCTCGTAGCATCTACGCGGCCCATGGCCGACCAGTCCCAGATCCGCAACTTCTCGATCATCGCCCACATCGACCATGGGAAGTCGACGCTCGCGGACCGCATCCTCGAGATGACCCACACGGTCCAGACGCGCGAGATGCGCGCGCAGCTGCTCGACTCGATGGACCTCGAGCGCGAGCGCGGGATCACGATCAAGGCCCAGGCCGTGCGTGTCTTCTACACCGCGCGCGACGGGGAGACCTACCAGTTCCACCTGATCGACACGCCGGGCCACGTCGACTTCACCTACGAGGTCAGCCGCAGCCTCGCCGCGTGCGAGGGAGCGCTGCTGGTGGTCGACGCCTCGCAAGGCGTCGAGGCGCAGACGGTCGCAAACACCTACCTCGCGATCGACGGCGGGCTCGAGCTCATCCCGTGCATGAACAAGCTCGATCTCCCGGGCGCGGAGCCGGAGCGGGTGTCGCAGGAGATCGCCGAGCTGATCGGCGAGCCGGCCGACGAGGTGATCCGCATCTCGGCCAAGACGGGCGAGGGCGTCACCGACGTGCTCGAGGAGCTCGTCGCGCGCGTGCCGCCCCCGGCCGGGGATCCGGACGCCGCCCCGCGCGCGCTCATCTTCGACTCCGAGTTCGACCAGTACCGGGGCGTGATCGCGTATATCCGCGTCGTCGACGGCACGTTCCGCAAGGGCGCCCCGATCCGCGCGATGGCGGCCGGGACCGAGGCCGAGATCGACGACATCGGCTTCTTCACGCCGCGCCAGACGCCGGCGCAGGAGCTCACCGCGGGCGAGGTCGGCTACCTCATCACCGGCATCAAGGACGTCACCAAGCTGCGCGTCGGCGACACGCTCACCACCAAGGTGAACGGCGCGAGCGAGGCGCTGCCCGGCTACCGCGAGGTCAAGCCGATGGTGTTCTGCGGGCTGTTCCCGATCGACTCCGACGACTACCCGGACCTGCGCGACGCGCTCGAGAAGCTCACGCTGAACGACGCCGCGCTGCTGTGGGAGCCGGAGACCTCCGACGCGCTCGGGTTCGGCTTCCGCTGCGGCTTCCTCGGGCTGCTGCACATGGACATCGTGCGCGAGCGACTGGAGCGGGAGTACGACCTCGAGCTGATGGCGACGATGCCGTCGGTCGAGTTCGAGCTGACGCTGACCGACGGCGAGGTCGTGACGGTGCACAACCCGACCGACATGCCCGACCCGGCGCGCATCGCCGAGACGCGCGAGCCCTACATCCGCGCGTCGATTCTTACGCCGAAGGAGTACATCGGCCAGATCATGGAGCTGTGCCAGGAGCGCCGCGGCGACCACACCGGCATGCACTACCTCTCCTCCGAGCGCGTGCAGCTGCACTACGACCTGCCGCTGTCGGAGATCGTGCTCGACTTCTTCGACCAGCTGAAGTCGCGCACGCGCGGGTACGCGTCGCTCGACTACGAGCCGCTCGGCCTGCGCGCGTCGAACCTCGTCAAGCTCGACGTGCTGCTCGCGGGCGATCCCGTCGACGCGCTCTCGATGGTCGTGCACCGCGACAAGGCCTACGACTTCGGCAAGGCGCTGACCGAGCGGCTGCGCAAGAAGATCCCGCGCCAGCAGTACGACGTGCCGATCCAGGCCGCGGTGGGGGCCAAGATCATCGCTCGCGAGACGGTCAAGGCCTACCGCAAGGACGTCACCGCGAAGTGCTACGGCGGCGACATCACGCGCAAGCGCAAGCTGCTCGAGCGCCAGAAGGAGGGCAAGAAGCGGATGAAGCAGGTCGGCCGCATCGAGGTCCCGCAGGACGCCTTCCTGGCGGTCCTCGAGCTCGGCGAAGAGGGGCGCTGAGAGCCGCCTCAGCGCGGCTTCGGGCCCTTGCCCGGGTTGCTCACGGAGCCGCGCGGCCGCGGCGTCGGCGGCTTGACCTTCTTCGCCTTCTTGACCTTGTGCACCTTGACGGGCGCGGCCGGCGGCGGCGCGGCGGGCTTCGGCGCCTTGACCTTGACGGGCTTCGGGGCCTTGAACGTGACGGCCATCGGCGCCTTGGCCGGCTTGGGCGCCTTGACCTTCGCCTGCCCCGGCGGAACAACCGCAGGTGCCGGTGCCGGTGCCGGTGCGGGCGCGGGTGCGGGTGCGGGGGGCGTGACGGACGCAAGCGAGCGCTGCGCGTCGCGGCGCGCGGCGCGGCGCCGCACCGCGACCCGGCGGCGCGCGGCGGCACTGGCGATGGCCGCGCGGCGCTCGCTGCGCGCCTGCTGCTGCGCCGCTGCCTCCGCGGCCGCCGCGGCGGCGCGAGCCGCAGGTGCGGCGGACGCCGCAGGTGCGGCGGGCGCCGCGGCCGGGGCGGGGGCCGCCTCGCGCTCGCGCGGCGGCGGCTCGTCGCGGCCCCGCCGGCGGTCGGGCGTGTCGGCGAGGCTCACGCTGTGGGCGTCGCCGCCCGGCAGCAGCTGGTCCTGCCAGCCGTCGAAGTCCACGATCGGCGACAGCAGCGCGAGCAGCAGCAACGGGACGGCCACCAGCCAGCCGAGCACGTTCACAGTCGCGAGCATCTTGAGCCTCCGGCTCATCGGAGTCCTGCTGCCCCTTCCCCTTCGGTTCCGGACTACGTTCGTCGCATCGGCGGCGCAACCTCTTCCTTGAAGCGCAAGGTCCGAGAATAGACTGCGGCGCCGTGTCGCGCAGCAACGAAGCCGTCGGCCGCGTCTTCCCGGCGGTCGGCTACGCCGTCGGGCGGGAGAAGATACGTGAGTACGCGAACGCCGTGGGGGAGCGGAACCCGCTGCACACGGACCTCGACGCGGCTCGCGCCGCCGGCCACGACGACCTCGTCGCGCCGCCGATGTTCGCCGTGGTGTACACGTCGCCCGCGATCGGGCCGGCGATGCTGGATCCGGGCGTGGGCATCGACTTCGCGCGCATGGTGCACGGCGCGCAGGAGTTCTCCTGGGGGCCGCTGGTGGTCGCCGGCGACGAGATCGCGACGGTGGTGGAGGTCGCGGACATCCGCGAGCGCGGCGGGATGGGCTTCTACGTGTTCGAGTCGCGATCTGACAACCAGCGCGGCGAACGTGTCAGCACGGGCACCTGGACCTGCATCGTGAGGGGGGACTGATGGAAGCCGGCGAGCAGCTCCCGGACCTGAAGGTGACGCCCGACCGCTACTTGACCGTCCGTTACGCGGGCGCGTCCGGCGACTTCAACCCGATCCACATCGACGACGAGTTCGCGCGCTCGGTCGGCCTGCCGGGGCGCATCCTGCACGGGCTCTGGACGATGGCGCAGGTCGCCCGCGCGCAGACCGAGGCGGCGGGCGGCCCCGAGCGCCTCAAGCGTCTCTCCGTGCAGTTCCGCGGCATGGGAGTCCCTGAGGAGGAGGTCGTCGTGACGTCGACGGTGCGGGAGGTCTCGGACGGCGTCGCGCTGATCGATGCCGAGGCGCGCCAGGGCGACACGCGCATCGTGCGCCGCGGCGAGGCGGAGGTCGACTGCTCCTAGAATTGGCGGCGTGCTGACGGCGCGCCAGGAGCTCCTGCTAGCGAAGGTGATCGACGGCTTCGCGGCGACCGGCCAGCCCGTCGGGTCGAAGGCGCTCGCGGCCGATCCGGAGGTCAGCGCCGGGCCGTCGACGGTCCGAGGAGAGCTCGCCGTGCTCGAGGAGCTGGGGTTGCTCGCCCACCCGCACACGTCGGCCGGGCGCGCCCCCACCGACGCCGGCTACCGCTACTACGTCGACCGCCTCCTGCCCGAGCCTGTGCGCGCCAGCATGGAGCTCACGCTCGCGCGCCGCGAAGTCGACGAGGCGATGCGGCTCACCTCCGAGACCCTCTCGCAGGTCACCGACCTGCTCGCGATCGTCTCGGCGCCGCCGATCCAGACCACGACGATCCGCCACATCGAGGTGCTGGTGCTCCAGCCGCAGGTCCTGATGGTCGTGATCATCACGTCGACCGGCGGCGTCTCGAAGCGCGTCTTCACGTACGACCGCCCGGTCGATCTCGGGCTCGCCGACTGGGCCGCGTCGTACCTCAACGAGGCGCTGGTCGGGACCGGGCTGGGCGCGCGCATGCTGCGCTCGCGCCTGACGGACCCGACGCTGCCGCCGACGGAGCGCAGCTTCCTCGAGGCGCTCGCGCCCGCGTTCACCCAGCTCGCCGAGACGGCGGAGGACTCCCTCTACGTGGAGGGCACCGCGCGGCTGCTCGGCGAGCACCGCTTCCAGGACGTCTCCCAGCTCAACGCGCTGCTCGACATGCTCGAGCGCCGCGTGTCGCTGCTGGCGCTGCTCTCGGCGGCGCTCGACCAGCGCGACCTCTACGTCCGCATCGGCGGCGAGAACGAGGCGCCGGCGCTGCGCGGGCTGTCGCTCGTCGCCGCGAACTACGGGCTGCCGCAGCGCAACCTCGGCACGGTGTCGGTGATCGGGCCGACGGCGATGGACTACGCCACGGCGATCGGGGCGGTGCGCACCGCCGCGCTCCAGCTCTCGCGCTTCGTCGAAGACGTCTACGACGCGGATTAGTGGCCCTGCTCGCGACGAACGTGCCCACGAAGGACCATTAGCCGATGCCGCGCGACTACTACGAGGTGCTCGGCGTGAGCCGGGCTGCGGACGAGTCCGAGATCAAGAAGGCGTTCCGGCGCCTGGCGCGCGAGCTGCACCCGGACACGAACAGCGCGGACCCGCAGGCGGAGGAGAAGTTCAAGGAGGCGGCCGAGGCCTACGAGGTGCTGTCGGACGCCGACCGCCGGCGCCAGTACGACGCGTACGGCCACGAGGGCCTGCGCAGCGGCGGCTTCGCGCCGAACTTCGAGGGCTTCGGCTCTGTCTCGGACCTGTTCTCGGCGTTCTTCGGCTCGGGCGGCTTCGACACCGCGTTCGGCACCGGCCGCGGCGGCGCGCGCGGCGGGCAGATGCAGGGCGCCGACGTCGTGGTGGCGGTCGCCATCGACCTGGCGCAGGCGGCGCACGGCGACACGGTCGAGATCAGCTACGACTCCGACGTCCGCTGCGAGCACTGCCACGGCAACGGCGCCGAGCCCGGGACGCCGATCGTGACTTGCGCCCGCTGCCACGGCTCGGGTCAGCTTCAGGCGGTGTCGCGCACGCGCTTCGGCCAGCTCGTGCGCACGGCGATCTGCGACGTGTGCGGCGGCGACGGGCGCGTGCCGGAGCAGCGCTGCGGCGTCTGCGGCGGGCAGGGGCGGGTGCGCGAGTCGCGCACGCTGCACGTCGACATCCCGGCGGGCATCGCGGACGGCCAGCGGATCCGCCTGAGCGGCCGCGGCCACGCCGGCGAGCGCGGCGGGCCGAACGGCGACCTCTACATCGTCGTGCGCGTGCACGAGGACGAGCGCTTCGTCCGCGATCGCGAGGACCTGCACACGGTGATCGACGTGCCGGCGCCGCTCGCCGCGCTCGGGACGACCGTGCGCGTCCCCAGCCTCGACGGCGAGATCCCGGTCGAGATCCCGGCCGGGACGCAGCCGGGCGAGATCGTCACGCTGCGCGCGCGCGGGATGCCGCCGCTCGGCCGCGGCCGCACGGGCGACCTGCACGTGCACGTCAACGTCGTCATCCCGCGCCGCCTCAGCCGCGAGCAGCGCGCGCTGCTCGAGCGGCTCGCCGACACGCTCACGGACGGCAACCTCAAGTCCGACGAGGGGATGCTCTCCAAGCTCAAGCGCGCGCTGGCCGGATGAGCTCGGCGCCGCTCGTGCGGCTCGGGATCCGGGTCCGGCGCGAGCAGGCCGAGGTCGCGCTCACCGCGCTCCTGCCGATCCTGCAGGCGGGCGCCGAGGAGACCGAGCCGGGACCGGACGCGGTCGAGTACGCCGTCTACGCGCCGCGGGCGGAGCTGCCGGCGCTCGCCGACGTCCGCGCCCTGGCCGGCGACGCGCTCGTCGACCTGACGCTGACCGACGTGCCGCCCGGCTGGGAGCGGCGCTGGCACGAGTTCCTGCGGCCGGTCGAGGTCGCGGCCGCGGGGCGGCGGCTGCGCATCCGGCCGCCCTGGCAGCCCGCCGCGGGGGACGCCGACGCGCTCGAGGTCGTCATCGATCCGGGCGACCTGTTCGGCGCCGGGACGCATCCGACGACGCAGCTCTGCCTCGAGCTCCTGCTGGAGCTGGAGCCGAACGGCGCGCTCTGCGACTGGGGCGCGGGGACCGGGATCCTCGCCGTCTGCGCCGCGCGGCTCGGCTTCGCGCCGGTCCACGCGGTCGAGGTCATGCCCGACGGGCTGGAGGCGATCGCGCACAACGCCGCCGGCAACGGCGTCAGCGTGCGCACGCATTGGCTCAACCTCGCCGCGACGCCGGCGCCGTGGGCGCCGACGGTGACCGCGAACCTGACGATCGAGCTGCTCGAGGCGATCGCCGCCGACGCGCTCGCGCGCCCGCCGGAGCGCATGATCGCCTCCGGCGTGCTGGCCGCGCGCGCGGGAGAGATCGAGGCGGCGTTCGAGCGTCACGGGCTGCGCGAGTCCGCCCGGCGCGTGAACGGCGAGTGGGCGGCGGTGATGCTGACCCAGCGGACGTCGTCCGCGGGCACAGGTGAGCGGTCTTGATCCGTCTCGCGGTGCGCGTGCCGCGAGCCGACGCCGAGACGGTGCTCGCTGAGCTGCTCGCGCTGGCGCCGGGCGGGCTCGAGGAGCGCGACCTCGGCGATTCCGTCGAGTACGCGATCTACGGCGCGCCCGGGGAGCTGCCCGCGCTGCCCGAGCTGCGCGCCGCGGCCGGCGACGCGCTGGTCGACGTCGCCAGCTCGGAGGTCCCGGACGACTGGGCGGAGCGCTGGAAGGCGTTCCACCGGCCGGTCGACGTGAGCTGGCGCTTGCGCCGCCTGCGCGTGCGGCCGCCGTGGGAGGCGCCGCTGGAGGGCGACGGCATCGACATCGTGATCGACCCGGGGCAGGCCTTCGGCACCGGCGCGCACCACACGACGCGGCTCTGCCTGGAGCTTCTGCTCGAGCTCGAGCCGACCGGACCGCTCGCCGACTGGGGTTGCGGGAGCGGCGTTCTCGCGATCGCGGCGGCGCGGCTCGGGTGGTCGCCGGTGATGGCGTGCGACTCCGATCCCGCCTCCGTGGAGGCAACGCGCGCGAACGCGGCCGTCAACGGCGCGCCGGGCATCGACGTGACGCGCGTCGACTTGCGTCGCTCGGAGGGCCCGCCGGCGCCGACGGTTGTCGCCAACCTCGTGCGCCCGC
>Ga0126312_10001583_pt1 | contig 14963 bp, 12 predicted proteins | sample Plot104A_FD_92537 | JGI IMG/M metagenome (GOLD analysis project Ga0126312, IMG submission 92537) | Serpentine soil microbial communities from UC McLaughlin Reserve, CA, USA - Plot104A | ecosystem: Environmental > Terrestrial > Soil > Grasslands | place: USA: UC McLaughlin Reserve, Lake County...
GCCACCTGCGTCTCAGCAAGCCCACCTTACTAACTCCTCCGCGTCAGCGTCGCTGTCGAGCTACTCTAGTGAGAACCGAGGCGCCATGCAAGCTCGAGCTAGGTCATAGCGCGGGGGCGGATTGCTGCCTACGAACTTCGGAGAACGCCGTCAGGGCGAAGTTCCGGAGCGCGCCAGGGGCGAAATTCAGACGCTGTGAAGTTGCACTCTTCGATCGCCACCCTCGGTCAGCGAGGCGTGAAAGTGGAGCACGGGCGGCTGGGTATTTTAGGACTCTCGCGTCTATAGTTATACCCCCCCTTAATTCCTCGGCGCTCCGGGCACAATACGAGCATGGCCGCGGCGAACCCGGAGGATTCGCTGCGGTTGATAGGGCGAAAAACCGATGCAAGGAGAACACGAAGCCATGCGCCTTCCACGAGTCTTATCCCCACAAATGCACCGCCGGATCGACCTGGTAGCCTTGCCGGGCGTGATCGCCTCGGTCGTCTGGATGTCGCGTCGGGATAGCCGGGTCGCCGCGCTCATGAGCATGATCGCGGCGGGGGAGGGCGCCGCGCTTCTGACCACCGACTACCCGCCCGGTTTTCTCCGCTGGATGAGCTTCCGCGACCATATATGGGCAGCTTCTCTGCACGGGATCCTTGCCGCGTCGCTCGCGCTGCTTGTGCCGGGTATCCCGCCGCGGGATTGGCGTGTCCTGCTGGCGCTTGCTTCGATGCCGATCGTTCTGAGCGCGCTGAGCGACACGCGGGAGCGGTAGCGCCGTTTATGATGCCGTGCCGACCTGTGACGGGCCGGATAGGCTTGGCGCGTCTACCCAGGCCGGGTTAGAAGAAGGTGGATGCGAGGCTGATGTTGACAGCACCGGGAGCGCAATTCGGTGCAACACTGGGCAAGCCGCACAAGAGAAAACCCCTTAGATATGCGGGAGTTGCAAGCCTCTGCACACCCCTGCAACGCATGACCGATCACTCGTAGCTGGAACAGGAAAGCGGTTCGAGTCCGCTCGTCAGCCCATCTCTTACTTTGAAACCGCAGCAATAACACAAAGACGAAAGGCCTTCGATATCGCATCTTCATCGTATATAGCGAGCTCGAGCACGACGCCCTGACATCCATGCGGAACTGCAAAACGTTTGAGCTGATGTTTCGCGCCCTGCTAACCGCGGGTGCCGCTGAGCGGTTGGAGTTAGTGAGATCCAGGTGAGAAACTCGCAGAGTACTCCGTCCTCATACTGGAAGATCTGAGGAGGCATTTTAGAGGAGTGGGGTCACTCACGTACTCCCACTTTTTAATCTGCCTTAACCGGGTCAATGCCATCGCAGCGTATCGGGGGTATAGAGACATCTCGCAAATCACTACACTTTCGACCACACCTTCTTTTGCGGTCTGTCTCTCGCAGTCGCTAAGGACTGCGGCTGCACACTCGGCTACGAAACTCTAGGGCATTCCGCAGATCACTACACTGTTGACCACACCCGGACCGCAAGAAGTATAGAGACTCATGACCGTTTAAGATCCGGTGCCTCATGACAAGCGCCTACCACGAGGCTTTGGATCACACATCGTTAACAAGCTCCGCGAGCGGACGTCTTGCTTGTGCAGCGCGTCCGCACCATACATCGGCTACGTTACCTTTCTATCTCGGCCTCTTCCGACTGACGAACCCTGAAGGCGAAAACAGCCAACGATGTCCCGCTCACCACCAGCCAGATGAATAGCAGCCATGAGGCTTGATCCCACCGGTACAAAAGGGAGAAGCCGTAGATACCGTAAATTACCAAGGACGCACCGCTTACTACCGTAAGCCACATAAACTTAAAGTTCCATCCAAAACGGATAGCTGCAATAATTTGGATGATGCCGAGACAGATTCCCCAGAATTCGAAGGCAAGGTAGTGGACGATGAGGGAGGACGCGTTTTGAAGTGCCTCTGTCAAGCTCGAGAGGTTAGAGGTAGGCGCTATCGCGCCGCCGAGGAATGCCACCAAGCCTGCCAAGCCGCTGATTATGCCTTGTGTGCGCAGCAGCAAGCTGGGACGGGCTGTGCTACTCGCGATGAAGGTGAACACACCGATGGCTATTAGCAATGAGCTAGCCAGCAAGCGGAAGAAGACGTAAGGTTGAGATGAAGAAACGGCTAATACGTCGAGCAGTCCATGAAGCGCAATGATCACGCCCGCTAGGGCCAGTGCCCACCAGTTTGTGCCAAGGATGAACGATGGAGGTTGCGGCCGCGTGGCGTCAGAGTAGTCGGGGTGCACTCGCTCCGCTTGGGTAGTAGACTGCCCTGCTACTCGTCCTCGTGACCGTTCGCCTGCCTCCGTCTTCCCTGCATCTTCGGCAGATACTCGTTGACGCGCCTGCTCGAGCAATGTCTCTGTCTCTCGATAGTTCGGTTCGAGCCGCTGGACCTCCTCGAAGCACTCAAGCGCCTGCTGCCACTCCTGGACACTCATGTGTCGCTGCCCTCTTTCGTAGAGAGCAGCTACCCTCTGTGTTCGTGCCTCAGCCTCCAGGGTTTCGCGTGCCGAGGCTAGAAGCTCCTCGGGGTCGGGGTAGTCTGACTCTTCGGCGCGAATCTGTTCGAAGAGATCAATTACTTCCTGCCACTTTCGATCCCGATGCAATCGACGCGCCTGGTTGTACAATTCCTCCAGCCGTCTATTTCGCTCTTCTTGTCTAGCGACTTCTTCCTGGCGCTCAAGGATGGTTTCTATGGTGTCGCCCATTACCTCGCGTTCTATGTCGGCTGCAGCACCAGGGCTCAGACTCAACTCTTCATTCGCCAGATGCCTGAGCCACCTTACTTCGTCGGTCGGCAGCTTCCTGTCTGCCCAAGCCGATTCGACGGCCTCACGGTACTGGCGCAGTTGATCTTCCTCTTGTCTATCCTCGCTCTCCGGGGGCGGGTGGGCGCGTGGGGCCGAGGCTAAGACGTCGAATACGCGTCCGTCAGGCGAATGCATGTAAAGAACCGGTGTTCCCCACTCGAGCATGCTGTCCATACTGACCGCCGCACGCGCCTCAGTTACCGCAGCGTCAACCGGCAGACTATCGGCCAGGGCCTCGTAGAAGTCGCGGGAGAACTCGATCGCCGCGCTGTCGGTTATCTCGTACTGCATAGCCACCACCGCAGGTACTCCCCGGCGCACCAGGGTGGCGGCAGTGCTAGAGAAGGCGTCGTTCTCGCTGCCCCTGGCGCCCTCGCAGGAATTAAGGAACACCAAACGCAACGGATAGTGGTCGTCTAGCAGCTCGGCCAAACTGTAGGCGCGTAGCAAGTGCATGTGTCCCGCATCGTCGGAGAGGGCGAGCGCGCCCTCCTCGGTGGCTGCATCGAAGCCCCCGTGACCGACGAAGTGGAATATGTGCCAGGGACCACGCCGCATAGCCCGTTGCAGGTGGCGCCAAGTCTGTCCCTCCAGCCAGGTCAGCTCCAACGAGCCGCTTTCGCGCAAACCCCTTGTCGCTTCCTCAACTAGCCGTTTTTCGTGCTCGACATCAAGTTGGTCTAATCCCAAAGGACTTGTCACCATCCCCAAAACCCTAAGCGGAGGGCTCACACGCAATGGCTCTACTGGTTGGGGTAAATCCAGGTAGCGCACCAGCGGCGTGTTGGAAGACAGGGAAGGATAGCGGTCGCGTTCTGTGTCGTAGAGAAATTCCCAGGGTAACACCGCCAGCTCGGATGGCTGGATGCGCAGCTTCAGGCGCAAGCCTTTCCCCTGCCTCCTTGCCTCGCTCAGGCTCATCTCGTAGCGGGTGCGTACATCGCCAACCAATAGTGACTCGAAGAGGCCACGACCGAAGTCTTGTACGGTGTGCTCTTCGGGCGAAGGTATGCGACGGCGTGTACCCCCCGAGCGGAGCAGGGCTATCTCAAGAGACTGGAGCCTGTCCTTGAGCTCCCACTCGTCGAAGGGGAAGCGCATCTGACCTTGCGCCTCGCCAGCCGGGGAGCGGATGGCCACGGGGTACTCCCGAGGACCGCCTCCGCGGATCTCCAGCTCGAAGTCGAGATATTCCCAAGAACCCGTTGAGCCGCTGTGCGTGTCCATGCCTTTCGTCCTACCACTTACTTAAGCAGCCACAGTATAGGGCAACTATGTCTCGGATGATACGAAGGAGGCCGCTACATTACCTGTGTTCCGTTATATCAAAATCGCTATTTAGCAGCAGCCGATGAATCGGCGATGAATTCCTAATTATCTTGCCAGGGTCAGGACGCCGAAGGCTACCCTGGCGGCCTCTTCCAGGTCATCGTCACCTTGTAGTTTGCCCCGGCACTCGCCGACGCTAGAACGGCTCCGGCCTCAGCGTTCAAGACGATGCCAAACTCCACCTGTACCTCGTCGGGTGGGCTACCTGCCGAATCACCGATCGCACGCAGCTTCCCCACCAGGCCGGTTGCCATTGGCCGAGCCTTCTCTATGGCATCCTCGAAGGAGGTCTGGGCGCGTTCTACGACCGCAGAAGGTGATAGGCCGCGTCTCGTCTCGCCCGCAAGTCCCACATCTTCTACCTCGACAAGGATGGGTTCTCCGCTGTCCGAAGTGAACTCCACCAACCGCTTCATCTTAGCCTCCTCATACCTCTCCCTTGCTGTCACTATATATCAAGGAGCGAACTCGCTGTACTTTTTGCAATATCATGGACGAATCTACAGCGGGTAGGGAGGATCTTAGTTTGAAAAATCTGCGAAGTGCCATCAATGCTTTCATCCGTGAAAGAGACTGGGAGCAGTTTCACTCTCCTAAGAACCTTGCGATGGCTCTCAGCGTAGAGGTGGCCGAGGTCGTCGAGCACTTCCAGTGGCTCACCGAGAAGGAGAGCCGAGATTTGTCCCCCGAGAAGCTGGCCGAGATCAGAGAAGAGATCGGCGACGTGATGATCTACCTCATCGAGCTGGCAGATAAGCTCGGCATCGATCCGGTGGAGGCTGCCAAGGCGAAGCTCGAGATCAACAGACAGAAATACCCTGCAGAGCTGGTTAGAGGAAAAGCTTCCAAGTACACGGAGTACGAGTGATGCCGCAGATATTCGTCTTCACCGCTGGCAACCCTGAGGCCAGGCAGCACCTGGTCGACTCAATACAGAACCCCATCGACGACGCGGTCGTGTTCGGCAACTTTGACGAGCCCCACCACGAGGAGCTGCAGCGGATCAAGGACGAAGCAGGAGGCTTCTACGCTTGGGGTGCGGTGTGGGTTATTAGGAACTTGCCCACGTGGGAACAGATGGAACGCGGCGACTTCGTCCTGTGCGTCTACGACGGTGTCTACCACTACGTCTCCCGGCTCCTCGCCAAATACGACAACCCCGAGTGTGCGGAGGCCATCTGGGGCACCAACGACGAGGGACAGACTTGGCGATACATGTACTTCCTAACCGAGCCGATCAAGAACTACCGACCCGTCTACGAGTACGAGGACTACCTCCACAGCAGATACCAGGGCTTCACCAGGATCGCGGACGCGAGGCTCGATGAAATAGAGGAAGACTACGGAAGCATCGAGGAGTTCATCAAAGAGACCCTCCAGTACGAAGGCGAGGGGTTGCCGGGTGGGCTACGGCCCGAAACCGATCGTAGCGAGAAGATTGCCGAAGATTCACTGCACGTGGACGACGTCACCCACGGCGATGTGGACAACGCGATCCCGGATACCGAAGGCAAGAAACGTATTCGCCTTCACGCTTCTTACGAGAGGAGCCCAAAGAACCGCAGGCTAGCTATAAAGATACACGGAACCACCTGTGCTGTGTGTGCCTTCAACGTCGATGAGACCTACGGCAAGGACTACGCGGATAGCTACATTCAGATACACCACATCAAGCCCCTCTCAGAATATGAGGGGGAGGTAGACCCCGAGACGGATCTGGTGCCCCTGTGCGCCAACTGCCACGCCATGGCCCACAGGAGGAGGGTCACCGTTACCTCGATCGAGGAACTGAAGGAGCTCATCGAGAGAGCGAAGGCCCATGAATAGAATGGGCCGGGATTCCGTACTAGGATCCTAGTCGACAGGCTCGCATCGATGCGAAACTGCAAAACGCTTGAGATCAGGTTACACGCCTCACTGACCCAGGATGAGATTCGGCAACTGGAATTGGTGCGTGCCTAGAGAATAGTGGGGTCGATACGCGTGCCTTCCTACATCGGTGAGTAGGAACGACAATCAGCCCTCCATTCAGCCTGGCTTCCGTGCTTGCGTTAGAGGGATAAGGTCGCAGTTCGGCTTGTAAGGCCGTTCGGTCGCACCCAAATGGCGAGCAGCACACTCGTAATGAGCAGGGGTAAGCGGTTCGAGTCCGCTCGTCGGCTCTCCAAAAAGTGCTGTTTTGCAGGTAAAACGTGAGGTGAGCCAGAGCAGCCGAGCCTCGCTTTACCGCAACCGTACTGCAACCCGTCAGCCGATGGCCTACTCGAGGCCGCCCAGGATGCCTTGTCAGGCTCTCAAAAAGGGCTGCGCATTCGCCTCCAGGCACTTGGGCGAACAAAGGACCCAAGGAAGGTTGCGCTGCTATAGTGTCCTCTTGAGGGAAGCGAGGAGGACATCAAGGCTAGTGGCCATCCCCCCAACAGGCACTCTCACCTTTCTGTTCACAGACATAGAAGGCTCCACCAAGCTCTGGGAGCACGACGCTCCGGCCATGCAGCTCGTCCTTGCCCGCCACGACGAAATCCTGAGAAGCGCCATGGACGAGCGTGGTGGCTACGTCTTCAAGACCTTTGGTGACGCCTTCTGTTGTGCCTTTTCGACTGCCCCTGATGCCGTAGAAGCGGCCCTGGAGGCCCAGCGAACGCTCTTAGGCGAAGAGTGGGAAGGGACGGGACCCTTAAGAGTGAGGATGGCTTTGCACACAGGAGCCGCAGAGGAGAGAGACGGTGACTACTTCGGCCCTCCTGTAAACAGGGTAGCGAGGCTCCTCTCTGCCACCCACGGTGGGCAGGTGCTGCTCTCACTTCCCACTCAGGAACTGGTGCGCGATCTGCTCCCTACACAGACGAGTCTAAGGGACCTCGGCGAGTATCGTCTCAAGGACCTCTTCAGGCCAGAGAGGGTCTTCCAGCTGCTCGCTCCTGGGCTGCCATCTGAGTTCCCGCCCTTGAGGACGCTTGAGGATTACCGCAACAACTTGCCCCTACAGCCTACTCCGCTCATAGGGCGCGAGAAGGAGGTCGCTGAGGTCTGCGAGCGGCTTTCGCGCCCCGAGGTTAGGCTCTTGACCCTCACCGGGGTGGGAGGGACGGGAAAGACCCGCTTGGGCTTGCAGGCGGCGGCGGAGCTTACCCAGGAGTTCGAGGAGGGGGTCTTCTTCGTCTCGCTTGCAGCCATTAGAGATCCTGACCTCGTGGTGGGTGCCGTGGCAGGGACGCTCGGGGTGAAGGAGGCGGGCTGGCAGCCGCTTCTGGAGGGCCTCGAAGACTACCTGGGCGAGAAGCGCATGCTGCTCTTGGTGGACAACTTCGAGCAAGTCTTAGGGGCGGCGCCCGTCGTTACCGAGCTGCTTTCGGCTTCCCCCAATCTGAGGGTCTTGGCCACGAGCCGCATACCGTTGAGGCTTTACGGAGAGCACGAGTATTTGGTACCTCCTCTCGCATTGCCTGACCCCGAGCGACCACCGCCGGTGGATAGCCTTACCCACTACGAGGCGGTAAGGCTCTTCGTGGAGCGGGCGAGGGCCGCCAAGGCGGACTTCTCCGTGACAAACGATAACGCCCCAGCCGTGGTGGAGATCTGCCACAGGCTCGACGGGTTACCCCTGGCCATAGAGCTTGCTGCGGCGCGCATCAAAGTACTCTCTCCCCAGAAGATGCTCGGACGCCTTGGCAATCGCCTGAAGCTCCTTACGGGGGGAGCGCGCGACCTTCCACAGAGGCAGCGAACGCTCAGGAGCACCATCGAATGGAGCTATGGGTTGCTCGCAGAGGGCGAGAAGATGCTCTTCGCCAGGCTCTCTGTATTTGCGGGAGGACGCACCCTGGAGGCCATAGAAGCCATCTGCGACGCTGAGGGTGACTTGCCCGTTGACGTGCTCGACGCGCTGGTCTCCTTGGTGGATGAGAGTCTTCTCAAGCAGGAGGAGGGGGTAGGAGGAGAGCCGCGCTTCTACATGCTAGAGACCGTCCACGAGTTCGCCCGCGAGAAGCTAAAGGAGAGTGGGGAGGCCGAAAAGTTAAGGAGGCTTCACGCCGACTACTTCCTTGCCTTGACAGAGGAGGCCGAATCAGGAGTGGAGGGACCGCAGCAGGCAGTGTGGCTGGAGCGGCTTGAGGAGGAGCACGACAACATGAGGGCAGCCCTCTCCTGGTCGCTAGGGCAGGAAGAGGACGCCGAGCTGGCGCTGCGGATGGGCGCAGCGCTCGGAGAGTTCTGGGATTTACGGGGATACTGGAGCGAGGGGCGCAGGTGGCTCGAGGAGGTGCTGGCGAAGTCTAGCCGCACACCGACGGCGGCACGAGCGAGGGCCCTGCAAAGGATCTCCTGGCTAGTGTACCTGCAAGGTGACCTCGACCGGGCGGAGGAGGCCAGCCAGGAAGCCCTCAGGCTGGAAGGCGTGGAACTCTTTAGGACAGGAGGCGGGGACAGCACCGCTGCCGACCTCCAAAGAGTCCTGGGGATGGTGGTAGGAGCCCGGGGCGAGCTCGAGCGGGAGACAGAGTTGCTCGAAGATAGCCTCGCACTCAGCAGGGAAGCTGGCAGCCTTAGGGGCGTGGCGCTCTCCCTCTTTTGCCTGGGAGGCGCGTGGAGGCAACAAGACGACCTAGAGCGGGCGACACAGCTCCTGGAAGAGGCACTAACGAAGTTTAGGCAGACCGGCGATCAAGCGCTGATCGCCTCAGTGTTGACCCACCTGGGGTTGACGTTCTTGTTCCAAGGCGACCTAGAGCGGGCGAGGGCGACCAGCGAAGAAGCCGCTGCGATGTTCCGAGAGCAGAAGCATTTATCCTACCTTAGTGACGCTTTGGACAACCTAGGGTGGGTGGCGCTGCTTCGAGGCGACTCCGAGCGGGCCAGAGCTTTATATGCAGAAAGCCTGGGGTTGAGGCGAGAAGTAGCCGACAAGCTGGTCATCCCCGAGACCCTTATGGGATTGGCTTGCGTGGCCGAGGCTCGGGGAGAGGCCGAGCGAGCGGCCAGGCTGTTCGGGGCGAGCGAAGTGCTGCGCGAGGCGATGGGCGCCTCTCTGGAGCCAGGAGATAGTGCGCTGCAGGAGCCCTACCTTGCGGCCGCCCGCTCTAAGCTGGATGAGACGTCTTGGCAGGACGCTTGGGCGCAAGGACGAGCAATGACGCTGGAGGAGGCCATCTCCTACGCGTTGGAGGAGAAGACAGGTGGCTGATACTCTCTCTGCCCGCTCTTGCGGCCTTCGGAGCAAGCATGCTCCTCTACGTGAGGAATGACAGCAATGTCAAGCCCGTGTCACCTACGCAAGGTGAGGATGACACCACTCAAGGCGCAACATACAGAAACGGTGGGCAACCGCAAGCAAAGAAATAGGCCTATCTAAGCTGTTTCTGCAACCTCCGTCAACACCTAGAAACAGGCTTCGGCGGAGTGTGGCGCCGAAGGGCAGGGGTTCGTGCGATTGGACCTGACGTCAGACTGTAACTGTTGCTCGTCCTGATACCACTCTGATACCACCGGGAACGCAATACGGTGCAACACGCAGCAACCCAGTGCAGGGAAAGCCCCTTAGGAATGGGAGATTTGCAGACCTGTGCAACCCTCTGCAACGCATGACCGATCACTCGTAATGAGATTAGGTCAGCGGTTCGAGTCCTCTCGTCGGCTCTCTGTACTCTGTGCACTGGCACCAAGAAATCGAGGCTTTTCCGCCTCGATTTCCCACCTTCGCTGAAGGAAGCGAACTTGAGCACGACGGCCTCGCATCGATGCTCAACTGCAAACGCCTGGAAGGGCTTACGTTCCGCGCACTGCTCTCTGAGAGTGTCGAGCGGTTAGAATTGGTCAGAGCCCAGTACTAAACCGCTTCCTGAATCGTTCGATAAACCGTTCGATCTCCCGCTGCAGCTCTGGTGTCGGCTTGGGTTCGGGGAACTTGTAGAGGGGTAATGCCTCCTCGCTGCCGCGGCGGCAGTATTCGTAAAAGTGACGCCATGTCTTAAATTTCTTGTCAGGGTACCTCTGGTTCCAGAGTTCAAACCAAGCTCGCCACGATTCTCTCTCGCCGTCCAATCTGAGACGTTCCCACACAAACTGAGCCACTTCGAGAATGCGTGGGCCTGTTTCACGGCTCGTCTCCTCGAGCAACTGCTCCTGTAAGACGCGGTATACGCGCTCAACTTCCTTCGCTGGAACCCACGGCAGCACTGTCAGAGTGACGTTGCTTTGAAACGGTTGCATACGACTCGGGAATTTCCCACGCCCACGTGCCTCTATCGGCCGTAACTGCGGCGCCTCGCCGGTTAATACGTACCGAACAGCGCCTTCCTCATCCCAGCCTAAGTAATCGTCCGCTAGGCGGGCACCGAGTTTGTGTACCTCATCAGCCACAGCTCCTGCTGTGCCTACCATAGCTTGGGCCTCCTCTGGCGTACGCGAACGCCCGCCCAATACCTTTCTCCGAAAATTGGCCACATCGGGTCGTTGATCGGCCAACATCGCCAGAACCTCGGAAATCGCCTTGGCCCGAGCGCTCACGTACTCTCCGACTTCTGGCACAGGCTCGTGATGATAGTCATCCGCCGCAACCGACTTACGTGAATCACCGCGCGGCGCGCGTTCATGCATTTTGTCAATTCTACGGACCATGTCTTCGATGGCGTCTTCGTCGAAGTCCTTGACCTCAGCATCTTCCATGTAACCCTCCGCCTCCAGCCAGTGCCACGTGTGGTCTGGGACGTAGCCGTCATCCGAGCGTTTCCATTCTTTTCGTCGTTTGACGACCTCGGCGCGGAACTCTCCTTCATTCATGTATACATTTCCTCTTTTCTTCTGTGTACCTCTAGCATCGTACCTACAGATGAACAATGACACAAGGGGCACCGAGTGATGCGAACAGGAACGGCCCAAGAAGTACGGCCAGAGTGGTTGCGGTACCCCGATGCTGAGCGGTACTCAGGTCTGGGCCGCTCCACCTTGTGGAAACTGGTGAAGAATGGGCATATCCGGGCAGCGCGCGTAGGTAAGGCTGTGCGGCTCTCTCGTCGGTCGATAGACCGTTACATGGAAGAGCAGAACATAAGTGATGGCGCGCGCTAGCGAGACTCACATAGTCTACGCCCAGCACGAGGGCATCTCGCCACAGGCAGAGCTCTCCGCACTCGCCAACGTCTACAAATACATACTCGACCAGGCCCATAGAAATGCCGCCGGTATGACCAGTACCAACGGCGGCGACGCGATGAAAGGATCTAAGAATGATCGCGCCAGAGTCAGTACACACGAATGACCCACCATGCCTGCTTGCCGATATCCGCAGCCAATTGCACGTGTGGCCGCAACTCTCAGCTTACCCGGAGCGGATTGCCGCATTGCTCGGGGCAGATGAGTACGCTGTCCGGCGCGCCCTCGAAGCTCTCGAGGTCGATGGTGAGGTCCTGGCATGAGTGCCGAGATCCTGCAGGCAGTCGAGGTCCTCTCCGAACCCGGCGGCGTCTTGGAGCTCAGGGCTATCAAGAACGGGACCACGGCAGCCGGCTACTTCGATGATACCAATGTCCTCAGCCGAGAGGCTGCCAAGCTGAATGAGCAGGGCTTTGCCATTTACATAACTGCGAATCCCGCTAACCCGGCGCTGCTGTCTCGGGCCGCGAACAGGATCAAGCGACCGCTGAAAGAAACGACCTCTGATAGGGACGTGCTGTGGCGTCGCTGGTTCCCGATCGACTTCGATCCGGTGAGACCTGCTGGCGTGTCCTCTACGGATGAGGAGAAGGAGCACGCACTCCGGCGTGCGCACGAAGTGTACACCGATCTAAGAGAGCGCGGTTGGCCAGAGCCTGTGGCGGCAGACTCCGGCAACGGGGCACACCTGCTCTACGCCGTGGATCTTCCTAACGATGCCAATAGCCTCGCACTTGTGAGAGGGGCTCTGGAGGCGCTCTCATTCAAGTTCTCGGACGGAGCAGTGAGCGTGGATACCACAACCTCCAACGCCGCTCGCATATGGAAGCTCTACGGAACCACGGCCCGCAAGGGAGACTCCACCGACGAGAGGCCGCACCGAGCCAGCAGGCTCCTGAAGGTTCCTGATGAGCGCGCGGAGATTAGCAGGGAGCAGCTCGAGGCCTTGGCTGCATCAACGCCGGGGCCGGGTCGCAAGGAGCTGCAAATCCGGCCCGGTGCGGAATTCGACCTCGAAGCTTGGATCTCCGAACGCGGCGTCCCGGTGAGACGTGAAGGCCTCTGGCAACAGGGCGGCTATAAGTGGGTTCTCCAAGAGTGTCCCTGGAACGGACACTCCGACAACTCCGCCTACATAGTCCGCTTTGCGCGCGGCGCCATAGCCGCGGGCTGTCACCATGACTCATGCCAGGGCTACGGCTGGCGGGAGCTACGCGAATACTACGAGCCTGGCGCTTACGAGCACCGATACCACCGCTATGGCCACGAGAGCGTCTCTGGGCCCGCGGATGGCGAGTACGGTGTCCTGCTCTCCGACGTGGTCCCCGAACGTGTCAGGTGGCTCTGGAAGGGGCGCATAGCCTTGGGCAAGCTCAACCTCGTAGACGGGGACCCCGGCACGGGAAAGAGTGCTGCGACGACGGATCTGGCCGCTCGTGTGAGCGTCGGTAAGGTCTGGCCCGACGGAACGGAGTGCAAGGTCGGTGGGGTCGTCATCCTCTCCGCAGAGGACGGACTTGCAGATACCATCCGCCCCCGCTTCGACGCAGCCGGCGGGGATCCTTCCAAGGCCGTCGCGGTCTCGACGGTCCCCGATGCCGAAGGAAACGAGCGGCAGATAGCCATACCTGGTGATCTCCACGTTATCGAGGCCGCCATCGAGCGCGTAGGAGCCGTGCTGGTCGTCATAGACCCCTTGATGGCGTTCCTGCCCGGAGACGTCAACTCCCACCGCGACCAGGACGTGAGAAGGGCCCTGGCGCCGCTCGCCCGGCTCGCGGAGAGGACCGGGGCGGCCGTGGTGGTGATCAGGCACCTTAACAAGGGGACCGGGGGCAACGCCCTGTATCGGGGTGGCGGGAGTATAGGGATCGTTGGGGCGGCCCGCTCCGGGCTACTGATAGCCAAGCATCCCGAAGACGACGGGCGGCGGGTCCTGGCTTCCATAAAGAGCAACCTTGCCGCTCCGGCGCCCTCGCTGGTCTTCGCCTTGTCTAGCACGGAGAGCGGGGCCGTGCGCGTGGACTGGAAGGGAGAGAGTTCCCTTGACGCCTCCGCGCTCCTCTCCGCTCCCACGGATCCCGAAGAGAGATCCGCGCTCGAAGAGGCCAAAGACTTTGTCCGGGAGATCCTAGACGATGGGCCGGTCGCGGCGAAGGACGCAGAGAGCGAAGGCCGTCAGGCGGGGATCGAGCCCCGGACTTTGAAGCGGGCCAAGCAGAAGCTCGGGGTAGTCTCTGAGAGACAGGGCGGGATAGGAGAACGAGGGAGCTGGTACTGGAGACTGCCGGACGGGCTCCATGTCGCTAAGGGGACCAAAACGAATGATGGTCCCCTTAGCGACGCGGCAGGCCGTAACGATGATGAGAATGCCGCTTATTTAGGCCAAGAACACGTCGCTGCACTAAGGGGACCAAGCGCTGAGGAGGTAACGGGGACCAACGGGCATGGTCCCCTTAGTGCTAGGCTCTCTGTGGGCGTGGTCGGGGCTCAGACTCGCCGCTCGAAGTCGGGGCCCGCACTGGCGCTCAAAGTCTACCTAGAGAAGCCCGGCGACCAACGCTTGGAGTGGCTGACGAAGGCAGTGCTCACAGCGCTCGGCAGGGACACCGCCGGCTGGGAGGCGAACGTCGCAGCGGTGAAGGCTGCGGCCGAAGATCCTGCGAACCACCCGCCCGACTGCCAATGCGAGGCGTGTGTATGAGGCCCCGCTGTGCAGCCTGCAAGAAGCGGATCCTGAGGAGCGAACCTGACCTCATCCTGCGCCGCATGGACCCGGAGAACCCCATGAGGACCGCCCTACGACTTGTCTACCACGTCCGCTGCCAGGGTGCCGCCCTCAAGCGGGCCGCCGGAACTCCGACGCTGTGGCACATGACGCACCGCTACATCGAAGCGGAGGCGAACTGATGCAGCTGCAGCGTCTCGTCCTGGACTTCCGCAAAGGCGAGCTCGTCGTGCGATGCCTGTACCGGCGAAGCTTCGAGGATGCCCCCGACCCTAGAGCTTGTTATGAACTCGGGCAAAAATCGCATAGAAATGCGGATTCCAGAGTGGGGTTGGTTACTTGATGATCTCCGTTTCCCGCATTCCTAAGCCGTTTCTAATCGAGTTCATAACAGCCTCTAACACGAAGGCACGCCGCAGGGAGGTTACAGAGCTTACGAGGTCTGGTCTTCGGGACGCCCTAGAGGCCTTAGAGAGGCGTATGGATGTCGTGGGTACTTCAGGCTACTCAGTCCGCGAAGACGTTGTTTTGGCCACGACCTCATCAGATGCAGAAAAGCTAGTGAAGGGAGCATAAAGTGACCAGAGATCCAGCAGAGATACTGAGTCGGCGCGATGCCGAGGTGGCGAAGATCCGCGGCTACGCTGACCTCACCGAAGAGGCAAAGAGCAGGCGCATAGCCGAAGTCAACGAGAAGGCGAAAGCAGAGTACTCAGAGGCCCGCGAAGCTGAGGAGCGCGAAGCTGAGGAGCGCGAGAGGGCCCAGCGGCTTGAGAGGAGCAAGCAAGCCGTCTTCCGCGTCCCGATCCCCTACGGCACCACTGACGCCGAGGAGGCGCAGATCCGCGCCTCGTACCGCTCGGCTTACAACGACGTGTACTACGCCACCATCCCCTATGAGGATCCTGCGCAAGGC
>Ga0126312_10001584_pt1 | contig 14953 bp, 16 predicted proteins | sample Plot104A_FD_92537 | JGI IMG/M metagenome (GOLD analysis project Ga0126312, IMG submission 92537) | Serpentine soil microbial communities from UC McLaughlin Reserve, CA, USA - Plot104A | ecosystem: Environmental > Terrestrial > Soil > Grasslands | place: USA: UC McLaughlin Reserve, Lake County...
CGGCCTGGGCCTGGGCAGCAGTCGTCCGCCACCGGCTGCGCCAGCGGCAGCAACGGCAGCGCGCCTGATGCGGGTCACGACCGCGGCCGAGATCCAGTACCAGGAACGGGACCGCGGCCGCGGCGCCGGCGCGGCCCCGTTGGGCTCCGGCGACCAGGCGGCCCGCGCCGGTGAAACCGCGGCTCATGCGGCATCACCACCGCTCGGGCCGCCCAGGTGCCGCTGGCGGCGCTGGCGGGCCCGATCGACCGCCCGCAGCTGCTCGGCTGTGGTCGGGTCCTGACGGCGCCGCTGGCGGGCCAGGTGGGCGGCGGCGCGCTGGCAGGACTTGCAGTAGGACGACAGCCGACCACTGCGGCGCCAGTAGAACTCAGCCGCCGCCCGGACCCGGCCACACCGCGGGCACCGCTTGACCGCGCTCATGCCGCCGCACCACCCGAGCGCTTGGCGCGGCGGGCCTTGGCCGAGGCTAGGGCCAGGCGGGTGAAGTAGGCGCGGCGGGCATGCTCGGCGCGGCGGCGCCGCTCCTCGGGGGAGAGGCTGCCGTCGGGGTCGACCTCGGCCTCGAAGCGGGCCAGGAACGCCGCCCGGGCGGCCGTGGTCGCTCCCGGGGGTCGTGGCGGGCGTGCATCGAGTGGGCTGCCAGCCGGGCCCGCAAGCTGCGCTCAGCTGGGGAAAGGCCCTGCTCAGCCCTCGTGGGCGGCATGGCCGAAGAGGTACGCTTGGCGCGCATCTCAGAGGTTCCTTTCCAGGGGTTCCGCTGGGGTGTCTGGCCCCGGCGCAGTTAGCGGCTGCGTCGGGGCCACCTCGGGCGCCTTCCCGCCCGGTCGTCGGTCCGCTGTGCTACGAAGTCACCATTCCGACGCCGCGATTGACGCGGCAATACACCGCAGCGGCACAGCGATTGACGTTGTGCGGGAATAAGTAGTGACGTAGGGTGGCAATATGGCGGCGATGACTCGCAGTGAGCGGCATCACTTGGCGCGGCGGGCGAACGAGGTTCGGCATCGGTGCCTGCGCGACGGCCTAGCCCCGGAGCTGATCGTTGGGGTCATCTGCCGGGAGGTCCCACAGATGTTCGCTCTGGAGGCCTGGCGCCTGGCACACGGTTGGAGCCGCACCGAGGTCTCAGCACGGCTCGATCGACTCTACGAGGCTGACGGCCTGGCCCCTCCCCGCATCTCCAGCGCCGAGCTGTGCCGTTGGGAGCATGGGCAGCGCCGACCGAGCGATGAAAGGATCGAGTACCTGTGCCGCCTCTATTCGACGCGGCCCGACCGGCTTGGCTTCGGGATGGACTTCAGCAACGCCGAGGTAGGCCATCTCGCTCGGGCAGGGATAACGGACCTCTGGCCTCGGTCTAGCCCGACACCTATGCGGACCTTGTTGAGCGGGTACGCACCGCGCAAGAGGAAATCACCGTCTTTGGCCTCGTGCGCAATTTCTATGCAAAGGACGAGATACTTCCACTGTTTGAGGCAAAAGCAGTGGCAATACCTGTGACGTTCTTCGTCATGGACCCCTACTGTGAGTCGCGCCGCGACCGTTACCGGCTCGAACCGGTCGAGGCGGCGATGGAGAACCCAAGTCGCTACATGCGTGAGGTTGTGCGTCCGCTGTATGCCGCCGCCGAGCGTGTGGCGCCTGCTGCGCTTCCATCGGCCGGCATGAGGGTGCACACGTATAACTTTCCGTGCTCGTTCGCAATTGAGAAGGTTGACCGCACGTGCCGAGTCATGCTGTACGGGCATGGCAAGCGAGGCACCGAAGGTCCGATCCTTGTGTTCAGTGAGGGCACGCCTTACTGGGACTACTTCTCAAGCCAGCTGGAGTGGATGAAACGCCTGGCTAATGACCCACGAGAGCCTTGGACGAGCAAGGGACTCCTGGTTCGATCGTTGGAGGCCGGCGACCTCTCGTTGGAACCCGATCTCGCCAGGACGTAGGGTCACCCCGATGATCAGCGACCTGGACCAACGTCACTACCTCGCGATCGCGCGCCGCGCGGCTGGTGAAGCAGCCGAGCTGGTGCGTACTCACACCCCGGGCAAGCTCACCGAAAAGGGCGACCGAGACCCCGCCTCAGAAGTTGATCTCGCTGTAGAACGCTTCGTCCGTGACTTCCTCCACAACAAGACGCCAGACGTTGACTTTCTGGGCGAGGAGGAAGGCGGCGAACCGGACGGCCATAGATTGCTCTGGATGCTCGACCCCATTGATGGCACCGTGAACTTCCTTCACGGATTCCCCCTCTGCGCCGTGGGTGGCGTCCCGCTTCTGGTGGAAAAGGGGGCGGACGCGGGCTCCCGGTGACGGCATGTTAGGCGGCGGGCGTGACAGTCTGGTCGACCACCTCCTCGAGCCGTGACGGATGGTGGAGTTGGCGGCGTAGCTCCTGCAGCAGCCGCACGGCGGTGGGGGTCATGACCACCCCACGCCAGCCACGCGAGGCCCGGTCCAGCACTGCCCACACCAGGCTCAGGCAGGACCGCTCGCCGGGCAGCCGGCCGATCACCTTGACCCGCCGCCGGGTCTCCCCAAAGGTCCGCTCGATCAGGTTGGTGTGGCGGATCCTTGGCCAGTGCTCACGCGGGAAGCGCAGGAACGTGGTGAGCTCGGGCAGGGTGTCGGTCAGGCAGGCGACCGCCGCCGGGTAGCAGTCGCGGTAGCGCTTGGCGAACGTGGCCGCCCGGCGGCGCGCCTCGGCGACCGCCGGCTGGCCGGGGTCGGCGGTGATGTCGTCGAAGACCTGCCAGAACGCGGCCTTGACCTCGTCCTGGGCGTGCTTTGGGACCTTGGCGAGGAGATTCCTGGCGCGATGCACGAGACACCGCTGCCGCAACGACTGCGAGAACACCACCTCGACCGCGCCGATCAGCCCCGCCGCGCCGTCGGTGATCACCAGCAGCGGCGGTCGCAGGCCGCGGGCGACCAGGTCGTCCAGGAAGCTGGCCCAGGGGTCGTGGCCCTCGCTGGCCCCAGGCGCCAGCCCCAGCAGCACCGGACTGCCCTGGGTGGTGATGCCCCAGGCAGCAAGCACCGGCTCAGCCGGCGCACCTGGGTGCATGCGAAAGTGCGACCCGTCCAGGAACAGGTACTCCAGCTCGATCCCCGACAGGTCACGCTGCTTCCAGGCGTCGAACTCGTCCTTAATGGCCTGGCAGATGCGGCCGACCGTCGACTTCGACAGCGCCGCCTCCGGGCCCAGCACCTCGGCCAGCGCGGCCTCCACGTCGCGGGTCGACAGGCCACGCGCGAACCCGGAGATAACCAGGGCTTCCAGCGCATTGGTGCGCGACACGCCCTTGCCCAACAGCCGGGACGTGAACGGCTCGGTGGTGCCGCGCAGCTTGGGCCGCTCCAGCACCACCGGCCCCGCGGTGGTCTTCACCGCGAGCTCGGCGTGGCCGTTACGGTAGCCGGCGCGCTCCCGCTCACCGCGGGCATAGCGGTCGCGGCCCAGGAACTCGCTCACCTCAGCCTCCAGGGCGGCCTGCATGACCAGCCGCACGCTCAGGCGGGCGACCTCCTCCAGGACCTGGCCAAGCTCCTGCTGGGAGGCGAACAGCTCGTCGATCTGGGCGCGGATGCGCTCGACAGCAGATAGTCTTGCGGGCACGGGCGTGGTCCTCCTCAGCTCGAGTTGCTAGCTCTGCTGGGAGCCTACGCCCGTCCCACTTTTCCACCGCTACCTGGACGCCACCGCGCCGTGTCGCTAAGCCTGGTTGCCGCAAACACGGTCGTTGCCGCAGGCATTCACCTTCCTTTCATCGGCACGCAGTACACGGCCCTGTTGGGGCAGGGCGCCTTCGCTGATGACAAACGGCTGCAGGTAAGCCACACGTCGACGCTTGCGGACGCCCTAGTCTCCATCGACCAGTACGCCTTTGGCGAAGATGCAGAGCGCAAGAACCGCTGGCGACTGCGCCTCACCGAGCGGCTCGCTCACGACGCGCAGCGGGTGCGGATGCTTGGGTCGTCCGCGATCGACCTCGCCTGGACCGCCGAAGGCCGACTCGATGCATGCATCCAGTTCGGCAACAAGCCCTGGGACACCAGTGCCGGCGTGCTCATCGCCCGGGAAGCCGGAGCCCGAGTCCTGGACGACGACGGTTCCGAGCACTCCCAGCAGTCCCGATCCACGATCGCGGTCACGCCACCGCTGGAGGCCGACCTTATGGCGGCAGTGCAGGCGGTCCTGGCCGAGTGATGTTCCGATAACTTCGCCGAGACGCTCGGGATCGACCTGGAAAGACGCAGGTCAGCATAGCGCTCAGTGGGGCGTAGACAACTGCTTCAGAGATCAGGCGGTCACCAACGCCAGGCAGCTCGCAGACCTTCTGAGCAGCGCAGATATGCCTGTGGTCACGTCGAGTGGCTAGAGCATAGCGCTCCCAGCAGTCAGCCATGTGGCCGTGATGGCCGTCGCCAGGCCAAGCTGCATACCGCCGGAACGCGCTCTGGAACAACGATTGGGAAGCAGCCACCTATCTACAGGTGGTGGCGGCATTCTTGTAGATCTCGGCTTGCTTGTCGAAGCGGTCGGCGCCGGCCAGCCCGACCTTGGTCGTCTCATCCCAGCGTTGGCGGGCCGCGGCCAGGCTGATCTCGCCTTCGCGGTAGTCGTCCAGGGCCTTGGCATGCAGCCGCCAGTCCTTGAGGGCCTGGGCGGCCCGGTCCAGCATGGTGCTGGCCTCTTGGAGGGCGGCCACACAGTTCTCGGACACGACCTCGTTGGTGATCGGGCCGCTGACGGTGGTCCGGGGCGCCGCCTGGGACGGCTCGCCCGACTGGGCGTCTTGGTCCTGGAACAACAGCCAGCCCAGGGCGACGGCGATCAGGGCCGGGATGAGAAAGGCGATGTAGACACGGCGGCGGTAGTGGCCGCGGATGGCCCGCAGCTCCGAGCGGGTCAGGTCATCGGTGGACTGCGACATCACGGTACCTCCTGCCGCGCGAGTCTTGCCGGAGCTCGACCGTGACAAACCGCTCCCATACAATCCGACAATTTCCCGCCATGAATGACGATTGCGGCTATGGTGCCTGCTGAGATGCTGCGGCATTACTAGGCGCTCTGCGTAGTACACCAATCTATGCACAACGCCCTTTCGTGGCCGGTTTGTGACGTCATAGTGCCTACGCAATTGTGTGGAGCTGGCTGGGGCCAGGTTTGAATGGTCGATAGGCTGTCCGCATGAGTGAGGCGACGCCTATGTCGATCGAGCCGCCAACCTCCTCGGCCGAGCAGCTCGGCCAGTGGCGGGCCCTGATCGAGCGGATCCGCCAGGGTGATCGCTCCGAGGTCCTGGCCTGGGAAAGGTCACAGCTGGTCGGCCTGCAGCGACATACCAGGTCGTTGTCACTCAGCGGGTCCACCAGCAGCTCCGTGACGCACCGCCTCTGGCGGCCGGCTCGGTCGCTGGCATCATCGCGGTCCTCCGGGTTGAACCAACCGAGGCCAGCATGATCTTTCGCAGGCGCCGACTTGGTGATGCTGGCTGGACGGTGAATTTTGGCGCTGCTGAGGGTTGCTGACCTACTGGGTCCTGCAGCCCGAGCGAATCGTGGTGCTGCTCGACCTGACCTGGGGATGACCGATGACCAGCCCCTCTGGGTCGCGTCGGGGCTCTCTGGAGGAGAGGATTAGACGTCCTGAGGCGAGGGTGTTGCGGACTAGGCAAATGCTAGCCGGGTAGTGATTCTTGTCAGGTGAAGCGTTAATCCGGAATTCCGGACTGAGAAATGCTGCCCGCTTGGCTGCATGCGAGCGCGCTTGGCGATGTTCGCCGATTTGCGCCGAAGGTGGCGGAGATGCGATCTTGCTGCCTCGGCGCGAGCGACGGGTTGTGCGGGTCGTGGATGCAGGGGGTGCCAATGAGCGCGTACCAAGGGGACGCAGAGACCAGTCAGCACAACGCGGAGGCTGGACAGCACAACGGCCAAGGGCCGCCGGCCTTCCGGGTGGTGCGGCGCGGCTATGACCGCGAGGAGGTCGACGCCTACTTCTCCCAGCTCGCCGCACGCCTGAACGAGGCGGTCGGTCAGTACGCCACCGCCGAACAGGCACGGGTCGAGCTCCAGGGTGAGATCGCTAACCTTCGGGAGCGGGCCCCATCGTTCGAGCAGGTCGGCGGGGAAGCCGCCGCGCTGTTGGTGGAGGCCGGCCGCACGGCCGAGCAGATGGTCGAGAACGCCCGGCGCCGCTCCGACACGATCGTCGAGAAGGCCCAGCAGCAGGTCGAGCAGATGCGGGCGGATGTCACCGCCGAGGCGCAGAAGGTGCTGGAGCAGGCTCGGGAGGTGGCCGAGCAGATCCGCCGCGAGGTGGAGCAGGAGCGAGCGGCGGTGGTGCATGAGACCGATCAGGTGCGCGAGTTCCGCGATGGCCTGTTGGACGACCTGGGTCGGGTGCACGGCGAGATCAGCGGGCTGCTGGAGCGGACCCGCAAGCAACAGGACCAGGCGCTAGGCGCCGGCGCCCCAAAGACTGTAGCCGCAGGGAACGGCAAGGCCAAGAAGCCGATCGAGCCCACCAAGGTCGCCGAGGGTGAGTAGCTCACCGCCGGGTCGACGAGCCTGGATGAGCCGCCCGAGCGCCTGACCCTCGGCGAGGTTGTTCGAACATCCGGATAATGGTCGCTGGTGAGTTGGATTTCCCTGCTCAGCGCAGCGCTTGGTGGTGTCTAGACGACTGCTACCAAGATCAAAGCGGTCATCAATGCCGCGCAGCTGGCGGACCTGCTGAGCAGCGCAGACGCGTCGGTGGTGAGTCCGAACGGTCGAAGCATCGCGCTCCGTGCGTGCTGGAACAGAAGGCGGCCGCCAGTCCCCACTCACATTGCGCCGAGAGGCGCTGGCCGTGACGACCGCGCTACGGCTTGCGCCCGACACCACACGCCGAATCGATATCGAGCCCCCGGACCTCCAGCCCTGGGAGTACGCGTGGGCGACTGGGCGGATCTGGGAACGAACCACTGCCCCCCCGGTCGACGTCCTGATAAATCTCGCCGAACGCTCTGCGTTGTCCTGCGCTTTCCCTGCTCAGCGCAGCGCTCAATCGAGCGTAGACAACTGTTACCGGGACCGGGCGGCGGTCACCAACGCCGCCCAGCTCGCGGACCTGCTGCGTGGCGCGGACGCCGCGGTCGTGGCCGGATGGTCGACAATCTCCCGGCAAACTGCCACGATCCGTGCGGAAACGGTCGGCGCTTCCATCGGTGGACGCCGCCGACCGGGCGTCTTTGGGGGGGTGGTCCGAATGGACGTCAGAGTCCCGTTCTTCTACTGGTCGTGGCATTGGAACGACGACCACGTCATGTGGGCGACCGTTGCGATCGCGATGCTGATGCTCGTGGCCGGCATCGTCTTCATGGCAACGGCGGGCGGCAGCTCCAACAGGTTCGGCCTTGGCGCGTCGTTGGTCAGCGGCGGCTTCGTCACCGTGGCCATCTTCGGCCTTCAGCTGGCGAGCAATCTCACCGCCAAGGAGGAGAGCTTCCAGCTGGGCATCGCGATGCAGAGCGACCTCAGCGGCTTCGACCCGAAGGGGCGTTCCCTTCCGCCAAGCTTGAGGAGGCCAACATCTGGACGGCCAAGTTCAAGGGCGCCAAGGTGAATGCCGAGACCTGCTGGCCGCCGTCGTTCTGGGAGCAGAAGGTCGCCACGGCAGAGTTGGTGCCGATGGAATCCCGAACGCCAACCCGCAAGGTCGAGGCGTCCCGCGGGCATCCCTGCGCTCCTGGTGAGCACGCGCAGGCAGGGCGGGGAGACGCCCTCGACGCGCAGGCGGCGGACTAGCTCGGGCTACCCGCGCACCGTGAACGAGCTGGTCATCTCCGCGTTGGAGCTGTTGCCGGCGTAGACGTCGATCCGGCCTGGCTCCGCGACGAGCTTGCCGCGGTTGTCGTAGAAGCCGAAGTCGCTCTTGTCGAGGGTGAAGGTGACGGTGCGGCGCTGGCCCGGGTCCAGGGTGACGCGCTCGAAGCCGCGGAGGCGGCGGACGGGCTGGGAGATGCTGGCCACCGGATCGTGGAGGTAGAGCTGCACGACCTCGTCACCCTTGCGGCGTCCGGTGTTGGTCACGGTCACCGACGCCCGCAGGCTGCCGTTCCTCGACACCGTCGAGGCGCTCAGCCGCAGGTCCGAAACCTCGAAGCTGGTGTAGCTGAGCCCGTGGCCGAAGACGAACAGCGGCGAGCAGCTGGGGATGTCGCGGTGGCGGGAGACGTACTTCTGCGCGGGGTCGCAGGGCCGGCCCGTCGGCTCGTGGTTGTAGTAGATCGGCACCTGACCGAGTCGGCGCGGGAACGACACGGGCAGCTTGCCGCCCGGATTGACCTTGCCGAAGACCACGTCGGCGACCGCGGGACCCGCCTGGACACCCGGGAACCACGCCTCCAGGAGGGCGGGGGCGTCGTCGACCACGTTCTCCAGCGCCAGCGGGCGGCCGTTGAACAGGACCACCGCGACCGGCTTCCCGGTCGCCCTGATCGCCTGGAGCAGCTCCTCCTGCCGACCCGGGAGGTCGAGCGTGCTGCGCGCCGCCGCCTCGCCGCTCATCTCCCGCGTCTCGCCCAGGGCGAGCACGACCTGGTCGGCCGCCCTGGCGGTGGCCACCGCCTCGGCGAAGCCGGCGTCCGAGCCACATCCCTCGGGGTCGTCGGTCGGGGGCTCGGCGTTGGAGAGCTTGCAGCCCTCGGCGTAGGTCGCCCCGGGGCTCTGCTGCCGGATGCCGTCCAGGACGCTGACCGCGTCGGTGTCGCGGCCGGCGCCCCACCAGGGACCGAGCATGTCGTGCTGGTTGTCGGCGAGCGGCCCGATCACCGCGGTCTTCTTGGCCGGGGCCAGGGGCAGGATCCCCCCCTCGTTCTGGAGCAGGACCATCGAGCGGCCCGCGGCCTTGCGGGCGGCCGCCACCGCGTCGGGCTTGAGCATCTCGGCCTCGGCGGCCTCGGGCGCGACGGGCGCGTACGGGTGCTCGAACAGGCCGGCGCGGAACTTGACGCGCAGGATCCTCCGCACCGCGTCGTCGATGCGGCGCATCGAGATGCGGCCCTGGGCGAGCAGCTGGGCGCCGAAGTCGCGGATGAGCGTGCTGGTCATCTCCGAGTCCACGCCGGCGTTGAGGGCCAGCGCCGCGGCGTCGGGGCCGTCGGCGGCGACCCCATGCCCGCACGGCCCCTCGTCGGGCCGCACCGGCGGGCAGGCGCGCAGCTCGGCCACGGCGGTCCAGTCGCTCTCGACGAACCCGTCGAAGCCCCACTCGCCCTTGAGGATCCGGTTCATGGTGTCGTCGTTGCCGCAGCCGGGCACGCCGTTGATGGCGTTGAACGAGCACATGACCGTGTCGGCGCCGGCGTCGATCGCGGCCTTGAACGGCGGCAGGTAGAGGTTCCACAGCCGCTGGATGGACATGTCGGTGGTGTTGTAGTCACGGCCGCCCTCCGGCTGGCCGTAGGCCACGAAGTGCTTGGGGCTGGCCACCAGCTTGTCGGGGGCGCTGTAGTCGGTCCCCTGGATAGCCTTGACCCGGGCCGCCCCGAGCACCGAGTTCAGGTAGGGGTCCTCCCCGGCGGCCTCGGCGATCCGACCCCAGCGCGGCTCGTGCGAGACGTCGACCATCGGCGCGTAGGTCTGCTTGAGCCCGACCACCGCCGACTCGCGGGCGCCGTATCTGTGGTCGTCGAACGCCACTTGGGGGTCGAAGCTGGCGCCGGCGCCGAGCGGGATCGGGAAGATGGTGCGGAAGCCGTGGATGGTGTCAAAGGCGAAGAGGATCGGGATCTTCAGCCGCGACTCCTCGACGGCGATGCGCTGGAGCTCCCGGATCCGTGCCGGATCGGTCACGCTCAGGACCGAGCCCAGCCCGTCGCGCACCTCGTCCTCGGTGACCATGAAGTCCGGCAGCAGCTGGATCTGCTCCAGCTTCTCCTCGAGGGTCATCTTGGCCAGCAGGTCGCTCACCCGCCGCTCGACGCCCCGGTCGGCCCCCTGCCGCGCGGGCGCCAGCGACTGCTCGTCGGCCGACTGGGTCCCGGCCACGACGCCGCCCGCGGCCGCCAGGACGAGCGCCAGAACGGGAAGAATGACCGAAGCCCTGAACCGGAACCTCCGCATGATCTCCTCCTCGCCGGGATCGTCCGCTAGGGAGGCCACTGTGGCGCGGAAGTAACATAGCCTCCGAAACCAGCCGAAACAAGACGCCGGGAGCGTTCCGTTCGAGGCTCGGGAGGTCCCGTGCCGTCAGCGGGTGAACTCCATGCGGATGGCGTCGCTGTCGCGGAGGACCACGACGCGGCCGGTGCGGGCGTCCCACCGCTCGCTCATCAGCAGGTAGCGGTCGCCGGAGCGTTGCACCAGGCGGAGGCCGTCGTAGCGGTAGCGGTAGGCGGACTCGGGGTTGCCGAGCCTGGTCTCCTGGACTCCGGGCAGGTGCAGCTCCAGGCTCTTGGGGCTGTAGATGGTCACGGCCAGGAGCTGGCGGGGGTTGGCGGTGATCTGCGCGGCGTACTCCTCGCCGACGACGCGGGCCAGCCGCTCGACGTTCCAGAACACCGCGAAGGCGAGCAGGACCAGGATCAGCACCCTGGCCGCCGAGGAGGTCCGGGTCCTGCCGGTGAGCCGCCGCTCCAGCAGGTCGCCGTACAGCGCGCAGAGCAGGGCCAGGTGACCGCGGTGGAGACGACGATGCCGCTGAGGGAGGCGGCCACGATCGACAGGGCGACGGCGAATGACAGCCAGAGCAGCCAGGAGCCTCGCAGGCCCCGCGGCAGCCAGCCGGCCAGCCTGCCGGTGTCAGCCATCGGCACGACCAGGCGCTGATGCACCCAGATGAGCAGCAGCATCAGGGCGGCTAGGGCCATCAACGGAATGAACAGCACGAGGACGCTGCGGAGGATGTAGTCCTGGACCGACCGGTCAAGGATCGCGGTGTCGTAGCCGAGCTGCCGCGCCTGCACGCTTGCCCGCACCCATCCGAAGTAGAAGAGCAGGCCTATGGTGATGGCGATCGGCGACCCGACGGTGGCCACCAGCCGCAGCGCGTTGCCGAGACCGCCCGCCGGCGACCCGGCCGGCTCCTGGCCGCCGGGCCCGGCCGCGGGCGCGGGCCCGGGACCGGAGGGCACCGGGCCGTCTCGCGCCAGCTCGACCATGGTCAACTCGGGGTCGGCGACGACGCCGTCGTGGTGGAGGTCGTGGTCGTGGGCTGGGTCGTGGTCGTGGTGGTGGGCCGGGTCGTGGTGGTCGACCGGGTCGCGGGCGGGTCGTACCTGAACTCCACCTCGGCGCCAGTCCACAGCCGACGCCCGTCGGGCATGACCGAGGCCGGCTCCTCCGGATGGGCGGCGCGCGGGACGGTGACCTCCACGTATCGGCCGTCTCGCAAGACGGCCTTCGAATGATGGTTGACGCCAAGGTCCACGGAGAAATTGACACCGACGACGGGCGGCAGATTCTCCCCTTCGATCCGAACGGTGTAGCCGCCCTCCGCCGGTCCGTGGTTCGGGGTGATCTTCGTGAAGCGCGGGCAGGCGAGCTCTCGCTTGCCCACGGTCTGTTTCACCAGCCGCGCCGACGGCTCGGCCCGGTGGGCCTCGACCAGCCGCCTCAGGAGCTCGTAGACGGCGCGGCTCTCGCAGTCCGGGGTCGGGGCGTGCCGGGTCACGCGCTCGAGGGCCGCGTCGGCGCGTGGCCACAGCTCCGGCCGCCCATGGAAGGCCGCCAGGCAGGCCGATCCCGCTCCCAGGTACAGGGTGCGCAGTGGACCGGACACCTCCGGGTCGCCCTCGCGCTCGGCGATCCGGAGTGCCCCGCGCAGTCACCCGTCATCATCAGGTAGTAGATCTCGTCGAACGCACTCGAGGGTCCGCCGCTGGTCGGGCCGTGCTCGTTCATCCACTGGATGACCCGTGAGACCGGGCCGGGTTTCGCCGTGGTGGGCGGATTCGGGGTACTGGAGCCGGTCGTCGAGGGCCCCTGGGCCGAGAACGTCGACGTCGTGGCGTCCTCGTCGGTGGGCCGAGCGGTCCACCACTGACACACGTCACAGGTAGCGGCGGACCGAGGTCCTGTAGCTCCGGTACCCGGCGCCGAAGCGGGCCTCCAGGGAGCGCTCCTCCCGGGCCACGACGAGATGGGTGGCCAGCAGCACGGCGGGCAGCCCCAGCAGCGGCCAGGTGGCGCCGGCGACCAGGGCGACCCCCGCGTAGACGGCGGTCGCGGCGACGTACATGGGGTTCCGGCCGAAGGCATACGGGCCGCGGCGGACCAGCTCGCCGGGCCGGGCCAGGTGCACCTCGGCGGCGGCGCGGACGGCCCAGGCGGCCAGGACCAGGCCGGCGAGAAGCAACGGCAGGCCGAGGGCGCGCCCGACCCACGCCGGCCAGGGAAGCCGCCAGGGGGCGAGGAGCTGCAGGAGGAGGCCGATCCCCAGACCGACCAAGTGGGGCTCGGGCAGGGGGACGTTGGCCCATCGCCAGGCGGCGCGGGTTCTCATGCGGTCAGCCGCGAACCCGCTCGTAGCCCACGCCCACCTCCCGCCGACGGCCCGCCGGGGGCACGGTACTTGACCTTGTGCCGTCGGGCGACGACTTCATCATCGGCGGCTTCGACACCGACATCCTGCTCGGCGGCGGCGGGACCGACCAGGTCCTCACCTGCGAGCGCCAGATCGCCATCTAGCCGCCGGTCGCGCCGGGGTCAGCCGACCCGGGTGACGACCCAGATGCCGCCGGGGCCCTGGCGGACAGGCTGGGCCAGGCGCAGGACGGCTGCCCACTCGGAGCCGGTGGCGCCGACCTGGTAGGTGCGGGGGCCGACCCGGCGGGCGACCGGCTGGTAGAGGCCGAGCTCGGCCGCGGCGTAGGAGACCGCGACCCGCTCGGGCGACAGCAGCCAGGGCTGGTGGCCGGCGTCGGCGCCGTCCTGGATGTCCCTGGCCTGCTGGAGGGTCGTGACCGGCCACAGGCCGACGGCGGTCTCGGGGGCCGGGGCGGGCTCGGACGGCCGGGTGGCCGGCGGCCGCGGCGCCGGCGGCGCCGGCTTGGCGGCGGGTGTGCCGGTGGCGGTGACCCGCTCGACCGGGGGCGGGGCGGCGGGGACGGGCTGGTCGGCGGGGCGCTGGCAGCCGGCCACGGCCAGGACGGCCAGGCCGAGGGCCAGCGGGGCGATGGTCCGGAGCGATCGCATGGCAACCTCCTTGGGTGCTGCCGTCAACGATCGCCCCCGGCCGGTCACGAGGCCGACGCCGATCGGCCTCGACCCCGCGACCGGTTGGTCTCGATTCAGAGACTGGACTGGCGGGCGGCGGCCTGGAGCCGGGCCAGGTTCGCGCCCGACTCGACCATGCGCACAAGCCGGCCACGAGGCCCATCCGGCGCGCCGAGGATGTAGGCTCCTGGCCCCCGTCGCGTGGGGAGTTGGGGCCTGACCATGAGCCGGAACCTGGTGGTGTGCCTGGACGGCACCCGCAACGAGCCGGAGACCGGCCCACCAACGTGACCCGGCTGGACGACCTCGCCCTCAAGGACGACCGCCAGCTCGTCTACTACGACCCGGGCGTGGGCACCATGGGGGCCCGCAGCGCCACCACCCGCGCCGGCCGCTGGCTGACCCGGGCCGGCGGGCTGGTGCTGGGCCACGGGTCAGGGAGAACGTCGAGGACGCCTACAGCTTCCTGATGCGGGCCTACCAGCCCGGCGACCGCATCTTCATCTTCGGCTTCAGCCGCGGCGCCTACACCGCCCGGGCCCTGACCGGGATGCTGCGGACCGTCGGCCTGCTGCGCCCGGGCGCCGACAACCTGGTGCCGTACGCCATGAAGCTGTACGCCAAGGGTGGCCGGCGCGGCCAGACCGAGGCCGCCGAGCGGGCGTTCTGGCGGCTGCGCTCGGAGTTCACCGACAAGTTCGGCAACCCCCGGTTCCCCAGCCGCTTCGAGCCCCAGGTCGAGTTCCTGGGGGTCTGGGACACCGTCAAGTCGGTCGGCTGGCTGAACTGGCGGGCCCAGCTTGAGCAGGCCCGCTGGCCCTTCACCCGCAAGGTGTCCAACGCCCGGGTCGTCCGCCACGCCCTGGCGCTGGACGAGCGGCGCCGGCCCTACGGCGAGTACCGGTTCGACGCCGACGAGCTGGCCGCCCCCGGCGGGCGGGTGCGGGAGCTGTGGTTCGCCGGCGTCCACAGCGACGTCGGCGGCACCTTCGCCGACGACCACGCCCTGGCCGACATCGCCCTCAAGTGGATGGCCGACGAGGCCATCGCCGCCGGCCTGGCCGTCGATCCCAAGGCCTACCGCCGGCACGTGTCGGTGCCGCCGGCCGAGGAGCTGCCCGCCGACCACTGCCTGGGCAGGCTCCACGCCAACGGCCTGGCCTGGGCGGTGGTCGGGCTGGGCTGGCACCGGCGCCGGGTCCGGCCCGGCGACGAGGTCCACCCCAGCGTCGGCCAGCGGGTGGCCGCCACCCGCGCCGGCCCGCGATCCTACGCCCCGGCCATCCCCGAGGCGGCGCCGATGGCCCCGGAGGGGGCCGCGCCATGAGCGAGACCACCGACCACCGCCTGGCCCGGGGAGCGCCCAACACCCCGGCGGTGCGGGTGCCCGAGCGGCGGGTGCTGCGGGCGTTCGCCTTCGACCCGATGTCGACGCGGCTGTCGGGGCGGTATTCTGACCGTCGACATCCCCTTCGAGGCCAACCTGCGACCCGGCCCGGTGGGGGCGCTGGTGCACGTGGTCGACTTCGACGGCGCCCGCGACACCTGGTACCAGCCGGTCGACCTCGACGACCCCTCGATCCTGGCCCAGGGCGGGCTGCGGCCCTCCGAGGGCGACCCGCGAACCCACCAGCAGGTCGTCTACGCCGTCTCCATGAGCGTCATCGAGCGGTTCGAGCGGTTCATGGGCCGGCGCTTCCGCTGGCGCTCCGACCGGGCCCTGCGGCTGGTCCCGCACGCCTTC
>Ga0126312_10001585_pt1 | contig 14950 bp, 13 predicted proteins | sample Plot104A_FD_92537 | JGI IMG/M metagenome (GOLD analysis project Ga0126312, IMG submission 92537) | Serpentine soil microbial communities from UC McLaughlin Reserve, CA, USA - Plot104A | ecosystem: Environmental > Terrestrial > Soil > Grasslands | place: USA: UC McLaughlin Reserve, Lake County...
CGGCACCCCCAGCTCGTCGGCCAAGAGCTGCCCGCCACCCTCGCCGAAGATCGTGAACCGCTGCCCGTCGGGCGCGATGAAGCCGGACATGTTCTCGATCACGCCGAGCAGCTCGAGGTCCACCTTGCCCGCCATCTCCGCCGCACGGCGCGCCACCGATTGCGCGGCCGGCTGGGGCGTGGTCACTATCAGGACCTTCGCCTGCGGGAGGAGCTGTGCCAAGGTCATCGACACATCGCCGGTACCGGGCGGGAGATCGAGCAGCAGATAGTCCAACTCGCCCCAGTCCACGTCCTCGAGAAACTGCTGGATCGCCTTGTGCAGCATCGGCCCACGCCAGACGACCGCCGCGTTCTCCTCCAGGAAGAATCCGATCGACATCACCCTGATCCCGCCGGGGCCCGCCAGCGGGACGATCTTGCGCTCGGCGTTCACCTCGGGCTTGCGATTGACGCCGAGCATGCGAGGGATCGAGTAGCCGTAGACGTCGCAGTCGAGGGCGCCGCTCATCTGGCCCTCCGCCTGCAGCGCGGCCGCGAGGTTCGCGGCCATGGTCGACTTCCCGACGCCCCCCTTCCCCGAGGCCACGCAGACGACGTTCTTCACCTGAGCCAGGGCGCCCTCGGGAAGGTGGTGTCGGCCCAGGGACTGCTGCAGCCTGCCCTTCTCCTCGCTGGAGAGCACGTCGAAGCCGACCATGACCCCGGAGACGCCCTCGAGGCGGCCCACCTGCTCGGAGACCGCCTGCTGGAAGTGGGAGCGGATCGGACATCCCGGGGTCGTCAACGAGACGACCACCTCGACTTGGCCACCGTCGGCGATCTCTACGGAGCGCACCATCCCTAGCTCGACGATCGAGCGCCGGAGCTCCGGATCGATCACGGAGTTGAGAGCCTCGGTGATCTGCTCTTTAGTTGGTACTCGCATCCACGCCATTGTCGCAGAGGCCTGAGGTCGGCAACTGGACAGGCAAGCAGCAGACACTGGAAGGGGACAGACCGCAGACAGCAAGAAAGCAGATCAGCCTCAAGCCCCTGCTGCCTGCGTGGCTGCGGCCTGCTGTCGATAGCTGATCGACCGGCCCAAGGGCCGGTCGATCAGGGGAGGAGAGGTTGCTGTTTCCACCCGCGAGGTGATGGGCTTCGCCCGGCGGCGCCCGGCTTGCGGCGCCTCCCCGGGGGCAGATGCCTCCGGGCCGTCACCCCTCGGGACGACCCGGGCTAAGGGCCTAGACCAGCGCGGAGACCCGCTCCTGGACCGCGGTCTGGGCTCGCCTGAAGCGGTCCTCTGCGTTGGTGCGGCGCTGCTTCATCGTCGTCTCGACCTTTCGGCGGCGGCGGGTAAGCTCGCGCTGGGCCCGGTTGCGCGTCTGGCGCGCACGCGCCCGCGCCCTGCGCCGCGCGCCCGCGCCGCGCCGCTCGAGCCTGTTGAGCTCCCGCTCGACGCGGGCTCGAAGCCGCTTCAGCTCACGCTCCGCGCTCTCGGGGCTCGTGAAGGGCTCAAAGGACTCGGTGACCCGGTCAGCGACGGTGAGCGCCGCGCCCACCGGAACGTCCACCGAACGCTCGGCGGTCTGGCGTGCATAGGAGACGCTTCCGTTACGGACCTTGCTGAGGCCCTCTCGGATCCGAGCGCTGTCTGTGCGCCTGGTCGCAGCCGTCCTGCTCTGCGTGGTCGTAGTGGTGGTCCCGTTGGCTGGCATCTGCTTCTTCAACCCCCTGGTCGGCTAGTTTGTCTGAGTTCCCCTTATTTCTAAGGATGTTCGAGTCTATCAAGCAACCCGAACACGTGTTTGCACCCACGCGGGAGCATGCGGTTACACGGACTCGAGCGCGACGATTCTCGACAGCCAGAGCTCCGGCTGCGACAGCTCCGCCGTGGTGGGAAGGGCCTCGGGCCCGTGCCAGATTTCGTTCAGGACCTCGATCCCCGCCTCTCGGACAACCTGGTCACAGAATGCCTTGCCAAGCCTGTACTGGCGCAGCTTGAGCTCGATTCCAAGCAGCCTCGCGATCACCTCACCGACCCCGCCGCGCCGCGAACGGCGATCCTCCAAGCGCTCCCGAAGCAGCAGGTAGCCGGGATCCTCGTGCTCGGCGGCTGCATCCATCACGTGTTCTGCGTGCCCCTCGATCACCGACATCGCGACCTGCAGACGGTCGAGAATGGAGACCTGATCGGGTCCGACTAGAAGGCGCGCCAGGTCACCACGCAGGACCGTGCGCATTGCGTCCCGGGGGTCGGTACGCAGGAGCCGCCCGGCGAGTCGACGCAGCGAGCCGGCGTCGAGCCGCTGTGACGCTCCCGCGATCAACCGCGTGATGAGCTCGGCGACGTGAGATCGAAGCCACTCCACGGACGCGAACTGGACTGAGTGAGTGATCTCGTGAATCGCGATCCAGCGCAAGAACAGCTCGGGATCGCCGCCGAGCTCGGCATGCGCCGCGGCGAGGTTCGGCCCCACGAACAGGAGCCGGGGATCGCGATTCGGACCGGTCAGGGCGATGTCGTATTGCCCGAGCACCTTGCGCGCGCCGTAGCCCACGGCGGCGCCAGCCTCGGCCCCGGCGGCTGCACCCGCCAGCGAGCGAACCACGCTCCCCAGCGGTCCGGGAATCCCCAGGCTCTCGCGGAGCGGCTGCTCGAGTCCCTCGGAGAGCTCCCGCAGGATCCGCATCCCGACGCGCGTCCACTCTGAGCGGTCGATCAGCTCGGGCTCCGGCAGGGACCACCCAGGACGAAGGCGGGTGTAGTCCAGCACCAGAGTGCGTGCGTCGGCGCACGCGGCATCCACCCCGGACTGGACGAAGGGCCCAAAGCCCCCGCCCTCCCCAGCGATCCCCGTGGCGATCCGCTCCGCGAGGCTCCAGTCGACGAAGTCCCCGTCCCTCACGTTCCGGCCTCCTCGGCGTGCTCCTGAGCCGCCAGCACGGTGGCCAGGAGCCCCCGATCCAGCGCAGCCGCCACGTGGTAGCGAGCGTCGAGCGCGAGGCTCACGTCGAGCCCCGAGCGGTCGAAGACGACCGCCGCCCCGGCCTCCCGCGCGATGAGCTGCCCCGCGGCCGCGTCCACCGAGCGGCAGCGCCGCGAGGTGAGCATGCCGTCGAAACGCCCCCCCGCCACGTAGCAGAGCGCGATCGCGATCGAGCCGAGCACGCGCATCCGGTATGCCTTGCCCTCGAGTGCCGCGAGCACCGGAATCGTCCGCTCCGGCTTCGCCGACTCGATTCCCACGACCTCGAGCCCGAAGCCGGGCCCCTCGGCGCGAAGCTCGCGGCCGTTGAGGGTAGCCCCCTGGTCGCGCTGTGCGAAGTACTCCTCGGAGCTGCCGAAGTCGTAGACGTAGCCGGTCTCGACGTCCGTCATCCCCAACCCGGTCGCGACGGCGATGCTGAGGGAGTGCGACGGGATCATGCGGCGCGCGTTGAGGGAGCCATCGAGGGGATCGACGACGACGAATAGATCGGCCCCGGCACCCCCGAATGAGACGTTGCCGCGCTCCTCGGAGATCGCGTTGAACGCCGTGCCCTGCCTGTGAATCGCCTCGAGCTCGGAGAAGACGATCTCCTCGCAGTGATGGTCGATGGCCAGCGTGCGATCGCCACCCTCGCCCATTCCCGCATAGACCGTTCGCGTGGCGATGCCGCTCTGGGCCTCGAAGAGCTCGCGCTGGGCGGCGACGATGCGCCGGCAGGACGAGAGCCAATCGGGCTGCTTGGTGGCGCTGCGCGCTCTCGGATGAGCCTCCCGAATCTGCCCGCGGGCCATCGAGCCATGCTAGTGGCATGCCCTGCAACGCTTCACCGAAGGGTGGCCGAGCCGGCCCGGACCGTTGGATATCGTCGTCGTTTCAGAGCGAAGGGAGGTTGCGCGATGCCACCTCGTCCGCATGGTCGCCAGGGGGGCCAAGCCGAGGCGGTTCAGGAGCTCTTGCTGGAGAACCCGCGGCGAATCGAGGCGGGCGGTGGACCGGAGAACCCCAACGAGTTCTGGTTCTATGAGACCTGGGAGGACGAGCAGGCAGTGGAGCGTCATGAAAGCGGCGAGGCGTTCCAGAGTTACAAGGAGAGGCTCAGGCCGCTCGTCGATCCGGACACAATCCTGTTCGGCAACACCGAGCCGATCAAGGTTCTGGGCTATCGCGTTCGAGGTGCCCGCGACTGACGCGGGCCATCGCCGCCCGCGGTTCCTCCGGTAGATGCACCCTTCCCGCAAGCGCCCCTCCACCGCACCGCCTGCGCCGGTCGCTAGCGTTTGCCGCGTGGAGGGAGCCCCCGACGCCTCGGGCCTCGAGCTGACGGACGCGCAACGGCGCGTCGTCGAGCACGGGCGAGGCCCGATGCTCGTGTCGGGGCCGGCAGGCTATGGGGGGACCGAGGCTCTTGCGGGGCGCGTCGTCCGCCTTGCGGCGGCTGGGACCGGCCCCGAGCGCGTCCTGGTCCTCACCCGCTCGCGCTCGACGGCCGACCGGCTGCACAGCCGTGTCGCGACCATGATCGAGACCGCTTACGAGGAGCTGTGGATCTCGGTTCATGAGTCCGCCGCCGAGCGACTGCTTCGGGAGTACGCCGTGGAAGCCGGCTTGGACCCGTTCTTCGCCACCGTGCAGGCAGCCGACAGGCTCGCGATGCTCCTCGATCGGCTCGACGACCTCTCGCTGCGGCGTCACGAGATCCGGGGCAACCCCGCGGGGCTCCTCGCTCATCTTCTGCGGCGCATCGACTCTCTGAAGGTGGAGGGGATCGGCCCTGGTCGACTTCGCGAGTGGGCCGAGCAACGGGAGCGGGAGGCTGCGGACCCCGCCCAGCGTCAGGCGGCCAGACGCGACCGCGAGTTCGCGGAGCTGTACGCGAGCCACGATCGTGTCCTCCGGGATTGCGGGAGCCTCGACGCCGGCGACCTCGTTCTCGTGCTGCAGCGCCTGCTTCGCGAGCGAGCCGACGTGCGGCGCTCGGTGGCTGCGCGCTTCCCCTTCGTGATGGTCGATGAGCTCGAGGAGGCTGGCTCGGCACATCGCGCGCTCGTCCAGGCACTCACCTCGGAGCATCGCAACATCGTCTGCGCCTGCGATCCGGCCCAGTCAATTCGCCGTCCCCCACCGCTTGCCCGCGCTCCCGTCTCTACGTTTCTCGAGACCTATCCCGAGGCCGAACACGTCAGGCTCGACCGCCCACTGCGGTTCGGTCAGGCGATCGCGAAAGCGGCCGGAGCGGTGGCGGAGCTCGCCGAGGAGAGGGGGACTGAGCTCGCGGCGACGGTCGCCGACCCGGGCCTGGTCCGCCTCTGGCGCTGCACGAGCGAGCGTGCCCAGGCGCAGGCTGCCGCGCGCGAAATCGAGCACCTCCTCGCGGCCGGCGAGGTGGACCCGGCGGACGTCTGCGTGATCGTGGGCTCGGGCTGGCGAGAGGCCCGCCTCGTGGCTGCCGCTCTTGAGGAACGAGCCGTGCCCTTCCGGTTCGCCGGCGACGCTGCGCTCTTTCAGCGTCCGGAGGTGCGCGACGTGCTGGCCTGGCTGCGCGTGCTCGCCGATCCCACCGACTCGGCCGCGGTGGTGCGGGCGCTGACGCGGCCGCCCATCGAGTTGCGGTCCATAGACCTGGCCCGTTGCACGGCGATCGCTCGTCGGCGCAAGCTCGACATGGTCTCCGCCGCAGAGGCGGCGCTGGAAAGCCCGCAGCTTCCACCTGAGGCAAGGGACAGGATTCAAGCGTTCCTGAAGCTCCACCGGGCCGCCTCGGGAGCGCTCGAGGAGATGCGCGCGGACGTCTTCGTGCGCCGCCTGATCGAACGCATCGGGGTACGCCGGCACCGTCTCTTCGTCGCCACTCCGGAGGCCGCCGAGCGGCTGCAGAGCCTCTCGCGGCTTTCCGAGCTTGCGGCGGCCTGGACGCGGCGGGAGCCTCGCGGATCGGTGCGGGACTTCGTCCGTCACCTGACGGCTGTCGCGGACGCCGGCGAGCTGGAGGCTGACGAGGCGGCGACGCCTTCGCCCGGCTCCGTCGTTCTCGCCGAGCCGGAGCAGGTCAAGGGCCTGGAGTTCGACACCGTGTACCTGCTCGGGTTGCACCGCGGGGCGATCATGGCGCGCCACGCCGACGCGGGCTGGGTTCCAGACCCCCTGGTGGCCGAGGACTCCCGCGATCGGACCTCCACGGGGCTTGCTGCTCGCGCGCGTCTCGCTTACCTGGCGATGACTCGTGCCGGGCGCGCCCTGATCCTGTCCTGGCCGGAGGCGACGAGCGACGGTCAGGTGGCGCCGTCGCCGCTGTACGAGGCCGCCCGCCAAGGGCTCGGAGCCGCCGAGGAGATTCACGAGGAGGAGCTCTTCGGGCCCGCCGAGGGCCTGCACTCGACCTATCGGGTGCTCCGCGACGAGGCGCTGGAGGCCTCATGGAGAGCGGGGGCGGCGCTCTCTGAGATGCGGCTCGACACCGCCGAGGACGTCACCCGGGCAGTCGCCCGATACCTGGAGCTGATCAAGCTCGCCGCGCTCGTGCAGCGGCCGGGGAGCGAGCCTGCCGCCGAGACGCTCACAGCTCTCAACGAGCTCCTCGGCCGGGTGTCCTCGCCGGAGCAGCGGGCCGCGCTCGAGGCTTCGGCGCTCGACGAGTACGTGATCGGGGAGGAGCGTGAGGTCGCGGCGAGGCGCGAGCTCGTCGCGGCGCGCCGGGAGCCGACGCTTGAGCAGTTCATCCCCCGTCGCGGAGACGGGCTTGCTCTGTCGGCCTCGGACATCGAGCTCTATCGCACCTGCCCCCTGAAGTACAAGTTCGCGCGAGTCTTCGCGATCCCGCAGGAACCGACGATCAACCAGCGGTTCGGAATCCTCGTCCATCAGGTGCTGGAGCGGTTCCACACGGAGGTGTTGCGATCGCAGTCGCTTGAGGGCGCGTCCACCGCGCAAGGTGCGCAGGGCGCAGGCAGCCTCGAGCGGCTGCTGTCGCTGTTCGAGGCGGGCTGGCGACGGGCTGGCTTCGGGGCCTCGGACGACGAGCTCCAGTATCGAGACCGGGCAGTGGCGGCGCTTGCCCGCTATCACGAGCGATATCTGCGCTCGGAATCGACGCCGGTGTGGCTTGAGCGCAGCTTTTCGTTCACGGTCGGGCCGCACCAGCTTCGGGGACGCGTCGACCGAGTCGACCGGCTGCCGGATGGACGCTACGAGCTGATCGATTACAAGACGGGGGAGCGCCGGGTTGGGGCCGGGGATGACGTCCAGCTGGCGCTCTACCGGGTCGGGGCGCGCGAGGCCTGGAATGTGGACGCCGCACTCGGCAGCTACTGGTACGTGCTCGAGGACGAACGCGTGCCGGTTGCAGCGTCGCCCGACGATCCTGAGCGGGTCGAGCGCACCGTGTTCGAGGTGGGCGACGGGATCGAGGGGCAGGACTTCGAGCCCCGGCCCTCCTACGAGATCTGCAGTTGGTGCGATTACCGCCTCATCTGCCCCGCCTCAGAGGCCTGAGGCCGGCTTCACCGCATCTGAGGCCGGAAGGCCGCTGCGATCGTCGTAGCTTTGGGCCTCGGCCCCTGGGCGCCGACAGGGTCGGCGACCGTTTCCACCAGATACGGACGAAGAACATCGGTCGCCGCGGAGCGGAAACCGGGAACAATGGCGCGCCGCCGTCAGTTCTGGTCCTTGCCGCGCTGGCGGAGGAACTGCTGGAAATCCTTCGCGATGTCGTCGGCCGAAGGAACGTCCTGGCCGAGCTCGATCGATTCCTCCTGGGACGCCTCGAGGTTGCGTACGAGCTCCTCGATCTCTGGATTGGCCGAGACTGCCCGATCGACCTGCTCCTCGAAGCGCCCCGTCGCCTGCTCGAGCTCGGAGGCATCCACGGCGATGCCCGTGAGGCCCTCCAGTCGTCGCAGCAGGGCGAGGGCGGCCTTCGGGTTGGGCACGGCGGCAACGTAGTGGGGCACAGCTGCCCACAGACTCGCCGACGCGACCCCCCGTCGACGGCAGGCGTCGTGGAGGACGCCGACGATCCCGGTTGGGCCCTCATAGCTGGAGCGGCTGAGCCCGAGGCGCTCGACCAGCTCGGGATCTGACGCCAGGCCCGTGATCGGCACTGGGCGGGTGTGCGCGACGTCCGCGATCAGCGCCCCCAGCGTGATCACCATCTCGACGCCGAGCCGCTGGGCAGCACTCAAGATCGAGTCGGCGAACGTGCGCCAGCGCATGTTGGGCTCGACGCCGCTGAGCAGCGCGAGATCGCGCTCCGCAGATGGCACCTGGACGGCGAGCAGCGTGTTCGCCGGCCAGTCGATTTCCCTTGCCTGTCCCTCGACGAGGCGGATCGTGGGGCGGTTGACCTGAAAGTCGTAGTACTCCTCGGGATCGACGCGCGCGACGAGCTGCGCGTCGAGCGCCGCCGCGACTGCCTCAAGCGCCGCCGTCGCGGCGCTCGCCGCGTCGTTCCACCCAGCGAACGCGCAGACGAGAGCCGGTGAGCGAAGCCTCGGCGGGTCGCCCTCCCAGATCAAGGGGTCCATGCCCCGAGCCTATCCACAAAAGAAGGGGCGTCCGGTCCGCCGGTCACGATCCTGGCGTGGAAGCCGTGACCGCGAGCATCCCGCGAGAGCCCGGGCAGCCCGCGATCGGTGGGCTGCGGATGGGCCAGCGGTTCGAGGGCCGCTACGCGTGCGTGCGGAAGGACCGCCTCACGTCGCGAAGCGGCAACTCCTACCTGTCGCTCGAGCTTCGCAATCGCTCCGGGGTGCTTGCGGCGCGCGTCTTCCGCGATGCGGACAGGTTGGGCCTGCGCTTCGAGCCGGGCGACGCCGTGCTGGTGCGCGGCAGGCTCGATCGCTACCGGGGCGAGCCCGTGGCCGAGCTCGACGAGGTGCAGCGCCTGGAAGCGGGCTCCTTCGATCCCGTTGAGTTCCTCCCCGCCGCATATCGATCGATCGAGGAGCTCGAGGGCTATCTCGAGCATCTGATCCGAGAGGTCCACGATCCCGGCCTTCGCGCAACGGTCGATCGCCTGCTCCTCTCGGGGCCCGTCGCGAAGGAGTTTCGGCGAGCCCCGTGCACGAGGGCGGGGCACCACGCCTACCTGGGCGGCCTGCTTGAGCACACCGTCTCCGTGGGGACGCTCGTGGGGGAGCTATGCCAGCTGCATCCGAGGCTCGATTCAGACCTCCTGATGGCGGCCGCTCTCCTTCATGACGTCGGCAAGACCCGCGAGTTCACCTACGGAGCGAGCTTCGAAGTCAGCGCGCACGGCCGGATGCTTGGCCATCTGGCGATCGGCGCTCAACTGATCGATGCGGCGGCGACCGAGCTCACAGACGAGGTTAGGCTGGCGCTGCTCCACTGCGTTCTCTCGCACCATGGTCCCGATGCCGGTCCCGGTCGCGCGGCACAGGGAGGGTTCTCGGGACGCGGCTTCGCCTTGGCCGAGGCGCTCGCCCTCCACCGGCTGAACGCACTCGACGCGTCCGTCAAGGGCGCCCTCGAGCACTGAAACCCGAGCTTCCTACGCGCCTGGAGTGGCCTCGGTGCTGGGGGGGCCAGGCTTGACGACCCGACGGATGAGCTGTGCGGCTATGACCAGGGCCAACCCGGCGAAGGCGATTTCGAGCGCGCGTTGCGACACCGCGTTCGAGACCACAACGCCGGCGGCGACGCCCGCGGGCGAGAGCGCCCCAACCAGCAAGCCCTCCGTGAGCCGCACGTTTCCGTACTCCCGCTGGCGCCACGCTCCGAGGAGCGCCACGAACGTGATCGCCAGAAGCGACGTCGCCTCGGCGTGGACTTGCGACTCGTCGAGAAAGATCGCAAGCGCCGGGACGAAGAGGAGGCCGCCGCCGACGCCGACGAGGCCGCCGAGCGTTCCACCCGCGAATCCCAGCAGGGCTGCTGCGACGTACTCCATCAGAGGATCAGCTCGGCGGCCGTAGCGATCAGAAAGGCCGCAAAGAGAAGCGCCACCGCCCGTTCGGAAATCCGCTGCTGAGCCGCCGTCCCGATGACCACGCCGGCAAGCGCCGGTGCGCCCACGAGCACCCCGTTTGGCACGTCGACGTTCCCGTACAGCGCCTGCGCCCCGGTCGCGAAGCCGGCGATGACGACGATCGCCGCGAGGCTCGTGCCGGTCGCCTCGCGCTCGCCGTAGCCGAGCCAGAAGATCAGGAGCGGCACGATCACCGTCCCTCCCCCGACGCCAAGCAGGCCGCTGAACGTCCCCGCCGCGGTGGCAATCGCAAACAGCTTGAGCGCCCGGTCACGCGACACGGGCGGCGATACTAGTGAGCATGCGGAAGGCCACCGTTGCGGACCTGTGACGGCGCTGGCGGCAAGGCTCGCCGAGCTCATCGGGCCACTTCGCGACGATCCGGGCTCGTCGGCCGTGCTGTGCGACATCGACGGAACGCTCGCTCCGATCGTCGCCGACCCCGAAGCGGCGCTGGTTCCCGAGGATGCGCGGAAAGCGCTCCGCGCCGTAGCAGGGCGCTACGCGCTGGTCGCCTGCGTCTCTGGGCGGGGGGCCGTCGATGCGCGAGCGAGGGTCGGCTTGGAGGAGCTCGCCTACGCGGGCAACCACGGCATCGAGCTCCTGAAGCCCGAAGCGCGGGACCCCGAGGTCGATCCGATCGTGGCCCGGAAGGGACGGGCTGCACGCGAATTCGTCCTCGGCCTGGACGCGACGGCGCTCAGGGGCGTAGGGCTGCAGCTCGAGGACAAGGGGCCCATCCAGGCGCTTCACTGGCGGCGTGCCGGCGACCAGGGGGCGGCCGAGGCTCATGCCCGCACGATCGCCGGCGCGGCGAGCGAGGCGGGGCTCGAGCCACGCTGGGGGCGCAAGGTGCTGGAGATCCGGCCGGTGGCGGGAATCGACAAGGGCACCGCAGTGGCACGGTTGCTCCGTGAGAAGAGGGTCCAGAGAGCGCTGTTCGCCGGAGACGACCGCACCGACGTCGACGCCTTCACGGCCCTGCGAGAGATGGTCTCCGGGGGTGGCCTTCACGTCGCGGTGTGCATCGGGATCGCGTCCGACGAGGCGCCCCCGGAGCTGGCGGCCGCGGCCGACGCCATGGTGGACGGCACCGCCGGGTTCCTTGAGCTGCTGAGGTCGCTCGCGGAGCCAGCCATGGCCTCAGGAGCCCTCCAGGGCTGATGCTGTTCGTGGACCTGCTCCGGCTTACGGTCCTGTTGATCGCCGGCGCGGCGACCGCGCTCGGCGCCGTCTCCGTGGTCGCCGCCAACCAGGACTCGGACACGACCACGCTGATCTTCGCCGGCGGCTGGTGGACGCTGGCGGTCGTCCTGGGCGCGTCGCTCGGAAGCTCGGCGCGCGCGAGCGAGGCGATGTCGCGCACCCTCGCATCGGCGCGAACCGCGACCTCGCTTCCGACCGAGAGCCCTGCGCGGATCGTGTTCCTGCGGCTGTGGCCGATCGGCGCCTTCGCGCTCGTGGTTGGCGGCGTCGCATGGCTCCTTCCGCAGGTCGCTGCCGTCGGCGCCGGGTACGCGATGCTCAACGCGCTCGCGTGGCGAAACCGGGAGCGGGCCGTGACCGCGATCGAGCAGCGCGACGGCGTGCGCTTCTACGTGGAGCCGAGCTCAGCGATGGAGCCGATCAGGCTGGTCCGGACGCCCGGGCTCGGCCGCGACCGCATGCCGGCCGGCCACCCGCCCCCGCCCCCGCCGGCTGAGGGAAGCGGCGCGTCCTAGCTGTGGGCCGGCGCGAGTCGCTCGCCCTCGGAAGCCACCGCGGCCGCGGGAGTCCGTGCGAATGCCACGCGAGCGCCGATCGCCGCCGCCACGCCGGCCGCGCCCGCGAGCACGAGCGCCGCGCGAGGATCGATCGACTCGCTGAGCCAGCCGGCGATCGGGCCTCCCACCGGGGCGGAGCCCAGGAACACCATCGAGTACAGGGCCATGACGCGGCCGCGCATCGCGGGCTCGGCGACGAGCTGCAGGGAGGAGTTGATCCCCGCAGCAAACGTGACGCTCGCGGCGCCCAGCGGGACGAGGACGGCGATCTCGAGCGGCAGCGTCGGCGTGGCGGCGGCGATCAAGGCAACGGATCCGAAGCCGAATGCCGCCCCGATCAAGAGCCTGGGCCCGACGCGGCCGCGGGTTCCGGCCGCGAGAGCGCCGAGGACGGAGCCCACGCCCATCGCCACAGCGAGCGCGGTGTAGGTGGACGCGTCGCCGTCGAAGCTGAACCGCGCCAGCAGCGGAAGGATGACCTGGAAGTTGTAGCCGAACGTGCCGACCACGGCCATCATCCCGAGGGGAATGGCGAGCGCTGGCGTCCGGCCGACGTAGGCGAGAGCCGCTCGCACCGCGCCCGCCTGACGGCGGTCCGCCGGGGCCGCGGTGTCCAGCGCGCCAGGGTCCATCCCACGTAGTGCCACGAGCATCGCCGCGAACGAGGCGGCGTTCACCAGGAAGCACGTGCCGACCCCCAGGGTGGCGATCACGACGCCGGCGCCGGCGGGCCCGATGATCCGCGCCGAGTGGATGAGAGCGCTGTTTAGGCTGACCGCGTTGACCACCCGCTCCGAACCGACCATCTCGATCGCGAAGCTCTGGCGAGTGGGATTGTCCACCGCGTTGACCATTCCGCGAGCGAAGACGAGCGCGTAGACCATCCACGCCTGGACGGCTCCGGCGAGCGTCACCGCCGCAAGCGTCAGCGCGGGCAGCGCCATCAGCGTCTGGGTCACCATCAGGACGGAGCGCTTCGGGAAGCGGTCGGCCACGAGTCCGCCCCAGGCACCGAGCAGCAGCAGCGGCAGGAACTGAAGAGCCGAGGTGACGCCGACGGCGAACCCGCTTCCCGTCAGCGTGAGGACGAGCCACATCTCGGCGACGATCTGCATCCAGTTGCCGCTGAGCGAGACGATCTGCCCTCCGAAGTAGCGCCGGTAGTTCGGTACGGCCAAGGATGTAAAGGAGCGACGTAGCGCTGCGCTCACCGGCGCTCACCCTCGAGAAGCCGCTCGAGGATCTCCACCGCGCGCGCGAGGGTGGCCACATCGCCTGGATCGAGACCGCGTAGGCGACGCGCCAGAAAGGCGTTCTTGCGCTTCCGGAGCCGCGTCATCAGCTCCTCGCCCTCTGGCGTCGCGCTGATCACGGACGACCGCCGATCAACCGGATCTGCCGTGCGCTCGATTAGCCTCGCGCCCTCCAGGCGGGCGATGATCCGCGTCGCGGTGGGTCGCTGGATCCGCTCGACAACCGCCAGCTCGCTGGGCGTCATCGGCCCGTGACGCTCGATCGTGGCAAGCGCCGCCGTTTGAGAGGGACTCAGGTCCACGCCCGCCTCCTGTCGGAGCCGGCGGGCTGCGCGCGTGATCGCAAGCCTCAGCCTCGCCGCGAGCTCGGTCAGATCCGAGCTGGACATGGTGGCTTTCGACAGGATAGTTGCCATCACTAATTATCCTAGCGAAGTAGTCCCTCAGGAGGGCTGCCCCGCTGCGGCGAGCGGACTAGCGTCGGCTTCGCTTGCGCAGCACGGCGAAGTCAGGCCAAGGCCGCGTGTTGGCGACCTGCTCGGCGGTCAGCCAGGCCCGGCGCGCCGTTGCGATCGCGTAGGTCATGTTCGCCAGGGTCGCGGTGCGGTGGGCGTCGGTGTTGAGGCAGATCGTCGCCCCGGCCTGGGCGGCGAGCCTCGCGTGTCGCTCTGAGAGGTCGCGCCGATTGGGGTTGCCGTTGATCTCCAGCATGGTGCCGCTGCGAGCCGCAGCGTCGGCGATCCGCTCGACATCGACGTCATAGGGGTCGCGCCGGCCGATCAGGCGTCCCGTGAGGTGTCCGATGCAGTCCACGAGCGGATGCTGGATCGCCGCGATGACGCGCTCGGTCATCGCGCGTCGGGAGATCTTGAAGGACGTGTGAACGCTGGCGATCACCCAGTCGAGCTCGGAAAGCAGCTCGTCCTCGTAGTCGAGCGAGCCATCGGGGAGGATGTTCACCTCCGAGCCGGCCAAGACCCGAAAGCCCTGCAGTCCCGAATTGAGCGCGCGGACCTCCTCGATCCGCTCGGCCAAGCGTTGCGGGGTGACGTGATTGCCGAAACCGTGGCTCGCAGAGTGGTCGGTCACCGCAAGGTAGGAGTAGCCGCGCGCCCGGGCCTCTCTGGCCATCTCGTGGAGGGTGTTGTGACCATCGGAGATCGTGGTGTGGCAGTGGAGGTCCCCCCGGATGTCCTCCCCCTTGACCAGCTTGGGCAGCCTGCCTTCGGCACCGGCCTCGATCTCTCCGCTTGCCTCGCGCAGCTCCGGCTCGATGTAGGAGAGCCCGAGCCGCTCATATACCTCCGCCTCGCTCGCGTAGCGCGACACCTCACCTGAGGCCGTATCCGTGATCCCGTGCTCCGACACGGAAAGCCCCATCGCGATCGCGCGCTCGCGTAGCTGGACGTTGTGCTCGGCGGAACCGGTGAAGTGCTGGAGGAGGTTTCCGTAGGCATCGGGTGCGACGATCCGCAGGTCGACGGCCACTCCGTTGTGCGTCGTGATCCGGGCACCGCTCTCTCGGGCCGATCCCTTCGCCGCCGCCAGGGGGTGGTCGATGAGCGCCTGCGCGAGAGCCACGGGTTCGCTGGCCGTCGCGATCAGATCGATGTCGTGGCAGGTCTCCGTCCGCCGCCGTGCCGAGCCCGCCACCTCCACCGCGTCGCCGCCCGGATGGTCGCGAAGGTCCGTGGCAATCTCCTCGGCTATTGGCAACACCTCTGAGAGCAGCAGGCGCTCGCCGGACCGCCCGTCGCGGAGGTCTCCAAGCGCCGCGAGCACGTTGTCCTCTGTCTTCGGGCCCAGCCCCCTCAGCTCGCGGATCCGCTGCTGCTCGGCGGCGGCCCGCAGCTCGTCGAGGCTCGAGATGCCCAGCTCGTGGTAGAGACGGCGCGCGGTCTTCGCTCCCACGCCTGGCACCCGGGTCACCTCGATCAGCGATGCGGGGAACTTCCGCTTGAGCTTTGCCGCCGCC
>Ga0126312_10001586_pt1 | contig 14948 bp, 12 predicted proteins | sample Plot104A_FD_92537 | JGI IMG/M metagenome (GOLD analysis project Ga0126312, IMG submission 92537) | Serpentine soil microbial communities from UC McLaughlin Reserve, CA, USA - Plot104A | ecosystem: Environmental > Terrestrial > Soil > Grasslands | place: USA: UC McLaughlin Reserve, Lake County...
CTCCGGGACGACCGCGTACCGGCGCGGCGAGTTCCTCTACCAGGACTTCCTCTACGACGACCACGGCGCGCGCGAGGCGCCGGACCCCGGCGACCCGCGCGTACCGCCCCTCGTCGACCCCACCGACCCGCGCTCCTCCGGCAACCTGTTCTCGAAGCCGAACGGCACGTACACGTACCCCACCGACTCCCGCTACGCGAACAACGCCGCGGACCTCGTCGAGCTTCGCGTCAAGCCCCTGAAGCGCTCGACCGCCTTCCGCGCGACGCTGAACACGCTGAGGGACCGGCGCCTCGTGGCCTTCACGATCGCGATCGGCGGCAAGAAGAGACTGCGGGCCTTCCCGCACGGCGCGAACGTGCGCGCCCCGGCGCGGCTGTTCCTCACCGTGCGCCCGCGCGGCAGGCGGATGGCGGCAGAGCTCGTGCGGGCCCCGAACGGACGCCGCGTGCGCGGCCGTGCTCCGCGGGTGCGGGTGGACGTGCGCCGGCGGCAGATCACCGTGCGGGTGTCGCGGCGGCAGTGGAATCCGCGCAGGCGCAAGGTGCGGCTGGCCGCGGGCGTCGGCCTCTGGGACGCCGCGAACAAGCGCTACCTGCTGCCCCGGCCCAGCGCCGACTCCTCGCACCCCGGCGGGGCCGGCGCCGGCTCCAAGCCCGCGGCCTTCTTCAACGTCGCATTCAGGCGGCGCGAGCCGATCCAGAAGGCCACCGAGGGGCTGGCGGTCGTGACCTCGGCGGCGTGGTGGCGGGACCGGGATCAGGGCGCGGCGCTCGCACGGAGGAACATCTCGCGCTTCCACGCGAACGTCAGCTTCCGCAAGCTCGCCAGGCGCGTGCGTGACGACCGACGGGTGCCGAGGAGCGGCCCGATGGACCGCATCCTCGCGAGCCGCTTCGAGACGGCGCAGGGCGCCGACTTCAGCCAGTCCTGCCTGATGCAGGCGGCCACCTGCCGGGGCCAGTACCGCGGCCGGCTCCAGCCCTACGCGATCTACGTGCCGCGCAAGCGCAGGCCCTCGACTGGCTGGGGCATGACGCTCCTGCTGCACTCGCTGTCGGCGAACTACAACCAGTACCTCGGCTCGCGCAACATGTCGCAGTTCGGCGAGCGCGACGGCGGCTCGCTCGTGATCACTCCCGAGGCACGTGGGCCCGACGAGAACTACGAGAACTACGGCGCCGCGGACGTCTTCGAGGTCTGGGCCGACGTGGCTCGCCGCTACCGCCTGAATCCCGCCTGGGCGGTCTCCACCGGCTACTCGATGGGCGGGGTGGGCTCGTTCAAGCTCGGCTCCCAGTTCCCCGACCTGTTCGCGCGCATACAGCCGACCGTCGGCTTCGAGAACAACAACGACGTGCTCGCCTCGCTGCGCAACGCGCCGGTGCTGATGTGGAACAACCACGGCGACGAGCTCGTAAACGACGCCTTCTTCAACGCCACCGCCGCAAAGCTCGACTCCCTCGGCTACCGCTACGAGCTCGACGCCTTCCAGCCCTGCGCCCACCCGGCGTGCAGCCCGCTCTTCCCAAACCACCTCCAGCTCGCCATCAATGACCAGTACGCGCCCGCCGCGGCCTTCCTCGGCAGCCGGCGGGTGGAGCGCAACCCCGCCCACGCGACCTACGTGGTCGACACGACGCGCGACCATCCCAACCTCCGGCTCGTGGGCGACCACGCCTACTGGGTCTCCGGGATCAGGCCGCGCAGCGGAACGGAGGCGCAGCTCGACGCGCGCTCGCATGGCTTCGGAACCGGCGACCCGGTGGCGTCCCCACTCACGCAGGTGGGCGCCGGCACGCTGAACGGCGGCAATCTCGGCACGCTCGCCTATGAGGGCCGCTCGAAGGGCTGGGGCCCCGCGCCGTCCGCCCCGCGCGGCAACGAGATCGATGTGAGCGCCAGGAACGTGTCCGCCGCGGCGATCCACGTCGGGCGCGCGCAGGTGGGCTGCGACGTCAAGCTGAACGTCAGCTCGGACGGGCCCGTGGACATCAGCCTGCCGGGCTGCAATCGCACCGTGCACGAACAGGGTGGGGGTCCGCTTCCCCTGCCGCTTCCCCTGCCGCTGCCGTGACGCGGCGCGACGGGGCCGCGCAGCCCCGTGACCCTGGAAGAGGGCCCGAAGCTCCGACTCGAGCGCCGCTACGACCATCCTGTGGAGCGGGTCTGGCGGGCGATCACCGACCCCGCGGAGCTGCGCCACTGGTTCCCGCCGGGCGAAGAGCTGGAGGTCACCGAGAGCGAACGGCCGCGCCTGCTCGCCGGCTCCTGGTACGGAGACACGCTGCGCTTCGAGCAGCGGCCCGACGGCGACGGCTGCGTGCTCAACTTCAGCCACGCGTTCGCCGTTCGCGACAAGGCGGCCCGAGACGCCGCCGGCTGGGACCGCTGCTTCGCGCGCTTGGACGCTCTGCTGGCGGGCGAGCAGATGAGCGAGAGGGACTCGCTCCAGGCTTGGCCCGAGATCCACGAACGCTACGCCGAGCGCTTCGGCGTGGACCCGGAGCTCGGCCGGAAGGCGCTGGCGGAGCACCAGGCGCAGCGGTGACCGCCGCGCGGCGACTGGCGTCGTAGATGTCGGCGGCCGCGGTGGCGATGCGCAGCGTCGAGCGGGACTGCTCGCCCGCCAGCTCAATCGCCGCCGCTAGCAACGTCCATCCGCTGCCGCGGCGTCGGCGACCTGCGGTTCCCCGCAGCGAGCTTCACGCTCGTGCGGTCCGCCGGGCCGCGGATTTGTTACGCGTAACGCCAGTGGGCGACGCTGGACAATGGCCGCATGAAGGAGCCTGGGTTCAGCGGCCTGCTCATCGTCGTGGCGGTGGGCTTTGGCGCCCCGTTCCTGCTCGGGCTCGTGCCGCGGCTCCGGCTTCCCTCGGTCGTGTTCGAGATCGTGGCGGGAATCATCATCGGCCCATCCGTCCTCGGCTGGGTCGAGATCGACGACACGATCTCCGTGCTCGCCCTGATGGGACTCGCCATCCTGCTCTTCCTGGCCGGCCTGGAGATCGACTTCAGCCGCCTGCGGGGGCGCCTTCTGAAGCTCGCTCTGGTGGGGTGGGGCGTCTCCTTCGCCATCGCCGTCGTCGTGGCGATGCTCCTCAAGGCCGCTGGGCTTGTCGAGACACCGCTGCTCGTGGCGATCATCCTCTGTGCCACCTCGCTCGGGGTGATCATTCCCGTGCTCAAGGACGTGGGCGAGCTGACCTCCAAGTTCGGCCAGCTCGTTCTCGCCGCCGCCTCGATCGCCGATTTCGGTGCGGTCATCCTGCTCTCGCTCTTCTTCTCCGGCGAGGGCGGGCCGGGCTCCACGGCGATCCTCCTCGGCGTGTTCGTCATCTTGCTCGCGGTCACGTTCTTCGTCGTCCGCGGAGCGGAGCGCTCCAAGCGCATCGAGGAGGACCTCCTGCGGCTTCAAGACTCGAGCGCCCAGATCCGTGTGCGCGCGGCGATGGTGCTGATGATCGCCTTCGTGGCTCTTGCAGAGAGCCTTGGCCTCGAGGTCATCCTCGGTTCGTTCGCCGCCGGCGGGCTGCTCGCGCTGCTCGACCAGGACCGCCGAATGACGCACGCCAACTTCCGCACGAAGCTGGAGGCGATCGGCTTTGGGCTCTTCATCCCGATCTTCTTCGTCACGTCGGGGATCCGCTTCGATCTGCAGGCGCTGCTCGACGATCCCTCCAACCTCGTGATGGTCCCGATCTTCCTCGCCGCGCTGCTCGCCGTGCGCGGCCTGCCGGCACTCACCTATAGGGGCTTCGTGGGCAGCCGCCGGGCAACGATCGCCGGCGTGCTCCAGGCCACTTCCCTGCCTTTCATCGTGGCCGCCACCACGATCGGCCAGAGCCTCGACCTGATGGACGCCGCCGAGGCCTCGGCCCTGATCGCCGCCGGCCTCCTCTCCGTGCTGATATTCCCCATCAGCGGCCTCAACATGCTGAAGCGGGCGACGAAGGAAGAGGGCGCGCCGGCCGCCGACCCGACTGGCACCGAGCCGTCGCCGCAGCTGGCGATGTAGCCGGGATCGGTGCGGGGCTAGGGTAGGCTGGTTCGGGAGGCGCTGGCCCCGCCGAAAGGAGTCCCATTCCCGCCCAGCAGCAGACCGCAGCAGGCGCCGCTTCCGGCGCCGTGCTGGCCTCCACGAGGCTGCAGGTACCGGACGCCCGCGCAGGACTGGTGCCGCGCGATCGGCTGGTCGCCGTGCTCCTGGCCGCCTCGTCGGCGAAGCTGACCCTGATCAGCGCTCCCGCGGGCTCCGGGAAGACGACCCTCCTTGCCGAGTGGCACGCCGCGGCAGCCGAGGAAAGGCCCTTCGCCTGGCTGTCTCTCGACCCGAGCGACAACGACCCGGTTCGCTTCTTCGAGGGGGCAATCGCCGCCTTGCGCACCGTGGCGGCGGGCATCGGCGGGGAAGCCCTCGGAGCGCTGGCCGGGCCCACGAGCCTCACCGACGTCGTGCTGCCCTCGTTGATCAACGAGCTCGCGCTGCTTCCTGAGCCGCTGGTGCTGGCGCTCGACGACTACCACCTGCTTACGAACCCGAGAATCCACGAGTCGGTGGACTACCTGCTCGAGCGCATGCCCGACACGCTCCAGCTGGCAATCACCACTCGCGGTGAGCCGGACCTGGCGCTGGGCCGGCTGCGGGTGCGGCGGAAGCTGGTCGAAGTGCGGGGACGGGACCTTCGCTTCACCGACGACGAGGCGGTGAGCCTTCTCAACGGCGTGCTAGGGCTGGAGCTCCATCCGGACGACATCGTTCGTCTCCAGGGGCGTACCGAAGGCTGGGCCGCCGGCCTTCAGCTCGCGGCGCTCTCCCTCTCGGGCCGCGAGGACCCGCAAGCTTTTATCGCGTCCTTCGCTGGCGACGACCGCCCGATCGTCGACTACCTCGGGTTCGAGGTGCTGGACAGCCAGCCGGCCGAGGTGCGCTCCTTCCTGCTTCGGACCTCGGTGCTGGAGCGTCTCGCTGGTCCGCTGTGCGACGCTGTGCTCGGCACCAGCGGCTCGGCGGCCACGCTGGCAGAGCTGGAGCGGGCCAACCTCTTCCTGGTGCCCCTCGACACGAAGGGCGAGTGGTTCCGCTACCACCACCTTTTCGGCGGTCTCCTACGTCACGAACTCGCGCGAGCCGAGCCGGAGCTGTTCCCCGAGCTCCATCGCCGCGCCGCCGCGTGGTTCCGCGACCACGGGTCGGTCTCCGCGGCCATTCGGCACGCCACCGCCGCCGGCGATGTCGCCGAGGCCAGCGCACTCATCACGCTCCACTGGTACGACTACCTCCAGCGCGGCCGGATCGAGACCGTGGCGGCCTGGCTCGACGCGCTCGGCGAAGAGGCGACTGCCGCGCACGCTGAGCTCTGCCTGACGAGGGCCTGGATCGCCGTGAACACCGGCAACCTCACGGACGTCGCGCGTTGGATTCACGCGGCCGACCGGGTGCGGGAGACGGACTCATCGCCGTCGATCGACTCCGGCGTCGCCGCGCTACGTGAGATCCATCGCTACATGGACGGCGACGTGGACGAGGCGGTGGAGGCGGGCCGGCGCTCCGTGGAGCGCGGCCAGACGCCCTGGCGGCCGGTGGGCTGCCCGGTGCTCGGCATCGCCCTCTTCTGGAGCGGCCAACCCGACGAAGCCACGGCGGAGCTGGAGGAGTCGGTGGATACCGCGAGGACGGCGGGCAACCACCTGGCTGTGATTCACGCGAGAGGCGGGCTCGCGGCAATCCACGCCGAGCAAGGCGATCTGCGGACTGCCGAAACGGTTGCGAGCGACGCGCTCGAGCTTGCCGAGGAGCGCAACCTGGAGGATCACTGGGCGACGACGCTCGCCCGGGTGGTCCGGGGGCGTGCCCTCGAGCAGGAAGGCAAGCTCGCCCAGGCCGGGGATGTGATCGAGCACGGGGTGGAGCTCTCGCGGCGCGGGGTGGCGGCGGTCGAGATCGCTTACGCGCTGCTCTCCAAGGCCCAGGCACAACAGCTGAAGGGCGACTCGGCCGGTGCTACGAAAGCCTTACAGGAGGCCCGTCTCGTGGTGGACGACTGCCCCGAGCCAGGGATACTCAAGGAGATGCTGGCCCGGACCGAACGCCGGCTGCAGCGGGGGCCCCACCGGCGTACGGGTGACGGACGCGCCGATGAGCTGACCGAGCGGGAGCTGACATTGCTCCGCCTGCTGCCAAGCGAGCTGTCGCAGCGCGAGATCGGCGAGGCGCTGTACGTGTCGCTCAACACGGTCAAGACGCACACGAAGAGCATCTACCGGAAGCTCGGCGTTGAGGCGCGCGGCGAGGCCGTCGATCGCGCCCGTCAGCTCGGTGTCCTCTGAGAGCCGCGCCCGGCTCGCTGCCGGGCTCTGCGCAGCAGCGCTTGGGGCAGGGGTTCTCGGCTGCGGAAGCGACAACGACGGCGGGGGCGACCGGGCAGGCGCGGGAAAGGGATCGATGGCCGCGCGAGCCCAGCTCAACGCCTTCCGCGCTCTCCCGAGGTTTCGTCCGCCCGGCCCGGCCTTCGACGCGCGACGAGCGCTTCGAGGCAAGCGCATCTTCGAGATCCCGATCACCAGCGAGGTGCCCTTCGTCGCCGACGTGGAGATGGGCATGAAGCAGGCGGTGGAGCAGGTGGGGGCGGAGCTCGTGGTGTTCCCCAACCAGGGCGAGCCACCCCAATGGGCGCAGGGGATACGGACCGCGATCTCCCGCAACGCGGACGCGATCGTCCTGCTGGCACAGGACCCGAAGCTGGTCGGGCCCCAGATCAAGCAGGCGAAGAAGGCCGGCATCCCGGTGATCGTCCTCCGCGCGACCGGCGAGGAAGAGTCCTGTCCCCTGCGGACGACGTGCATCCCGGGCCCGTTCGAGCGGGCGGGCAGGCTCGAAGCGGACTTCGTGGCCGCCGACGGTGGAGGCGCCGCCCAAGTGCTGGTGGTCACCTCGAACGACGCCCCCTCCACGGGTCCGCTCGTCCGCGGGCTGAGGGACGAGTTCAGCAAGCGCTGCCCCGATTGCAAGCTGCGCTTCGTGAACGTCCCGATCGCCGCCTGGGCGACCAAGCTCCGCACGGAGGTGCAGTCGGGGCTGCTTCGCGAGCCGAGGACGGACTACGTGGTGCCGATCTACGACAGCATGTCCCAGTTCGCCGTGCCGGCGATAGTGGCCTCGCACCGGGACGTCAAGATTTCGACGTTCAACGGCACGCCGTTCGTCTTGCGGATGATCCAGGACAAGGACGTCGTGGCGATGGACGTGGGCGAGGACCTCGCCTGGGTTGGTTGGGCGAGCATGGACCAGGCGTTCCGGACGATCGCGCACGAGCGGCCGGTCCGGAGCGAGAACACGCCGCTCCGCGTCTTCGACGACGGGAACGTCGACGAGGCCGGCCGTCCGCCGAGGTTCGACCGGGGGTACGGCGACGCCTACGTCGACGGCTACAGGAAGCTGTGGGGGCTGACGGGGAACCCCTAGCGCTCGCGGCGAGGCACCTCTCCAAGCGCTTCGGCGGGACACTCGCGCTGGACGCCGCCGGCATCTCCCTCCAGCGGGGAGAGATTCACGGCCTGCTGGGCGAGAACGGCTCGGGCAAGTCGACGCTGATCAAGGTTCTCGCGGGGTACCATGCCCCCGAGCCGGGCGGGGAGCTGGAGGTGAACGGCCGGGGCGTGGCGCTCCCGCTCGGCACCGGCGAGCCGCGGGCGCTCGGGCTGCGCTTCGTACATCAGGACCTGGGCCTGATCCCCTCGCTGAGCGTGCTCGAGAACCTGCGGTTGGAGGAGCTCGCCGCCGCTCGCGGCGCCCGCATCGCCTGGCGGGCGGAGCGGCGCAGGGCGAGCGAGACCTTCGCCCGCTTCGAAGTCGACCTGGAACCACGGGCGACGGTGGCCGAGCTGCGGCCGGCCGACCGCGCGCTGCTCGCGATCGTGCGCGCGGTCGAGGCCATGCCGCAGCGCGGCGTGCTGGTGCTGGACGAGCCCACGGCGTTCCTCCCCACTCAGCAGCGTGAACGTCTCTTCGCGCTCATCCGCCGGGTCGCCGGCCAAGGATCGAGCGTGCTGGTCGTCTCCCACGATCTCGCCGAGGTGCGGGGGCTGGCCGACCGCATTACCGTGCTCCGCGACGGGCGCAACGCCGGAACCGTGATCGCCGGCGAGGTGGAGACGTCGGCGCTGGTGGAGCTGGTGGTGGGCCGCGTGCTCGCGCCCGCCGCGGCCCGCGCCCCGGCCAACTCCCCCAGCGGCGTGTCCGTGTCGGGGCTCTCCGGTGAGGTGGTCCGGAACGTCTCCATCGACCTGGGGCGCGGAGAGGTTCTCGGCATCACTGGGCTCCCGGGGTCGGGGTTCGATGAGCTTCCCTACCTCCTCTTCGGCGCCCGCCGTGCAGACGGCGGCCGCCTGGTCCTGGACGAGGAGCTGGACCTCACGGCCCAGACGCCCCACCGGGCGCTCGCGAGCGGCATCGCCCTGCTGCCCGCCGACCGTTCGAGGGATGGTGCCGTCGGCGCCCTGTCTGTGGGGGAGAACATCATGCTCCCCGTGCTCGACCGCTACACGGAGGGCGGCCGCCTCGACCGCGGTCGCATGCGAAGCGACACCGCGGAGCTGCTCGGAGCACAGGACGTGCGCCCGGCCGCCCCGGAGCTGACCTTCGAGGCGCTCAGTGGCGGGAACCAGCAGAAGGCCCTGCTGGCCAAGTGGCTTCACACCCGGCCCAAGCTGCTGCTCTTGGACGAGCCCACGCGCGGCGTGGACGTCGGGGCCCGCGAGGGCATCACGGCGGCCCTGCGGGAGCTGGCCGACAGGGGCGTGGCCGTGCTCTGCGCGAGCGGCGACCACGATCAGCTGGCTCAGCTGTGCGACCGGGTGATCGTCCTCTCGGGCGGGCGGGTCGCCGACGAGCTCACCGGAGCCGAGCTGAGCGAGGAGAGGATCGCCGAGCGGTGTCACGCGCCCAGCGGGTAGCCCTTCCGGCCGTATGGGTTCTGGTGATCGCGCTCTTCGGCGCGCTCGAGCCCGACACGTTCCTCACCTCCGCGAACTTCCAGACGATCTTCGGCAGCCAGGCGGTACTGGCGGTGCTGGCGCTCGGGCTTCTACTGCCGCTCACGGCGGGCGACTACGACCTCTCCCTCGCGTCGGTGCTGTCGCTCTCCGCCGTGGTCACGGCACTGCTCAGCGTGAACCAGGGCTGGCCCGTGGGCCTGGCCGTGCTCGCGGCGCTGGCCTGCGCCGCGCTCGTGGGCGTCGCCAACGGGGCGCTCGTCGCACTGCTCGAACTGGACTCGTTCATCACCACACTCGGGAGCGGCGCCTTCGTCTCGGGGCTGGTGCTCTGGATCAGCGGCTCCGAGACCGTCGGCGGCATCTCCGACTCCCTCGTGAATCCGGTGATCGGCTGGGACCTTCTCGGGATCCCGCTCGCGTTCTGGTACGGGCTCGTCCTCTGCGCCGCCCTCTGGTACGTGCTCGACTTCACTCCGCTGGGGCGACGGCTGCTGTTCACCGGCCGGGGGCGCAGCGTCGCCCGCTTGAGCGGCGTCCGGGTGCAAATGGCCCGCTTCGGCGCGCTGGTTGCGGGGGCGGTCATCGCGGGCCTCGCCGGCGTGCTCTACGCGGGCACGAACGGCGGCGCCGACCCATCGTCTGGCGGCGCTTTCCTGCTTCCCGCCTACGCGGGCGCCTTCCTCGGCGCGACCAGCATCGCCCCGGGCCGCTTCAACCCCTGGGGCGCGCTGATCGCCGTCTACTTCCTGGTAACCGGGGTCACGGGACTGCAGCTGCTCGGCGTCGAGAGCTTCGTCCAGCAGCTCTTCTACGGTGGAGCCTTGGTCGTGGCGGTGGTGGCGTCGCGTCTGGCGCGGGGCGCCCCCCGGATCACCCGGGGTGAAATCGCCGACGGGTGATGCCGGCTCACCCCGAGCGGTGAGAGCTTACGCGCCGTGGAGTCGAAGAGCTATCGGATCGTCGTCAGGGGCCGGCTTAGCCAGCGGCTCGGGTCCGCCTTCAGCGACGTGACCCTCGAGCGCCGCCCGGGCCAGACTGTTCTGAGCGGCACGAACGGCCAGGCGTCGCTCGAGAGCGTTCTCGCTCGATTGAACGACCTGGGCATCGAGCCCCTGGAGGTGCAGGGGGATGACTAGCGACCAGCGTCTCCTCCAGTCCCTCAAGGCCGGCGACGAGAGCGCGTTCGCGGTACTCATCGATGAGTACGGATCGTGCCTCCTGCGGGTGGCCACGACTTACGTCGGCAGCCGGGCGGTCGCCGAGGAGGTCCTGCAGGAGACCTGGCTGGGCGTCATCAACGGGCTCGACCGCTTCGAGGGCCGCTCCTCCCTGAAGACCTGGATCTTCCGCATCCTCACGAACACGGCCAGCACGCGCGCCCAGCGCGAGCGCCGCAGCCTCCCCTTCTCCTCGATGAACGGCTCGGATGACGGAGGCGACTCGAGCGTGGATCCGAACCGCTTCTTCCCGCCCGATCACTCCCGCTATCCCGATCAGTGGTCGGTGGGGCCAACGCCCTGGGAGACGCCGGAGGAGGGCCTCCTCTTGGGCGAGACCCGCGGGGTGATCCTGCGGGCAATCGAGGAGCTCCCCGCCGCCCAGCGCACCGTCGTCACCCTGCGGGATGTCGAGGGCTGGCCTCCAGAAGAGGTATGCGACGCACTAGAGGTGAGCGAAGGGAACCAGCGCGTCCTGCTGCACCGCGGCCGCTCCAAGGTCCGCAGCGCGCTGGAGCAGTACTTCGGTGCGGTCGATGAGACCGTCCCCGCGGGAGTTTGAGGATGCGATCCGAGCGCTTGCGCGAGCTGATGGAGGAGCGCGGCCTCGGGGCGGCGCTGCTGCGACGGCCGGAGAACTTCGCCTGGTACACCGGCGGCGGCAACAGCCGCGTGGAGTACGCGGCGCCGTTGGGCGTTGCGGACGTGGTGGTGACCATGGACGGCGAGCAAGTGCTCGCCAGCAGTATCGAGGCGCCGCGCATGCGAGCCGAGGAGGCCTCCGGTTTCGAGGTCGTCGAGTACCCGTGGGAGCAGGGCCCCGACGCGGCGATGCGGGAGCTGGTCGGCGACGCGCCCCTCGGCGCCGACGTGCCCATCCCCCATGCCGCCGACCTGGCCGAGGGTCTGGCCGCTCTCCGCCGCGTGCTCGACGCGGACACGGTCGAGCGCCTGCGCTCGGTGGGCGCCGACCTGATCGCGGCCCTGTCGGAGGCCGGCGGCGCCGTGCAACCGGGCGTGACCGAGCACGACGCCGCGGCCGAGATCGCGGCCGCCTGCCGGCGGCGGGGCCTGGTGCCGACCGTGTTGCTGGCGGCCACCCACGAGCGGATCGCCCGCTACCGGCACCCGCTCCCGACCGACGCCCTGATCGAACGGCGCGCGATGCTCGTGGCCTCCGCCCAGCGCGGCGGCCTCTACGCGAACCTCACACGGATCGTCCCGTTCGAGGATCCGGACCCCGAGCTGGCCCGCCGCCAGGCCGCCTGCGACGAGATCCTCGCCCGGATGCGCGAGGAGGCGACCCAGCCCGGACGGAGCCTGACCGACGCGTTCGCCGACTGCCGCCGCTTCTACGCCGAGGTGGGCCATCCGGACGAGTGGCGCCTCCACCATCAGGGCGGGATGACCGGCTACGCCTCGCGCGAGGTGATCGCGACGCCGGACACCGACGTGCGGATCGAGGCCGGGAACGCCTTCGCCTGGAACCCGTCGATCACCGGGGCGAAGGCAGAGGAGACCTTCGTGCTCACCGAGGCCGGCGCCGAGGTCGTGGCCGGCGCTGCCGCGTCCGTGAGCTGAAGCCCGTGCCCGCGCAGCCGGGCTACCACTGGCGGGTGTGGGCGGCGGAGGCGGTGGGCACCGCGCTGCTCGTGCTCGCGATCCTGCTGGCCGTGAGCCTGGCCCTCGGCGATGGCTCGTTCGTAGCGGAGGCACTGCCCGGGCGCGGCGTCGGATTCCTGCTGGTCGGCGTCCTCGTGGCACCGTGCGTGGCGCTCATCGCGGTGTCGCCGCTCGGAAGACTCTCCGGCGCCCACCTCAGCCCGGCGCTGACGCTCGGATTCTGGGCGGTCGGCCGGCTGAGCCGACGCGACCTGGCGGGATACCTGAGCGCGCAGCTGCTCGGCGGGGTGGCCGGCGCGCTCGCCGGGCGGCTGCTGCTGCCCGCCCCGGTCACGCGCTCCATCGGCGGCACAGTCACCCACCCGGAGGTCTCCACGGCGGCCGCTCTGGCGCTCGAGGCGGGGATGACGGCGCTGTTGGTCGGCGTGGTGCTTGCGTGCGTGTCCAGCGAGCGGCTCATGCGCTGGACCCCGCTGGCGATCGTGCCCGTGCTGGCCGCGATCATCTGGCTCGGCTCGCCCTGGACGGGCGCCAGCCTCAACCCGGCCCGCAGCGGCGGCCCGGCCGTGGCCTTCGGAGACTACGCCGACCTCTGGCTCTACTTCGCGGCGCCGGCCGCCGCCGGGCTCGCCGTCGGGGTGCTCTGGCGGGGGCTGTCGATGCCGCGCCCGCGCATGTGCGGGCTGTGCCCTGTAACGCCAGCCGCCCTCGGCGCACTACCCGCGCAGACCCCTAAGTAGGAGGAAGACCGATGGCAGAGGCAACCGCGACCGCCGAGAGGACCAAGGGCCTCAGAGGCCTCAAGGACAAGAACGTGCTCGTGACCGGAGGGAGCTCCGGGATCGGGCAGGCGATCGCCGTGCGCTTCGCCGAGTACGGCGCCAACGTGGCGATCAACTACCTGCGCCAGGCGGAGGAAGCCCAGGAGACCGAGGACCAGGTGCGCGCCTGCGTCAACAAGGTCCAGCAGGAGGGCGTCCAGGACGTCCTCGTCCGCGGCGACGTATCCCAGGAGGACGACGTCGTGCATATGGTCGGCGAGGCGGTCGAGGGACTCGGCGGCGTGGACGTGCTCGTGAACAACGCCGGCATCCAGATCTCCAGGCCCACCGAGGAGCTCTCGAGCGAGGATTTCGACAAGGTGCTCGCCGTGAATCTGCGCGGCTCGTTCATGTGCGCCCGCGAGGCGATCAGGCACTTCCTCGCCGAGGAGAAGCCGGGTGTGATCATCAACATCTCGAGCGTCCACCAGCTGATCCCGAAGCCGGGCTACCTCGGCTACTCGACCAGCAAGGGCGGGATGCAGAACCTCACCCGCACGCTGGCGCTCGAGTACGCCGCCCGGGGGATCCGCGTGAACGGCGTGGGCCCCGGCGCCACCGTCACCCCGATCAACCGCGCCTGGATCGACGATCCCGAGAAGCGCAAGCAGGTGGAGGAGCACATCCCGATGCAGCGCGCCGGCGACTCGGACGAGATGGCGGGCGTGACCGCCTTCCTAGCGAGCGACGACGCCGCCTACATCACCGGCCAGACGATCTTCGTCGACGGCGGCCTGACGCTCTTCCCGAGCTTCTCGACGCCCTGGTCGTCCGAGTGACCTCAGCCCCGTCCCTCGAGACCCGCTGGTGGCCGTCGCCCTTCGGGGCCGACGACCAGCTCGGGATGCTCAACCATGTGGACGAGGCCAAGCGCCTACAAGCGCTCGGCCTCGTCCGCGAGGGACGGCTGTACGACCTCGGCCACGTCCTCGACGAGGACATCCCGGTCTTTCCGGGGCGCTTCTTCAAGCAGACGCTGGTGACGACCGCGCACCACCAGAACGCGGCCATGCCGGTCGGCGACAACGACGTGAACTGGATCACCGAGCAGGTGTCGGCGACGATGCAGCTGGGCACCCACCTGGACGCCCTGTGCCACCTCCAGGTCGCCGACCGGGCGTACAACGGTGTCCACGTCTCCGAGCTCGCTGGCACCAACGGCGTGAAGAAGCTGGGCGTCGAGACCGTCCCGCAGATCGTCACCCGCGGCTGGCTCGTGGACGCGCCGGGAGGGCCCGGAGACGTGATCGGCGTCAACGCGGTGCGCGACATCGACCCGGAACCCGGGGACGCGGTGCTGTTCCACACCGGCTGGGGGGCGAATTGGGGCGACCCCGACACTTACGTGAGTGGGGAGCCCGGACCGGGCTGCGAGCTCGCTGCCTGGTTGGCGGAGCGTCAGGTCGCCCTGACGGGCTGCGATACCTGGAGCTACGGCCCGGTCCCGCCCGAGGATCCCAGCCGGCCCTTCGAGGTCCCGCAGATCCTGAACACGACGCACGGCGTCTTCATCGTCGAGAACCTCGAACTCTCGGAGCTCGCCGCCGACGACGTCCGCGAGTTCACGCTGATCCTGACCCACCCGAAGCTGCGCGGCGCCACGGGCGCCTGGACCTCTCCGATCGCGCTGGTGTAACGGCCGGGGCGCTCGCGCCACTACGCCCCTATGGCTGACCACTACGACGTCATCATCATCGGCACCGGCGCGGGTGGCGGCACCCTCGCCCACAAGCTGGCCTCCAGCGGCAAGAAGATCCTGCTGCTCGAGCGCGGCGGCTACCTCCCGCGCGAGCCGGAGAACTGGGATTCCAGGGAGGTCTTCGGCAAGGAGCGCTACGTCACGAGCGACGAGTGGATGGACAAGAACGGCGAGCGCTTCCGGCCCCACGCGCAGTACTACGTGGGCGGCAACACCAAGTTCTACGGCGCGATCCTGTTCCGCCTGCGCGAACGGGACTTCGGCGAAGTCAGGCACTACGGCGGAACGTCCCCCGCCTGGCCGATCGACTACGCGACCATGGAGCCGTACTACACCGAGGCAGAGAAGCTCTACCTGGTTCACGGCGAAGCCGGCGAGGACGCGACCGAGCCCTGGCGCTCCGGGCCCTTCCCCTATCCGGCCGTCTCACACGAGCCGCGCATCCAGCAGCTCCACGACGACCTGGTGAAGAGCGGCCACAACCCGTTCCACCTGCCGGTGGGGGTGGACATGAACGAGACCGACCCCGAGGCCGGCCGCTGCGTGCGCTGCGATCGCTTCGACGGCTTCCCCTGCCTCACCGACGGCAAG
>Ga0126312_10001587_pt1 | contig 14948 bp, 14 predicted proteins | sample Plot104A_FD_92537 | JGI IMG/M metagenome (GOLD analysis project Ga0126312, IMG submission 92537) | Serpentine soil microbial communities from UC McLaughlin Reserve, CA, USA - Plot104A | ecosystem: Environmental > Terrestrial > Soil > Grasslands | place: USA: UC McLaughlin Reserve, Lake County...
TCGACCCTCAAGGTTCTGACGTCGGCTCGCTGACGCTGACGTTGTACGACGTGCCGCCGGATGTGACGGCGGCGGTCACCCCCGGCGGCACACCGGTGACGGTGACCACCGGCCCCGTGCCCGGCCAGAACGCGGTTCTCTCCTTCCACGGCCTGGCCGGGCAACGGGTCAGCGTCAACGTGAGCGGGGTCGCGATGGGGACGTCGCCGTGCTGCGCGGCCTACGTATCGATTCCGGGCGTCTTCCCCGGAGCGCTGTTCGGCAAGAACGGCGTCTTCGTGGACACGCGCGTCCTGCCGGCGGCCGGCGAGTACAAGGTTGTGATCGACCCGCTCGGCATGGAGACGGGATCCGCGGCGGTGACGCTGTACGACGTGCCGCCGGATGTCTCGGTGCCACTGAACGGACCGACCACGGTCTCGGCGGGCTCGGTGCCGGGCCAGAACGCTGTCGCGACGTTCTCGGGCGTCGCCGGCCAACGAGTGCTGGTACGGGCCTCGAACGTCACCGTGGGCACGTCGACGTGCTGCTCGCTGAAGCTGTCGATCCCGGGCGCGACGCCGCAGCCGGTGCTGATGGGCCGAAACGGCGGGATCCTCGACACGGTGCGCCTGCCAACGACCGGCTCGTACTCAGTGCTGGTCGACCCGCAGGGCATGGACGCGGGTTCGGTAACCCTGCAGCTCTACGACGTCCCGCCGGACGTGACCGGGTCGTTGTCGTTCGGCGTGCCGACAAGCGTGTCGACCACGGCACCGGGCCAGAACGCCGCTCTCACCTTCACGGGTGTGGCCGGCCAACGGGTGAGCCTGAAGCTCAGCGGCGTGACCATGGGAACCTCGACTTGCTGCTCGTCGAAGGTCAGCCTCTTGAAGCCGGACGGCTCGGCCCTGGTCGGCGGAACGCTGTTCGGCACGACCGGCGGCTTCCTCGACGCGAAGGTCCTGCCGGCCAGCGGGACGTACACGGTCGTCCTCGACCCGCAGGGCATGGACACCGGCAGCGCGACAGCGACGATCTACGACGTCCCGCCGGACGTGACAGGCTCGCTGGCAGTCGGCGGCCCGAGCGCGAACGCGTCGCTCGCAACGCCGGGTCAGAATGGGACGCTGACGTTCTCGGGCATCCCGGGCCAGCGAGTGACGGTCCGGGCATCGAACGTGACCGTCGGGACATCGACCTGTTGCACGTTTGTCCTGTCAGTCAAGCGTCCGGACGGCGTGATCGTTGGCTCGACACTCTTCGGCACAAATGGCGGCACGCTGTCCGTGACACTTTCGGTCGCAGGCACGTACTCGGTCCTCGTCGACCCCCAGGCCTCCGCAACGGGTGGCCTCACGATCGTCCTCAATTAGCTCCGAACGTTCGGACTAGCAGGCGTTCGCTCACGGGTGACGCTAGTGGGCCACCTCCCAGATGTGACCGCCCGGATCGCGGAAGCTGGCGGTGCGGAGGCCCCAAGGACGATCAATTGGCCCGTTCAGCAGTTCGACTCCGCGGCTCTTCAGTTCGTCGACCATCGCATCCACGTCGTCAACACCTAGCGTGAATTGGAACCTGACACCCGCGTCGGGAGTCGCGACGTTCGCAGGCGCGACAAGCGCGAACGCTTCGCTCGCCTCGAGCAGGTTGACGAGCGTGTCACCGAACTTGAAGACGGTCGAGTTGTCGTCTTCGAAGAAGACTGGGAGCTGAAAGACGTCGCGATAGAACTGCTTCGCAGCCGCGAGGTCCTCGACAAATAGCGTGATCGCGCGGATCCCTCCGGGCCACGCTGCCTGTGTGTTTTCGTCCCTCTGAGTCGACTCGCTCATCCATCATCTCCTGTCGCCATTCGTCGTCCCGAGTGCTGCTACGCGGCGCTTTTGAGGCTACGTAATAGCCCACGTGTCGCCGGCGTGGAGGAGCTTGCCGAGCTCGCCCTCTCCTAGTTCGCGACGTGTCGTTTCGATCTGCTCCGCCATCAGGGCGTCGTAGACGGGGCGGTCGACGTCGCGGAAGACTCCGATCGGCGTCGGGCCATGCGGTGTGTGCGAGAGGCGTGAGAGCGCATAGGCCAAGGACGAGTGCTCCGTGTGCTCGTCGTGCACGACGAGCCCTTCGTCGCTCTCGGCGTCCACCAGCTCCATCGAGCCGTCGGGCCGCTGCACCACCCCACGCTCGGCGTTCTCGCCGAAGCGGATCGGCTTGCCGTGCTCGAGCAGGATCCGGTTCTCCGTCTGATCTTTCACGGCGTCGAAGGCGCCGTCGTTGTAGACGTTGCAGTTCTGGTAGATCTCGACGAAGGCCGAGCCCGGATGCGCGGCCGCCCGGCGCAACATTTCGGTCAGGTGCTTCTTGTCCGTGTCGATCGACCTCGCGACGAACGTCGCCTCCGCGCCCAGCGCCAGCGACACCGGGTTGAACGGGTAGTCCGTCGAGCCGAACGGCGTCGTCTTGTTCTTCGTCCCGAGCGGGCTCGTCGGCGAGTACTGGCCCTTCGTCAGCCCATAGATCTGGTTGTTGAAGAGCAGGATCTTGATGTTCACGTTGCGGCGCAGCGCGTGGATCAGGTGGTTGCCCCCGATCGAGAGCGCGTCGCCGTCGCCCGTCACGACCCAGACGGACAGGTCCGGACGCGCCGTCGACAGACCTGTCGCGATCGCTGGCGCGCGCCCGTGGATCGAGTGGATCCCGTAGGTCTCCATGTAGTACGGGAAGCGCGCGGCGCAGCCGATGCCCGACACGAATACGATCCGCTCGCGCGGAACGCCGAGCTCCGGCATGAAGCCCTGCATCGCCGCCAGGATCGCGTAGTCCCCGCAGCCCGGGCACCAGCGGACCTCCTGGTCGGACTTGAAGTCCTTCGCGGTCAGCTGCACCAACGGCTTGCCTCCGTTGCCCTCGCTCACAGCATCCCCTCGATCGCCTCAGCCAGCTCGGACGAGCGGAACGGCAGCCCCCGCACTTTGTTGTAGCCGGCGGCATCAACCAGGAACTCGGCGCGCACGAGCTTCAAGAGCTGGCCGAGGTTCATCTCCGGCACTAGCACCTTGTCGTAGCTGCGCAGCACATCGCCGGTGTTCCGCGGGAACGGGTTCAGGTAGTGGAGGTGCGCCTGCGCCACCTTGCCCCCGGCCTCGCGCACGTGGCGCACGCCGGCGGCGATCGGGCCGTACGTCCCGCCCCAGCCGAGCACGAGCACGTCCGCGCCCTCCTGATGGTCGACCTCGAGCTCGGGGATGTCCGCCGCGATGCCCGCGACCTTCTGAGCGCGCACCCGAACCATGTAGTCGTGGTTGTCCGGGTCGTAGGAGACATTCCCCGTCCCGTCGGCCTTCTCCAGCCCGCCGATCCGGTGCTCCAGCCCGGGCGTGCCTGGGATGGCCCACGGCCTGGCGAGGGTCTCGGTGTCGCGCAGGTACGGCATGAACTCGCCCTCGTGGTTCGGTTGCTCGGCGAACTCGACCGGCATCTCTGGCAGCGACTCGACCTCCGGGATCAGCCACGGCTCGGAGCCGTTCGCCAGATAGGCGTCCGACAGCAAGAACACCGGCGTCCGGTACTTCAACGCGATCCGCGCCGCCTCGATCGCCGTTTCGAAGCAGCCGCCGGGCGTGGAGGCCGCGATCACCGGCACCGGCGACTCGGCGTTCCGCCCCCACATGGCGAGTAGCAGATCGGCCTGCTCGGGCTTCGTCGGCATCCCCGTGGACGGACCCGCACGCTGGATGTCGAGGATCAGCAGCGGCAGCTCCAGCGTGACCGCCAGACCGATCGTCTCCATCTTCAGGACGACACCCGGCCCGCTCGACGTGCAGACGCCCAAGGCGCCACCGAATGACGCACCCAGTGCCGCGCCTACCGCCGCGATCTCGTCCTCGGCCTGGAACGTCCGGACGCCGAACTCCTTCCGGCGCGACAGGTCCTCCAGAATCTCCGACGCCGGCGTGATCGGGTATGCACCCAGGAACACCGGCAGCCCGCTCTTCACGCTCGCAGCGATCAGCCCCAGCGCCAGAGCCTGGTTGCCGCGGATGTTCCTATAGGTGCCCGGCGGCAGTGGCGCAGGCGCCACCTCGTACGTGACGGCGAAGTCCTCGCTCGTCTCGCCGTAGGCCCAGCCTGCTTTGAACGCCTTGACGTTCGCCGCAGCGATCTGGGGCTGCGCCTTGAACTTGCGCTCGAGGAACTCGATCGTCCCCTCGGCGGGCCGGTGGTAGAGCCAGGACATGAGCCCGAGCGCGAACATGTTCTTCGAGCGCTCGGCCTCGCGCTTCGTGATCTCGACCTCCTTCAGCGCCTCGAGTGTCAGCGTCGTCAGCGGCACCTCGTGCACGCGGAATTCGTCCAGCGATCCGTCCTCTAGCGGGTTCGCGGTGTAGCCGGCCTTGTCCAGGTTCCGGTCGGTGAAGGCGTCGCGGTTGACGATCAGCGTGCCGCCGGCCGGCAGGTCGCGGATGTTCATCCGCAGCGCAGCCGGGTTCATCGCCACGAGCACGTTGGGCTCGTCGCCGGGCGTGAGGATGTCGTGGTCCGAGAAGTGGATCTGGAAACCGGAGACGCCCGGCAACGAACCCGCCGGCGCACGGATCTCCGCAGGGAAGTCCGGCAGCGTCGAAAGGTCGTTGCCGAGGATTGCTGTGTCCGCCGTGAACCGCCCGCCGGTCAGCTGCATGCCGTCGCCGGAATCGCCGGCGAACCGAATTACGACGCGGTCGAGTTGTTCGACTGGTTTGGAGCTCATAACCCCGCGGTCCAGGTATAGCACCGCTGGGGGGCGGTCCCGCGCTACCCGATCAACTCCGCGAAGCGAGGGTCGTCGCGGATCCCGTCGAGGTCGCTGTCGATTCGCGCCAGCTCGATCGCCGACTCGTCCTGTCCGACCGCCTCGCGGAGGTGCTCGATCGCGTCATCGGTCCGCCCGAGCAGCGCCTCGTTGCAGGCGATGTTGTAGACGATGCCCGCCTTCTTCGGGAACCCGCTCTCGAGGAGCTCGCGGTAGAGCTCGATCGAGCGCTCGTACTCCTTGTTGCCGTAGGCCTCGTAGGCCGTGGCGAACTCCTCCGGAAGCGCCGAGAACGCCTCGCCCGGCTTGCCGCCGATCGCGAGCACGATCGTCCCGGCCTCCTCGGCCACGGCTCCGCGCTTTGCCGTGGGGTCGCCGACGAAGACGACGGTTCCGGCAGGAGCGTCGACGCGCTCGCCGTTGATCGTGAACGTCGCCTGCCCCGCGACGACGACGTACAGCTCCTCCTGGTGGGTCTGGCCGATCCGGAACCCCGTCTCGTCGTGCTCCGAGATCAGCTTGCCGCCGTCGATCGAGCGGTACGCGCTCGTGCCGAATGCCTGGATGCCAAACTCGCGGCGGACATTGATCTGGACCCGGCCGTCGGTCTCGGTGCCCGGGAGCTCCTGGAGCGTGCCGACCTGGAATGTCTTCGTAGCGGTTGCCATTCCCTCTCCCTTCAGCTTTATCTTGATCTCAAACTACTTCTCGCGGAGACCTTACGAGCCGATTAGTTTGACGTCAAGAGAAATTCGCCACAGACTCCGCACATGGCGGTGAAGGGATCCAAGCTCCGAGATTCGATCGACCGGATGGTCGAGTCGTGGGAGCCGGAGCTCCCTGGGATCGACCTCGAGATCGAGGCGGCGGTGCAGCGGATCAACTGGATCTTCCGCAGGCTGCGCCGGCGGATGGACGAGACGCTCGCCGACCACGACCTCAGCTACGAGGAATGGGGGCTGCTCGGGCATCTGAAGCTCGCCGGCGCCCCATACATGAGCACACCGGGAAAGCTCGCCCAAAAACAGGGTCTCTCCAGCGGTGCCATGACGAACCGCCTCGACCGACTAGAGGAAGACGGCCTGATCCGGCGACGTCCGGATCCAGGAGACCGCCGATCGTTCCAGGTCGAGCTGACCGACAAGGGGCACGAGGTCTGGCTGGAGACGGTGCACGCACAGGCGGCCAAGGAGGCGGCGATCGGCGCCGCGCTCAGCCCGCGCGAGCTCGCGCAGCTCAACCAGCTCCTGCGCAAGGTCCTCTCGGAGCTCGAGACGGACTAGGCGGGGCCCGCCGGGACGCCGGTGAACGCGGTCCGCCGCACCGCCCGCAGCTTGCCCTGAAAGAGCCTGCAGCGGCCCGGGTTTTCGACGGTGACCTGCGTGGTGCCGAGGAGTGCCGAGCCGGGCTCCTGTTGGCGCTGGATCATCCGCGCCGTCATCACTACGAGAGCCGTCAACCTCCGCCCCCCGCAGCGAAGGCCGAGCCTGACCGGGACGCTGCCCGCGTAGACCGGCGTGCTCGTCGCGGCGAGCATGAGCTTGAGGCGACGTCCGCCCGCCGTCGTCACGAGGGTGCTCACGGTGCATTGCGCGACGGTGCAGAGGGGTGTAAACGTCGCACGTCGCGGCACGAGCTTCATCACGGCCGAACGCACCGGCGCACCCGGGCCCGAATAGGTGAGGCGATTGTGGGAGAGATCCCAGGTGCCCGCCGGCGGTGTCGGCGGACTCTTCGCGCCGGCGGTCGCGGCGAGCAGCGCCGCCAGCACGATCACGACGATCGGGATCGAGCGCTTCACGGCGCAGAAAGTGTAGACCTACGCGCATGCCGCTTCCACCCCAGACGAGGATGGGCGCCGTGGAGCTCACTGTGGCCGATCTCGACCATTCGCTCGACTACTACCGCGACGAGATCGGACTCGAGGTGCTCGCGCGAGAGGACGGCCGCGCCTCGCTCGGCGGGCACGGCGGCTCCGAGTTGCTCGGGCTCGTCGAGGAGCCAGGCGCGCGTCCCGCCGACGGCTACACGGGCCTCTTCCACTTTGCGCTGCTCCTGCCGGAGCGCCGCGACCTTGCGCGCTGGCTCGCCCACGCCGGCCGCGACCGCGTCCAGCTCACCGGCCTCTCTGACCACTTCGTCAGCGAGGCGATCTATCTCCGCGATCCAGACCGCCACGGGATCGAGATCTACGCCGACCGCCCCCGAGAGATCTGGGAGGGAAAGGTGATGGAGCGCATGACGACGGCGCCGCTCGACGTCGAGGGCCTGCTCGGCGAGCTCGACGATCCAACTTCCGAGCCGTTCGAAGGGATGCCTGCTGGGACGACGATGGGTCACGTCCACCTGCGCGTCTCGGAGATCCCGGAGACGATCCGCTTCTACCAGGGCGTCCTCGGCTTCGACCTGATGGCGGCGCGCGGCCCACAGGCCGCATTTCTCTCGGCGGGCGGCTACCACCACCACGTCGGCGCGAACACGTGGGAGAGTCCGGGCGCCCCGCCTCCACCGGCCGGCACCGCCGCTCTCCGTCACGCGACGATCGTCCTCCCCGACGAGGACTCGCGCGACGAGGTGGTCGCGCGAGTGACGGACGCGGGCCAGGAGCCGGAGCAGACGCCCGCGGGCCCGGTCGTCCGCGACCCGTCGGGCAACAGCCTGCTGCTGTCGTAGGGTTTCGCCGTGGTCGAGGACCTCGTGCGGGCGCGGGGGCCGTTCTCGCTGCGGCAATCCGCGCGCCTTGCCGGCGATGCGACGCGCCGGTGGGACGGGCGCATCCTCGTGTGCCTGTTCGAGGTGGACGGACGCCTGGAGCGCGCGGCGTGCTGGCAGGAGACCGACGGCGCGATCCAGCTCCGGGCGCTGAGCGAGGGCGGGCTGCAGCGGTTGAAGGCGCTACTCCCGCTCGATGCCGACCACTCGGAGTTCCTGCGCCTGTTCGCCGACGACGAGCTGCTCGGCCGCACGCTCCGCGAGCTGCGAGGAAAGCGGCCGATTCGACTCGGGACCGTGACGCAGGCCCTCCTCCGCGCCGTCTGCGGGCAGCTGATCGAGTCGAGCCGCGCGCGGCGGATCGAGCGGCGGCTGATCCACGCGACGTGCCCGACGGACGGCGTCCTCCACGCCCCGCCCACGCCCGCAGCCTTCTCCGGCTTCGCACCCGCAGCGCTCCAGCGGCTCGACCTCTCGGCGCGGAAGGCGGCAGCGATCGTCCGCCTTTGCCGGACGCTCGATCTCGAGCGCCTGCGCGAGGTGCCGCCTGCGGGTGCCGCGAAACGCCTGCAGCGCGAGCGCGGCCTGGGGCCGTGGTCCGTCGGCGTGATCGGGCTCGAGGGGCTCGGCTGCTACCACTTCGGCCTCGTGGGCGACCTCGGCCTGATCAAGCTCTGCTCGGCGCTCCTCGGCCGGCGGGCAGAGCCGGAGGACACGGCGGCCCTCCTGGCCCGCTACGGCGAGTGGCAGGGGCTCGCCAGCACGTACCTCCTCGCCGGTTTCGGCGGCGGGCTGCTCCCCGTGCGCTACGAGCGCACATCAGTCGCGGCGTGAGCCCGACGATCCTCTGCTCCACCGGAGTCGTGACCCGCGACCCGGACCGCACGGATCACAAGCAGATCCTCGAGCACGGCGAGAAGCTGGGGACTGCCGCGCTCGAGCTCGCCGTCTACGAGGCGTGGTACGGCCATCTGGACGACGTCGTCGAGAATCTACGGGCGTCCAGCTTCTCGTTCCCCGTCGTCCACGCGGAGAAGGGGATCGGCTCAGGGTTGGGTAGCGACGACGCGGACGAGCTCGAGGACGCGCTCCAGCACCTCGAGATCAACTGCCGGGCGGCCGCGGCGCTGGGCGCGAAGACACTGGTTCTGCATCTCTGGGAGCTGCCGGCGGGTGACGAGGCCATCGAGCGCAACCTCGCGCAACTCCCGGCGTGCCTGGACACTGCGGACGCCTACAACGTGGCGCTGGCGGTCGAGACGATCATCGGGAGCTCCGGCACGTCGCTCGCGAACCTCAGGCTCGCGCTCGAGCAAGACCGAAGGTGCGGCGCGACGCTCGACAGCGAGTTCCTCGGCTTCCACGGGCAGCTGGCGGAGAGCATCTCGGCCGACTGGCTGTGGGCCGACAGGCGGGTCCGCCACGTTCACGTCAAGGATTTCGACGGCCGGCTCCGCGTCGGCGGTGAGCGGCGGTACCTCCTGCCGGGAGAAGGATCGCTCGACCTGAAGGGCTTCCTCGGCGGGCTCGTCGAGCGTGGCTACAACGGCGCGATCACGCTCGAAGCGTCTGCGTTGACTTCGTCCGGCGAGCTCGACGAGGCTCGCCTCGAGCAGATCGCGGCCGTCGTGCGCGATCTCTCAGGTTCGTAGACTCAGCCGGCATGGCCGTCGACGAGCGCCGCATCGCGATCCTCGGCGCCGGAAAGATCGGCGAGGCGCTGATCGCCGGCCTTCTCAGCACCGCGTGGCGCAAGCCGGACGAGATCGTCGCGACCGTGCGGCGCGAGGAGCGCATACGGGAGCTGACGGAGCGCCACGGGATCCGGGCGACGACGTCCAACCCGGAGGCCGTCAACGGCGCCGGCCTGATCGTGATCGCGGTCAAGCCGCAGGACTTCGACGGCCTGCTCGGCGAGATCGGGGGGATCCTCTCGCCCGAGCAGACCGTGCTCTCGATCGCTGCGGCGGTGCCCACGACCGCAATCGAGGAGCGGATCGCGCAGGGTGTGCCCGTCCTTCGTGCGATGCCGAACACGCCCGCGACGGTGCACGAGGGCGTCGCGGGGCTGTGCGCCGGGGCCCACGCGGGCGATGAGCATCTCGCGGTCGCGGAGGACGTCCTGCAGCACGTCGGGCGGGTCGTGCGCGTGCCGGAGCGCTACATGGACGCGGTGACCGCCGTCTCCGGCTCCGGCCCCGCGTACTTCGCCCTTCTCGCCGAGGCGATGATCGAGGCCGGGATCTTGCTCGGGCTCTCCCGCGAGGACACGACCGAGCTCGTCGTCCAGACGATGTTCGGGACGGCGAAGCTGCTGCGGGACGAGAAGATGCATCCCGTGGAGCTGCGGGAGATGGTCACCTCGCCGGGCGGGACGACGATCCGCGCGATCCGTGAGCTCGAGCAGGCGGGGGTCCGGGCCGCCTTCCTGAACGCGATCCAGGCGGCGATGGACCGCGGGCGCGAGCTGGCGGCCGGGGAGCACTGAGCTCCGAGCTCGAGATCCGCGTGTCGGCGAGCGCCGACGCCGCGCGTCGCGGTGCGGCCGAGTTGCTGGCCGAGGCCGCCGGTCGCGGTGGCCACGTCGCGCTCTCCGGCGGCGCAACGCCCGGCGCTGCCTACGAGCTCGCCGCACGTCTCCAGCCGGACTGGAGCCGATCGGAGCTCTGGTTCGCCGACGAACGCTGCGTTCTGCCTCGCGACGAACACGCCAACTACCGGCTCGTGCGCGAGCAGCTGCTCGACCGGCTCAAGCGGGGGCCGGGAGTTGAGCACCGGATCCGCGGTGAGCTTCCCGCAGCGCGCGCCGCCGAAGAGTATGAGCGGGAGCTGCGCGGTATCGCGCTCGACCTCGTCCTGCTCGGGATGGGAGCCGACGGCCACACCGCCTCGCTGTTCCCGAAGGACTCCGCGCTCGAGGAGAAGGAGCGCCGCGCTGTGGCCGTTCGGAGGCCGGACTTCGAGCGCGTGACCCTGACGCTGCCCGTTCTCAACGGCACGGAGGTCGTGCTTTTCCTGATCGTTGGCGCGGACAAGGCAGAGGCGGCGCGACGCGCTTTCGGCGAGCCGGCGAGCCCCGCGACCCCAGCGAGCCTCGTCCGTTCCAGCCGCGGAATCACGTATGCGTTCCTCGATCGAGCAGCTGCTTCGGCGCTTGGGGCCTAGACAGCCGTTGTCCGATGCGTATAGATACCCGACGTGAGCTCTCCCGCCCCCGAACTGCCGCCGATTCCGGACGTCCTGACGATCCACAAGCCCGAGCAGCTGAAGGCGCTCGGGCACCCGTTGCGGCTGCGCGTGCTCGAGGCGCTCGGCGAGAGCGAGGTGCCGATGTCGAACCGCGAGCTGGCGCAGAAGCTCGACGTCGATCCCGGTCACCTCCACTTCCACGTGCAGATGCTCCTGAAGTGCGGGCTGATCCAGCAGGCGGCGTCCGGCAAAGGCCGAGAGAAGCCGTACCGCTCCGCCGCACGAACGCTGAAGGTCGCGCCCGAGCTCGTCCACGCCGGCGCGTCGGACCTGCAGGCGACGGTGGTCGAGGACGTTCAGAAGGGCTGGAACGCGTACGGGGAGGCCGGGCAGTTTCGCTTCGTCCGCATCAACGCCCGCATCTCGCCGGAGAAGGCGCTCGAGGTGCTCTCTGACCTCGTCCCGACGTTCGAGGAGCTCGAGGACGAGGCCGAGGGCGAGGAGATGCTGACGATCACAGCGATCATGCACCCGCGGATCGCCGAATAGTCCGGGAGCAGCTCCGCCGACTAGTCCGGCAGCAGCTCCGAGGAAAGCTCCACCGCCATGCCGCGCCGTTCGGCGAGTGCCTGTAGCACGATCACCGTGTCCGCAACGGCGATGTCCTCCAGGTACTCGTCCCGCGTCTCAAAGGACTCGAGGACGCTTTCGACTGCGTACGTGTAGCCCAAGGCGTCCTCGGCGGCGATCGTGGCGAGCGCGTCGCCGACGTCCTGCGGAAAGTCGTCACGTGTGCGGATCGAGTCGGCCAGCGGCCGCGCATCCTCGTCCTTCCCGAGCGTGAGGAGCGCCAGCGTGCCGGCGTAGCGGCCGATCGGGGTCTCGGCGTCGGCGGCCCCTTCCGCGAGGCCCCAGCGGGCCTCCTCTTCGGCGGCGCTCCAGTCGCCGGCGAGGATCCGTGCCTTGAGCGCGCCGATCGGCCTGCCCCAGCTCCCGGGCGGCGCGTGCTCGTAGCTCTCGCGGTAGCGGCGAACGGCACGGTCGAACCACTCCGCGGCCTCCTCGCGCCGTCCGAGCATCAGCAGCGCGAGCCCGGCGCCGCCCGCGGCATTGCCGAGGCGCGTGAGCTGCCGCTGGCGCGCATCGTCGTCGGCGGCCTCGGGGAGACGGGCCTCGCCGTCTTCGTAGCGCCCACGCTCGCGCTCGAGCTGCTCCTCCCAGTGCACGGGCGGAGGATAGGGTCTCGCTCGTGGCGCGTCAGCTCCGCGAGGTCGTCTTCGTCGACGGGGTCCGGACGGCGTTCGGGCGCGCGGGCCCGAAGGGGTTCTTCTGGCGGACGCGCGCCGACGACATGGCCGTCAAGGTCGTCCGGGAGCTGCTGCGCCGGAATCCCGAGCTGCCGCCGGACCGGATCGGCGACGTCATCCTCGCCGCCACCGCGCAGGTCGGCGACCAGGGGTTGACGCTCGGGCGGGACGTTGCGCTGCTGGCAGGCGTCCCCCAGAGCGTCCCGGGGTTCGCGCTGGACCGGATGTGCGCCGGTGCGCTGACCGCGGTGACGTCCGGTGCGGGCGAGATCGCGATGGGCGCGGCGGAGGTGGTCGTCGCGGGAGGCGTCGAGCACATGGGCCACCATCCGATGGGCGCCGAGGTGGACTTCAACCCCCGCTTCGTCGCGGAGCGGCTCGTCGACACCTCCGCGGTGACGATGGGCGCGACCGCCGAGAACCTCCACGACCGCTTCCCGCAGCTGACGAAGGGGGATGCCGATCGGTTTGCGGTCGAGTCCCAGCGGCGAGCCGCGGCGGCGTGGCAGAACGGCGTCATGCGCGAGACCGTCATCCCGATGAGCGTCTTCACCGACGAGGGCTGGGCGATGGCCGACCGCGATCAGTTCCTGCGCGCGGACACCTCGATGAAGGGACTCGCGGAGCTGCCGACGCCGTTCCGCGGCGGCGGCCGCGTGACAGCAGGGAACTCCGCTGGGCTGACAGACGGCGCGACCGCAGGGCTGTTGGCGTCCGAGGAGGCGGCGGCGGAGCTCGGGCTGAAGCCGAAGATGCGGCTGCTCGGGTTCGCGTTTGCCGGGGTGGAGCCGGAGTTGATGGGGATCGGGCCGATCCCGGCGACGAAGCGCGTGCTCGAGCAGGCGGGGCTCGCGATCGACGACATCGACCTCTTCGAGCTGAATGAGCCGTTCGCGGTGCAGGTGCTCACCTGGTGCGACGGGATGGGTGTCTCGCCTGACGACGAACGGCTGAACCCGTACGGCGGCGCGATCGCCTGCGGCCATCCGCTGGCCGCGACCGGCGTCCGGTTGATGGCGCAGCTCGCGTACGGCTTCGGCGAGCGGCCGAGGGCGCGCTATGGGCTGACGGCGCTATGCATCGGCATGGGCATGGGCGCGGCCGTGCTCTGGGAGAGCCTGGTTGGAGACTGAGTTCAAGCTCGCTCGGGTCGAGTCGGAGCGCGGGCCGATCGCGCTGCTCACGATCGACAACGGCGAGGACTACACGAGGCCGACGTCGCTCGGGCGCTCGGCCCTGGAGTCGCTGGCGCGTGTGCTGGAGGAGCTCGAGGGCAAGGAGTGGAGTGGGCTCGTCGTCACCGGCAAGCCCTTCGTCTTCTGCGCCGGCGCGGACATCAAGGAGTTCCACGGGATCGACCCGGAGACGGCTCGACTCGGCTCTCGGACGGGGCACGAGCTCTTCGCGCGGATCGCGGCGCTGCCGTACCCAACGCTGGCGGCGATCAACGGCGCGTGTCTCGGGGGCGGCGTCGAGCTAGCACTGCACTGCGACTATCGGACGATCTCGACCGGCGTGCGCCACTTCGCGGCGCCGGAGGTCTTCCTCGGCTTGTTCCCGGCGTGGGGCGGCACGCAGCTCGTCCCGCGGCTCGTCGGCGTCGAAGCCGCGATCAAGTTCAACGTCTCGAACCCGCTGCGGCAGAACAAGATGATCACCGGCGCGGAAGCGCACGAGTGGGGCTTCGCCGACGCCCTCTTCGAGCCGGCCGAGTTCGTCGACGAATCGCTCGCGTGGCTTCTTAACGGGACCAGGTCCACGCGCGAATTGCGCAATTCGTTTGAAGGGGCAGCCGAGGCATTGGCAAAGGCGCGGCGGCAGCTGGATGACTCGCTCCACGGGGCCACGCCTGCTCCGTACAGGGCCCTCGAGCTGATGGAAGGGGCCGTATCCGGTTGGAGCATGGAGGAGGGCTACGCGGCCGAGGAAGAGGCGATCGCCGAGCTGCTACCGAGCCGCCAGGCGCAGGCGTCGATCTACGCGTTCGACCTCGTCGAGCGCCGCGCGAAGCAGAACCCGGGCCGGCCTGACGTCGAGGCGCGGAAGGTCAACAAGGTCGGCATCGTCGGCGCCGGGCTGATGGCCACCCAGCTCGCGACGCTCTTCCTCCGCCGCCTCGAGGTCCCGATCGCGATTCGCGACCTCGACCGGGAGATCGTCGACCGCGCGATCGCCGGCATCGAGTCGGAGCTCCAGGCCGAGGTCCAGAAGGGCCGCTACGACGAGGGCACGGCGCGATTCCTGGCCTCGCTGGTGGAGGGCGGAACCGGCTACGACCACTTCGCTGACTGCGACTTCGTGCTCGAGGCCGTGTTCGAGGAGCTGGGAGTCAAGCAGCAGGTCTTTGCCGACGTCGAGGCCGTCGTCTCGGCCGAATGCGTCCTCGCGACGAATACCTCGTCCCTCTCCGTGACGGAGATGGGCCTGAACCTCGAGCACCCCGAGCGCCTCGGCGGCCTCCACTTCTTCAATCCCGTCGCCGTCCTGCCGCTCGTTGAGATCATCCGCACGCCGGAGACCGACGACGCGACCCTCGCGACGATCTGGGACGTCGCGACGCAGCTCCGCAAGCGCCCGGTGGTCTCGAAGGACGCACCGGCCTTCGTCGTCAACCGGGTGCTGACGCGGATGACCGTCGCGCTCATGGACGCCCTCGAGCAGGGGAACACGGTCGAGGAGACGGACGAGGCGATCCTGCGCCTCGGCATGCCGATGGCGCCATCGGTCCTGTTGCAGATGGTCGGGCCAAAGGTCGCATACCACGTCCTCGAGACGCTCCACGACGCCTATCCGGATCGCTTCCCGCTTTCGGAGACGCTGGCGAACTACGCAGAGGGGACGGACGAGATCGTCGTCCGCGGCGACGCGCGACGCAGCGTCGAGGAGATCCAGGAGGCGGCCCTGGAGGCGATCGCCGACGAGGTCCGGCACCTACTCGACGAGGGCGTGGTCGAGAGCGCGAAGGACGTCGA
>Ga0126312_10001588_pt1 | contig 14944 bp, 13 predicted proteins | sample Plot104A_FD_92537 | JGI IMG/M metagenome (GOLD analysis project Ga0126312, IMG submission 92537) | Serpentine soil microbial communities from UC McLaughlin Reserve, CA, USA - Plot104A | ecosystem: Environmental > Terrestrial > Soil > Grasslands | place: USA: UC McLaughlin Reserve, Lake County...
CGCAAGCGGAGGAGCGCTTCAAGGAGATCCAGCAGGCATACGACACGCTGTCCGATCCCGAGAAGCGCCGCCAATACGACGCAGGCGGCATGTTCGCCGGCTTCGGCGCAGGCAGGGGGCCGAGTGGCGGCTTCGGCTTCAGCTCCGACCTCGGCGACATCTTCTCGACCGTCTTCGGACGCCGTCGCGGTGACCGGCAGGCCTCTGCGCGCGGCCGAGACCTCGAAACCGAGGTGCGGCTCTCCTTCGAGCAGGCGATGGAGGGCGCCGAGGTCTCCGTCACCGTCCCCAAGCGGGCGACCTGCAGTATCTGCAAGGGGAGCGGCGCGAAGCCCGGCACGGCGCCGACCGTCTGCCCGCGCTGCGGCGGACGGGGACTCGACTCCGAGAGTCAGGGCTTCTTCTCGATCAGCCAGCCTTGCCCGCGCTGTGGCGGTCGAGGTGAGGTGATCGAGCACCCTTGCGAAGAATGTGGTGGTACGGGGCTGACGATGCAGCGCAAGCGCTATCGCGTCAACGTCCCGCCCGGAGTGCGCGACGGCACCAGGATCCGCGTGGCGGGCAAGGGAGAGGACGGCCCTCGGGGCGGCCCACCCGGGGACCTGTACGTGGTGACGCGGGTCACGCCCTCCCCCGTCTTTCAGCAGCGCCCGGACGGCAACCTCGAGGTGGAGGTACCGATCACGATCACCGAGGCGGTCCAGGGCGCAACCGTGGAGGTTCCGACGCTCCGGGGGACGAAGCGGATCCGCATTCCCGCCGGGACCCAGCACGGCACCGTGCAGCGCCTGCGCGGCGAGGGTCCACCGAAGGCCTCAAGGCGCGGTCGTGGCGACATCCTCTACAGGCTCGCTATCGAGATCCCGCGCGACCTGACACGGAAGCAGAAGGCTGCCCTGCGCGAGTTAACGGAGGCCTTGAACGACCACGATCCGCGTGAGCGGCTGCTGCGTGAGGCGCGACCGGGATCGAGCCGCGCGCGGGCGCGCGCTGGTTAGGCCCGCCGAGCGAGCCGTCAAGGTAGGCAGAGATGAAGAGCCGAAGGCGCAAGAGCAAGAGCCAGAGGAAGGGCGAGGAGAGGAGCCCTCAGATCGACGAGCAGCAAGGGGTGTTCATGATCTCCGTCGCCGCGGAGCTGGCGGAGATGCATCCGCAGACTCTGCGGATGTACGAGGCGCGCGGCTTGATCGAGCCCAAGCGCTCCCCGAAGAACACCCGTCTCTACTCCTTCGAGGACGTGGAGCGCCTACGCCGGATCCAGCGCATGACGGCCGAGGGCGGCCTGAACCTCGCGGGAGTCGAGACCGTTCTCGACCTGGAGCGCCGGCTCGCGCGCGCCCTGGCGGAGCTCGGCAAGATGCGCGAGCGAGCCGCGAAGCTCGAGCGGCAGATGCTGGAGGAGATCGAGCGCGTCAAGCGCTCGTTCCGGGCAGAGCTCGTCCCCTACGGAGCCTACGAGGCTCGCGAGATCGTCCCTGCCAAGCACGCGAAGCCGATCAAGATCCCCGTCGAGCGGAAGAGCGATGGAGGCGGGGCCCGAAAGCGGCCCACGGCGTAGAGGTCATCACGTGCAGCCTGACCGCTTCACTAACAAGTCTCAGGAGGCAGTGGCCGCCGCTCAGTCCCTCGCGGCCGAGCGCCGCAATCCCGAGGCCGCGCCAGCCCACCTGCTGCTCGCCCTGCTGGACCAGCAGGACGGGCTCGTCGTGCCGGTGCTGCGGAATGTCGGCGCGGATGTCGAAGCGATCCGCCGGCGCACCCTTGACGCGGTCGAGCAGCTTCCGGCGCTGGGCGGCGACGCCGAGCCGGAGATTCGACCCTCGCAGGCCTTCATTCGCGCGCTGCAACGCGCGGAGCGCGAGTCCGCCGGACTCGGCGACTCGTTCATCTCCACCGAGCACATCCTGCTCGCGCTCACGAACAGGTCGTCCTCGCTTGCGGACGTGCTTCCCGACCGTGGCTCGTTGATCGACGCGATCAAGAACGTGCGGCCGAGCCCGGTGACAAGTCCGGACCCAGAGGAGACGGCGCAGGCATTGGAGAAGTTCGGTCGTGATCTCACCGAGGAGGCCAGGCAGGGGAAGCTTGATCCGGTGATCGGGCGCGACGAGGAGATCCGGCGCGTGATCCAAGTGCTCTCGCGGCGGACGAAGAACAACCCTGTCCTCATCGGCGATCCCGGAGTCGGCAAGACGGCGATCGTGGAGGGGCTCGCCCAGCGCATCGTCGACGGCGACATTCCGGAGAGCCTCAGAGACCGGCGGGTGATCGCGCTCGACATTGGGGCGCTGCTCGCAGGCTCCAAGTACCGAGGCGATTTCGAGGAGCGGTTGAAGGCGGTGCTGAAGGAGATCCAGTCTGCTGAGGGCCAGATCGTCCTGTTCATGGACGAGCTGCACACGATCGTCGGCGCGGGCGCCGCCGAGGGGGCGGTCGACGCAGCCAACCTGCTGAAGCCCATGCTCGCGCGGGGCGAGCTTCGCGCCGTCGGCGCAACGACGCTCGACGAGTACCGCAAGCAGATCGAGAAGGACGCCGCCCTGGAACGGCGCTTCCAGCCGGTGATGGTCGACGAGCCAGACGTTGGGGACACGATCGCGATCCTGCGCGGCCTCAAGGAGCGCTACGAGTCCCACCACGGCGTTCGGATCACCGACGCCGCCATCGTGGCCGCCGCCACTCTCTCGGAGCGCTACATCGCCGACCGCTTCCTGCCGGACAAGGCGATCGACCTGATCGACGAGTCCGCCTCGCGGCTGAAGATCGAGATCGATTCGGTGCCGACCGAGATCGACGAGGTCGAGCGCCGCACCACCCAGCTCGAGATCGAGCGCGAGGCGCTGAAGAAGGAGAAGGACGAGGTCTCCGTTGCCCGTCGCGAGGCGATCGAGGCGGAGCTCGCGGAGCTGCGCGAGCGCTCGAGCGAGATGAAGGCGCGCTGGCGGAACGAGAAGGGCGCCCTCGAGGCGATCAACGAGGTAAAGGAGCGCCTCGAGGAGGCGCGCCATGAGGCCGAGCGCGCCGAGCGCGACGCTGATCTCGAGCGCGCCGCGAAGCTTCGCTATGGGGAGATTCCGGAGCTCGAGAGGACCGTCGCCGACCAGGAGGCGCGCCTCGCCGAGCTTCACCGGGACGGCGGCTCGATGCTCGCCGACGAGGTCACGGAGGAGGACGTCGCGGAGGTCGTCTCCAAGTGGACGGGCATCCCGGTCTCGCGTTTGATGGAGGGCGAAGTCGAGAAGCTGATCCACATGGAGGAGCGCCTGCATGAGCGGGTGGTCGGACAGGACGAGGCCGTCCAGGCGGTCTCCAATGCGCTGCGCCGCTCACGCGCAGGGCTTGCCGACCCGAATCGCCCGATCGGCGTCTTCCTGTTCCTTGGGCCGACCGGCGTCGGAAAGACGGAGCTCGCAAGGGCGCTGGCGGAGTTCATGTTCGACTCCGAGCAGGCGATGGTCCGGCTCGACATGTCCGAGTACATGGAGAAGCACACCGTCGCGCGCTTGATCGGTGCGCCGCCCGGATACGTCGGCTACGAGGAGGGCGGCCAGCTCACCGAGGCGATCCGCCGCCGCCCCTACGCGGTCGTGCTGCTTGACGAGATCGAGAAGGCGCACCAAGACGTCTTCAACGTGCTGCTCCAGATCATGGACGACGGGCGGCTCACCGACGGTCAAGGCCGTACCGTCGACTTCAAGCACTCGATCCTGATCATGACCTCGAATGTCGGCTCGCAGGAGATCGCCACCGAGGCGATCGACGAGCGGATCCGCGAGCGGATCGAGGACATCGTCGCCACGACCTTCAAGCCGGAGTTCCTCAACCGGATCGACGACACGGTCATCTTCCACCGCTTGAGCCGCGAGGACCTCGCCCGCATAGTGGATCTCCAGGTAGCGCAGCTCGCCGGTCGCGTCCGGGAGAAGGGGATCGAGATCGAGCTCACAGACGACGCTCGCGCGCTGCTGGGCAACCTGGGCTACGACCCGACCTACGGCGCCCGGCCACTGAAGCGGGTGATCCAGAAGCAGCTCGTCGATCGGCTGGCGCTGAAGCTGCTCGAGGGCGAGTTCGCCGAGGGAGAGGACGTCCGCGTCGACGCCGAGGGGGGACAGCTCGTCTTCACGAAGGTGCCGGCGAGGGTGGCGGCGGCGGCCTGATCGAGGCGTCCCAGCGGGCGGCTCGAAATCGACGGCCCTAGCCGGAGCGCTGGCGCCGCGGCGTTGCGACGGTTGCCTCGGGCAGGACGCGGACCGGTCGGTCGAGTCGCCGGCGGACCTCCTCGACCTCGTCCTTTCGCTCGTTGGTGGTAACGAAGACGACCTCCTGGGCAGGGAAAGAGCGCAGCAGGTCCTCGACCGCCTGGACCGGGTCCGAGTCGCCGACCTGGCCGCGCGCCTCGACCTCGGCGGCCGCCAGCGTCGCGATCGACAGCGTCAGCGTCCGCTGGGCCTCGAAGCGTGCCTGCCTCAGGTCCGAGAGCCAGTGGGCGACCGGGCGGTTCAGCGCCGGCGCCAGGACCACGACCTCGGCGCCTCCATTCTGTTCGCTTCCTGTCGAGCGGGCACCTGCGGCCGCGATCTCCCGAATCGTCGCGGCCAGCCGCGGATTGTCGATCGGCTCCGTCACCACCACGAGCAGCAGGTAGTGATCGCCCGGCGATGCCCCCACCTCGATCGGCTCGTCGAATCGCGCCCTTGCCGCGATCACGATCACGGCCGCCGCGGCGATCGCACCGACCGCCAATCCCGCCGGCGGCCCGCCCACGACGAACCCGGCCACGATCGGCGCGGCCAGCGCGGCGACGATCAGCGGCAACAGCCACGCCTTCAGCTTGACCGGCTCCAACTTCCTCACCGCGACCCCCTTACCAGCGGACTCAGCGCTGACGCGATACGGCACTCAGTACGCCAGAATGCGATTGCCTCGCAAGGTACGCTCAGGCTAACGGAGACGGGTGCCTTCTTGTGCGCGAGCTAAGGGGTGCGGGCGGGACGGGAGCCGGACCGAGAAGGAGGAGGAGATGGCCGTTTTCATCATGCTCACCAAGCTGACGGCAAACGGGGTCAAGACGCTGAAGGACAATCCGGGGCGCATGCAGGAGGTCAACAAGGAGGTCGAGCAACTCGGCGTCAAGGTTCTCAACCAGTGGGCCACGCTCGGCGCCTACGACTTCGTGAGCGTGGTGCAGGCCCCGGACGAGAAGGCGATGGCGAGGGTGTCCGTGGAGCTCGGGTCACGGGGAACGACCTCGAATCAGACGATGGCAGCGATTCCAGCCGAGGAGTTCGTGAAGTCGCTGTAGCTTCGCGGGCAGCGGTCGCATGAGGGTTCTCGTCGTCGGAAGCGGCGGGCGCGAGCACGCGATCGTGCGGGCGCTGGCCCGCTCGGCCTCTGCGCCGGAGCTCCTCTGTGCGCCGGGCAACGCCGGCATCGCAGCCGACGCCCGCTGCCTGGAGGCCGGCACCGACGACGTCAAGAGCATCGTCTCCGCCGCCGTAGCCGAGAACGTCGATCTCGTGGTGGTGGGGCCCGAGGCGCCGCTGGTCGCGGGGATCGTGGACGCCCTGGAGGCGAGCGGGATCGCGGCGTTCGGCCCCCGAGCCGAGGCGGCGCGACTCGAGGGATCGAAGGTGTACGCGAAGGAGCTCATGGCGGCCGCGGGGGTCCCAACCGCCTCGCACGCGGTCCTGAGAACCGAGGCGGAGGCGCGCGAGCATCTGGCATGCGCCTCGTATCCCGCGGTCTTGAAGGCCGATTGCTTGGCTGGCGGGAAGGGCGTCATCATCTCCGCGAGCGAGGTCGAGGCCCGCGAGGCGGTCGATGCCTTCTTCGTCGAGCGCCGCTTCGGGGAGACCGAGGTCGTGCTGGAGGAGCACCTCGAGGGCGAGGAGCTCTCCCTGCTCGCGTTGTGTGACGGGGAGAACGTCCTCCCGCTCTCCCCCGCGCAGGACTACAAGCGGATCTTCGACGGCGACCGGGGGCCGAACACCGGGGGCATGGGCAGCTACTCGCCGGTGCCCGGTTTCGCTTCCGAGCGGATCGAGGAGATCGCCGATGCGGTGCATCGGCCGATCGTGGATCTGCTGCGGCGGCGCGGAACGCCCTACCACGGGGTGCTCTACGCGGGGCTCATGATCACCGCTCAGGGGCCGAGGGTGCTCGAGTTCAACTGCCGCTTCGGCGATCCCGAGACGCAGGCCGTCCTGCCGCGACTGCGCTCCGACCTCGTCGAGCTGTGCCGCGGCGCGCGCGAGCCGGGAGGGCTGGCGGCGATGGGGGTCGATTTCTCCGACGACTGGGCCGTCACCGTCGTCCTTGCCTCAGCGGGGTATCCCGCCTCCTCATCGAAGGGCGATGCGATCCGCGGACTCGCCGATGCGGCGGCGCTCGGTGGCGTCGAGGTGACTCACGCCGGAACGGCGCGCAGCGACCGCGAGATCATCACGGCGGGCGGCAGGGTGCTGAACCTGACCGGCCTCGGGCCGACTCCGGGTGCGGCCCGGGATCGCGCCTACGAGGCAGCGCGCCTGATCTCCTTCGAGGGCATGCAGATGCGCACCGACATCGCGGCGCGCGCCGTGGAGAGCACGACCTCTCTGATGTAGAGGCGACCGGCCGCGGCGCGACAATCTCGGGAAAGCGAGGGAAGGGGATCGATGGAGATAGCGGAACCCGAGGGAGCTCAGCCCGGCGCTCCGACCGCCACCGCCGAGGCGATGCCCGAAGTAGAGGCGGCGTTCGAGGAGATCGAGGTCGACGCGCCCCTGGTCGGGATCATCATGGGCTCGGCGAACGACAAGCCGAAGATGCAGCCTGCCGGCGAGGCGCTCCACGAGCACGGCATCCGCTACGAGGTTCGGGTGATGAGCGCTCACCGCGAACCCGAAAGGGTGCGCGAGTACTGCCACGCGGCCCGAATCCGGGGCTTGAAGGTACTGATCGCCGGAGCCGGTATGTCGGCCGCCCTGCCGGGAGTGGCCGCGGCCCACACGGACCTGCCCGTGGTCGGGGTTCCGATCGCGGGCCGCAACCTCGGCGGCCTCGACGCCCTGCTCTCGGTAGTGCAGATGCCTCCGGGCGTGCCCGTCGCATGCGTTGCGATCGACGGCGCCAGGAACGCCGGACTGCTCGCCGCCCGGATAATCAACGCGTGATCGCGCGCTACACACGGCCCGAGATCGGGGGCGTATGGACCGCGACGCGGCGGATGCGGTGCTGGCTCGAGGTGGAGCTCGCCGCCATCGACGCCTGGGCCGCGGAGGGTGTTGTGCCTCCCGAGGCGGCGCGAGCCTGCCGGGAGCGTGCCTCGTTCACGGTCGACGCTGTGAATGAACGTGAGCACGCGACCGGCCACGATGTCGCAGCGTTCGTCGATGTGGTCGCCGCGTCAATCGGTCCGGAGGGCCGCTGGATCCATTACGGGCTCACCTCCTCCGATGTCCTCGACACGGCGCTCGCCCTTCAGCTACGCGAGGCCGGCGAGGTCATTCTCGCCGGCGCCCGTGAGTACCGGGATGCGCTGATCGAGCGAGCGCTGGAACACCGGGACACGGTCTGCGCCGGGCGCACGCATGGCATGCATGCCGAGCCGACGACCTTCGGTCTCAAGCTGGCCGGGCTCGCCTTCGAGGCCGAGCGGAATCTGCGCCGCTTGACCCGGTCGTTCGAGGCCGTCGCCGTCGGCAAGGTCTCTGGCGCCGTTGGAACGTATGCGTCCGTATCCCCTTCCGTGGAGCGCCGGGTGATGAAGGCGCTCGGATTGCGCCCCGAGGACGTCTCCACTCAGGTGGTGGCCCGTGACCGACATGCCCAGCTTGCTGGGGTAATCGCGCTCGCCGGCGCGGGGCTGGAGCGCTTCGCGACCGAGATCCGCAATCTTCAGCGAACCGAGGTCCGCGAAGTCGAGGAGCCTTTCGGCGCCGAGCAGAAGGGTTCCTCGGCGATGCCCCACAAGCGCAACCCCATTCTCGCCGAGCGGATCTGCGGGCTCGCGAGGGTGCTGCGCGGCTATGCCCAATCCGCAACGGAGAACGTGGCCCTGTGGCACGAGCGAGACATCTCGCACTCGGGGGCTGAGCGGGTGATCCTGCCCGACGCCACGATCCTGATCGACTACATGCAGTACCTCGGGGCGCGGGTAGCGCGCGAGATGACCGTTCACGCCCACCGGATGCGGGCGAACCTGGACCTGACTCACGGCGCCCTCTACAGCCAGCGGGCGCTCACCGCCCTCGTCGAGGCGGGGATGGAGCGCGACGCCGCCTACCGGGTGGTCCAGGCGTCGGCGCAGCGAGCCTGGGACGAGAATACGAGCTTCCGAGAGCTGTTAGCCGAACAGCTCGCTACCCACCCCGCCCCCGGCCTCGGAGACGGCATCGACTTGGACGCCGTCTTCGATCCCCGGGCCTACGTCGTGCACCTGCCCGAGATCTTCGAGCGGGTCGAGGGGTTGCGGTCCGACAGCAGTTAGGTGCCCGTGGCAGGCTTGAAGCTTCAGCCCCCTACGGGTAGCTAATGCCTCGGTAGTCCCCGGTCTTTACGCCAATGCGGGTCTTTGGGGTGCCGCTAGCTCGAGTGCCGCTCGAACAGCACCGCCGGGGTGCCGTTGCGAGGAGAGAGGGTCACGTTTCGCCGCACGATGGGCTCTGGGCGCTTCCTCGCCGGCCGAAGCTTCGCCCGAGTGAGCGCGGTGCGCAGGACGACCCGCATCTCGTACTGCGCGAACGCTCCGCCGAGGCAACGCCGCGTGCCTCCCCCGAACGGGATCCAGCTATAGGTCTCCGGGGCGCCGTCGAGGAAGCGCTCCGGTCGAAACGCGTACGGATCGGGGTAGACGTCCGCCCGCGTGTGCGCCAGGTAGATCGCGGGCATGACCACCGTTCCAGCCGGAAGCTCGTAGCCCGAGAGCTCCATCGAGCCCTTGAGCTGGCGGCCCACGAACGGCACCACGGGCCGCACGCGAAGGGTCTCCTCGATCACCGCGTCGAGGTACTCATCGTCGCCGGCGGCGACCTCCGCGCGAAGGCGCTCGAGCTTCTCGGGAGCGCGGAAGAGCAGGTCGAAGGCCCAGGCGAGCGCGGTCGCAGTCGTCTCGTGACCGGCCATCAAGAGTGTCATGAGCTGGTCCCGAAGCTCCTCGTCGCTCATCGCGCTGCCGTCCTCGAAGCGCACTGCGACGAGCAGCGACAGGATGTCCTGGCGCGAGTGGAGCTCCGGGTCGCGGCGGCGCGTGACGATCTCCTCGAAGAGGATGGCGTCCGCGTCGTGCAGCATCCGGCCGATGCGACGGTAACGGGGCAGGATTTGGGCGCGCTCGGTGGTCATGCCGACCGCGAGCGGCGACCGGGTCGCCGCGAGGATGTCGATCAGGTTGCGGCGCAGGCGCTCGCGCCGCTCGTCGTTCTCGACTCCGAAGACGGTCCGCAGGATCACCTCGAGAGTGATCGACTGCATGCTCGGGTGAAGCGGGAAGGCGCGACGGACCGGCCAGGAGGCGACCTCCTGCTCGGTGGCCTCGGCCATCACGCTCTTATAGGCGCGCATTCGCTCGCCGTGGAAGGGCGGCAGCATCAGCTTGCGCCGGCGGAGGTGCTCGTCGCCCTCGAGGACCAGCAGCGAGCGCCGCCCCAGAACGGGGGCCAGCACGACGTTCCTGCCGGGTGCGATCGTGTTCTGGCGATCGGCGGCGAAGAGGCGCTTGAGCGAGGGAGGATCGGAGATGAAGACCATCTCCCCGGCCCGCAGGACCCGCAAGCTGAACGTCGCCCCGTACCGCCTTCGGCAGGCCTCGAGGAAGGGCACCGGTGCGGCGAGAAGGCGGAGGGTCTGAACGGCTGCCGGTGCCCTCGGGCCGGCGGGCAGGCCGTCGAAGGTGACGGGCGACGTCTGGGCTGGCGCCCGTGCGACGCCCGTGGTCGCCGGCCCGGCCACTTCAGCGGGTGCGCGCGAAGCGCTCTACCGCGTCCATCAACTCGCCGAGCTTCTCGTCCGCGTCGGCGCCACCGCGGGCGACCGCGTCGCGCACACAGTGGTTGGCGTGGTCGGAAAGCAGCCGGAGCGCCACGCCGTCGAGCGCTCGCTCGACCGCCGCGATCTGCGTCAGGACGTCGATGCAGTACGCCTCTTCGCTCACCAGGCGCCGCAGGCCGCGAACCTGGCCCTCGATTCGCGACAGGCGTCGCAGCATCGCTTGCTTGTCCTCGACGTAGCCTGGGGCGGTGACTTCTGCCATGTCGGTGAGTATATACCGGGAGGGGGTATGGGAATACGCACTTCGCAGGCATGGCGCTTTCCGGACGGTATGCGTCCGAAAAGCGCCACTGCGCGGTTCAAATCGTCCGGCCGACGAACTCGCGCAGCGCCTGCTTGCCGCCGCCCAGGAGCGGATCGCCGTGGGCGAAGAGAAGGCTGTCGAAGTCGCGGTCGAGAAGCCGGGCGAGGGACTCGCGGAGGCCGCGCTTGACGGCCTCGGGATCGTCGCCCAGCAAGCTGTCGGAGACGAAGCCCAGCTCGCCGTGGTGAATCAGCCCGTCGGCGAACGAGAGAAGGCCCTCGTGCAGGTCGATGTGCAGGGCGGTCTCCTCGGGGCAGATCGCGCCCACCTCGAGTGCTGTCACGCCTGGGGCGAGCTCCTCGCCGAACCGGAACCCCTGGACCTCCGGGCCTCCCTCGAACTCGTGAAGTCCCGCCTCGTGGCAGAGCACCGGGATGTCGAGCTCGCGACGGAGCTCGTCGCTCTGCCTGTAATGGTGCCGGTTGGTGAGGACGATGCGCTGTGGCGTCCCGGCCTCGCGGAACCACGCCGCGCCATCGGGCGGCAGCATCGGGTCGATAAGCGTTCCGGAGCCGGCGACGTAGTAGGAGCTCACCTCCACGCGGATCTTCGGGTGGACAGTCCTCCAGTGGTAGACGCCGGGCCTGATCTCGTTCATGGAATCCCTCCTCTCGCTGCCGGGGCCGTTGTTAGCATCGACCGGCCGTGACCGTCACCGCGCTCGCCGATCTTCGCCTCCACTCGAGCGGCAAGGTCCGCGAGATGTATGAGCTCGACGGCGACCTCCTGATGGTGGCCTCGGATCGGATCTCGGCGTACGACGTGATCATGCCGAATCCGATCCCGGACAAGGGGCGAGTGCTCACCCAGATGTCGGTGTTCTGGTTCGGGAGCACGGGCCAGATCTGCCCGAACCACTTCCTCTCCGCCGACGTCCCGGAGGAGGTGGCGGGACGGGCGATTCGCGTTCGCCGTCTCGAGATGTACCCGGTCGAGTGCGTCGTGCGCGGTTACCTCTCCGGGTCCGGCTGGCGCGAATACCGCGAGACTGGCTCGGTTTGCGGGATCGAGCTGCCGGGCGGCCTCGGCGAGTCGGACCGGCTCCCGGAGCCGATCTTCACGCCGGCAACGAAGGCGGAGGCCGGCGCCCACGACGAGAACATCGACTTCGAGCGCGCCGCCGAGATCATCGGCGACCGCCCGCTGATGGAGGAGCTGCGCAGGATCTCGATCGAGCTCTACGCGCACGCCGCGGCGCACGCAGAGAGCCGGGGGATCATCCTCGCGGACACGAAGCTCGAGTTCGGCGCCTCGCCCGGAGCCGAGGTGGTCCTCGGAGACGAGGTGTTCACGCCGGATTCCTCGCGGTTCTGGCCCGCGGACGAGTACGAGCCGAGGCGGCCCCAGAGGTCGTTCGACAAGCAGTATCTGCGCGACTGGCTCGACCAGATCGGCTGGGACCACAGGCCACCGGCGCCAGAGCTGCCGGAGGAAGTCGTGGCCAACACGCGCGCCAAGTACCTCGAGGCCTACGAGCGACTGACGGCGCGGACGCTCGCCTGAGCGCGCGCCGCCCCGCCCACTAACGTTGGGGGCGTGAAGGCGAAGGTCCTGATTCGTCCCAAGGAGGGAATCCTGGATCCCCAGGGAAAGGCGGTCGAGCGCGCCCTGCCGACGCTCGGATTCGAGAGCATCTCCGGGGTCCGCGTCGGCCGCCTCGTCGAGCTGGACACCGATGACCCCGATCGCCTCGCCGAGCTGTGCGAGAAGCTGCTCGCCAACCCCCTGATCGAGGACTACGAGATCGAGCTGGACGGAGCCGAGGAGGCGGCGGGCACCTGACCACGTTCGGCGTCCTGCAGTTCCCCGGCTCCTGTGACGATCGCGACGCGCTGCTGGCCTGTCACAAGGTCGGGCAGGCGCGGCTCATCTGGCACGAGGAGACGGATCTCGGGGATATCGACGTCGTCGTCATCCCGGGCGGCTTCTCGTACGGCGACTACCTGCGCGCCGGCGCGATCGCCCGGTTCGCGCCCGCGATGGCCGCGGTCGGCGAGTTCGCCGCGGCCGGCGGGCCGGTGCTCGGGATCTGCAACGGCTTCCAGGTGCTCTGCGAGGCCGGGCTTCTGCCGGGAGCGCTGCTCCCAAACGACTCGCTGCGCTTCGTCTGCCGCCAGGTGGAGCTGGCGGTGGAAAGCGATGAGACGGCGTTCACGCGCGAGTGCTCGGCGGGCGATCGCCTCTCGATGCCGGTCAAGCACACCTCCGGGCGCTACTTCGCCCCCGACGCGGTGCTGGATCGGCTCGAGCAGGGGAGGCAGGTGGTCTTCCGCTACGGGCGGGGCCACAATCCGAACGGCTCCGTCCGCGACATCGCGGGGGTCTCTAACGAGGCGGGGAACGTCGTGGGGCTCATGCCGCATCCCGAGCATGCCGTCGACCCGCTCACCGGCTCCATCGACGGGCTGCGCCTGTTCGAGTCTGTAGACGGTCGCGGCGCCGATCGGGGCGGCGAGCATGCTCCCTCACGAGCCGTGGCCTGAATAGCGCCTCACGCGCAGGACTCCGCCGAACTCGATCCTGCCGTGGTTGGCAACTCACCGGGGACGATCGCATCCAGGCTGAAGAAGGATGGCGGCGGCGAGGCACAGGGATGCGAGCGCGCGTCGATCTGCCCGAATGCCGGAAAGCCTCCCCGCTGGCGCTCAGCCTTGCAAGGGCGACACAGAACGCCGGTCGAGCGCCGCCTGCCGAGCAGCGATACTGCGGTCGTTGACCGAGGTATCCGAGATCGGACGGACCGCCCACCGCGAGCTCGGTCTGACCGACTCAGAGTTCGAGCGAATCGTCGCGCTCCTCGGCCGGGAGCCGAACGGCGTCGAGCTGGCGATGTTCTCGCTTCTGTGGTCGGAGCACTGCGGCTACAAGCATTCTCGAAGGCTCCTGCGGCGGCTGCCGACACAAGGCGAGCGGGTGCTGATGGGGCCGGGCGAGAACGCGGGCGCCGTGGAGATCGGCGACGGCTGGGCGGTGGCGTTCAAGGTGGAGTCGCACAACCACCCGAGCGCGGTGGAGCCGTTCCAGGGCGCTGCGACAGGCGTGGGCGGCATCCTGCGCGACGTCTTCGCGCTGGGGGCGCGGCCGATCGCGGTGCTGGACTCCCTGCGGTTCGGCGAGCTGAGCTCAGAGCGCTCGCGATACCTGTTCGAGCGGGTTGTGGCCGGCATCGGCCACTACGGCAACTCGATCGGCGTGCCGACTGTGGGCGGGGAGGTCTACTTCGAGGCGCCGTACGAGCACAACTGCCTCGTGAACGCGATGTGCGTCGGCCTGGCGCGCCGAGACCGGATGATCCGCTCGGCGGCCGCGGGCGTGGGCAATGCGGTCGTGCTGATGGGAGCCTCCACCGGGCGCGACGGCATCGGGGGCGCCTCGGTGCTCGCTTCTGCCGAGCTGGAGGCAGGCGAAGGGATGGAGAAGCGACCCAGCGTCCAGATCGGCGATCCGTTCGAGGAGAAGAAGCTCATGGAATGCTGCCTGGAGCTGCTCGAGCGAGGCTTCCTCGTCTCGCTCCAGGACCTTGGCGCCGCGGGCCTCACCTCCTCCGCGGGGGAGATGGCATCGAAGGGCGGCGTCGGGATCGACATCGACGTCTCTCTGGTGCCGCTTCGTAATCCAGACCTCGAGCCGTTCGAGGTGATGATCTCGGAGTCGCAGGAGCGGATGCTCGCCGTGGTTGAGCCGGACCTGGTCCCCGAGGTGCTCGCGGTCTGCGAGCGCTGGCAGACCGGCGCCGCGGTGGTCGGCGCGGTGACCGACGGGGACAGGCTCCGCGTGCTCGACGGCGGCGAGGTCGTGGGCGACGTCCCCGTCGCGGCGCTGGTGGATGAATGTCCGCTTTACGACCTCGCGCCACAGGAGCCCACCGGCTGGATGTACGGGAACGAGGTCACGCTGGATCCAGGAGCGGGCGCGGATGAGACGCTTCTGGCGCTTCTCTCATCGCCGTCCGTGGCCTCGAAGCGGTGGGCCTTCGAGCAGTACGACTCGATCGTCCTCTCGCACACAGTCCGCCGCCCCGAGAGCGCGGATCCGGCGGTCCTGAGGCTAGGCGATGCCGGCGGCGCGATCGCCGCCGCGATCGACGGCAACGGCCGGCGCGTTGCCTGCGATCCGTATCGCGGCACCGTCGAGGTGGCGCTGGAGTGTGCGGCCAACCTCGCCTGCGTGGGCGCGAAGCCGCTCGGGCTCACCAACTGCCTCAACTTCGGCAACCCCGAGAAGCCGCAGGGCGCCTGGCAGCTCGATCGCTCGGTGCGAGGCTTGGCGGACGCGTGCAACGTGCTGGAGGTTCCGGTGGTCGGAGGCAACGTCTCGCTCTACAACGAGACCGAGGAGGGTCCGATCTATCCCACCCCGATCGTGGGCATGGTCGGCGAGCTGCCGGATCCCGAGCGTGCCGGCGGCATCGCGCTTGCCGAGGGCGCCGCGATCGCCCTGGTGGGGCCGTTCGCGCCGTCGCTCGCCGGCTCCGAGCTGGCGAAGCTTCGGGGCGACCTCGGGCCTGGCCTTCCCGAGACTGCCGCCGCCGCGGTGCGCAGTGCGATCGAATTCGTCCGCGATGCCGTGCGCGCCGAGCGAGTCACGGGCGCCCACGACGTCAGCGAC
>Ga0126312_10001589_pt1 | contig 14941 bp, 18 predicted proteins | sample Plot104A_FD_92537 | JGI IMG/M metagenome (GOLD analysis project Ga0126312, IMG submission 92537) | Serpentine soil microbial communities from UC McLaughlin Reserve, CA, USA - Plot104A | ecosystem: Environmental > Terrestrial > Soil > Grasslands | place: USA: UC McLaughlin Reserve, Lake County...
AGCTGCTCGCCCGAGTTGACCGCGCCGACGTCGGTGTTCTTGTCCAGCGGGTCGCCGAGGCGCAGCTTCTGCATGCGCTCCCACAGCTTCGCCTCGACCTGCTCGGCGACGGTCTCCTGCACGAGCAGGCGCGAGCCGGCGCAGCAGACGTGGCCCTGGTTGAAGAAGATCCCCTGGACGATCCCCTCGACCGCCTGGTCGATCGAGGCGTCCTCGAAGACGATGTTGGCCGACTTGCCGCCGAGCTCGAGCGTGAGGCCGACGTCGCGGCCGGCCAGCGCGGCCTGGATGTCCTTGCCGACCGCCGTGGAGCCCGTGAAGGCGACCTTGTCGATGCCCTCGGCGCGCACGAGCGCGGCGCCCGTCGCGCCGTCGCCGGTGAGGATCGAGACCACGCCCGGCGGCAGCTCCGCCTCCTGGCAGATCTCGGCCAGCAGGAGCGCGGTGAGCGGCGTCGTCTCGGCCGGCTTGAGGATCGCGGTGTTGCCGCAGGCGAGCGCCGGGGCGAGCTTCCACGCGGCCATCAGCAGTGGGAAGTTCCACGGCACGATCTGCGCCACGACGCCGTGCGGGCGGAAGTCGCGGCCGGCGATGCCGTAGGCGATCTTGTCGGCCCAGCCCGCGTAGTGGAAGAAGTGCGCGGCGGCGAGCGGGATGTCGATGTCGCGCGACTCGCGGATCGGCTTGCCGCCGTCCATCGTCTCCACGACCGCCAGCTCGCGGGCGCGCTCCTGGATCAGGCGCGCGATCCGGAACAGGTACTTGCCGCGCTCGAGGCCGGGCAGCGCGGCCCACTTGCGCTGCGCCTCGCGGGCGGTCTTGACCGCGTGCGCGATGTCGTCCTCGCCGGCGACCGCGATCCGGGCGATCTTCGTCTCCGTCGCCGGGTTGACGGTCGGGGCGGCCTTGCCGGAGCGCGGGTCGGCGAACTCGCCGCCCACGAACACGCCGTAGCTGTCGCGCAGCCGGACGTGGTCGGCCGACTCCGGCGCGGGCGAGTAGTCCCAGGTGAGGCGGGTGCGTTCGGGGGCGACGGCCATGTGGTCGGCTACTCCTTGGAGAAGTCCTCGGCGCGGCCGTAGCGGCCGGTCTGCGCCTTCTCGTACTGCATCAGGAGGTCGTTGAGCACCGACGACGCGCCGATGCGGAAGCGCTCCGCCGTCAGCCAGTCGTCGCCCAGCGTCTCCTTGACGAGCACGAGCATGTGCAGCGCCTGCTTGGACGTGGAGACCCCGCCGGCCGGCTTCATGCCGACGACGCGGCCGGTGCGCTGCGTGTAGTCGCGCAGCGCCTCGAGCATCACGAGCGTCACGCCGGGCGTCGCGCCCTGTTTGGCCTTGCCGGTGGAGGTCTTGATGAAGTCCGCGCCGGCCTCCATGGCGAGCATCGAGGCGTGGCGGACGTGGTCGTAGGACGGCAGCTCAGCGGTCTCGAGGATCACCTTCAGGTGGGCGTCCCCGCACGCCTCCTTGACCTGGACGATCTCCTCGATCACGCGGGCGTCGTCGCCGGCCAGGTAGGCCTGGCGGGAGATCACCATGTCGATCTCGTCGGCGCCGGCGGCGACCGCCTCGCGCGTGTCCTGCAGCCGGACCTCGAGCGAGCTCTGGCCGGACGGGAACGCGGTGGCGACGGAGGCGACGTGCACGCCGCTGCCCGCCACGGCGTCGCGCGCGACGCCGACCAGCGCCGGGTAGACGCAGACGGCGGCGCAGCTGGGGATCTCCGGCCGCGTCGGCGACGGGCAGACCGCCTTGGCGGCGAGCTGGCGAACCTTGCCCGGCGTGTCGGCGCCCTCGAGCGTCGTCAGGTCGAGCATCGAGATCGCGAGGCGGATCCCCTGCTGCTTGGCTTCGGTCTTGATCGAGCGCTTGGCCAGCGTGGCCACGCGCTCCTCGACCGCGACGCGGTCGACATGGGGCAGGCGTCGGGCGGTTCGCACGTCCTCCAGCGTACCGCCCGAAGGTCCGCCCGAACGGGATTGCGCGCGCTCGTGCAGGCGGGATAGGTTCGCCACATGCCACCCACCCGGCGGCTCGCCGATGAACCGCCACAGCGCGCCGATGAACCGCCCGCGCCCGTTCCCGAGGAGCCCGCGCTGCTCGCGCTGCAGCGCAGCGCCGGCAATGCCGCCGTGACGCGCCTGCTCGCGCGCGACGCGCTCTCGATCGCGCTGGGGGATGCGCCGCTCGCCGCGCCGAACCTGAACCTCCCGGCCGGCGCGCTGGACGACTGGAAGGCCGCCGGCGAGGCGGCCGACGCGTACTTCGACTCGATCGCCAAGGAGCACCGCGAGACGCTGCTGATCCCGGGCTCGATGGCCGGGCTCGTCCACACGGCGTGCGAGCAGGAGTTCACGCTCAAGGACGGCTCCAAGGGCAAGGTGTCCGACAAGATGAAGGCGCCCGAGGTCGAGCAGCGGCTGCGGGTCCGCGCGCGCCAGCAGGGCATCGAGATCCAGGAGCACGCGCTCGAGGGCGACCTCCCCGGCATCAAGGCCGAGATGGACGCGCTGCTGGCCAACCTCGGCGCCATCCCGACCGAGATCAAGCTCGGCAACGACGACATCAAGGTCGTCGCCTCGATCAGCGGCAAGGTCAGCGCGGAGGCGAAGGCCGGCCCGGTCAAGATCGAGGGCGAGGGCTCCTCCGAGGGCGTCGAGGGCGGCGTCACGGTCGGCCCGGTCAAAGGCTCGTTCGGGCCGAAGGGCGTCAAGGCCGAGATCAAGGTCGGCGACCTGATCAAGATCAGCGGCGGCCTGCAGCCGGGCAAGGACGGCTCGGTCGGCTGGTCGGCGAACCTGGAGATCGGGACGATCGGGAAGCTGATCATGCCCGAGGAGGTCGCGAAGGTCTTCAAGGGCACGCAGGAGACGTTCTCCAAGAGCGCCGGCGAGCTCGTGCGCAACCGCGACGACCCCGCGAAGGTCAAGGAGCACGGCGGCGCGCTGGTCGAGGCCGTCAAGGGCGCGGTCGAGAAGGCCCAGAAGAGCGCGGCGCAGGCCAAGAAGCCGGGCTGGCGGGTCGGCGTGGAGGTCAAGGGCGACGGCTCGGGCGGCGTGAGCGGCGGCGTCACGCTGACCTGGACCTGGTGATCCCACAGCTCCCGGGCCGCCGGTGATCGCCTTTCCCGAAGCTTTCCCGGCCGTTGCCGGTCCGTTGGGAGCCGCGTGCCGATGCTGCGGCCATGGAACTGCTGATCGTGGGCGGGGGACTCGCCGCCCAGCGCTGCATCGAGGTACTGCGGGCCGCCGGCGACGATCGCCCCGTGACCGTCGTCTGCGACGAGTCCGTGCGCCCGTACGACCGCCCGCCGCTCTCCAAGGAGGGCCTGCTCGGGCCGGTCGATACCTCGTTCCGGCCTGAGGGCTGGCACGCCCACCACGGCGTCGAGCTGCGGCTCGGCGTCGCCGCCAGCGCGCTCGACGCGGCGCGACGGATCGTCACGCTCGCGGACGGCGAGCGGCTGCGCTACGACGCGCTGCTGATCGCGACCGGGGCACGAGCCCGCGCGCTTCCCGGCGTGCCGCGCGCTCAGGTGCTGCGCGATCGGTTCGATGGCGAACGGCTGCGCGAGGCCCTGCTCGCCGGCGGCCCGCTGGCGGTCGTGGGCGCCGGCCTGATCGGCCTGGAGGCCGCCGCTGCCGCGAGGGCGCTCGGCGTCGAGGTGAGCGTGATCGAGGCCGCGCCGCGGCCGCTGGCCGGGATCCTCGGCCCGCGCGCCGGCGCCTGGATCACGGCGCTGCACCGCGCCGAGGGCGTCGTCCTGCGCACCGGCGTGACCGTCGAGCGCGACCGCGGCGACGCGCTCGAGCTCGCCGACGGCACCCGCGTCCCCGCCGCCAACGTGCTGGCGGGCATCGGCGTCGCCCCCGCCGCGGCGTGGCTGGCCGGCAGCGGGCTCGATCCCTCCGGCGTGGCCGTCGACGACGCGGGGCGCACCGGCCTGCCGGGCGTCTACGCGGCCGGCGACGTCAGCGGCTCGGGCCACTGGGAGGCCGCGGCGCGCGGCGGCGCCACCGTCGCAGGCGCGCTGCTCGGCCGCGCGGACCGCGCGCCCGCCCCGCCTTCGTTCTGGAGCGACCAGCACGGCGTGCGCCTGCAGTGCGTCGGCGACCCGCGCGGCAGCGCCGAGCACATCGCCCACGGCGATCTCGCCTCCCGCTGCTTCGAGCTCGACCACCACCTCGACGGCCGCACCACGGCCGTCCTGCTCGCCGGCCGCCCGCCGTCCGCCCTGCGCACGGCGCGCGCCCGGCTCCACACCATCGAGACCATCACCAGGAGGGCCGCATGAGCCTGATCGCCCGCATCGAAGAAGACCTCTGCCTCGCCCACGGCGACTGCGAGGCGGTCGCGCCGGAGGCGTTCCGCGTCGACGACGTCGCCCGCGTCGTCGGCGAGACCGCCGACGACCGCCTGCGCGAGGCCGCGCGTGCCTGCCCGGCCGGAGCGATCGTGCTGTTCGACGCCGACACGGGCGAGGAGGTCGATGCCTAGCCAGGTCGCGGGTCGCGCCACATCCGCCACACCGGCGGGCCGCCGAACGGCAGCCGCAGCTCGCTGCGCACCGCGAAGCCGTGGCGCGCGTAGAGCTCGCGGCTGCGCGGCGAGCTGGCGTTGAGGTACGCGCCGCGGCGCTCGGTGTCGCAGCGCGCGCACAGCGGCTCCAGCAGCGCCGACCCGAGCCCGCGGCCCTGGCCCGCGGGCTCGACGCCGATGTAGTCCAGGTACCAGTGCGGCGGCTCGTGCGGGTGGTGGCGGTCGAGCGCCCGCAGCACGGCCAGCCCGCGCCGCGGCGCGCGGCCGAACACCTCGAGCCGCGCGCGGGCGACCGAGAGCTCCTCGCGCAGGCGGAACGGGTACGCGCCCGGGGCGACCCACAGCGCCGCGGCGGTCAGATCCTCCGCGACCCAGATCGAGCCGGACGCCGCATAGAGCGGGATCGAAGCCTCGAAGTGACGCAGCAGCTGCGCCGGCCGGCGCGCCTCGTCGTCGAGCAGGAAGCGCATCACGGGGTCGCTGGCGAACGCGGCCGCCAGGGTGGCCGCGATCGCTCCGTGGTCGGATCGGCTCGCCGGCCGCACGCGCATCGCGGCCGGCGACGCTAGCCGATCATCGTCGCGTAGCTCAGCTCGCCCGGTACAGCAGCCAGGCGTCGCGCATGCGTTGGACCTGGCCGGCGGTGAACTCCGTGTAGCTGCCCGTCTCGCCCTGGTCGTAGCGGCCCGCGTAGGTCGCCGACGTGCCCGGCACCGACTCCCAGTCGACGACCACGCCGTCCAGGTTCGTGTTGCCGGGCTTCGTCGTGATGTCCGGCAGGTACGCCCAGCCGAGGTAGTCGCCGGCGGTCGTCGAGTACCAGTTGAGCGCGTTGTCGCCGCCCTGCTTGAGGGCGGTCTTCATCTTCTGCTCGTCGGCCCCGCCCGGGTTCGCGTAGAACCACGGGGGGTTGCTCGTGCGCGTGATGCCCGCCAGCTTGAAGCTGAAGCCGGTGGCCGCGCCGCCCTCGCCCCCGGCGCAGGTGTTGTTGAGGACCGCGATCTGGCCGGCGATCTGCGCGTCGGTCACGGCGCCGATCGCGCCGTCGGTGACGACGTGGAAGTACACCGGGATCGTGGCCTTGAAGTTCCGGCCCGCCTTGCCCTTCGCGCTCGCGGGCATGTCCGCGTGCGTCTGCGACAGGTCCGGCTCGCGCACGACGCCGCCGCGGCCGGCCAGCGCGTTCCCGCCCGTGACCGAGCCGCCGAACACCCGCGCGTCCGCGGTCGCCATCGGATCGCAGAACGCCGCCTGCGACGCGGCCGTCGCGTGCACGCCCGCACCGGCTGAATGCGCAGCACTGTAAAGCCGGCAGGCCAGGCCGATCGGTCAGTTTTCGATCGCGTCGGTTTCCGGAGAGTTCATAGCGATGTCCGCCATCGGGGAGAGCTTGCTGCAGCTATGGCCGACGACCCAGGCAAGACGAATGGAGCAGAGGGCCGCGAGGCCGATGGGGAGCGCTATCGCGCCGCCGCCGAGGCGGCGCTCGACCAGCTCGACTGGTGCATCGCCTACCTCCACAGCATCAGGAAGTCGCCGATCGCCACCGCTCTCGCCCGCAACCAATCGCAGATCCGAAAGCAGCTGACATGACCACCGACCTCCGCGAGAACTCGATCACCGACGTCCTGAGCGATCTGTCGCAGGAGTCGGTGGGCCTGATCCGCGAGGAGCTGCGTCTCGTGGTGGCGGATTTCGCGGCCCAGGGCCGCGAGCTGGGAACGAGCGCCGGGTTCCTCGGCGGAGCGGCGGTGCTGGGCGTCGGAGCGTTCGGTGCGCTCACCGCCGGGCTGATCGCCGCGCTGGGACGCCGTCCAGCACGGGGAGGCCTGCTGGTGGCGGCCCTCTACGGGGCGGGCGCGGCCGGAATGGCGGACGCCGGCATCAAGCGCCTCGGGCAAGTGGCGCCCGAGCTCGTCGCGACGATCCAGCGCGACGTCAAGGCGACCGCCAAGGGAGCGAGCCGCTCGGCGTCCGGCACGCCGTCCCGCGACTCCGCGACGAAGAAGGCGGCCCCGCGGAAGCCGAAGGCCAACGGCGCGCGGCGCAAGTCTGCCTCCGGCGGCGCGCGCCGCAAGGCGGCCGCGAAGGCCCCGGTCAACGACGAAACCGCGCCGTAGCGCGGTTTCGTGAGGCACCCCCCAAGGATCCCTCACACCCTCACGCGCCTCCGGGCCATTGCCGCGAGGAGGGCCACGCACGCCACGATCGCCGTTGCTCCCGCCGCCGTTGACGCCGTCGAGCGCGAGACGTCGACGCCGGCGGCCAGGTACACCGCCAGGCTCGCGGGGATCCCGGCCCCCACCACCACCAGGATCGCGAGGAGCCGCGGGACGAAGACCTCCGGCTCGACGGGCCGGCGCCCGTGCTCGTCGATCGACCAGTACGCGAGCTCGCCGGTGAGGAGGAGGCCGCTGCCGTAGATCACCGTGCCGATCGACAGGCCGCCGTGGGGTATCACGTGCAGCGCGCCGAGCACCAGCAGCGCGCTCGGGATCGCCGCGGGCCGCCTCATGGACAGACCCAGGCCCAGGAGCAGGATCGCGGCGCCCGCACCGGCCAGGACCGCCGCGCGGCCATCGGCGTCGAGCGCGGCCGCGGCGCCGAGACCCGCAGCCACTGCGAGCGCCCCGGCAGCGGTCGCTACACGCGCGGGACGGCTCGTGCGTGCCGCCGGGACGCGATCACCTCCTCGATCACGAGGTCGAGATCGGTATGCGGGCGATCCCACCGCGCAACCGGCACGCCGAGGCGCTCGAAGCGTGCGCGCAGCGCCTCGCGCTGGAGCCGCCAGAGTCGCAGCGGCAGCTCGTGGGAGCCGGCATCGTCCAGAGCCAACGGCGAGATCTCGATCACGGCAAGGTCGTAGCCGCGGGCACGGAGATCGAGCAGCGCGCCGAGCCCACGCTCGTCGAGCAATGGGCTCAGCCCGAGCACGAGGGCTCGCGCCGGCAGCAGGTGGCCCGGCACGTGCGTGATGTCCGTCCACCTGAAGCTGGGCTTGACGTGACTCTCGAGCAGCGCGTCGACGATCCGATACAGCTGCCTGGTCCCGGGGCTCCCTGCCAGCCAGCTCACGACCCCGCCGAAGCTCACGAGCGCGACGCGGTCGCGCCGTGTCAGATACCTCGAGGCGAGCGCCGCGGCCGCGTGGACCGCCGCATCGAGCGTTCCGGCCTCCGCGCGCTCGGCCTCGGCGAAGGTGTCGAGGAACAGCACGACGTCGGCGCTGTGCTCCGGATGGTGCACGTTCACGTAGGGGACGCCGCGCCGGGCGCTCGCGCGCCAGTTGATGCTGCGCACGCGGTCGCCGGGAACGAGTGGGCGCAGGTCCGCGAACTCGATGCCCTCGCCGCGCTCGCGGGACACCTGACTGCCGAGCACGGGCCGGTTGCGCAGCGGCGCGACGAGCCTCTGCAGGCGATCGACACGCGGGTAGGCGCGGAGCTCCTGGGTCCCGCCGAGCGTACGCTCGAGCGTGAAGGCGCCGAGCCGGTCGTGCGCGCGGACGGCGACCGGACCGACCACGTGGAGACCCCAGCGCTCGACGGTCAGCTCGAACGCGACGCCCCGATGCTCGCCGGCGGGCACCCAGCACTCGAGCGAGCTCGTACGCGTCGGCAAGCGCTCGGTCTGCGGCGGACCAACCCCGACGCGGGCGGCGGCCCCGCGGTTGTGGACGGTGAGCGTCGCGCGCACGCTCTCGCCCTCCAGGACGCGCTCGCGCTCCAGCTCCACGCGTCCGTCGAGCGCGAGCGGCGCGCCCGTGAAGGCGGCGCCGAGGAGCACCACGAACGGCGTGGCGAGCACCGCGAGGTCGGGGCGGCCGAACGCGAGCGCCCCGATGAGCGCGGTCGCCGCGAGCGCGGTGTAGACGCGCAGGCGCGGCGAGAGCGTCATCGTCAGTCGAGGACGCGGACCGGCGGCACCGGGCAGCTGTCGAGGCAGTCGCGCACCACGTCCTCCGCGGCGACCCGCTGGATCCAGAGCTCCGGACGCAGCATGACCCTGTGCGCCAACGCCGGGACAGCGACGCGCTTGATGTCGTCGGGGGTCACGAAGTCGCGACCCTCCAGCGCCGCCGTTGCCCGTCCCAGCTTGAGCAGCGCGAGCGTGCCGCGAGGACTCGATCCCAAATGCACCTGAGGACTCTCGCGCGTCGCGGTGACGAGGTCGACGGCGTATTCGAGGATCGCGGTGTCCGCATGGACCCGTTCGACCGCCCGCTGCATCGCCAGCAGCTCGTCGCGCTCGACGAGCGTCCGCAGCTCCACCTCGTCCTGGCCGCGGTCGAGGCGGCGCGCGAGCAGGTCGAGCTCCGCGTCGCGGTCCGGGTAGCCCACGCTGATCCGCAGCAGGAAGCGGTCGAGCTGCGCCTCGGGCAGCGGATATGTCCCCTCGTACTCGATCGGGTTCTGGGTGGCCAGGACGAGGAACGGACGCTCGAGCTGTCGAGTGCCGTCCTCGCCGGTCACCTGGCGTTCCTGCATCGCCTCCAGCAGCGCCGCCTGGGTCTTCGGGGGAGCGCGATTGATCTCGTCGCCGAGCAGGATGTTCGTGAAGATCGGCCCGGGCTGGAAGCGCAGGTCCCCAGTGCGCTGGTCGTAGATCGACGACCCCGTCACGTCGGACGGCATCAGGTCCGGCGTGAACTGCACCCGGGCGAAGCGCAGACCGGTCACGGAGGCGAAGGACCGCGCGATCAGCGTCTTGGCGAGGCCCGGGTTGTCCTGGATCAGCACATGCCCGTCCGCGAGCAGGCCGAGCAGCACCAGCTCCAGCGCGTCGCGCTTGCCCACGACCGCGAGCTCGACCTCGTCGAGGATCTGGGCGGCGCGTCCGGCGAGCTCGGAGAGCCCGCTCACAGCGCCTCGAGGGCATCGAGGATCTCCTCGAGCCGGCGGGCAGGGAGCCCGGGGGTGTCACGACGCCCCGGCGCCGGCCGGTCGGGGCGCACGAGCTCCCAGGCCACCGGCCCGAGCAGGCGCCGCACCTCCCCCGCGTCCCGGTCGAGCGTGAGGCCCCGCTGGGCGAGGCGGGCCTCGGCGATCTCGACGAGCACCGGCCGCAGGCGCGTGTGGGCGCTCGAGCCGCTCTCGCCCGACCACGCGACGATGCGCTCGAGCCGCACGAACTGGGCCGGCCGCGGATCGAGCTTGATGCGCGCGCTCTTGTGATCGTCGAGCCCGCCGCCGCGCGCCGGCAGCCTGGCGAGTGCGGCCGCGCCGGCCCCCGCCCCCGTGGCTGCGACGAGGATGAAGAGCGCTTCGGTGGCAACGCTCATTTCCGGGCCCACCGTCTCCTCGCGCGAGCAGGCACAGTGCGATGACCCTATCCGCATAATGCGGGCTCGGGGGCTTTATGCTCGACTGCTGCGATGCAGGCGAACGGCGTCCGAACCGCTGCCCTCGTGCTGGCGCTGACGGCGCTTATCAGCGCCGCGGCCATCGCCGGCAGCGAGCCGATGCGCCGCTTCGACCCTGTGGAGCCCCCCGCGAGCCGCGAAGAGCTCGTGGACATCGGGGCCATCACGTCGGGCTTCCCGGTCCCGGGCGCCCTGCCCCCGGAGGTCTACCCCCGGGAGGGGTGGGGGCTGGATACCGGACCGGACCTGACCTGGTTGCTCGTTCTCATGGCGGCGGCCGGCCTCGTCGGGCTGCTCGCCGCGGCCGTCGTGCTCGTGCCGCGACTCCTGCGCTGGCGCCCACGCCGGCCTCGCCTGAGGTGGAGGGGGCTGCGGCGCCGGCGCCGCGGCGAGCTGCCGACTCCGGAGCCCCCCGTCGACGAGCCGTCGCCCGCGGATGCCGAGGCCGGCGGAGAGATGGCGCGGCGAGCGCTCGACTCGGCGCTGGTCGCCCTGCGCGAGCCGGCTGACCCGCGCGGAGCGGTGATCGACGCATACGCGCGGATGGAGGAGGTCCTCGCGTCGCGAGAGCTCCCCCGGGGTGCCCCGGAGGCGCCGCGCGAGTACCTCGAGCGGGTGCTGCGCGATCAGGGCATGCCGGAACGCTCGCTGACGACCCTGACCGAGCTGTTCGAGGAGGCGCGGTTCAGCCTGCATCCGATACTGCCGTCGACGTCCGACCGGGCACGCCGCGAGCTGGAGAGCGCCCGGGACGCCCTCCCGTGAGGCCGCCGAGGGCCGCGAGGCGCGGTTCAACGAGCTAGGCCCGGCGCGAGCCGGGCCTAGCTCGTCCTATCGGTCGCCTCGTGAGCGACCGGTCCTACTTCGCTGCTACTTGACGCCCTGCGTGGAGTTGACCGGCATGCCGGCGCAAGCCTGCGCCGCGACCTTGCCGCCGCCCAGCGCCTTGACGTACTGGCCGTGGTTCTTCACGGACTCAGTGCCAGGCGTGGTCGTCGTCGCAGACGTGATGTCCGGCGTCGAAATCATCATCTGGATGTCGTTGGCAGGCCAAGTGCCCTCGGTGTCGACGTCAACCGAGACGTTGTACGCCGCGTCCGTCACCTTGAACGTCGCGCCGCCACCGACAGGCAGGGTCTTGAAGCTGACGCGCGTCTTGTCAGCGTTGAACGAGCCGGTGACCGTCTCGGCCCAGGCGAATGCGCCGCCGTTGTCCGTCGTGTTGCTGGTACCGCTGAACGAGCCGTCAGCGTTGACGATGACGGTGAAGTCGTGCTTCCACACGTTGTTGAACTGGTTCTCCGTGTCCTTCGGCTGGAGCGCCGTAAACGTCGCGGTCGTGACCGTCGTGCTGACCGGGACCGACGCCTCGCAGCGCGGCACGTCCGCCGAGGCGGCGGACGGGATGATGGCAAGCATGGCGACAGCCATGCCTGCGATGAGGAGCTTACGCATTGCGTACTTGTCTTTCTTTGGGCGTGCCAACGTTATTGGCGGTACGCCAACAAAGACACCATTGGCGAAGAGTCGTTACGCGGGCAGCCGACAACTACGGGTGTGTCGGGGCCGCCCGCAGGAAGTCCGCGACGGCCTACCCAGGCGCCTCGGGACCGAGTCACGGACCGCCGTGTCCCGCGGGCGTGAGACGCCCGGCGCGAGTCAACTACCAGGTGAGAAATGCCCCCGCCAGGAATCGAACCTGGAACCTTCGGATTAAGAGTCCGCTGCTCTGCCAGTTGAGCTACAAGGGCGCGGGTGCCCAATGGTAGCCAAGGCGTCCTGCCCCGGCTACTTCTCCTTCTTGGGCGTGGGCGTCGGCGTGGCCGAGCCCTGCTGCTGCTGGAGCTGCTGGGCGACCGCCTGCTGCTTGGCCTGGTCCAGCGAGTCCTTGAGCGTGTTGCGCTCGTCCTTGGGCGCGCGTTCGAGCGCCTCGTTGCGGGCGAGGTCGCCCTTGCGGGTCTGGCCCGCCTGGTAGGCGTAGATCGCCAGCGTCGCGTAGGTGTTCGCGGACGGTCTCGCCTCGGTGATGATCTCCTGCGCGGCCGCGGCGTCCGCCGGGCGGTTGAGGCCCGTCTGGTCGAAGGCGCGCACCATCAGGCCGGCCACGCGGTCGTCGGGCTTCTTCGGCTCGAGCGCGAGGTACTTCTCCCACGCGTCGGCGGCCTGCGTGAGCTTCGCCTTGCCCGCCTCGGTGTAGGTGGCCGTGTTGGGGTCGAAGTTGTCGCCGATGCCGGCGCTCTGCACGCGGGCGCGGGCGAGCGCGGCCCAGGCCGCGGCGTCCTGCGGGTTCGTCCGGGTGCGCGTGACGGCGTCCTTCTCGGCCTTGTCGAAGCGGTCGGAGCCGGTGTCGCCACCGGAGGAGCCGGTGATCGCGTCGACGAGGCCGCCCTGCATCGCGCCACCGCCTCCGATGCCGAAGAGCACGAGGCCGCCGCCCATGAGCAGCGCCAGCGTGATGTAGACGATCTTGACGGTGCGGCGGCGGCCGCGGCCTCTCAGGTCGAACAGCATGGAATCTTGGTCAGTGGTCCCGGTCTGGATGGAGCTCGATGTCGCCCGAGGTGGCCTCCTCTGCCTTCTCGCGGGCCCGGGCGCGCGCGGCGCGCCGGTCGAGCAGCGATGCGAAGAGGATAGAGGCCTCATAGAGGACCCACAGCGGGGCGGCCAGGATCAGCATCGTCACCGGGTCCTGGCCCGGCAGCAGCGCCGCGATGATCGCGATGATCACGATCGCGTAGCGGCGGCCCTTGCGCAGCTGCTGCGGGGTGATCACGCCGAGCCGCGTGGCGGCCAGGATGCCGACCGGGATCTGGAACAGCCCGCCCATCGCGATCAGCACGAGGATCTCGAACGAGTAGAAGTCCCTCGCCTGCAGGAGGATGTCGAAGGAGTCGTCGTTGAAGTTCTGCAGGAAGCTGATCGCCGGCGGCAGCACCAGGTAATAGGCGAACACCACGCCCGCGATGAACAGGAACGGCACGGCGAGCAGCAGCGGCAGCGCCACCTCGCGCTCGCGCGGCGAGAACGCCGGCAGCAGGAACGCATAGGCCTGGAAGAGGAGCAGCGGCATCGCCAACAACAGCGCCGCGTACGCCGCGACCTTGAAGGTGGCCGTGAACGGCTCGCCGACCCCGGTGGTGATCGGCCGCTTCCCCGCGCGCGGCGGCGTCGCCTCCGCGGTGACGCGCGCGTCCCGCGCGAGCTCCTCGAACATCGCCCGCGTGTCGGACTTCAGCCCATCGTCTGCCGCGAGCGCGGCGTAGGCCGCCGCCTGCTTGAGGTAGAGCGCCTTCTGCTTCTGCTGGAAGTTCGCCGCGCGCTCGAACGGATCCTGGCTTCCGGACTGGAAGGCCGTCTTCGTGAGCGGCCGGTTCATGATCTCCAGCAACGTGCCGTTCTGCCAGAAGGCGAAGCCGAAGCAGACCAAGAACGCCACCAGGCACAGGATCAGCCGCGTGCGCAGCTCGTCGAGGTGCTCGACGAGGCTCAGGCGGTCGTCGTAGTTGACCGGCCTCAGCGCGGCGCGGGCCATGCGTGGATCCGGTCCTGCGCTCGGCTAGGGCCGCCGGTCGTGGACGACCTGGCCCTCGAGCGGGGCCTGCTCGCCCTCCGGACGGCCGAGGGCTGCCTCGGTCTCCCGGCGGTTCTCGGCCTCCGCGGCCTCCGCAGCCTCGTCGTCGTCATCGCGTCCGCCCTTGCCCGAGATGGAGTCCTTGAACTCGCGCATGCCGGAGCCGAGCTGCTTGCCGAGCCCCGGAAGGCGCTTGGGGCCGAAGATGAGGAGCACGATCACCAGGACGATGATCAGCTCCGTTGGTCCGATGTTGGGCACCGCGAAACCTCGCTGGTCGTTGGCCGTTGAGGACCCCAACGAAGGGTAGCGCCCGCGACATGCACGGATGTACGAGTCAAGGATCTTTCCAGGGCGCCGATCAGGAGGGCAGCAAGCCACTCCCTCTTGAGAGCATGAGTTACTCCGATCCCAACAGCCAGCACGTCCGTCGCGTCGTCCTTCCATCCGGCCGGGCGATCGAGGTCGTGTACTTCGAGAACCTCGCCGAGGCCGCCGCCACCGAGCCGATTCCGACCCGCGAGCGCACCGGCACCGGCGACCTGCACGTCTGCCCCGACTGCGACCGCGAGCTCGTCTTCCCCGTCGAGTGGTCCGAGGTCTCCCCGACGCACTGGGAGGTCCTCCTGCGCTGCCCGAACTGCGAGTGGAACGACCTCGGCGTCTTCGACCAGCCCACCGTCGACCGCTTCGACGACGAGCTCGACCGCGGCACCGAGGCGCTCATGCGCGATCTCAAGCGCCTCACCCAGGCGAACATGGAGGACGAGATCGACCGCTTCGTCAGCGCCCTGGGCGCCGACGCGATCCTCCCGGAGGACTTCTAGCCGCCCGGCTAGCTGTAGCGGTCGACGACCCCGTCGGCCACCAGCTCGAGCGCTCCCTGCTGGGCCTCCGGGAGTGCCGGCAGGGCGGCCTTGGCCGCCTCGACCATCTCCAGCGCCTCCGCCCGCGCGGCCTCCAGGGCGCCCGTGGCGGCGATCGCGTCGCACACCCGCTCCGCCTGCTGAGGCGTGCGCACGCCGCGCAGGTCGACCTCCGCGAGCTCCGGGTCGCGGTCGCGCGCGAGGATCAGGGGCAGCGTGACCGTGCCGTCGAGCAGGTCGGTGCCGCGGTGCTTGCCCGTCCGCTCGGCGGGCCCCGAGACGTCGAGCACGTCGTCGAGCAGCTGGAAGGCGAGCCCGATCGAGCGGCCGAAGCGGCCCAGCACGTCCGGGTCCCCGGCGCCGCCGAGCGCGCCCAGCCGGCAGGCGGCCTCGAACAGCCGCGCTGTCTTGAGGTCGCAGCGGCGGTCGTAGCGCTCGCGCGTGATCGTGGCGTCCCAGGCGTCCTCGCGCTGGAGCAGCTCCCCCTGCGCGAGCGCCGACGAGGCGTCGGAGAGGATCCGCACCGCCTCCGCGCTGCCGCCGCCGGCCAGCTCCGCGAACGCGCGCGAGAACAGCAGGTCGCCGGTCGCGGTCGCCA
>Ga0126312_10001591_pt1 | contig 14938 bp, 12 predicted proteins | sample Plot104A_FD_92537 | JGI IMG/M metagenome (GOLD analysis project Ga0126312, IMG submission 92537) | Serpentine soil microbial communities from UC McLaughlin Reserve, CA, USA - Plot104A | ecosystem: Environmental > Terrestrial > Soil > Grasslands | place: USA: UC McLaughlin Reserve, Lake County...
CTCCGGCGGGGTTTTCTCGTTCTAGGACGCATCCCACCCGTGGGGGCATCCCCACCGCAACTGGCCGGGTTCCCCGCTGGAACGGCAGGCCGCCTCGGGCGAAGGTCGACGAAACGAACTTCGGCCGGCGTCTCGACGGCGGCCGCTCTCCAAAGGGAGTAACGATGAAGGAAAGACGAACCAACGCGTGGGGACGCGCGGCGCGGCGACTGATCGCCGGCGCCATCCTCGCTGTCGCCGTAGTGGCTGGGTCGGCGGTGCCGGCGAATGCGGCCGTCACGGCGAGCTTCACGAGCAGCGCCGGTGTCCTGACGGTGTTCGGCGACTCACTCGACAACAACATCACGGTCAGCCGCGACGCGTCGGGCAAGATCCTGGTGAACGGCGGCGCGGTCGTCGTGGCCGGTGGTACGGCGACCGTCGCCAACACCAGCCTGATCCAGGTCTTCGGTCAGGGCGGTCACGACACGATCACGCTCAGCGAGGTGAACGGCGCGCTGCCCCGAGCCAACCTGTTCGGCGGCGTCGGCAACGACACGCTCACCGGCGGCTCCGGTGGCGACATGCTCTTCGGCCAGAGCGGTAACGACAGGCTCCTCGGGAAGGGCGGCTCCGACTTCCTGTTCGGTGGTGCCGAGAACGACACCCTGACCGGCGGTGATGCCGATGACCAAGTCTTCGGCGAATCCGGCAACGACCGGATGGTTTGGAACCCGGGCGACGACACCGACCTCAACGAGGGCGGCGACGGCACCGACACGGTGGAAGTCAACGGCGGCAACGGCGCGGAGCAGTTCACGGCCACGGCCAACGGCACACGTGTCCGCTTCGATCGCGTCAACCCGGCGCCGTTCACCATCGACATCGGCTCAAGCGAGAACCTCGTCCTCAACGCCAACGGCGGCGACGACAGCTTCTCCGCGACCGGTAACCTGGCCGCGCTCATCGGCATCACCGTCGACGGCGGTTCGGGCAACGACACGCTCCGCGGCGGCAACGGCGGCGACTCCCTGTTCGGCGGCGCCGGCAACGACTTCGTCGACGGCAACCAGGGCAATGACCTCGCCCTGCTCGGAGCGGGAGACGACACGTTCCAGTGGGATCCCGGCGACGGCAGCGACACGGTCGAAGGCCAGGACGGCATCGACACGCTGGCCTTCAACGGCGCCAACATCAGCGAGAAGTTCGACGTCTCCGCCAACGGGTCGCGCGTGCGCTTCACCCGCGACGTCGGGAACATCGTGATGGACCTCAACGACGTCGAAGGCATCGTTGCCAAGACGCTCGGCGGCACCGACAACGTCACCGTCAACGACCTGTCGGGCACCGACGTCGCCGACCTGGTGGCTGACCTCGGCGGAGCCGACGGCGTGCCCGACAACGTCGCCGTCAACGCAACGAATGACGATGACATCGTCAGCGTCCTCGCCGCCGGGCCCAACGCGCAGGCGTCGGGCCTCTCCGCCCGCGTCTCGGTGGCCGGGGCGACTCCGGGCAGCGACCGGCTCACGGTCAACGGCCTCGCCGGGGACGACGTGCTCGAGGCCTCGCAGGCTCAAGCGGATGCGCCACTGCTCACGCTGGACGGCGGAGCGAACGACGACATCCTCATCGGCGGCGCCGGTGACGACACGCTCCTCGGCGGCGACGGCGATGACGTCCTCATCGGCGGGCTGGGCAACGACACGATCGACGGCGGGTCCGGCAGCAACACCGTGCTCGACGACATCGCCGCCAGCACGGTCACGTCGGCAACGGCGGCCGGGACGGAGTGGCTGGCCACTCACGCCCGCGTCGTCAACGGTAAGACGGTCCTGAAGGTCGGCGGCAAGAAGCGGACCCTTCCGCGCGCCGACCTAGCGCAGATCAGGCGGAGCGTGGCCGGGCACTAGCCGGCCGGCTCCCGGCAACTACCAGCGCCAGGACCGCACCTGCGGTTCTGGCGCTGGCCGGTTGTCGCTTCAGAGGTTCCAGTCCTCGCGGGCCCGCTCCGCCGTCGCCACCTCGTAGTGCGCGCACGTGTCGTCGCGCTCGACCAGGAAGCGGTCGTCCTCCGGGTAGTAGACCGCCGCGTCGTAGTCCTCGCCCGCGAACGCCTTCACCGCCTCGAGCGACTCCCAGAGCGTGAACGTGACGAACTCGGTCCGCTCGCCCACGTCGCGCCGGAGCATCCAAGCCCCTTTGTTGCCGGGCGTCTCCACGTAGCCGGCGAGGCCCGTGTCCCTGATGTAGGTGGCGTACGTGTCGCCGTCCTCCTGGCGCACGGCGCCCCTCCAGATGCGAGCGATCATCGGTCCTCCTCAGTCGGCAGCGACCGTATAGGCAAGCACGACGATCCCGCTTTTGAGCGGAGTCACGTCGACGAGCTCGAAGCGCGTCTGCGTGCTGTCCCGGTACAGCAGGTCCTCGGGGCCGCCGCTCCCGATCACCAACGGGTGCACCGAGAGCCGCAGCTCGTCGAGCAGCGCATGCTCGAGCATCGTGTGGGAGAGCTGCCCGAAGCCGTACAGGCGTTGCCCGAGCGGGTCGGCCAGACCGGCGCGAAGGCGTCGTACGTGCGCCGGCCCATCAGGACCGCGTCGCAGGCCAGCAGCAGCTCGGTCTGGATCCGCTCGCCCGCGCCGTCGTCCGTCCCCGCTGGCGGCCAGAGGTGCGGATTCTCGATGACGCCGTCGAGCGAGATGTACGTCGAGTTGATGATCTTGCGCACGTCACGCCCCCTTAGTGGCCTGTTCGAGTAGCTCGACCTGCTCCAGCTCGCCGGAGCACGGGAAGAGCAGCACGTCGTCGCACCCGGCCTGCTCCAGCCGCCGCAGCTTCTCGCGGATCTGCTCGGCGCTCGTCGCCGTCTCCGCGCGTGCCGCGTCGAAGAACTCCTCGCCGTAGTAATGCCGGATGTACTCGTCGGCCGTCTCCTCCGCGCCGGCGCCCAGGCAGAAGTAGCGGCCGGTCACGATCCGCGGTCGGCCCTGGCGTCCGGCCGCCGCCCATTCGCGCTCGACGGCCGCCCGGCCCTCCCGCAGCAGACCCAGTCCGAACAGCGGCGACACCCAGCCGTCGCTGGCGTCCCGCGCGGCGCGCGCGAACGACGCCCGGACCGTGCCGCCAAGCAGGATCCGCGGGCGGCCGCCGACGTCGCGCCACGTACGGTCCATCGTGCCCAGCGAGGTATCGAACAGCGCACCGCGGCCCGCCAGCGGAACGCCGCTGACCTCGTAGTCCGCGGGCCAGCCGCCCATGCCGAGCCCGGCGGTCAACCGCCCGCCCGAGAGCTGCGCGAGCGACCACAGCTGCTTGGCCAGCAGCACCGCGTTGTTCCGCCAGCACACGTTGACGACCGTGCTCAGTAGCTCGACCCGGCTCGTCCTCGCGGCCGCCGCCGCCAGCGCGGTCAAGGGGTCGAGGTTGTCGTAGACCAGCCGGTCGATCACGCCGACCGACTCGAATCCCGCTCGTTCCGCCTCCGCCGCCCAGCGCCCGGTCAGCGACATGTCCGCGTCGGGGACTGCGGCCGGAAGCCCGATGCCGACTCTCATGCCGCGGATGCTGACCGGCGGCCCCCGCCGTTGCTTGAAGGAAACGGACGAAAGAGGGCGAGGAGCCCGCGGCCCCTCGCCCTCTCCGTTACGACTTGCGTGGTGGGAAACGATCAGGCCTTCGCCGCCACCGCCTCGCCCTCCATGTCGACCTCCGGCACGAGCCGGTCGACCCAGCGCGGCATCCACCAGCTGCGGTTGCCCAGCAGCTGCATGACGGCCGGCACCAGCACCATCCGCACCACGGTCGCGTCGATCACGATCGCGGAGGCCAGGCCGACGCCGATCAGCTTGAGGAAGACCTCCTGGCTGAGGACGAACGCCCCGAACACCGCGACCATGATCGCGGCCGCCGCCGTGATGACCCGGGCGGTGTTGGCCACGCCTTCGGTCACCGCCTCGGTCGTGCTGCCGTGGCGGAGGAACGCCTCGCGGATTCGCGAGAGCAGGAACACCTCGTAGTCCATCGACAGCCCGAACAGGATCGCGAACATCATCACCGGGATGAACGGCGGCACCGGCGTCTCGGTGTCGATCCCGACGAGCTGGCCGGCGAACCCGCCGGTGGCCACGAGCGCCACGACGCCGTACGCCGCGCCGATCGACAGCACGTTCATCACCGCCGCCTTGAGCGCCACGAGCGGCGCCCGGAACGACGCGAGCAGCAGCAGGAACGCCAGGCCGACCACCGAGCCGATGAACAGCGGCAGCCGCTTGGCGGTCGTCTCGCTCTGGTCGATGTAGGCGGCGGTCGCGCCGCCGACTTTCGCGTCCAGGCCGGAGGCCGGGACGAGCTCGTCGCGGGTGCGGTCGATCAGCTCGGCCGTCTCCGCCGCCTGCGGCGACGTGCGCGGGGCGACGGTCAGGACCGCCGTATCCCCCGAGCGGTTGAGCGCGGGCGACGACACCGACGCCACGCCCGAGTCCCGCTTCAGCGAGCGCCCGAGCCTCGCGAGCGCGGCCCTACCACCGCGATCCTCGAGCTGGGCCACGACCATCATCGGGCCGGCCGCTCCGGCGCCGAAGCCCTTCGCGGTCAGGTCGTAGGCCTGCCGCGTCGTCGTCTGCTCGGCATGGTTGCCCGCGTCCGGGAAGCCGAGACGCAGCCCGGTCACCGGGGCGGCCAGCGCCAACAGGATCGCCACGCCGGCGAGGGCAGCCGCCCAGGGCCGGCGCTGGATCGCCCGGCTCCACTTCGCGGCGCGTCCCGTCTCGGGATCGCGCTGCTTGCGTCCGGTGCCCGGGATGCGCAGGCGGCTGATCCGCGGCCCGGCCATCGCCAGCAGGGCTGGCAGCAGCGTCACCGACGCGAGCATGACGACGAGCACGGCCAGGGTCGCCGCCACGGCCACGCCCTGCAGGTAGCTCAGCCCCATCAGGAACAGGCCCATCAGCGACACGACGACCGTGGTCCCGGCGACCAGCACCGAGCGCCCGGCGGTCGACACGGCCTCGATCAGCGCGGCCTGCGTGTCATCGCGCGTCTCGAGCGCCGCCCTGAAGCGGGTGACGATCAGCAGCGCGTAGTCGATGCCCACGCCGATGCCGATCATGGCCGACACCGAGGGCGCCCAGTCGGGCACGTCCATGACCGCGGCAAGCATGCCTACCAGCGATCCGGAGATGGCCAGCCCGAAGAGCGCGGTGGCCAACGGCATACCGGTCGCGACGAGCGTGCCGAACGTGAACGCCAGCACGCCCGCGGCGATCAGCATGCCGATGCCCTCGGAGGACGTCTCGCCCTCCTGGGCATCGGCGACCACGCCGCCGCCCATCTCGACGCGCAGCCCCTGGCCGTTCGCGCGCTCGCGCAGGGCCAGCAGCTCCTTGCCGCTCTCCTCCGGGACGTCGTCGACGCGGCCCACGCTCAGCGGCACCCGCGCCACCGCCACGCGGCGGTCGGGCGATACCTCGGCCCCGCGTACGGTGACGCCGTCGCCGAAGCCGTCGAGCCGCTGTACCTGCGCCAGCAGGCGGTCGACGCGGCGCTCGACGGCGGGGGCGGTGACGTCCCGCGCCGTCCAGACCACGTCGACGGTGTCGGCGCTGCGGCCGGGGAAGCGGTTCTCGATCAGGTCTGCCGCCGCCTTCGACTCCGAGCCCGGCGTCGCGTAGTCGGCCGACAGGTCGCCCTTCAGCGACGACGACAGCGCGACGACGCCCAGCAGCAGGGCGATCCAGGCGGCCACGACGAGCCGGCGGCGGCGGTAGGCCAGGCTCGCCAGGCGGCCGAGGCCTCGTTCGTTCTTTGTTGCGGTGGTTCTCATCACTCCTCCTGAGTTGGTGATGGAGCCACGGTAAGGTACCCCTGGGGGGTATAACGGTGACGTTGGCCACAGTGGGCGCCCCGCGCTATGCGGCAGGCGTCACGGAGCGGCGCAGGCCTGCTGCATCGGCACCGTGTCCTCGGTGCCGTCGGCCCACCAGAAGCGCACGGTCGAGTCCCAGTAGCCGGACGCCGGGCACTCGGGCGGCGCCGTCAGATAGCTGCGGCCGTCGCGCACGTAGGCCGGCATCGTGACCGTCGAGCCGAGCTGCAGAGCGTTGTCGACCGGACAGCCGGCAACGCTGACGCTGGGGTAGCACGTCGGGCTGCTGAACTCGGTCGTGCCGTCCGCGCCGAGCTTGCCGCGGCTGACGGTGAACACACCGGGCGACGAGATGACCATGATCACCTCGCCGGTGTTGTTGAACACGTCGACGGGCAGCGTGTTGACAGACCCCATGAACTTGCCGGTCGCAGTACCGCCGCCCAGGCGGCTGCCCTCGGGGCAGGCCGCCGGCCCGCCCAGCTCGAGCTCTTCGTCGCTCGCTCTACAGCGCTTGGGCACGGTCGTGTCGTAGCGAGTGCCCGCCGGCGGGTAGAAGGTCATCCGGCGCATGTACGGCGGGTCGCCGTTCGGATCGTCGGCCGCGTGGTAGCTGCCGGTGAAGCTCGAGCCGGTCGCAGCGCCCGGCTGCGCGACGGTGAACTCCTGGTCGATGGTCCCGTGCGGGAAGCTGACCGGCTCCGCCGCGGCTGCCGCGGGCCACCCCGCGAACGTGCCGAGGATCACTCCCACCACCACGCCTCGAACTCGCACCCCTGGCCTCCTTCGCCTTTGCGGATGGTTCCCAGCTGCGCGCGGCCGCAACCGCGACGGCCGCTGGGACGGCGCGCCATGCTGTGCGCCCCATGCGCCGCCTCGCCACCGCTGCGCTCGTCACCGCCGTCGCCGCGGCCGCTCCCGCCGCCGCGTCCGCCGCGCCGGTCACCGACGGCAGCGCACGCTTCGAGGTACTCACGCCGTCGCTCGTGCGAATCCAGATCGCGCAGGACGGCCGCTTCGAGGACGGGCGGACGCAGACGACCGGCGGGCGGCTGCGCACCCGCGCGAAGTTCAAGACGAGCGTCCGCGGGCGCACCCGCATCATCCGCACGTCGTGGATGACGCTGCGCTGGCGGCGGGGCTCGACGTCGATCGGTCCGGGCACGCTCGCCGCGAAGGTCAAGCGGCAGACGCTCCGCCCGCAGCCCGGGCCGAACCCGGCCCCGCTCGGCGGGTGGCGCCGGTCGCTCGACCTCGTCAACGGGCCGGTGCCGCTGCACGAGGGCATGCTCTCGCGGGCCGGCTGGTACCTGCTCGACGACAGCGCGACCGCGCTGCTCACCCCGGACGGGTTCTTCGCACCGCGGCCGCAGCGCGAGGGCGCCTACCAGGACGTCTACCTGTTCGCCTACGGGCGCGACTACGCCCGCGGCCTGAAGGACCTGCGCACGCTGACCGGCCCCGCGCCGCTGCTGCCCCGCAAGGCGTTCGGCGTCTGGTTCTCGCGCTGGTGGCCCTACGGCGAGGCCGACTGGCAGGCGCTCGTGCAGAAGTTCCGCGACGAGCAGGTCCCGCTCGACACGATCTCGCTGGACACCGACTACAAGCGCGTGAGCGACCCGGTCGGCGCGGGCATCGCGGCGACGGTCGTCGGCGCGCCCGGGTCGGATTACTCGTGGAACGGCTGGGACTGGAACCGCGACCTCTACCCAGACCCGCCGCGCTTCTTCCGCTGGGCGAAGGACAACGGCCTGCAGACCGGGCTGAACATCCACCCGTCGATCAACGACCGCGATCCGCGCTTCCCGGAGACGCAGCAGCGTTCGGGCGGGAAGCTGACCGCATCCGACTCCTGCCGCGTGGCGCAGTCCGACACCCAAGGCCAGTGCATGGTGTTCGACTGGACCGACCGCGCTCAGCTCGCTGCCTACTTCACGCTGCACGAGCCGTTCGAGCGCGACGGCGCAGACTTCTGGTGGCTGGACTGGTGCTGCGACGCGAGCAAGGCCGACGCGCCGGGTCTCACTCCCGACACCTGGATCAACAAGCAGTACGCGGACCGCCAGCGCTCGCGCGGGTCGCGCTGGCCGGCGTTCTCGCGGATCGGCGGCTCGTACCAAGCGGGCTTCCCGGGACGCGTCGGCAACGGCGCCTTCGCGGAGCACCGCTACTCGATCCAGTTCACGGGCGACACCTGCGGGAGCTGGCCGCTGCTCGGGTTCGCCGCGCAGTACACGGCCGCGGCCGGGAGCATCGGCCTGCCCTACGTGAGCCACGACGTCGGCACGTTCCACGCCGTGTCGCCCAGCAACACCTGCGACAAGGATCTGAGCCCCTTGCTCACCCCGCGCGAGAACACCCTGCCGCCCGACATGTACGCCCGCTGGGTCCAGCTCGGCGCCTTCCAGCCGCTCGACCGCCTGCACTCGCACCACGGCAAGCGCCTGCCCTGGGAGTACGAGGGCAAGCCCGCCCAGGTCGCTGCGGACTTCCTGCGGCTGCGCGAGTCGCTCGTGCCGTACCTCTATACGCTCGCGCGCGAGGCCCACGACAGCGGGCTGCCGATGGTGCGCGCGCTCTACCTGGGCTGGCCGGCGCGGTCCGAGGCCTACGAGCACCCGTCGGAGTTCACGCTCGGCCGCGACGTCCTGGTCGCGCCGGTGGCCGAGCCCGGCGATCCCGCGACGGCCGAGGTCTGGTTCCCACCGGGCACGTGGGTCGACTGGTTCACCGGCGAGCGCCACCGCGGGCCCGCCACCAAGAAGCTGACCGTGCCGCTCGAGCGCTATCCGGTGTTCGTGCGGGCCGGGGCGGTCGTGCTCACGCAGCCGCCGGTGGCCACGACGGCGATCGCGCCCGCGCCGAAGCTCGTGCTTACGGCGTACCGGGGCAGCGGGCGCGGCCGGCTCTACGACGACGCGGGCGACGGGCTGCCCTACAAGGGCGCGCGCACCGCGCTCACCCAGCGCACGAAGCGCGGGACGACGACCGTGACGATCGGCGCGGCCCGCGGCCGGTTCACGGGGCAGCCGGCGGGACGGCGGTACGAGCTGCGCTTCGTCGGCGTGAAGCGCCCGCGGCGCGTGACCGTGGCCGGCCGGCGCGTCCGGCGCTTCACCTACGACCGGGCCGCGCGGACGCTGACCGTCCAGACCGCGCGGCTGTCGACCCGGCGGGCCGCCCGAGTGGTCGTTCGCTAGCCCGCGGCCTCCAGGTACCGCTCCGGGCGCCGCGCGAACTCGCCCGCGCAGGTCAGCGAGCAGAAGAAGTACGCCGTGTCTTCGTACGTCAGCCGCCCCGCGGAGTGGTCGGGATCGACCGCCATGCGGCAGACGGGGTCGATCGCCAGCCCACTGCCGCCCGCCCTCTGTCCCTCGCGGACAGCGGCCACCAGCTCGACCGGGTCGCGCACGTTGCGCAGCGTCTGGCGGCCCCGCGACTCGTAGAGCACGCCGTCGATCGACGGCGCCAGCTCGGCGGTCTGCGCGGTCAGCAACACCTCGCCGGCGGTCGCGGCGGCGGACACGCGCGCGGCCAGGTTCACGGCCGCGCCGAAGTAGTCGCGCTCGCGCTCGATGGCGGGCCCGTGGTGCAGGCCGACGCGGACGGCGGGTGCCCCGTGGCCCTGCATCACGTCGTGCGCGATGTGCAGGCCGAGCAGGACTGCCTGGCTCGGGTCGGGCACGCGCACCATGACCGCGTCGCCGATCGTCTTGACCTGCTCGCCGCCGTACTCCGGCAGGTCGGCACGCACCGCGCCGCAGAAGTCGGCGACTAGCTCGGCCGCCTCCTCATCGCCGTGCGCCTCGGTCAGCGCGGTGAAGCCGGCGATGTCGGCGAACAGGAACGTCGCATCGGGCATGGCGTTAATGCGCTTCGAAGAGGTCGCGCACCGTGGTGACGAGCATGGCCAGTGCGTCGCCGCGTTTCAACCCCCGGCTGCGGGCGAAGTCGTCGGCCGCGTGGATGAGCGCGTAGGCGCTCGTCACGAGCCACTCCGCCGGAAGGTCGGTGCGGAAGACGCCGTCACGGCGGCCGCGCTCGACCAGTGACTGCATCAGCGCCATCACCGGCGCGTGCGTGCGGGCCATGATCCGGGGCGACAGGTACTCGGCCGCGCCCCGCGCCAGTGCGTCGAAGTGGGCGAGCCGGGCCCAGGACGCGGTGAGCATGCGCTCGAGCGCCTCGTCGGCCGGCCCGTCCGCGGGCTGGGCGCCCTCGATCGCCGCGACCGACGCGTTGACGGCGCGCTCGGCGGCCGCCTCCACGACCTCGTTGATCGTCTTGAAGTGCGCGTAGAGCGTCGGCCGCGACACCCCGGCCTCGGCTGCAATCGCGACCATGCTGAGCGGCTCCCGGCCGGGTAGGAGCCGCTCAGCTGCGTCGAGGATCGCGGCGGCGTTGCGCTCGGCGGTAGCGCGCCGGTGATCGATGACGGGCTTCGTCATGTCAGACCGCAACGTAGCCCTAGTGCATCGGGGCCGCCATACCCGGCTCGGGGCGAACCGAGGGCAGGGCGACGGCGGTGACCAGCGCCGCGGCGGTCGCGACGCCCGCGGCGACCAGGAACGCGTCGCCGTAGCCGTCGACGGTGCCGGTGGTGCTCATGGCCTTTTCGCCGGCCGTGGCGATCGCCGCCAGGACGGCGACGCCGATCGCCGCGCCGAGCTCGTGGGCGGTCGTCATGATCCCCGACGCGAGGCCGGCTTGCTCGTGGGCCACGTCCGCCATCGCGGCGACGGACACCGACACGAAAGTCAAGCCGACGCCGAAGCCGAGCGCCAGGTAGCCGGGCAGCAGGTCGGCGGCGTAGCTCGCGTCGACCGGTGCCCAGCTCAGGAGGAGCGCGCCGATCGCCGCCAGCAGCAGCCCCGCCGCCATCAGCGGGCGGCTGCCCGTACGGGGCAGCAGGTGCTGGGCTACGTGCGCGCCGGCGAGGATCACCAGCGTCAGCGGCAGGAATGCGAGCCCGGTCTCGAGCGCCGACGCGCCCTGGACGTCCTGGAGATACAGCGTGTTCAGGAAGAACGCGCCGACCAGGATGCCGGTGGCGATCAGCATGATCGCGGCGCTGGAGACCAGCGAGCGCACCCGCCACGTCGCGGGCGGTACGAGCGGCCGGCGGCCGCGGCGCTCGACCAGCGCGAACGCCGTGAGCAGCGCCGCGGCGACCGCGGCGAAGCCCAGCGTGCGGGCCGACGTCCAGCCGTGCTGGGACGTGCCCTCGACTGCGTACACGAGCGCGAACAGGCCGCCCATCAGCGTCAAGCCGCCGGCGATGTCGAGGCGGCCGCGCGACAGCCCGCCGCGGGCCGACCGAGCGACGACCCGCGGGGCGAGCAGCCCGACCGCGCCGCCGACCGGCACGTTGACGAAGAACACCCACTCCCAGCTCAGCGCGCTGGTGAGGATCCCACCGAAGAGGACGCCCGCCGCTGCGCCGGCGCTGCCCAGCGCGCCCCAGACCGCGAGCGCGACGCCGCGCTGGTGCCCGCTGTAGGTCGTGGTGATGATCGAGAGCGCCGAGGGCAGCAGCATCGCCGCGCCCACGCCCTGCACCGCGCGCGAGACGATCAGCGCGTCAGGCGACCAGGCGAGCCCGCTGGCCAGCGACGCGCCGGTGAACACCGCCAGCCCGGTCAGGAACACCGGCCGCCGCCCGGCCAGGTCCGCCAGCCGCCCGCCCAGCAGCATCAGCCCGCCGGTGAACAGCACGTAGGCCGTGACGACCCACTGGAGCTGGTCGGCCTCGAACCGCAGCGAGTCGCCGATCGAGGGCAGGGCGACGTTCACGACGGTCACGTCGAGGATGACCATGAACTGGGCGATCGCCAGCAGGACGAGGACGGCCCACGACTGGCGGCCGTCCTCGTGTGGTTCGTGTGTGCGGGGTATGTGCATGGCGTGCTCCTGTGCCTTTACAACAGTGTCAAGGCACAGGGTAAGCACACTTTACACAACTGTCAACCCGCGCGGAAGCGGCGCAGCCGCAGCGCGTTCGCGACGACGGAGACGCTCGAGAACGCCATCGCCGCTCCGGCGATCACCGGGTTCATGAGGCCGACGGCGGCCAGCGGGAGGGCGGCGACGTTATAGCCGAACGCCCAGGCGAGGTTCTGCTTGATCGTGCGCAGGGTCGACCGCGAGAGCCGGATGGCGTCGGCCGCGGCCCGCAGGTCACCGGAGACCAGCGTCAGGTCGCTGGCCTCGATGGCCACGTCGGTCCCCGTCCCGATGGCCAGCCCCAGGTCGGCCTGGGCCAGCGCCGGCGCGTCGTTGACGCCGTCGCCGACCATCGCGACGACGCGACCCTCGTCCTGGAGCCGGCGGACCACGTCGGCCTTGTCGGAGGGCAGCACCTCGGCGATCACCTCGTCGATGCCGACCTCGGCCGCCACCGCGCGAGCGGTCGTCTCGTTGTCGCCTGTCAGCAGCACCGGACGCAGCCCGAGGCTGCGCAGCCGGTCCACTGCCTCAGCCGACGTCGGCTTGACCGTGTCGGCTACGACCAGCACCGCGCGGACCTCGCCATCCCAGGCCGCCATGACGGCGGTCCGGCCGGCGGCCTCGGCCGCGCGCCGGGCGGCGTCGAGCGGCGCCGGGATCTCGTGCGCCCACTCCGCCATCAGCGACGGGCGGCCGACGATGACGCCGTGCCCGTCGACCACGCCCTCGACGCCGAGGCCCTCGCGGTTGGTGAAGCCCTCGCCCGCGCCGAGCGGTCCGACCTCATCGGCCGCCGCGCGGGCGATGGCCTGGGCGATCGGGTGCTCCGACGCGGACTCGAGGGCACCGGCGATCCGCAGCACGTCGGCGCGGGCGGTGCCATCTGTCGTCGTGACCTCGACCAGCGCCATCTTGCCGGTGGTGACGGTGCCCGTCTTGTCCAGCACGATCGTGTCGACCTTGCGCGTCGACTCGAGGATCTCCGGGCCCTTGATCAGCAGGCCGAGCTGCGCGCCGCGGCCGGTGCCGACCAGCAGCGCGGTCGGCGTGGCCAGCCCGAGCGCGCAGGGGCAGGCGATGATCAGCACGGCGACGGCGGCGGTGAACGCGAACGTCAGGTCCTCGCCCGCGCCGATCCAGAAGCCGAGCGTGGCCAGTCCCAGGCCGATCACTACCGGCACGAAGACGCCGGAGATGCGGTCGGCCAGGCGCTGCACGGGCGCCTTGCCGGTCTGGGCCTCGGTCACGAGGCGGGCGATCTGCGACAGCGCGGTGTCAGCGCCGACCTTGGTCGCGCGCACGACCAGCCGGCCGCCGGCGTTGACTGTCGCGCCGGCGATCTCGTCGCCGGGCTGCTTCTCGACCGGCACGGACTCGCCGGTCAGGAGCGACTGGTCGACGGCGCTCGTGCCCTCCTCGACGACGCCGTCGGTGGCGACCTTCTCGCCGGGGCGCACGACGAAGCGGTCGCCGACGGCGAGCTGATCGACGGGCACGCGGCGCTCGCTGCCGTCGGCGTCGATGATCGAGACGTCCTTGGCGCCCAGCTCGAGCAGCGCCTTGAGCGCGGCCCCCGCGCGGCGCTTGGCCCGCGCCTCGAAGTAGCGGCCGGCCAGGATGAACGTCGTCACGACCGACGCGGTCTCCAGGTAGATCTCGTCGGCGCCGCTGCCCGCCTTCGGGATCAGGTTGAAGTCCATGCGCATGCCGTTGATCCCTGCGTCGCCGATGAACAGCGCGTAGAGGGACCAGAGCCAGGCGGCCAGCACGCCGAGGCTGATCAGCGTGTCCATCGTCGCCGTGGCGTGCTTGAGGTTGGCCCAGGCGGCGCGGTGGAACGGCCACGCGCCCCAGAGCACGACTGGTGTGGCCAGCTGGAGCGACAGCCACTGCCAGTTGTCGAACTGGAGGGCCGGGATCATCGAGATCAGCAGCAGCGGCAGCGAGAACAGCGCGCCGACGATCAGCCGCAGCTTGAGCGGCGCGGTCTCGTCGGGCTCGGCGACCTCGCCCTCCGCCGGGCTCGCGGGCTCGGCGGAGGGAAGGACGGCCTGATAGCCGGCGGCCTCGACCGCGCCGATCAACTGATCGGGGGCGACGGCTGCCGGGTTGTACTCGACGGACGCCTTCTGGGTCGCGTAGTTGACCGAGGCGGACACGCCGTCGAGCTTGTTGAGCTTGCGCTCGATGCGGTTCGCACACGAGGCGCAGGTCATGCCGGTGATCGGCAGTTCGACCTGCTCGGTGGCGGTGGCGGTCGCCATGGCTACTTCACCTCCTGGGTGAACGCGACGGTCTGGACGCGCGCTTCGTGCTTGAACTGGAGGAACAGCCGGTAGCTGCCCTTGGTCGGGAACGTGGCCTCGAACGCGACGGCGTCGTCGTCGCCGTGGTCGGACGGGTGGACGTGCAGGAACGCCAGGTCGCCCGCGCGGAGCGCTACCAGGTGGCCGTCGGCGCCCAGGTAGGGCTCGACGTGCACTGGCCGGCCACCCTTGGTGACGGTGAAGCGCAGCTCGTGCTCCGCGCCGGCGCCGGCTGTGCCGCTGTCCACGCGGACGTCGTAGCCGCCGTCGCTCGTCGCCGTCGCGGCGGGCGGGGGCAGCGGCTTCAGGTCGGCGTTGCCGTCGACGCGGAGGTCGGTGGCGATCGTCGTGGGCTCCTCGCCCCGCGAGAAGTCGGCGAACATGCGGTACGACCCAGCGTCGCGCAGTCGCAGCGGCGTCGTCCAGGTGCCGTCCGCCTCCATCTTCGGGTGCAGGTGCTGGAACCCGGTCAGGTCGCGGCGCGCGACGATCAGGTGCATGCGCTTCGTGTGCTCGACGTCGAAGTCGCGCACGGTCTCGTCGTTCTCGTCGGCGATCCGGAAGCGGAGCTGCTCGGTCTGGTCGCGGCGCAGCTCGGGGTCCTCGACCTCGATGCGGACGCCGTTCTCGGCGACCGCCAGGCCGCGGACGGGCATGGTCGCGGCGCCGTGGCTGTTGTCGTTCATGTCGTTCATCCCTTCTGGGGCGTGGTCCTGCGCCTGGGCGTTGCCGCCCGGCGCGTTGGTGTCGAGGAGGCCGCCGGCGGCCGCCCCGCCCCCGAAGAGCACGGCGAGGGCGGTCCCGAAGGCGGCGAGCTTGGCTGGTGCGTTCATGCCGGCAC
>Ga0126312_10001592_pt1 | contig 14937 bp, 17 predicted proteins | sample Plot104A_FD_92537 | JGI IMG/M metagenome (GOLD analysis project Ga0126312, IMG submission 92537) | Serpentine soil microbial communities from UC McLaughlin Reserve, CA, USA - Plot104A | ecosystem: Environmental > Terrestrial > Soil > Grasslands | place: USA: UC McLaughlin Reserve, Lake County...
CACAAGCAACGCTCCTGCGCCAAGGGCGATCAGAGAGGCGCCACCCGTGCTCGGCAGCGAGCCACCCGCCGCAGCGGAGGCCGAGCCGCCACCGCCGCCGCCGCCACCGCCACCGGCGCTAGCGCTAGCAGAAGCGGTGCTTCCGCCTCCACCGCCACCGCCGCCACCAGCGATGATGGTGGTGTCCTGAGCAGCCGCAGCAGTGCCGAAGCACGCCAGTACCTGCTGCTGGTCGACCCCGAGGGCCTGAGCAGCGCCGGCAACCGCACCGACACCTTCGCCAGCCTGGTACTGCGTGTCCACAGCAGCCTGGATCTGGTCACAGGAGTACTGCAGGATAGCAGTATCCCCACCGACCGCCGTCTGGGCGATGGCCGGCGCGGCGGCAGCCAGCACCATGGCCAGCATAGCCGCTATCAACATTATCTTCCTCAACTCCATTTACCTCCTGGTTGACTCGTTTCGATATTACTTGGAAAGAATTCCCCCGTCTTCCGCCCTATATACTCACCTCCCCTTCTCAGCTTGACCCGCGCTCCTTGCTAAATGCGTCCCCTCGGGCGCGAAGCGTCCGGGTCGCAGTTCCTGATATCTTAACACTTCTTCACAAGCCTGTCTCAATTTAAATAGTCTCATCGCGCCAGGGGTGACGAACAGGAGGTCTTTTTCCTAACGAGCGAAAATGCCGGGCCATAGTCTCATATAATGACCGGCGTGATCAGGCTCACGAAGAGGTTTGTACTGGAGCGCGAGATCGGCTCGGGGGGTATGTCTCGGGTCTTTCTGGGGCGTGACGAGGTCCTCGAGCGTCCCGTCGCGGTAAAGGTCCTCAACCCTGAGTTGGGGCAGACGGACATCGGCGCGCGCTTCCGGCGCGAGGGTCGCACCGCGGCGAAGCTCTCCCACCCCAATATCGTGCAGGTCTACGACGCGGGGGAGGGGTCCTTCGAGGACCGGGAGACCTCCTACATCGTCATGGAGTACGTGTCTGGGGGTGACCTCAAGGACCTCATAGACGAGCGGGGAGCTCTCTCCGGTGGGGACCTCGCCCGGCTGAGCGGGGTTGCGGCCGGACTTGTGCACGCCCACGAGCGGGGTGTGATCCACCGCGACATAAAGCCGCACAACATTCTCATCACCGAGTCAGGTGACGTGAAGGTGACTGACTTCGGCGTAGCCCGCGCCCTAGACGCTACGTATGCGACCAGGACAGGATCCTACCTCGGCACAGCTCTTTACTCCTCTCCCGAGCAGTTGCGGGGAGACGAGGTCACGCCCAAGAGCGACGTCTACTCTCTTGGTGTCACCCTCTATCACGCGGCGACGGGGCAGACCCCCTTCACGGGCTCTCCGATAGAGGTCGCCAGCCAGCACGTATCGAGGGATCCGACGCCGCCCCGGCGGCTCAACGACGCGGTGAGCGCGCCGCTCGAGGCCCTTATCCTCGATTGCCTACAGAAGGACCCTGAAGCCCGACCCGCCGCAGATGAGGTGCGTCGTGGGCTCCTCGAAGCTGGTCGGGGCGTACACGCCACCGAGGCTTACGCCGAAGCGCCGGTAACGGCGCCGACAAGGGCAAGACAACCTGCTCCGCCCCCGCCCAAGCGGGGAGCGCCTCCGCCAAGAACCACGGTGAGCCGGTCTGGTGTAGCCGCGGCGGGGAGCGGGAGGGGATGGGCGAGGGGGGCACTCGTGATCCTCGCGATCGTGGCCGTGCTCGCCGTGATCGCGGCGCTCGCCCTCTCCACGCTCCTTGGCGGAGAAGGCGAGAGTGGAAGAGCGGCGCAGAGCGACGGCGGAAAGAACCCTTCCGGCGGTGGCCAGGCCCAGGGAGAGCAGAACCCGCAGGGAGCCTCAGACCAGCGTACCGCTTCGCAGGCGGCGAGTGCTTCGGCAACCTCGGAGCCGCAGGGACAGAACGACCTCACCCAGGAGGCCGCCGAGAGGACGGTTAAAGATTTCTATTCCTCCGCTGTTCAAGGAGATTATGAGAAGGCTTACGGGATGTTGACCGATGAGTGGCGCGCGCAATACTTCCCCTCGCAGGCGGATCTGGAGGGAACTTTCGCGCCCGTCGAAGAGGTAACGTTCGTGAAGGGACCTGCGGGCGAGGTCACCGGCGATACGGCGACCGTCACGGGGAGAACCAGAGCCGTACTCAGCGCAAAGATCGAGCAGAACCAGGGAACCTGGAGGCTTGTAAACGAGGGCGGCGAGTGGAAGATAGACGAGTGGACCGTCAACAACCTCAGCTCGCAACCGAGGTGAGGGTACCGGGCGGGAAAGAGCTCTGAAGACCGCGCTCACAGCGTTCGTGTCGGCGATCATCGGCGGGCTCGTCACCGCGCTCTTTATCTTTGCCGGGGTGCGTGAGATAGAGGTCGGCTCGAAGGACGTGACGATCAGGGAGGCTCCACCGCCGGTGGAGGAGGCCTCTGAGGGTGGGGCCATTCCGCCTGTGCGCGAGGTGTACGAGCAGAGCAGTGCCGGGGTCGTGAGCGTGGACGTGGCCTCGTCGGAGTCGGGGCCGAGCGGGGGATCCGGCTTCGTGCTCGACGAGCAGGGCCATATCGCCACCAACCAGCACGTGGTAGATGAGGCAGAGAAGGTCTCAATCGAGTTCGCGAGCGGCGTAAGGGAGGAAGCTGAGATAGTGGGGGAGGACCCCTCGACGGACGTGGCGGTAGTCAAGGTGGATGCGTCGGAGGGGTTGCTCGAGCCGCTGACGCTCGGTGATTCGGCCACCGTAGGGGTTGGAGAGCCGGTCGTCGCCATCGGTAACCCGCTCGACGTGGGCATCAGCGCGACGACGGGGATCGTGAGCGGTATCGGCCGTCCCATAAAGGCACCCGACGACTACACGATAGAAGATGCTATCCAGACCGACGCTGCCATAAACCCGGGCAACTCCGGCGGTCCGCTGCTCGACTCGCGCGGCACGGTCATCGGCGTGAACGCCCAGATCGCCACCGAGTCGGGCGGCTTCGAGGGGGTTGGCTTCGCGATCCCGATAGACACCGTAAAGGATGTCGTGGGGCAGCTCATAGCGACAGGGGAGGCCGTGCACGGCTATATCGGGGTGAGTATGTTCTCGGCTGGCATAGACGAGGTCACGGCTTACACCGGCCTCTCGAAAGAGCAGCTCGCCAGGGAGTATGGCCTCCCGGGTAACGGGGCGATAGTGAGCGAGGTCACCCCTGGAAGTCCCGCAGCGGAGGCCGGCATCGAGGGCGGGCCAGACAAGGAGATCGAGGGTATATCCATACCGGTTGGGGATGTCGTGACCGGGATAGGTGGGAGGCCCGTCTCTTCCCCCGACGACGTGATAGAGGTGGTCAACGCCTCGAAGCCCGGCGACGAGCTCACGCTCACCGTCGTGACCCCGAACGAGGATCCTCGCCGGGTCGACGTGACCGTCGGCGTCAGGCCCGACGACTCGTAGGCGAGGCATGCGGAGAGGCGTCTGTTCAAGGCGGGAGAGGCCGGTGGGTGTCCGCCCCGTCCACGCGGCTTCCACGGTGAATGAGTAGGGATCGTGGCGCGTGGCAGGGTGAAGTGGTTCTCAGAGGAGAAGGGCTACGGCTTGATAGAGAGCGGCGATGAAGGCGTCTTCGTCCATTACACGGAGATAGTCGGCGAGGGTTTTCGGACGCTCGAGGAGGGCAGCGAGGTGGAGTTCGAGTTCGTGGAGGACCGGCGTGGCAGGAAGCGGGCCGCGAGGGTAGAGGTCATCGGCTAGCTGGGGGAAGGGTGTTGGGCGACGTAGAGGAGTTGAAGCGCGACGCCGCTTACGGGGCGGTGGACAGTTACGTCCAGAGCGGCATGATCGTTGGGCTGGGGTCGGGAACCACTGCCGCTTTCGTTGTAGGCAGGATCGGGGAGCTTCTCGCAAGCGGGGAGCTGCGCGACGTGCGTGGGATACCGACCTCGGAACGGACGGCGGCGCTGGCCAGGGAGGTCGGCGTTCCGCTCCTCACGCTCTCACAGGCCAGGCCGCTCCTCACCCTAGACGGCGCGGACGAGATCGGACCGGATCTCACGGTCATCAAGGGCAGGGGCGGGGCGCTTCTGCGCGAGAAGATCGTCGCGGCCTCATCCGATGGAGGTCTCGTCGTCGTGGCCGACGGATCCAAGCCCGTCGAAGTGCTCGGCGCGGGCCCGCTACCGGTCGAGGTCGAACCCTACGGCTGGGAGGCAACCATGGAGGCTCTGTCTTCTCTGGGCTGCGAACCCCAGCTCCGGATGGGCCCTTCTCGCCACCCCTTCGTCACCGACGGGGGTCACTACACCGTGGACTGCCTCTTCCCTGAGATCCCCGACCCCGCCTCTCTCGAAGTAGCGATAAAGCGTATCCCTGGCGCCCTGGAATGCGGCCTCTTCGTCGAGCTCGCCCGCGCGGCCGTCGTGGCCAGCGAAGGCGGAGTCGAGATCACGGAAGCCAGTTAGCACGCTACGCCCTTAGGGCTTCGCTCTCAGCACGCTGGCTACGCCAGCTTGTCAGCACGCTCCCTTCGGTCGCTTTCAGCACTTCAGCCTGCCTGAACTTGCTGACTGGCTGAAAGCGAGGCCTAGACTAGCGGCCGAAGCGTGCTGAGAGGCGCCCGGCTTAAAGCCGGTGCGCCGGGCTGACAAGCGGAGCCCTAAAAGGGCGTAGCGTGCTGACAAGGCGCGAAGCGCCGTGCTGACTAGCTACTCGCGGCTCCGAAACCTGCTCTGGTTCCGGCCCTTGGGGAGCGCTCTCTCTCCACTACTAGCTTGTAGATCGAGTCGAGGTCCACGAACACGGTGACCTTGCCTTCCTGCATATTGACCCGCAGGTGGTCGTCGTTTATCTGGAGGTCGGCGACGGCGTCCTGCTCGACGGTGAAGGTGTCCCTTTTGTCCCAGATCACCAGGTTGGCCCCCTCGTTGCGGGCCTCGTCTACCGCCTTCTCGATCAGCGCTCTGTCCATGTTTCGAACGTCCCTTCTAGATCATCTTTCAAGACACCGGTCTCATTCTACTTTAGAAAGGCGGGCTGGTAGGGCGGACGGGGCTAGTGGTTTCCGCCCTGCATTGTGTTGTACTAGAATATCCGGCGGTCCGAGCCCATCGAGTACGAGATCGGCGGTTTGAAGAACCTCGCGCGCACAACCAGGGATATTGACCGGAGGCTGTTCAGGGTAGTCTTCCGCATCAAGTGGAGGCCGCTTACCCTGGTGATGCGCGCATTCACGGTGGTTGGCACCGCCGGTTTTCTGTGGGGGATGCTCGCTGCGGGGGCTTTCCTCCTTACCGGTCTGCGGCCCTCGCACCTGCTGGTGCCGTGGGTCGCGGTGGCGGCCTCCTGGACGCTCGCAGAGGGCGCCAAGTACCTCTTCAACCGCGCGAGACCTTTTATAGACGATACGGAGGTAGCCCCCCTCATAAAGACGCCCTCATCGAGCTCCTTCCCCTCCGGGCACTCCGCGACCGCTGCGGCCGGTGCTCTTACCCTGTCGTCCGTCTATCCGGCCTTCGCGCCGGCGCTGTTGCTCTCGGGCTTCCTCGTCGCCCTCTCCCGCGTCTACCTCGGCGTCCACTACCCCTTCGACGTGCTCGCGGGGGTGCTCATAGGGGCCCTCACGGCAGGCGCCGTGCTCGCCATAGCGTGAAGCCGCTTACCCGCCCTTAGTGTGCTACTGCGCGCAAGGGCCCAGGCGGTCACCGTGGCGGAGGTGCGCGGCCTTTGCAGGTGCACCGATCGTGAGCGTCTGCTTGCCTTTGTGACAGAGGGTCACCTTCTGCTGCCCGTTGCTACCGCCGTCTTGCGCGCCACCCTGTCCCCCTTTGGGGGGTTCGGGTTTCGCGCTCGCGGTTTGGCAGGCGCCCAGAGTGTCGCCGTGACGCAGGTGGGCCTCCTGCGCGGGTCTACCGACCGTGATCGTGTTCTTGCCTTTGTGGCAGAGGGTTACCTTTTGCTTGGGCTCGCCGCCGGCTTCGCCCCTACCCCCCACGGCCTTGCCTTTGGCCGCGCCTTCGGGCATGCCAGGGCCCCTTTCCTCGCCGGCGCCCTCCGGTTCGGCTCCGCTCTCTACCTCGGTGGCCTCGTCTTCATTAACCCCGGAGTCATCCGCCTCGGGTTCTTCGGCGGTCTCCTCCAAATCTCCTCCAGAGGGCTCGGTGAAGCCCCCGATCGTAGTCTCCTCCTGGACCGTCGGCTCTGTCTGGTGGCCTGTCTCCGGGCTGTAGACGCTCTCTTGAGCCACGGTGATCCCCGCGATGGCCAGCAAGAGCAGGGTGAGAATTGCGAGTGTGACCGCTCGGTGCAAAGACCGCTCCCGTCTCCAAGGTTTCGCAAGTTCATTGTTGACTATTCATGGAAGCGTGTCTATATGCCACCCGGTCATTCGTTCGTCGTTGGCTCGAAGGAGTTGGTAAACTCGGAACGGTATGAGCGTGCCGCGCTACTACACCCTAGGGGCGGTCGCCCTTGACCTGGGAGTGCTCAAGACGCTCGAGGAGCGTCTCGGGGCTTCCGGCGTCGAGGCGGGGTCCATGATCGTTATGCTTCGCCGGCGGGACGAGCGCCTCGTGGGTGTAACCCTCTCCCACGCTCGCACGCGCACGGTCGAATCCGGCCTCACGAGGATGCAGTGGATCGAGTTCGCGAGCGCCTTTCTCGGGGTCACGGCCGTGAGCGTCCTGATGGGCGCCGTCCACCTTGCGACGGGCGTGGTAGTGCAGGCGGTGATGACCCTCGCTGCCATCGTCGGCCTCGTTATCTATCACAGGCGTCCTCAACTCGAGAAGAAGCTACTCGGGATAGGGCTCCCTGAAAACGTCGCGGAGGAGTGGACGAGGGCGTTCCCCGAAGGCTTCGCCCTCGTGCTCGCCATTGTGCCAGCCGAGCTCTTCGACGCCGCGCAGGAGGCCTTTCTCGCAGAGGGCCTTCAAGCGCCGCTCGCGATCGACCGGCGGCCGGTTTTTTAGGCCTCAGGCTACAGGCAGGCTCAAGAATAAACCGATTGTATGATGCCACGCTGCCCTCGCCTTGTGGCACCGGAGGTGCCACAAGGCGCGTGGATCCCCGCTTGCGCGGTATTGACGTACTAGGGGGAACGCCGGGAATGCTAGATTGGGGGACCTGGCTCCTTGGAGTCTGTTACCTATTGCCCACAACCTGTAGCCTGAAACCTGTTACCTTTTTCCCATGATCGTACGCGAGAGGACTGACTCTTACGTGCTCATCAAACAGCACGACCATGCTCTGGCCTCGGGAGAGTTCGCGAGGCACTGGGCGCGCAGGCCGCGGCCGTTCGAGTCCACCTTGTTTGCCATAGCGCACCACGACGTGGCCTGGCGGGGACCTGACGCCCGCGTGCGGTGGAACGAGGAGACCGGCTGTCCCTACTCGTTCGTGGATTACCCTCCCGAGCCGAAGATCGAGGCCTACACCGAGGGGCTAGACTGGCTGCAGATGAGAGACCCTCACGCGGCGTGCCTGTGCAGCATGCACTACCAGAGGCTCGTGCGCCGCTTCGGTAGCAGCGACGTGGAAGAGAGGTTCGCCGACGCTGAGTCCCGGCGCCAGGCGAGGCTCAGAGCAAGGATGTCAGAGGAGGAGCTGGAGAACCTCGGACGAAATCTGGAGCTTCTCAAGTTGTGCGACGGCCTCTCCCTCTTGGTTTGCCTCGAGGAGCCGGGTGAAGATGGTCCGCCGCCTTATACGGGGGGTCTCGAGCTAGATGGAGAAGGTTATCTGCCGGTCTGGGAGGACGCGAGCACCCTGCGCCTCGCCCCCAACCCGTTCTCGGGGGACTTCGATCTCGCCATCCCCTACGTCTGCGTCGGCAGGGACAGGCGGCACCTCGGCAGCGGTAAGCTCGAGCTCAGGGTGGTAACCTCTTAGGGCGCGCCGCACTTGATGGCGCGTAGCTCGAGCATCTTTCACCACCTAGATAGAAAGGACTCCATGAGAGAAGAGTCTTACGAGTTCTTGAAGAGGCTGCTCTCCACGCCGGGACCCAGCGGCAACGAGGGGGCCGCCGCGAGGGTATGGCGTGAAGAGACAGCGAAGTTCGCCGAGGTAAGAGGGGACAGGATGGGCAACTCGTTCGCCACGATAGGCGCGGGCGGCTCTCCCAGGGTGATGCTCTCGGGGCACATAGACGAGATCGGGCTCATGATCACCCACATCGACGAGCAGGGCCTCCTCCGGTTCACAGGGGTGGGCGGCTGGGACCCGCAGGTGCTCGTCGGACAGAGGGTCCTCTTGCAGACGGCTGGAGGCGAGGTCCCTGGAGTTATAGGCAAGAAGGCGATCCACGTGATGGAGGCCGAGGAGCGCAAGAAGGTCTCCGAGATCAAAACCTTATGGGTAGACATCGGTGCAAAGGACGGCGACGAGGCGAAGGGGATGGTCAGGGTAGGTGATGTGGGCGTCCTCGACCAGGATCTCCTGGAGCTCCCGAACGGCCGCATCGCCTCTCGCTCACTCGACAACAGGATGGGCGCCTTCGTGGCCCTCGAAGCCCTGCGCCTGCTCTCGGAGGAGGAAGGAGTCGCCGCCGAAGTCGTGGCGGTGGCGAGCGTGCAGGAGGAGATAGGGCTCTACGGCGCCCGCGGCGCCGCATTCGGCCTCGACCCCGACGTGGCCATAGCCGTGGACGTCACCCACGCCACGGATACACCCGGGATCTCCAAGAACGAGAACGGGGACCACGCCCTCGGGAGCGGACCCGTCATAAAGCGGGCCTCGAACCTGAGCCCCATCGTCTCGGATGGTCTGATCTCCGCCGCGGAGGAGGCGGGCATCGCTTATACCCTCGAGGCCGACTCCCGCTCGACGGGGACGGACGCTGACGCGATCCAGTTCACTCGCGCGGGCATTGCGACGGGGCTCGTCTCGTGCCCCAACCGCTACATGCACTCGCCCAACGAGACAGTCGACCTCGAGGACCTCGAGGGCTGCGCGCGTCTGATCTCCGCCTACGTAAAGACGCTTGAGGAGAATACGGACTTCGTCCGCTAGCGTGTCGCCCGAGAAGCGAAGGGCCTCGCTCTGGGACGAGACTTCGCTGCTCCTTGCCGTCTTTTTCTTCGGGACCAACTTCGTCGCGGTCAAGCACGTTGTCGAGAGCGTGCCGCCGGTGCTCTTCGCTGCTGTCCGATTCACCTTCGCCGGGGTGCTGCTCTGGCTGCTCCTGCGCCTCGTCGAGCCCGAGAGCCGCCTGCGGCGCGAGGACTTCATGCCGGTGCTCGGGCTCGGCGTCGTCGGCGTGACGCTCACCCAGTCGGTCTTCACCATCGGTGTGAGCATGACGACGGCGGCAAACACGGCGCTCATCTACTCGACTGCCCCTGTGTGGGGCATGCTGCTTGGGGTCGTACTCGCGCTGGAGAAGCCGCGTCTATCTGGCGTCGCAGGCGTCGGGCTCTGCCTCGCCGGGGTCGCCTTGATTGTCTACGGTGGCTTGAGCTTCACAGGTACGAGCCTGGTCGGAGACGCCCTGATCCTGTGCGCGGCCGTCTTCTGGGGGTCCTATACGGTTCTCTCTTTGTACTTGATCCGGAATTACTCACCGCTCGCCCTCGCTACCTACGCCATCCTCCTCGGCGGCCTCTCCGCCTTTCCGCTCTCCGCCTTTGACTTCGGACGCCTCGACCTCGCCGCCCTCGATGGTAGCGTCTGGTTCGCCGCCGCATACTCCTCGCTTCTGTCCTCAGCCTTCGGTTTCGCCGCCTGGCAGAGGGGCGTCTTCCGCGTCGGGGCCAACAGGGTGCTCGTCTACCAGTACCTGGTGACCCTGTTCGGGGTCTCCGCCGGCATCCTGATCCTGGGGGAGGACTTCGGCCTCCAGCAGGTAGCGGGGACCGCCGTAATCCTGGCCGGCGTCTACGTGGCCCGTGGAGGGTAGGAGGGAGTCTCTATCTAGCCGCGGGCGGGCTTGGTCCCCTCGCCCGGTTCTGGCAGGACGAAGAGCAGGGCGAGGATCACTATGAGGGCGAGGCTTACCGTGACGTTCACGAAAGCCAGCAGAAACGTGATCAGGTACGCCACCGTCCCTGCTACGTAGCGGCGCGTCATGGACCTGAGGAGAAAAGGGTCGAGGTTGCGGTCTACGAGGCGGTAGTTCGTCGCGGCGTACAGCCACAACAGCGTGAACAGGATGGCGGTCAGGGCAAGGACGCCGGCGTAGAGCACGCCCGCGGTAGCCCTCTCGGCGCCTTGCAGGTAGTCGGCGAGCACGGCGGTGGGGAAGGGGATAAAGGCCACGCACATCAGAAACAGGATGTTGAGGAAGAGCAGCACGTGGTCAGAGCGCGCGATAAAGCGGAATCGGTTGTGGTGGTTCGCCCAGATCACGCCGATCTGGAGGAAGCTGATCACGTACGCAAGGTACGACGGCCACTGCTCGACGAGCGCCCCGAAGAGCGGCATACCCGTGCCCTCGACGTGAGGGACCCCGATTTCTATGACGAGCAGCGTGATCGCGATCGCGAACACCCCGTCGCTGAAGGCCTCGATCCGACCCGTGTCGTTGTCCCGGCCCCCCGACATGCTCACGTCTTGGCCTTCTCTCTCGCGGAATCTCTCCCTTTATTCTGCATCGCTCAAGCCTTGGGACGCAACGCGTCAATGGCTCATCCACCCCAGGTCGCGCGCAGCACGCGTACCCAGTTCTCGTGCGCCAGCTTCTTCAGGACACCTTCACCGTAGCCGCGCCCGCTCAGTGCGCCTAGCAGCTTGGGCAGCCCTGAGGCGTCCCCGATCTCCTGCGGAACCTTCGCCCCGTCGAAGTCCGAGCCGAACCCGACCCGCTCGATGCCGACCCGTTCTACCAGGTAGTCAACGTGCCGCACCACGGTCTCGATTGGCGTATCCTCATCTTCCCTGCCGTCCTCGCGCAAGAAGGCGACGGCAAAGTTCACGCCTACCATACCGTCAGAGTCCCTGATGGCATCGAGTTGCCTATCTGTCAGGTTGCGCGTCGTGGGGCAGAGGGCGTAGGCGTTCGAGTGCGTCGCCACGAGAGGAGCCTCCGTCATCCCCGCCACGTCCCAGAACCCGCGCTCGTTCAGGTGCGAGAGGTCCAACAGGACGCCAAGCCGGTTGCACTCGCGCACCAGATTCTTCCCGGCCTCCGTCAGGCCGGGACCCGTGTCTGGGCAAGCTGGGAACCTGAAGGGCACCCCGTGCCCGTATATGTTTGGCCGGCTCCACGCGAGGCCGAGCGAGCGGAGCCCCACCTCGTAGAGGTCTTCGAGCGCGCCGGGATCAGGGCCCAGGTTCTCTGCCCCTTCGAAGTGGAGGACCGCAGCCAGCACGCCCTCGCGCAGGCACGCTTCGATCTCCCGCGCCGTCCTCACCACCTTTACCTGTCCTCCTGCCCCGGTCTCTACCCTGAACAGGATCTTCGTCAGCTCGTCCGCCGTTTTCCTGGCGTAGCTGGGGTCCAGCGGTGGCGCGTCAGCGACCTCGAAGCCGTCCTCGGTGAAGGAGATGGCCGATTCCTCGGTCCACTCCTCTTCAGGGTTGGGGGTCCAGCAGGCGAAGAAGCCGCCGCCGAAGCCGCCCTCCCTGGCGCGGGGCAGGTCGATGTGGCCAGCCTCGCTGCGCTCGAAGAAGGTTCGACCCTCCCCGCGCTCAGGCAGGTAGAGGTCGAGCAGGGTGTCGTTGTGGCCGTCGAAGACCGGTATGCTATTCATCCGACGGATGATACGCCGCGCGCGGCAAGAGAAAGGGGCCGCGAAGGCGGCCCCTCCAGCAGAACCTGAAGCCTCCCGCTTGCGCTTTCAGCCATCAGCAAGAAAAGAGAAAGCTGATAGCTGGCCGCTCTAGTACTTCGGGACGCTCGGGTCTATCTCCTCGCTCCAGGCCGTGATGCCGCCCTTTACGTTGAAGACGTTCTGGAAACCGGCGTCCTGGAGCAGCTTGACGGCCCTCGCGCTGCGCCCGCCGGTCTTGCAGTGGATGGCGATGGTCTCGTCCTGATCCAACTCAACGAGGCGCTCGGGCAACTCGCCGAGCGGTATGAGCCTCGCGCCGATGTTGGCGACCTCGTACTCGTGAGGCTCGCGCACGTCGAGCACGGAGACCCCGCCGCCATTGCTGAGCTTCTCGCTTAGCTCTCTGACCGTGATCTCAGGCACCTCGTCGACCTGAGCGTTCGCCTGCGGGATGCCACAGAACTCCTGGTAGTCTATGAGCTCAGTGACGGAAGGGTTCTCACCGCAGACAGGGCAATTCGGGTCCTTGCGGAGCTTCATCTCCCTGAAGCGCATGGACAGAGCGTCGTAGAGCAGGAGACGGCTGATGAGGGGCTCCCCGATCCCGAGTATGAGCTTGACGGTCTCGGTGGCCTGGATGGTGCCTATGGCGCCAGGGAGTATGCCTAGCACTCCGCCCTCTGCGCAGGAGGGGACGAGTCCGGGCGGTGGCGGCTCCGGGTAGAGGCAGCGGTAGCATGGGCCTTCTTCGGCGTAGAAGACGCTCGCCTGGCCCTCGAAGCGGAAGATCGAGCCGTAGACGTTGGGCTTGCCAGCGAGCACGCAGGCATCGTTGACAAGGTAGCGGGTAGGGAAGTTGTCGGTGCCGTCCACGATCACGTCGTAGTCCTCGAAGATCTCCATGGCGTTCTCGCTGCTCAAGGGCTCCCCGAAAGTCTCGACCTCGACGTTCGGGTTTATGTCCTCGATGCGTTCTCTCGCGCTCTCCAGCTTGGGGCGTCCCAGGTCGGAGGTGCCGTGGATGATCTGGCGCTGCAGGTTGGACTCGTCTACGACGTCGAAGTCGACTATGCCTATGGTGCCGATCCCCGCCGCGGCGAGGTACATCGCGAGCGGGCTCCCCAGGCCCCCCGCCCCGATGGTCAGGACCCTTGCCCGCTTCAGCTTCTTCTGGCCGTCGAGCGCCACCTCTGGCATGATGAGGTGCCTGCTGTAGCGCGCGATCTCCTCGTTGGAGAGCTCTACCTCGCCGTTGGGCGATTGAACTAGTGGCTGTCTTGTCTGCATTTGTGAGGTTGCTCCTTCGTAAAACTCGTTCTTCGAAACCTGCTTATCTAAGAAACTACCTACATCGCCCGCCTGCGATGGAGGGGATGATGGAGAGCTCGTCGCCCTCTGAGATCTCGGTGTCGGCGCCTTCGAGGTAACGGATATCCTCATCGCCTTTGTACACGTTGACGAACGAGCGGAGCTTGCCGTCACCGGTGTAGAGGTGCTGCCTGAGATCAGGATACTCCTGTGCGAGGTTCCCTATAGCTTCGCCGGCGGTCGCGCCGCCGACCTCCACCTCCCGCTTGCCGCCGGTGTACTGTATTAAAGGTGTTGGGATCTTGACGTTTGGCATCTTGACTCTCCCTCGATGCTAGCTTACGATCTGCTCTTCTTCGTAGCCCGAACGGTCGTCTTCGAGCACCCACGAGCGCATATCCTCGACCCCGCTCTCACTCACCGAAGCTATGAGGTACGAGTAGTAGGGCCAGGCGTGCTCGCGGTCGTACTCCGATGGCTCCGCGGGGTGATCGGGGTGGGAATGGTAGAAGCCGAGCAGGTCGAAGTCCAACTCCGAGGCCCGCTCCTCGAACTCCTTTACCTTCGACGGCTCGATGAGGAAGCGTCGCGAGCGCTCCTCCTCGTGGGTGTTCTCGGCGCGCCATACGTCTACCACGATCTTCATCTCGCCCACGTCCATCCCGACTAGCGCCCCCGCGCACTCCTCGGGATAGACTTCTCTAACGTGTTCGTGGATGTGGCCGACGTCCCCCCGGCCGATCTTGAGCGGCAAAGTCTAGTCCTCCTCCCAGAAACTCTCCGAGAGGTACCTGTCCGCCCCGTCGCACAGGATGGTGACGACGACGCCAGACTCGATCTCCTTCGCTATCTCGAGCGCCGTCGCGACCGCGGCGCCAGAGGAGATGCCGATCAGAACCCCCTCCTCGCGCGCCACGCGCTTGACCATCTCGTAGGCCACCTCCGTCGAAGCGTGCCTGTTCTCGTCTGCTATCGTGGGGTCGTAGATGGGGGGAACGATCGCGCTCTGCATGTGCTTCATGCCCTCCAGCCCGTGGAACGGAGACTCGGGCTCGAACGAGACTACCCTTATCTCGGGGTTGTACTCCTTGAGACGGCTCGAAGCGCCGACGAAGGTGCCGCTGGTGCCGAGGCCGGCTACGAAGTGCGTGATCTCACCGCCCGTCTGCTCCCAGATCTCCTGCGCCGTCGACTCGTAGTGCGATCGCGGATTGGCCGGGTTGGAGTACTGGTCAGGGTAGAAGTAAGTCCCCGGCTCCTCCGCAAAGAGCCTCCTCGCCTCCCTGATGGCCCCGTCCGATCCCTCGCCAGGGTCGGTCAGGACAAGGTCAACCCCGTAGGCGCGCAGTATCTTCTTGCGCTCCTCGCTCGCGTTCTTCGGCATGCAAAGCCTGACCCTGTAACCCAGAGCAGCCCCGATCCAGGCGTAGGCGATCCCCGTGTTCCCGCTCGTCGCATCCAGGATGGTCTTCTCTGGCGTCAGAGCGCCGCGCCTCTCGCCGTCACGGATCATCCACAGGGCAGGGCGGTCCTTGACAGATCCACCGGGGTTGTGCCACTCGGCCTTGCCGAGTATGCGTACCCCTGATGCCTCAGCCGAGATGCTAGGTAGCTCGAGAAGCGGCGTGTTGCCTACCAGCTCCGTTACCTTAGTCCCCGTCCGCTCGTTAATCCGAGTAATCATGTCGGGATTATTATACAAGGTGGGCTTTTCTCGTCCAGACAGGATAAGGAGATACTTCTCCAACAAAATAGCCGGAAGGTCCCCATCTGAGCCCTCCGGCTATGGTTGGTGCGTTGAGGGAGATTATACCCGAGCCGCGTGTTTCGGCGCTACCGTAAGACCGCCAATTATCCTAAAGATTCGAGAATTTCCGGTAACTCTCTGCGGCGGCAGGTGAAGATAGGGGTGTCGAGCTCCGTGTAGGAGCTAGCTTC
>Ga0126312_10001593_pt1 | contig 14928 bp, 11 predicted proteins | sample Plot104A_FD_92537 | JGI IMG/M metagenome (GOLD analysis project Ga0126312, IMG submission 92537) | Serpentine soil microbial communities from UC McLaughlin Reserve, CA, USA - Plot104A | ecosystem: Environmental > Terrestrial > Soil > Grasslands | place: USA: UC McLaughlin Reserve, Lake County...
GCCGCGGTCGCCGAGAACGCCGCCGATGGTCAGGTCTCCGATACAGCTCGGCGTCCGCCTGGCACGCCTCGCACACCAGAACACCGCGGTAGTTCAGGCCTGCGTTCCCTTGGTGGCCCTCAAAGGCGACTCCTACCGCCTGCGCGACAAGGGCCTCGGCGCCCGGCCGGGCGCCCAACCGGCCGAAATCGCCTGACCGATCACCCACGACGGACCCGCCGAGAGCCGCAGAACGGCTCCCACGCGCCCGTTTTCCCCGGGCGACTGGTCGATCGCCCCATCCGGCGCCAGATCGCGCCCGCTGAGCCCGCTCCGGCTCGCCCTCCGGGCTCCCCTCCGCAGCGCTCAGACTCGCTCGACCGCGGCCAGGAAGTGCTCGAGCCGGCGCTCGGCCTCGCGCCGATCGGGCGCGCGGTAGATCGAGTGAAAGGCTTCCTTGAGCGCCCACGCCTCGGCGATCATGGGCTCGCGCTCGAACAGCGCACAGAGCCGACGCCGCTCGCGCTCGGTGAGCCGCTCGCCTTCAGCAGGCGGTGGCGGGCGGGGTGAGACTCCGTGAACATCCGCCCGCACCCGGCGTAGTTGTAGCGGCGCTTCCGCCACACCAGGTGCGTCACGCGCTCCGCGATCGGCGGATCGCGCACCCGCTCTCGGGGTCGGTCCCTGGCCTCGAGCGAGGCCCGCCCGCAGCGCGGGCAGCCGCCGGCGTGACCGACCAGCTCGACCTCGAGGTCGAACCGGTCGCCTCCTCGATTACGCGCCTCACCTCGAGGTCGAACCGGTCGCCTCCTCGATTACGCGCCTCACCTCGAACCCCTCCCGGCCGACGAGGCGGCTAAGGTGGTCCTGCATCCGCTGTCCCCGCTGGCGCCGCAGTTCATGACGACGCAGAGCCTCGAAGGGGGAGCGGATGTCTCTCGCTAGGCCCTCAACCCCGGCCCTTCAGCAAGACCCGCGTTTTCAACTGAACTTGACAGCGCGATGGGATAGCGCCGCGAACGTCAGAGACCTCGGTCTGCGTTAGTGAGTGGAGCCGGCAAGGCGATTTGATGAAGATGAGAGAGCAGCCAGCAATCGACGGGTGTCCCGCCCTGCACGCACCCAATGCCCGAAGGAACGCTCGGCGATGAATAAGGGGGATCTAGACGAGACGCTTGGGGCGCCGCGAGTGGAGAGCTCGTCGCGCGATCCAGCGACTCGCCAAGCGCTAAGGCCAGGTCGGCGAACGCGCATAGAAGCGCAATGGCTGTCTGAGGGACAGCCAGAGCTTGGCGAAGTCGACACGGCGGACGTCCTTCGCCCGGCGGCGGATACTCGGAGGCCAGATCGGTGTGCGATCGTCTACAAGGGATCGCGTCGTTTTGGCGAGTTCGAGGTGGTCGTGGCCGAGACGGGCGGTTCGTGTAGATCCGTCGCCCGCTCGCCGGCCTTCTCTGTGCCAAGGTTCCCTGCACTCCGCTGGCGGGGCGCCCCCCGGGTCGCCCACGAGCTGCTCGTCCGGCGCCTCGAGGCCTGCGGGTGGTGGCCGATCGACTCCGGCGGAGCGTGGCACGAGCTGCGATTTCTCCGCGCGCGTCCTGCGCGTATGGATACCGTGCGTTCCCTGATCACGGTCGCGCGGGAGGCGGGACAAGCGCGGTTCGTGGCCGAGGAGCTTGACCCCTACGGCAATCCCACTCCGCTCGTCGTCTCCCGCCCGTTTAGCGTGCCCCGCACCCTACCTGTCCGGCCGTCTAGGCAAGCGAAGGCCGCGCATGAGCAGCTCGTCAGGCGCATGGGGTCCGACGGCTGGAAGCTCGCCGCGGCCGTTGGTAAGGACTGGTACGCACTTTCCCTGTGGCGACCGGTGAGCGCGAACTTGTCGGCGCCGCCTGGATGGTGACCCCTCTCGGCTGACCGGTAAATACCCGCCGGGTAACGCCCCGCCGGCGATTCTCAGCCCTCAGAGACAGCGGCGGGCCGCCAGAAACGCAGTTCGGGAAACTGCTCGTTGGCGCCAGAGCTTCGAGGGTGTGAAGGCGTTCGTCGCGGCGGGCCATTCCCGTCGCGACGAACGCCTCTTGCGGCCGCATCACCGGCGAGCCGGTCAGCGGTTCGTCTGGGCGACCGGGAACCGACTCGCCACTAAGGCAGCCCACCCGCGGCGGAGCACGCCTTAGCGCGCGCAGCGAGAGGCCAAGGCAAGAGGACGACGGCCGCTTGTATGCGACTTACGCACGATGTGGGCTCGGATGACGGCACGCCGCTCCGGCTGATTTTCGGATGATCCGAGTGAGTTCGGGTGGATCTGCGGGTTGCTCGGATGGCATGACGCGTCACCATGACGGCTTCCACGCGCTCCGATCGAGGAGCGCTAATCGGGCGTGGCGTGGTGTTCCTGAACGACAGATACGCCGGCGCGACGGTGCGACGATCATGGGCGGCGTGCGGAGTGGCGCGGGTACGACGGTGGGTGCGGGGCCCGTGGTCAGGAAGAACGTCGCGCCGCGCGAGATCGTCGCCGGCAATCCGGCGCGCCCGCTCGTCCGCCGTGCGCGGCCCGGTCTCGACCCCGACGGCGAGCGTGCCGCATGAAGGTAGGCGTCATCGGTCTCGGCTACGTTGGGCTGCCCCTAGCAGTTGCGTTCGCCGAGTCCGGCTGCGATGTGGTGGGGGTCGACACCGACGCTCGCAAGGCGACGGCGCTGGCCCAAGGGAGGAGCTACATCGAGGATGTGCCATCCGAGCGAATCGTGGAGATCCTGCCGCGCCTGCGCGCGAGCACCCGATACGCGGACTTGGCGACAGCCGAGGCGGTCATCGTCGCGGTCCCAACGCCGCTCACACCAAACCGCGAGCCCGACCTCGGACCCCTCACCGCCGCCGGCCGCGCGCTTGCCAGGGTGCTCCAGGCTGGTCAGCTCGTGGTGCTTGAGTCCACCACCTACCCTGGCACTACCCGCGAGTGGCTTGCGCCGCTCCTGGAGGAGTCGGGGCTGTCTGCGGGTCGTGACTTCCATCTCGCCTTCTCGCCCGAACGGATCGACCCGGGCAGGACGGATTTCACTCTTCGCAACACGCCCAAGATTGTTGGTGGGCTGACCGAGAAGTGCCGCGAGCGGGCGGCACGGATCTACGCACGCGTCTGCGACGAGGTCGTAACGGTGTCGAACCCCGAGGTCGCGGAGCTCACAAAGCTCCTCGAGAACGTCTTCCGGTCGGTGAACATCGCGCTCGTGAACGAGCTCGCGATCCTCTGCGACCGAATGGGGATCGACGTCTGGGAGGTCGTCGAGGCGGCCGCCACCAAGCCCTACGGCTTCATGTCGTTCAAGCCCGGGCCCGGGATGGGCGGGCACTGTCTGCCCGTCGATCCGTTCTACCTGGCCTGGCGGGCACGGGAGTTCGACACTCAAACGGAGTTCATCGAGCTCGCCGGCGAGATCAACCAGCGTATGCCCTACTTCTGCGTCGAGAAGGTTGCCCGCGCCCTCAACGAGCACGCCAAGCCGGTGCGCGGCTCCCACGTGGCGATCGTGGGAGTGTCATACAAGCCCGGGCTCGGCGACCTGCGCGAGTCGCCGGCGCTGCGGATCATCCGCCTGCTGCGCGAGCAGGGCGCCGAGCTCAGCTACCACGACCCGTACGTGCCAGAGCTGCCGGAGCTTGGGCTCCGCTCAGAGTGGCCGGAGAAAGCGGACTGCGTCACCATCGTCACCGCTCACCCCGGCCTCGACCTCGAGCGGCTTGTGCACGAATCGCGGCTTTTGGTCGACTTCCGGGGCGTTACGCGGGGAATGGGCGCGCCACAGCTCGTACGGCTCTGACCGAAGCCGCCCTCTGGTCGTCACTGAGTCAGGCGCTTCGTGTAGATGCGTCGCCGTTCGCCGGCCTTCGGACACGAAGATTCGGTCGACTTCGCCGGCGAGGCCCTGCGCGGGTCGCCCACGAGCTGCTCATCCCGCGCCGCGAGGCCCGCGGGTGGTGACCGGTCGACTCCGGCGGAGTGTGGCACGAGCTCGGATTCGTCCGCCTTTGTTGTAAAGCGCACGCGCAGCGGGCGTTCCCTGGTCACGGTAGTGCGGGAGTGCGAACACGCGCGGTTCGTGCCCGAGGAGTTCGACATCTACGGCAAGCCGACGCCGCTCATACTCTCTGTCCCATTTGGCGCGCCGCTCCGACCTGTCCGGCCATCGATGCAGGCGAAGGCCGCGCTCAAGCAGCTCGTCAGGCGCAGGGAATCTCAGGGCTGCAAGGGCGCCGCGGCCGCCGAAGGACTGGTACGCGATTTCCTTGGTAGAAGCCCGTAACCGCAGACTGGGGGCGCGTGCCCCGAGATCCGTGCGGACGTCCCGCTACAGGCGCCGCCTGAATAGTCGGGATGAACTGTCGCGCTCGGGCCCGGGTCCCGTCTTCTTTCAAATCTTCGACTTTTCTCGCCTACCGCAAGTGGGGCGACCGCCCCGTCGTTGGTTAGTCGGATGCGGATAAGTCATGCCAGGCTTCTGCTCACGGCCTGCCTGCTGACAGCCGGCGCGGTCGTGTTCTCGCTGGGAGTGGGAGTGGCGCTCGCCAAGCCGTCCGCCGACTTCGACTGGGCACCGAAGCCCGTCGTCGCCGGGACGCCCGTGACGTTCACCTCGACGTCGACCCCCGCGGATGCGAACACGCCGATCACAAAGATCGACTGGGATCTCGACGGCCACGCCGGATTCGAGACGAGTACTCCTGCCGGGACCAACGCCGTCACCGCCCTGGCTCCCGCGCCCGGCACTTGGACCGTGAGCGTGCGCGTGGAAGACGTCGCCGGCGGGGGCGACAGAGCGACCAAGGAGATCTCGGTCGAAGCACCTCCGTCGCCGCCTCCGCCACCGGATCCGCCGCCTCCGCCACCGGATCCGCCGCCTCCGCCACCGGATCCGCCTCCTCCGCCGCCGCCTCCTCCGCCGAACCAACCCCCCAACGCAGTCTTTACGGCCCTCCCTGGTTCGCCGCTCGTGGGGGAAGAAGTGACGTTCGTCTCCTACTCCGACGACCGTGACGGCCACATCACCGAGCAGGCCTGGGATATGAACGGCGACGGCGTCTTCGATGACGCCACTGGACCCCTCGCGACGAGCAGATTCTCCGTGTCGGGCGAGAGGACGGTCACGCTCCGCGTCACGGACGACGAGGGAGCGGCCTCGACGCTGTCGCTTACCGTCCTGGTGCGAGAGCAGCCGGTTGCGGGCCCGACGCTGGTGCAAGAGGAGCCGGTTGCGGGCCCGACCCACCCCGCGCTGCCGACCTCGCTGCAACCGTTGACTGCGCCGGCGCCGCTGCTGAGGCTGTTGAGCCCGTTCCCGATCGTGAGGCTGGTGGGCAGCGTGACGCAAGAAGGCACCCGCATTCGCCTGCTCACGGTCCAAGCGCCGAGGGGTGCGCGAGCGCTGGTCCGCTGCCGCGGGCAGGGATGCCCGGTCAGGCGCTTCGAGAAGCTCGTTGGTCCAGCACCTCGCCGGCTCACGGCCGCCGAGCGCGTCATGCCGGCGGACGTGGTCCTCGAGGTGCTCGTCCGCCGCGGCGACCGCATCGGGAAGTTCACGCGTTTTAAGTTCCGGTGGAATCGCCGCCCGCTTCGGGCCGACGGCTGCCTGTGGCCGGCCACTACCCGGATGGCGCCGTGCCCCGAGGCCTGACAGCGATCAGACTTCTGCTCGCAGGGATTTGCCTAGCCACGCTCGGGATGACCTACTCGATGGCTCGTCCGAACACGGAGGCCGTTCAAGAAGTCGGCTCGAGGCCGGTCCGCGTGGTCGAGCAGCCGACGAACGAGGCTCCGGGGCTAGGGCGTGCGCCGAAGCTCCCGCCTCTCGCGCCACCCCCACCTCCGCCGGCGCCCGCCCCGACGCGAGTGGAACCCGCCGAGGGGCCCAGCGTGGCGGTCGAGCGGCCACGGCGCGGAGTGCGGACTTCCGAACCTGACGTCGCTCCCCCTGACGTCGCTCCCCCCGCGCCCGTCACTACGGCCGCCCCGCCGCCCCCTCCGACGCCTCCGGTCTACAAACCGCCGTCCCCGCGGCCTCCGGCTCCGCCCCCTCAGGAGCCGGACGTGATGACCTTCGACGACTCCGGGTGACGTGAAGGAACAGTCGCTCGATATTGCTTTGCACGCGGTGGCGGAGAGCCGCGCCTCTTCAACGCTAAATGGGCATGAGGAGGGGGCCGTGACTGCCCTCGAACCGAGTGGGCCCTCCCGCGCTGCCATGGGGCGGCTGCGGGTCGCCGTGGCGGCTCGCGCCGCGATCGGACATCCGAACCTGCTTCGGGCGTGGGTCATTGGCGAGGGGGACGGTCGCCTCTTCGTCGCATTTGAGCGGTGCCGACACCGAAGCTTGAGTGAACTGATAGCGGCTGCGCCACTCGAGCCGGCCGAGTGCGCGCGGGTCCTCGAGGGGGCCGCTGCCGGCGTGGATGGTCTGAATCAGCGGGGGCTGGTGGCGCGGGACCTGACGCCTGAACGCGTTCTGGTCCATCCCACGCACGGCGGCGTGCTTATGGACCTTGGGATTTCCCCGGAGCTGCTAAGGGAACCGCTCGAGCAGGATCCGGACCATGCGTTTCGTTCGCCAGAGGAGCTTCGGAGGCAGCCGGTTGACGTCCGAAGCGGCGTCTACTCGCTCGGAGTCATTCTGTTCACCGCGCTCACAGGCGTTCGCCCCTACGCGGCGACGCGCCGCGAGGTCTACAGCGCGCATCTGGCGGGGGCGCCTCCGCGCCCGAGCGAGCGGCGGGCGGAGCTGTCGCCGGAGATCGACGCGGTGGTTGCTCGAGCCATGGCTGCCGACCCGCCGGAACGCTATGCCGACGCCGAGTCGCTCTCGGTTGCGGTCACCGCAGCGGCGGACCTAGCGCCCAAGTACATCCATACCGACCGCAAGCCGACCGAGCGGCAGCGGGCGCCGCGTTCGCCGAAGCGCGCCCCGGTGCAACCAAAACCGACGGCGCGTCCCACGAGTATCGCTCCCCCGCCGGAGAACCCTCCGACCGCGCCGGCCCAGGAGGGTCCGCAAGCGCGACCGGCCGAGGCCGGTCAACTGCCCCGACGTCGCACGAAGTCCCCCCGAAAGTCGCGTCCGGTGCAGAACCGCGCGACGCCGCGCCTCCGTGAGGCGCCTTCGAAGCGGCGGCCAGCGGAAGAGGGCCCCACGCCGCATCTCGGACACGACCTGCCACAGCCGCCTCCGGCGGACGAGCATCCAGTGCCGAGTCCACCGGAAGCGCGCCAGGCGCGGCGGGCGAAGGAGGGGCGTCGAGCGCCGGGCGCGGCTGCGACGAGTCCTGGGCAGCCTCCCGCGCAGGAGCGACCGAAGTCTCGTCCGGGTGACGCGCCTTCCAAGTCACGGCTAGCCGAGGTGCGCGTCACCGTGCAACCTGTGAAGGTGCCTCCTACGCCGCGGTCGGCTGAGCCGCATCCGGCGTCTCGGCCAGCGCACGGATTTGACGCCGGTTTCGCGGCGGGCGTCCGACGCTGCGTTGAACTGATGGCAGCTGTCGTGACTCTCGCCGGTGCCGCCGGGCGGCGCGGCGAGGCAGGATTGGGTCGGTTTACGGCGTGGGTTGCATGCCTAGCGAGGGAAGTGGCGGGCGCGTCCCGCCCTGGCTTCCACGTTGTCTGGGCCTTGTTTCTCCAAGCATGCCGCCTGGCGGTTAGGGGGGGCCGGCATGCCGCCGAGATGGTGAACGGTCTCGTGCTCTTCGCTGGTGGCACCGTCCGGCGTGGGGGCGCGAGGCTTCGCCGCGTTGCGGCCGCGGTCGGACCAGGGACCAGAGGCGCGGTAGGGGTTGCGGCCGGCGCCGCCCGTGGTGGCGCCAGTGCTGTCTGGGCCCTGTTCCTCCGAGTATGTCGTCTGCTATGGGAGGCGACGACGCGCGCCACCGGGCTGGTGAGGACTTTCCTGCTCTTCGCTGGTGGGGCCGGGCAGCGCGGACGCGCGGGGATTCGCCGGTTTGCGCGTGCCGTAGGACCCGTCGCGAGAGACGCCGCGGGAGCCACCCACCGCGGAGTCGACGTTATTGGGTCTATGTTCCTCCGAGCATGCCGCCTGGTTGTGGTGGCGGGACGGAGCGCAGCCACGCTGGTCGGAGTGGGGGCTGTGGTGGCCGGCGTCGGGGGCCGCCGGGCACTCGCCGGGCTGCGCCGCCTGAAGCGCTCCGCGCCGTGGGTCGTCCGGGGCGAAGGCGGGCGGATCGCTCTGTTCGCCCGTGGCGATCGGACGGCGGTGGCCGGGCACGTTGGGTCCCAGCCCGCCGCCGCGAGCGAAGCAGGCCCAACTCTCTTTGGTGCGGTGCCTGCGCAGCCCATGGAGCCCCGCTTTGCATTGATCGTGAGCCTGGATCTGAGTTCTCCCTCGCATCGCAAGTTGGTGCTGCCGGCGGTCGCCGCCATCGTGGCGAGCGCGCTCTCTGGGATCGCGCTCAGCCACGCGTTGGAGCCGGAGGGAGCCCCGTCGTCCATCACGCGCGCCGGCCTGACCGTTCAGCTCCCACCTGGATGGGAACGGACTGACTTCGACCCCGGCCGGCCCGCGCTGTCGTCGGCGATCGCCGCCGGGCCGCCGGGGAAGACGGAGGCGGGATTTGTGGTGGGCAAGCTCAGCCCCCAGGGCGCCGCGGAACGGATGCTCGAACGGGTTCAAAGCGAGGGCGGCGAGAGGACCCAGGTGCGGTTGGGCGAACTTTATGCGTGGCGATATGCCGGACTGCGACCGCGGCCGCACCTCGCGGGAAGGGGCTACGTCCTGCCAATCACGAGTGGCGCCGTGCTGATGCTGTGCCACGCTTCCAAGCGCGAGGCCCGAGTCCGCCTGGCCGAATGTGATCGTGCCGCCACCACGCTGGTCGTTCGCGGCGCGCGCCCGCATCGACTGTCATCCGTTGACCGGTCGAGGGAGCGCCTGATCCGGGTCTTCGCCACGTTGCGATCGAGCCGCGCGGAGGGTCTACAACGCCTTGCAGCGGCCCACCTGGCGCCCGGCCAGGTCGGGCCTGCCACCTCTCTGGAGCGGGGGTACCAGCGAGCGGCATTCTCTGTCGAGCGTCTCTCTCGTCTGGAGAACGGAGGTTCGCTTAGGGGCCTCAGCACCACTCTGCGCGCCGCAGCGACCGCCTACGGTCGCCTTGCGAGGGCCGCAACAACTGGCAGCCGCCTGGCATACCGGGAGGCCGGTCGCGCCGTGACGCGTAAGGAGGACGCGCTTCGTCGAGAGCTCGCACGGGTCACCGCCGCCTGACTCGCCACGGCCCTACCCGCTTCGAAAGGCGCGCTCGGCCGGTCAACTGCTCGGCCGCGGCCCCATTGGCGATCAGACGCTGTTGCCCACAACGCCCTCGACAGCGCGGTATACCGTACGCCCCTGAGAGCTGCCCTGAGGCCCACTACGCCGGCGCCGCGACGTATCGGTAGGCCGATATCGGCCCGATCATGCGGGCGTCACAAGCTTGCGCGCCTCGCGCAGTCGGAACGACTCACCGGCCAGGCGGACGACATGGCTATGGTGGAGCAGGCGGTCGAGGATCGCGGTGGCGACGGTCTCGTGGGCAGGAAGCGCCATAGTCGGGTCAAACCCAGCGAGTACCGGGCGATCAAGGCATCTAGGCATTCTCTCGCCCATGGCGATCAATTCGGCATCACTTGGGTGTTACTTTGGCGGTATAAGAAAAGCGACGGCCTCGCCTGGATGACAGAGACGCTCACTGTCGGTAGCAGCTGGTCACCAGCGAAGACTCGGTGGAACCGGGACATTCCCGTCCACGTCCGACTTCGCCTGCCAGGAGCCCCGGCCGGAATCGCCGGTCCAGGCACTGTACAGCCGAGGGTTGTCCTCGTAGGCTTCTTGCGGCGTCCGGCCGAAACGCGGTCCCGCATGTTCAAGGACCGAACGTTGCGAGTTTCCTCCAAACCAATAGGTGGCCTCCCAGAACGTCACCATGCCCTCTCCGAACCAATGGGTCTTGATGCCGCTCACGTTGATCCGTGGCGAGTCCTCGCCGGCCACCCACACCCTCAACGAGCCCTGGCGCGGCGCCGAATCGTCGCCGCGGCCCCAGACAATTTCAACCCAAAGCCAGATCCACTGGCCGCGTCGCGCCTCCATCTCGGCGTCGGTAAAAAGGCGGAAGTGGTAGGTGCCTGTGCCCGCGGGGAAGTCGTTCGGCTCGACTACCACCTCGAACCCACGGCCGGACCCCTTGAACCAGTCAACCGAAAACGGAGCTACTCCTGTAGGTGGGCCACCCGGAAACGCCAGTGGCGTCCAGCCATAAGGAGTGTCCGCAGGCTGAGTGTGACCCTCCTGCATACGCCCCGGGGAACCCTCGATCACACGATGCCCAAGGAGCATGTAGGTCTTCTGGCCCGCGCTGTAATGGCCGCCCGGCTCCCAGCGGATCGTGCCGTGCTTGTCGCCATTCGTCGCGCCGGACGGGTAGACCTCAGTGTGGTTAGTGTCCCAGACGGAGAACACGCCGTGGACGACGCCTGGCAGGCCGGCTGCGGGTAGGGTCTCCTCCAGAACTGGAATCGGGTGGCCGCTAGGGGAAGGAGCAGGCGTTGCTGCCTGGACGGTCACGCTGTGCGTGTCCACGACCCGATGCCCGTCCCAGACGCCGTCCTGCCCCTGGCCGTCATTTGCCACTGCGGCGACCTGATGTCTCCCGGCGGCCGCGTTCCATGTCGCGGTATAAGGGGCCGTAGCGTCCTCTGAGAGCTTCGCGCCGTCGGCCCAGAACTCTACCTTGGCTGCGCCGGTCGCGTTCGCCTCGAGCGTGACCGCGCCCGTCCCGGCCGTCGCCCCGTTGGGCGGTCGCGTGAGATCTACGGTTAGGGGTTGGGGAGGTGCAGGAGCCGCACGGGTCGTCGCCGTGGCCTGAGCCGAAAGCCTCGACAGATGGCCGCCTGCCGCCACCGCTCGTACGGCAAAGCGGTAAGTCGTGCTCTCGGAAAGTCCCGTCCATACGTAGTCGCTCGAAGTACTCCCCGTCAAACCAATATCGATCAGGGATCCAGATGCGTTGTAGCGGCTGACTCGGTACTCCCTCGGCGCAAAGCGGGTGTAGTCGTTCCAATTCAGAGCCACTTGATTGTGGGTGACGCCGATAACCGACAACCCGGTAGGCGCCGCATGGTTCGCCGCCGCGACAGCAGGCAGCAAGAGCCCTACGAGCACGACGGCTACGATGAGGTTGACGCCCCGCTGCACGATCGATGTCCGATCGTCGTTGTGCCGGAGGCCCAGGACGTGGCCCGCCGCGTGAGGAGCAGACGTTCTCCGGCCCGCCTGGATCGCCAGCAGGTTTTGCCCGGCATCGAGCACCGCGTCAAACAGCGACCAGAAGCGTGCAAACTGGGAGACCACCGACCAATTGCCGCACGCATCTGCAGTGGTCGTTCGAACCACGTCCCGACGTAGACCTCCTATTCGCTCGCTCGAGGCGGGCAGGCCGAGCCTGCACAGTCGACCTTCACCGCTCTCATACGGCTCCGGTGCGTTACCGTTTGTCAGGAGACCGCCGTTCGGCCGGGTGAATGGAACGGGGGTAAATAATTGACGGTCAGCTTGCACAGTGGGGCGACACGTTCGCGGGTCAGCTTGCACAGTGGGGCGACACGTTCGCGAGCCGCGCCTCCGAAGCGTCCTCGTTCATGGTTACCTCATTCATGCTGCTTGCGAGTGCAGCGCGATGGACCGCCATCTTGCGACCCAGGAACGCAGACTGCATCCCGGCAAAGACAGTTTGCCTGGTAGACACTGCGCGGGCTCCAAGCGGTTTGGAGCTTCCTCTCGTTCAGGCCGTCAGTCAACAGCAGGGCTGCTTCTGTAAAAGGAAAGGGCCCTAAACCTCTGCAGAAAGCGACCCTGGGGGAATCGGGACGGCTTGGGAGCGATGCAATCTCGTCTCCTTTTGGAGACGTAGTCTCTGTGTTCGAGCCCGATTTCGTCATTAATTGTCCTTAGAGGCAACGACCTCCAACGAAGTGAAGGCGTCGTGACTTAACGAGTCCGAGGCGCGTCCATGCTGGGCCCGCCAACACGGGAGTGCTAGAGACGCCACGCGCGCCGTAAGGGCGTCGTGGACGCCTCGGGTTAGGCCCGAGGGCGTTGGGCTTCTGAAGCCAGCTCACGCCCGCCCCCCGTGCCCATCGAGGTTGCCGGTCGTAGGCCGCATCCTGTCGTGTCTGTTGACGATGCTCCACATCGCGGATGAGCTGAGGCCGCGGCGGGCGTCGAAGCTCGCCCCCTAGTTGCCCGAGATTGAGCGGCTACTCGAGGACGAACCGGCCCTTTCGCGGGGTGCCGATCCGCGAGGAGATCGAGAGGGTGGGCTATGGGGCGACGAGACGATCCTCGACGATCTGGCGCGCGAGCTGCGGCCGGCTACCTGCGGCCGCACACTTCCAGCGCAACCCCTACCGGCGGTGGAGACGGCGCTGCTGGAGATAGCGAGTCGATCATCGAGGAGACGGCGTCGAGTTCGGAGAAGGTTTCGAGGCGCTGCTGGTGGACGATCCGCGAGTGCGCTAGCCCGATATGGCGCGCGGCCCGGCAGCTGCTTGGGAGTCCGGGTCAGGGTGCGCGAAGGCCTGCGCCGAGCACTACGCCGCCGCGCTCGTAGAACCTGCTCCTCGCTGAGACCGGGGCCGGGTCGTCCGCCACCGTCGCGCGGCTACAGTCCGTCTCGTGGGCGGACGCCGTGGCCTCACGATCGTGCTCGTCACCACCCTCATCTTCGCCGCTGGCGCAGGCGCACTGGCCCTGGGAGATACGCGCGAATACCGGGCACGCGCTTATGTAATACAGGTGCCTGCTGCGCTTGGCCCCGAACGAGGGGTGGCGCTCGCTCACAGCGAGCGCGTGCTCCGCGACGCGATCGTGCTGTCCGGAGTCGATGGGGTGGACTCAGGCGAGCTGCGGCGCCGCTCGAGGGCAGAATCGACGTCGCGGCTCGACATCGCGCTGACCGTAGAGGCCGACCATCCACAGGAGGCGATTGCGCTCGCGACCGGCTACGCCAAGGCCGTCCGGCGGGCGATCCCCGACGATGAGGGCCTTCCGACGCGCGGCCTGGGCGCCCGGCGCGCCCAGGGCGGGCTCGGGCCGCTTAAATGGCCGCTCGTCGGCGCGTTACTCGGGCTCGGCGTGGGGGTGGCGCTGGCGATCGTCAGCGATGGGGTCAGGCGCGGATCAGCGAAAGCACCTCATCCCGCTGCTTCTCCATATGCTCACGCGAGGCGAGTGACTCGAGGTTGAGCCGCAAGAGCGGCTCCGTGTTGGAGGGCCGGACGTTGAAGTGCCAATCATCGTAATCGATGGAGATCCCGTCGAGACGGCTGATCTCGCCGTCCGAATATCGCTCGACCAGCTCATCCATCTTGCCCTTCTGGTCCTCGACCTCTGAGTTGATCTCGCCTGAGAGGAAGTAACGCGAACGCAGCGGATCGAGCAACTCGCTGAGCGTGCGACCCTCGACCGAGAGCAGTTCGAGAACCAGGAGCGCGGGGATGGTGCCGGAGTCGGCGCAGTAGAAGTCGCGGAAGTAGTAGTGGCCCGACACCTCTCCGCCGAAGGCCGCGCCGCTGTCGCGCATCCTGGTCTTGAAGAACGCATGCCCCACGCGGTTGACCTCAGCCTTACCGCCCGCGCGCTCCACGACGTCACGCACGGCGCGTGAGGCGCGCACGTCGTAGAGGATCGTGGCACCCGGCTCCTTGCGCAGGATCGACTCGGCCAACAGCGCGGTGAGGAAGTCGCCGGCGACGAACTCCCCGGTGTCGTCAATGAAGAAGCAGCGGTCCGCATCACCGTCCCAGGCGATGCCAAGGTCGGCTGTCGTCTCGCGCACCTTGTCGATGATGAACTCGCGGTTCTCCGGTAGCAGCGGGTTTGGCTCGTGGTCCGGGAACTCCCCATCCGGCTCCCAGTAGGTCTTCACCTGTTCGATCGGGAAGAAGTCGAGCAGCGGCCCGACCATTGGCCCGGCCATGCCGTTACCGCCGTCGACGACCACCCGCATGGGCTGGATCCGGTCTAGTCGGATGTAGTTAAGGGCGGCGTCGTGGAAGGCCTCGCCGATGTCTTCGTAGCGGATCTGGCCAGGCGGATCCGCGGGCGCGCCCGGCTCGCCAGCGGAGACGATCTCCCGCAGCTCGCGGATCCCGGAGTCGCCCGAGAGGGCGATCGCCCCGCGCTTCACCAGCTTCGCGCCGGTGTAGGCCTTGGGGTTGTGGGACGCCGTGCAGACGAGCCCGCCGTCCAGATTCCGCGAGCCGACCGTCCAGTAGACCATCTCTGTGGCGGCCATCCCGATGTCGAGCACGTCGGCGCCCTCGTCCGCGACCCCCGCTGCATAGCGCTCAGCCATGGCGGGGGCGGAGAGGCGCATGTCGTGTCCGACGGCCACTCTTAGCGCTGGCACGGGCGTGTCCTGGAGATCGGACAGCACGCGCGCGAAGCCGCGCCCGATCCGGTACGCAAGCTCCTCGTCCATCTCGTCGGGGTAGACCCCGCGGACGTCGTACGCCTTGAAGATTGAGGGGTCGATCACGGACCGGGTTCTACTAGACAGGACGGGCCGATAGCCGGCCCGCTCTGTGATGTGCTGACCGCCTACCGACGTCAGTCGACGCGTGCGCCTCTGCCCGGCCGTCCGTCTCTGCGAACGCCGCCGTTCGAAGCCAAGGTGAAACCAACTCGACCGAGCCAGGCCGATTGGGTTGAGTCCGCGTCAGAGCCACCCGCGCCGCCGGAAGTATCCGACCATCCCAGTCAGAATGACGGCCATCGCCGCGATGATCGCCCAGAACGCGGCCGTGTCCCTCTCAAAGGGGAAGGCGACGTTCATGCCCCAGACGCTTGCGATCAGCGTGAGCGGCAGGATCACGACGCTGAACGCGGTGAGCACTCGCAGCAC
>Ga0126312_10001594_pt1 | contig 14922 bp, 16 predicted proteins | sample Plot104A_FD_92537 | JGI IMG/M metagenome (GOLD analysis project Ga0126312, IMG submission 92537) | Serpentine soil microbial communities from UC McLaughlin Reserve, CA, USA - Plot104A | ecosystem: Environmental > Terrestrial > Soil > Grasslands | place: USA: UC McLaughlin Reserve, Lake County...
GCGTAGCGAGCGTCGGCGGCAACCGGGAATCGCGCGCCCTCGGTGAGCCCGGTGAGCGAACCCACCAAGTCGTCGGGGAGCCGGCCGTACTGGCGGGCGTAGAGGACGACCTCGTCGACGTACCAGTCGGCGTGGTTGTAAGCGAAGATCGCGCCGCGCAGGTCCTCCTGGCCGCCGGCCGCCCTCAGGTAGCGGGCGGCGGCGCAGATCGCGTCCACTGGGTTGTACGGATCCTTGCGACCGTCCTCGTTCGCGTCGACGCCGTACATCTTCCAGGTCGCCGGCATGAACTGCATCCAGCCGAGCGCGCCGGCGGTGGAGACGTTGAGGTTGGTCCCGAACGCGGTCTCGATGCGGTTGATCGAGGCGAGGATCTGCCACGGGATCCCGTACTGGGTGCCGCAGGCCTGGTAGATCGGGAGCAGGAACGGCGGGATCGTGAACTGGTCGATGACGAAGTTCGGCACGCCGATCGGGGCGGGGCCGAAGTCGGCGATCGTGACGGCCGGGTTGGTGTCGGTGGGGACACCGTCGGGACGCCGATCGGCGTCCGGCTCCGTCGGCAGGCGGTGGCCGGAGCCCTCCTCGTCGTCCCCACCGTGGCGGCGATCGCCAGCGCCGGGCTTGGTCGACTCGACGGTGCCGGCGCCGGTGCCGCGGCCGCCGGAGCCGCTCGGGCCGCTAACGCCGCCCTCGGGCTTGACGGTGCCGCCCGCGTCGGTCGTCGTCGTGCTGGTGGCCTCGTCGGTCGTCGTGCTGCTGTCCGTGGACGTGGACGACGGCTGGGTGGTCGTCGACGGTAGCTGGGTGGTCGTCGACGGGGCTTCGGGGAGGCCGCCGGAGCCCGCCTCGACTGTGTCGAGCGCGCCGGAGCAATCCGGGTCGGCGAGATCGGCGAGCCCATCGCCGTCGTCGTCGGCCGCGTTCGCGCATTGCGTGACGGCCTGGACCTGGTCGGTGACGCCGGTCTGCACCTGGTCCACGCCGACGACGTCGCCCGCGCCCGCCGAGCCCGCTGCGAGGCAGCCACCGAGTACGGCTAGGCCGACGATGAGTAGAAGCTTCCGTGTCATTCCCAATGCACTGGACCGCGCCACCGAAGTGCGCAACGGCCCTGCCCAACGTCCGCGGCGGGCCTCTCCTCCTGGGCCGCCGACAACCTATCCATTGGACCAGGGTGTTGTAACAAACGGAGAAACCGTACCCGACCGGGGTGCGTTCATGCGCAAGTTCACCCGGCGAGCCTCGAGGCTGTGATCGGCATTCCGGCCGTCGAGCTTGAAGCGTGCAGGCGGTACGCTGGGCCGCCCTGAGCATATGGAAGCGTCGATTGACAAGAGCGGCATCCGGGCACGCGGCGAGGAGGCGGTCGGTGAGCTCGCCCAGGCGCTGCTCGAGAACCCACTTTTCAGTGCCGCGCTCGGCCGCGCGCTGGGCGCCGGCGAGCGCGCCGCCTCCGCGCAGCGCTCTGCCATGGGGGCGCTCAACGTAGCCTCCGGATCTGACGTCGAGCGGCTCGAGCAGCGGATTCGCTCGCTGTCCGGCCGGCTCGAGGAGGTTGAGGACAGGCTGGATGAGCTCGGGCTCGAGCTCGCGGCGCTCAGCCGGCGGCTGGAGTCGAGCCCGACCGAGACCTAGCGCCGGCCGGTGCGGGAGCGACGTCGAAGCTGACCGCGTCGTCCACGATCGGCGCCGGCTCGAGCGCGCCGGCCAGAGCCTCGAGCAGCACCGGGTCGGAGGCGGGGTTGGTCGACCCGAGCGCGCGGCTCGTGCCGTCGGCGCCGTGGCAGGCGCGCACGAGCACGACGGTCCCTGGTCCGAGCGCCGGATCGAGCGTCTCGCAGCGGCCGATGCGGATCGCGCGGCGGGCGCCGTGTGCGGCGAGCTCCCCGAGCACGGCCGCGGCGCTGGGGCCGCCGATCCCGCTTGCCTGGATCCCCAACGCGTCGCCGCGCTCGGTCTTCCCCACGTAGCCCCAGAGGCCGTGGCTGTGGTTCGCCATCAGCGGCTTGGTGAGGAGCTCCTGCGCGAGCGCGAGGGCCAGCGCGGGATCGGTCGGCAGGAGCAGGTCGGGACCGATCGCGGCGGTCGGTCGCAGGTAGGCGTTCACGGCCCGCGGATTATGCTGAGCCGGGCGATGAACGATGCCGCCGCCAACCATTCCGACTCCGAGCAGGCGGGCGCCGACAGCGGCGTCGCCGATGCGTTGCGCACCGCCGTAGAGCGCACGATGCGTGCCACGGCCGGATCGGCCGCGACGACGCGCGAGCGTGCCGCCGAGCTCGTCGACGACGTCGTCCGTCGCGGGCGCGAGGCCCAGGCCGAGCTCACGCGACGCGGCCAGGAGGCCGGAGCGGAGCTCGCGCGGCGCGGGCAGGAGGCGACGGGGGAGGTCGGCAAGCGCCTCGAGACGCTCGAGCGCCGGCTGGCGGAGCTCGAGGCGCGGCTGGGACCTGAAGGCGACGCGGACCCAGAGGCGGGCGTCCTCGGTCCAGAGACTAAGCCTAAAGCCGAGGGTTAGGTGAACGACGGCCGCCGCGTCGTGATCACCGGGACCGGCAGCGTCTGGGGCGCGGCGCTCGCGCGGCGACTCGAGCGCGACCCGGACATCTCCCACGTGGCCGGGATCGACACCCGCCCGCCGCCGTTTGAGCTCGAGCGCACCGAGCTGATCGAGGCCGACATCCGCAGCCCCGTCCTCTCGCGGCTTCTTCCGACGCTCGAGCCGGACACGCTCGTCCACTGCGGTGTCCTCTGGTACCCGGAGCCGGGGCGCCCGCCGCGCGTCCTGCACGAGATCAACGTGATCGGGACACTCCAGCTCCTCGCCGCCTGCGAGCGAACCGAGTCGCTGCGGCGCATCGTCCTCCGGGGGTCGGCCGCGATCTACGGCTCCGACGGGGCGGCGCCGTTCTTCTTCACCGAGGAGATGACCGAGCTGACGCCGCTTCGGACCCGTTTTCAGCGCGACGTCTCCGAGCTCGAGGAGTACTTCTCGAACTTCGCCAGCCGCCACCCGGAGCTCGTCTGCTGCGTGCTGCGTTACCAGCCCGAAATCGGGCCACAGCTCGCAACGCCGCTCGTCCGCTACCTGACGCTACCGGTCGTCCCGGTCCAGCTCGGCTTCGACCCGCGGCTTCAGTTCCTGCACGTCGACGACGCGCACGGCGCCCTCGAGCGGGCCGTTCGCGAGCCGGTCCGCGGTCCGGTCAACGTCGCGCCGAGCGGTGCGATCTCGCTCAGCAGGATGCTCAGGATCATGCACCGCCCCTCGTTTCCGATCCCGCACCCGCTCTTCGAGCCAACGCTCGAGCGGTTCGGCCGACGGCTGGGCGCCGCGGGATTGCTAGGGGACGCGGTCCGCCTGCTCCGCTACGGCCGCGGGATCGACAACCGCCGGCTGCGCGCCGAGCTCGGCTACGAGCCCGCGGTATGACGCGGTGGCGGCGATCCGCGACCTCGCCCGCAAGGACGGCGGGCGCAGCGTCTCCCCGGACCTCTCGGCCGGCGCGCTCGCGGGCCGGCTCACCGGGATGGGTCGTGACTGAGGGCGCCACGCTTGGGCCCGAGGCCCTCGCCGACTTCCTGCGCGACGTCCGTGGGGGCGTCGAGTCCGGCCTCGATCCGCTCGAGGCGGCGCGCGATGCGGCCGCTGGGCTCCCGCGCCGGCTCCGTGAGGCGGTGGAGATCAGCGTTCGCCGCCTCCAGGGTGAGTATCACGAGGACGAGTGGGGGTTCGACGAGCAGTTCGCAGAGGCCGTGTTCCCCCTCTTCGAGTTCCTCTACAGCGCCTGGTGGCGAGTTGCGGTCGAGGGCACCCGTAACGTGCCGGCCCACGGACGTGCGCTGCTGGTCGCCAACCACGCCGGCTCGCTGTTCCCGTTCGACGCCGCGATGATGACGATCGCGATCATGAAGGAGCACCCGCTGCCACGCTGGCCGCGATTCATGGTGCTCGACTGGGCCTTCGTGCTCCCGTTCGTGTCCTCGCTCATGCGCCGGTGCGGCGGCATCCCCGCGAGCCCGTCGAACGCCATCCGGCTGCTCGAGCAGAACGAGCTCGTGATGACGTTTCCGGAGGGCGTCAAGGGAACGGGCAAGGCGTTCACCGAGCGCTACCGCGTGCAGCGCCTCGGTCGCGGCGGGTTCGTCGAGATCGCGTTGCGGGCGCAGGCCCCGATCGTCCCGGTGGCGGTGGTAGGGGCCGAGGAGATCTACCCGAAGCTCGGAGAGAGCCGCGCCCTGGCTCGCGCGGTCGGCGCCCCGTACGTGCCGATCACGCCGACCTTTCCGTGGCTCGGGCCACTGGGACTCCTGCCGCTGCCGTCGCGCTGGCGGATCGAGTTCTGCGACCCGGTCGAGCTCGGCGGATACGGCCCGGAGGCCGCCGAGGACCGCCGCGTCGTCTTCGACCTCGCCGAACAGGTGCGCGAGACGATTCAGGAGAAGCTCTACGAGAACCTCGCAAAGCGCCGTTCCACGTTCCTCTGATGCCGGAAGCCCCCCGACGCCTGCGGGGCATAGACTCGCGCCCGGGATGGAGAGCGCGATCACGGTCGGGACGAGCGGGGAGCGGGAGGCGGCCCCCGGGGGCGGATCGAGCTTCCGCCGCGCCGTCCAGCTGGCGCTCGAGGCGGCGGACGCCGACGAGCGCGTCGGGCCGAAGATCAAGGCAACCGGGATCAGGATGCGATGGCGGTTCACCGACAGCGGGCTCGTCCTCGACCTCGCCGCGAGCGAGGACCCCGGCCGCAGCATCGACTGGTCCTTCGGCGGCGAGGCGGACTGGAAGCCGAAGCTCGAACTCGCGATGGACGAGGCGGTCGCGAACCGCTACCTCCAGGGGCAGGAGAGCCTGCCGATCGCGATCGCGCGCGGCAAGGTCAGCGTCCGCGCGGAGTCGGACTTCGCGCTGCGCTACCTGCCGGCGAGCCGGCTCCTGTGCGAGCCGTACAGTCGGGTCGTGCGGGAGCGCTTCCCGAGACTCGCCACCGACGGTTGACGAGCGGACCATCGCGGCGTAGCCTCCCAGTTCGAAGTTGGCAACAGGCCGAAGTGGGCATCGCCGCCCGCCGCCCTCCGGCGACTGGGGCATGCGCAAGGCGAAGCTCGCAAGGCGTCAAAGCGCCGATGGCCGACGAAGCGGGCCGTGAAGCCCGCAGGGCGACGGGGCCGCATGACCCCGTCGCTCCGCTTCTGGGGCCCGGATCACCAGCGACATGGCGATCACACAATCGCCGCCGGCCCCGTCATAGGATCGATCGGTGCCAGAGGACGCGATCTCCCTCAACGAGGCGGCGCGCATCTCGGGGGTCTCGGCAGCGACGCTGACGCGGTGGGCCGAGGCGAAGGTGATCCCGGTGAAGCGCGGCCGCTGGACCACCGCCGCCGCCGCGCAGGCTCGGGTCGTGGCGCGGATGCGCGAGCGCGGCCACTCCCTCGCCGAGCTGCGGCGCGCCGTCCGCGACGGGCGGCTCGCCTTCGGCTACGTCGAGGACCTCCTGCCGGGCGCCGCCGAGCAGGTGATCCCGCGTGGCGAGGCGGCCGCGCGCTCAGGCCTGGAGGAGGAGCTGATCGAGCGGATCATGACCCTGCTCGGGACGCCGACGGGGCTCCAGGGCGTGCTCAACGAGCAGGACGCGCAGGCCGTCGAGCAGATGGCGGCGGTGCTCGGCGCCGGCTTCCCGCTCGTCGCTCTGCTCCAGCTGGTGCGCGTCTACGCGCAGTCGATCCGCAAGATCGCCGAGGCCGAGGTGCGGCTCTTTCACCTCTACGTCCACGAGCCGCTGATTCGCCAGGGGGTCGACGCGCTCGAGATGGCGGAGGAGATGGAGGGTCTGGCGCGCGAGCTCCTGCCGCTGACCTCGCCGCTCATGGAGTACATCCACCAGCGCTACCTGCGCTTTTACATCGAGCAGGACGTGGTCGGCCACATGGAGACCGACTTCGGCGGCATGCGCCAGATGGGCCGTGTCCACATGACGTTCTGCTTCGTCGATCTCACCGGCTTTACCCGCTACACCGAGGAGGAGGGCGACGAGGAGGCGCTCGACCTGGTCGAGCGCTTCATCGAGACGGTCGAGGCGACGCTGCCGGCGGAGGCACTGATCGTGAAGACGATCGGCGACGAGGTGATGATCGTCTCGCCGGACCCGGTGACGCTGACCGAGTGGGCGGTCGGTTTCCTGACGTTGTTTCAGGAGCGCCCGCAGCCCCGCGTCGGGATCCACTACGGGCGCGCCGTCTACCGCGACGGCGACTACTTCGGGACCGAGGTGAACCTCACACACCGGGTAGTGGCGCGGGCGCTGGGCGGCGAGGTGATGGTGACCACCGCGGTCGCCGACGCGATCGGGGAGTCGGCGTACCTCGACTTCAACCCGATCGGCCGGGTCGAGCTCAAGGGGTTCGGAGAGCCGGTCGAGCTGTTCATCGCCCGGGCCCGACCCGGCGATTCGGTGTAAACGCCCGGGGAATCCGCCCCTCGCGCTCGTAACATCCCGCTCGTGACAAAGGAAGAGGCGCTGGTCGAGCTCGCGCGGGTGCTGCGGATGAGCGGACAGGTGAACGGGAGCACCTCCGCCGTAGTCATGGTCTCCGGCGGCCCGGACTCGACCGCGGCGGCCGCGGCGATGGCGCGAACGCTCGGCGCCGAGGCCGTCCACGCCCTCCACGTCAACTACGGCCTCCGCGACGGCGCCGCCGAGGGTGAGGCGGCCTGCCGGCGACTCTGCGCCGCGCTTCGCATCGACCTCCACGTCGAGCGCCCGAACGAGCTCGGCCCCGGCAACCTCCAGGCGGCCGCGCGGCGGGTCCGCTACGAGGCGGCGGAGCGCCTTCGGGACCGCACCGGCTCGGACGTCGTCGTCACCGGCCACACCCGGACCGATCTCGCCGAGACCTTCCTCTATCGTCTCGCGAGCTCACCGGGATCGCGAGCGCTGCTCGGGCTCGCACCGCGAAACGGGCGAGTGGTGCGGCCCCTGCTGGCCCTGGACCGCGAGCGGATCCGGGAGCTGGTCGAGGCCACCGGCCTTCCCTTCGCCGACGACGAGACCAACGAGGATCCGAGCTTCGCCCGGAACCGGATCCGCGCCGAGCTCCTGCCGGTGCTCCGCGAGGTGAACCCCGAGGCGCTGCGCAACCTCGCCGAGACGCGAGCAGAGCTCTTCGAGGAGGCGGAGCTCCTCGACCGCGTGGTGCTCGAGGCGCTGGCGCAGGCCGGAGCCGACGCAGGCGCCGTCGCCGTCCGCGCGAGCGCGATCGCCGACTGGGAGCCCGGCCTGCGCCGGCTCGCCCTCCGCGCGCTCGCCGAGCGCGCCGCCGGCCGCGCCGTGCCCCTCGGTCGCGCCCGGATGGCGGAGATCGAGCGGCTCGCGGCGAGCCCCGAGGGCGGCGCCGTGCAGCTCGGCGGCGGCCTCGTGGCCGTCTGCGAGTCCGGGTTCGTGAGCTTCCGCGCCGCGACCGCGGACGCGGCCCCCGAGCCGACGGTGCTGCGGCTCCCGGGCCGGGTCCAGCTCGGCGGCTGGGAAGTGCGAGCCGAGCTTCACCCCGGCCCCGTCGAGCCGGCCGGCCCCGACCTCGCGACGCTCGACGCCGGCGCGCTCGAGGGCCGGATCGAGGTCCGCACCTGGCGCGAGGGCGACCGCATCCGGCCGCTCGGGATGCAGGGGACGAAGACGCTCGGCGACCTGTTCACCGACTGCCACGTCCCCCGGTCTCTGCGCGCCTCGCTGCCGCTGGTGACGGTTGACGGCGAGATCGCCTGGGTCGTGGGCGTCGCCGTGTCCGAGGACTTTCGCCTCGACCCGAGCGCCGAGCAGGTCGCGGTGCTCACGGCTCGAGCCCTGGAATAGCCTTCCCACGTGGACGACCCCGCGATCGGCGAGACGCTGGTCGAAGCCGATGACCTGCAGCGGCGCGTGCGCGAGCTCGGCGCCGAGATCAGCAGCGACTACGCCCGCAGGGACCTGGTGATGATCGGCGTCCTGAAGGGCGCGGTGCTCTTCATCGCCGACCTGATGCGGGAGCTCACGATCCCGTGTGAGGTCGACTTCATGGCCGTGTCGAGCTACGGCTCGGCGACGGACTCCTCGGGCGTCGTCCGGATCCTCAAGGACCTCGACGCCTCGATCGACGGACGCGACGTGCTCCTGGTCGAGGACATCGTCGACTCCGGCCTCACGCTCCATTACCTGCTCAAGAACCTCGGGGCTCGAGAGCCCCGTTCGCTCGAGGTCTGCGCGCTGCTGACCAAGCCCGAGCGGCGCCGGGTCGATCTCCCGATCCGCTACGTCGGCTTCGAGATCCCCAACCGGTTCGCGATCGGCTACGGCCTCGACCACGGCCAGCGCTACCGCAACCTGCGCTATGTCGCCGCGTTGCAGGAGTAACTGACCCCTCTGACAGCCGGATCGCCCCTGGTACGCTGATCCAGGCTCCAGCGGGGCGGAGAAACCCGCATGTTCACCCTATGAGACGGTTCTTCAGAAGCGCGGCGTTCCCGATCCTGATCGTGATCGTCCTGGCGTTCTTCGCCCAGCGGCTGATCAGCCCGCCCGAGCCCCGCGACGCGCCCGACTTCGGCGAGTTCCGCCAGGCGCTCGAGAACCACCCCGAGCAGATCGAGTCGGTCACGTTCCAGCAGAAGACCGAGACGGTCAAGGTCGTCGAGACGAGCGGCGACGAGTACACCACCGGCTATCCCTCGGAGCTCGAGGGCACGCTCGTCAACGCCGCCAACGACAACCACGTCGACACCGAGGTCGAGGGCACGGGCGGCTCGAGCTTCCTCTCGATCCTCACCTACATCCTCCCGTTCGTCCTCTTCTTCGGGTTCTGGCTGTTTTTGATGAACCAGATGCAGGGCGGCGGCTCGCGCGTTATGAGCTTCGGCAAGTCGCGCGCGAAGCGGATGTCGGTCGACGCCCCGAAGATCACCTTCCGCGACGTCGCCGGGGCGGACGAGGCGGTCCAGGAGCTCCACGAGATCAAGGAGTTCCTCGAGAACCCGAAGAAGTTCCAGGCGCTCGGCGCCCGGATCCCGAAGGGCGTCCTCCTCTACGGCCCGCCCGGCACGGGTAAGACGCTGCTCGCGCGGGCGGTGGCCGGCGAGGCCGGCGTGCCGTTCTTCTCGATCTCGGGCTCAGACTTCGTCGAGATGTTCGTCGGCGTCGGCGCGAGCCGCGTCCGCGACCTCTTCGAGCAAGCGAAGCAGAACTCCCCCTGCATCATCTTCATGGACGAGATCGATGCCGTCGGCCGCCACCGCGGCGCCGGCATGGGTGGCGGCCACGACGAGCGCGAGCAGACGCTCAACCAGCTGCTCGTCGAGATGGACGGCTTCGAGATGAAGGACAACATCATCCTCATCGCGGCAACCAACCGGCCCGACATCCTCGACCCGGCGCTGCTCTGCCCGGGGCGCTTCGACCGCCAGATCGTCGTCGACCGTCCCGACCGGCGCGGGCGCAAGAAGATCCTCGAGGTGCATACCCGCGGCAAGCCGCTCGCCAAGGAGATCGACCTCGACGCGCTCGCCGGTCAGACGCCCGGCTTCACCGGCGCCGACCTCGCGAACCTGATCAACGAGGCGGCCCTCCTCACCGCGCGCTCGGGCAAGCGCGAGATCACGATGAAGGAGCTCGAGGAGGGGATCATGCGCGTGATCGCCGGGCCCGAGAAGAAGACGCGGGTGATGTCGGAGAAGGAGCGGCTGATCACGGCCTTTCACGAGATGGGCCACGCGATCGTCGGCCACGTGCTGCCGAACTGCGACCCCGTCCACAAGGTCTCGATCATCGGCCGCGGCCAGGCGCTCGGCTACACGATCTCGCTGCCCGGCGAGGACAAGTTCCTGACCACGCGCGCCGAGCTCGGCGACACCATGGCGATGACCCTCGGCGGGCGGGCGGCGGAGGAGATCGTGTTCGGCGAGATCACCACGGGCGCCTCGAACGACCTCGAGAAGGTCACGGAAACTGCCAAGCAGATGGTGATGCGCTACGGGATGTCGGAGCGGCTCGGCCCGCGGGTCTTCGGCCACGATCGCTCGATGCCGTTCCTCGGCCGCGAGTTCTCCTCCGAGCCCGACTACTCCGATGAGATCGCGCGCGAGATCGACGACGAGGTGCGCCGGATCGTCGAGGAGGCCCACCAGACAGCGAAGGACATTCTCGTCGAGCACCGCGAGCAGCTCGACCGGATCTCGAACATCCTGCTGGAGCGCGAGACGATCGACGCCGAGCAGTTCGTGAAGCTGCTCGAGGGCGCTCCCGAGGAGCAGGCCTTCCCGCCCGAGGAGCCCGAGCAGCCCCCGGCGCCCGAGCCCGCGCCGGAGCGCGCCCCAGGCCGCGAGGCGCCTCGCCCGCTTCCGCGTCCGCGTCCCGGCTTCGCCGGCGGCTCGGCCGAGATGCGCGCCGACGACCGCGGCTGAGCGACCCGCTCAGGGCCTCCGAGTCCCTGCGCGAGTTGCGGGAAATCACGGTTTCTAGGCGCGTCCCGTGGATGTAGATTCGGCCATGTTTCGTCAATTGCCTGATCAGGCATTTCCACAGGGAAAGGACCCGTATGAAGCAGCGAGCAGGGGGAACTCGCCGGCGTGTCGCGATGATCGTCGCGGCCGTCGCGCTTTTCGGCGTCGTTTTCGCGTCGGTCGCCGGCGCGAACAACCTCGACCGGCGCACCGCGACCAACGCGGCGAAGTTCGTTGCGAAGAAGGACTGCCGCAACACCAGCGGCTGCCAGGACTTCTTCGTCCGCGGGCTGCACCGGGTGACCCGCCACAAGGCGGTCGGCAAGATCCACGTGATCAGCGTCAAGAACGGCCAGACGTTCGACTGCACCCGTCAGGTCGTGATCAAGCTCGATCACTTCACGGGCGACATCACCTACGCGGTCTCGAACCGCCGGTGCAACGTCGTCGGCTGACCTCGGACAAGTTCGGCTGCCGTTCGAGGGGCGGGCTGCGGCCCGCCTCTCGCCATTTCCGGGGGCCATCCTGAGCATGGCGCGAGTGATGGGGGTCGTGAACGTGACCCCCGATTCCTTCTCCGACGGCGGCCTGTTCCTCGACCCCGAGCGCGCGATCGGGCACGGTCGCGAGCTGGCGGCAGCGGGCGCCGCGATCCTCGACATCGGCGGGGAGTCGACCCGCCCCGGCGCCGAGGCCGTGCCGGCCGCGGAGGAGGTGGCGCGCACGGAGCCGGTCGTGCGGGCGCTCTGCGGGCCAGACGGGCCCGGCATCGAGGTCTCGATCGACACGTCGAAGGCTCCCGTCGCCACGGCGGCGCTCGACGCCGGGGCGACCATCGTCAACGACGTGACCGCGCTGCGCGGCGATCCCGAGTTGGCGGGGCTCTGCGCTGACCGCCGCTGCGACATCGTGCTCATGCACATGCTCGGGGACCCGCGCACGATGCAGGACGACCCGACCTACGACGACGTGGTCGACGACGTGAGGGCGTTCCTCGCCGGGCGAATCGAGGTGGCGGTGGCGGCCGGGATCGCCGAGGAGCGGATCTGGGTCGATCCCGGGATCGGGTTTGGCAAGACCGTCGATCACAACCTCGAGCTCCTGCGTGGGCTCGCCCGGATCGCCGCGCTCGGCCGGCCGGTCGTGGTCGGCACCTCCCGCAAGCGCTTCCTCGGCTCGCTCACCGGACGCGAGGTGGGGGAGAGGCTCGGCGCGACGATCGCCTCCAACGTGCTCGCCCTCAAGGCCGGCGCCGACGTCTTCCGCGTTCACGACGTGCGCGAGGTGCGCGAGGCGCTCGCGGTCGGCGAGGTGATCCTGGGACGCCGGGATTGGCGCCGGGAGCCTGCCGTCGGCTAGGTTCCGGCCGTGGAGGACCACTCGAACAACCACGAATCGGCCGTGGAGGTCGAGCTCTCAGGGCTCTCGATCTACACCCACCACGGTGTCAGCGACGCCGAGCAGGAGATCGGCCAGCGCCTCGTGATCGACGTCTCCTTCGACGTGCCCGACTGCGACGCCGTGCTCACCGACCGGATCGAGGACACGATCGACTACGCCGAGGCCGCCGATATCGTCGCGCTCGCGGCGACCGAGCGCAGCTACCGGACGCTCGAGCGCCTCTGCGGCGTGATCGCGGAGCGGCTCATGGAGCGCTTCGGCTCCGACGCGGTGCGCGTCCGCGCTGCCAAGCCCGAGCCGCCGATCCCGCTCGCGATCGACGAGGTCTCGGTCGAGGTGGTTCGCGAGCGCGCGCTCGAGCCGACCGACGACGAGGATGAGCCCGGGGACGAGGTGTGAGCCGCGTCGGGTACCTCGGGCTCGGCTCCAATGTCGGCGACCGGATCGGCCATCTGCTCGCGGCGATCGAGCTGCTCGGCGAACACGGAGTCGAGGTCGAGGCGACCTCCTCCGTCTATGAGACCGAGCCCGTCGGGGAGATCCTCGACCAGCCCGACTTCCTGAACGCCGCGGTCCGCGTCCGGACGGACCTCGAGCCGGAGCCGCTGCTCGACGCCTGCAAGGCGATTGAGGTCGAGCAGGGGCGGATGCTCGCCGGCCCGCGCCACGGCCCGCGCCCGCTCGATGTCGACCTGCTGCTGCTCGCGGACGTCGAGCTGGAGACGGAGCGGTTGACGCTGCCTCACCCGCAGGTCGCGCGCAGGCGCTTCGTGTTGATTCCGTTGCTGGAGCTCGATCCGGAGTTGCGGCTGCCAGATGGCACGGTCCTGCGTGAGGCGTTAGGGGTGCTGGGTGAGGGTGAGCGCGTCGAGCGCTTCGGGCCGCTGCGCGCCCCCGGCTAAGCGTCGACTCGACGCTTGGCCGGTCTCCGACCGATCAACGTGCGACTCGACGCGGCTCGAGCCAGGTCGGCGGGAGGATCGGCGGGGTGTCGCCGGGGTAGTCGGGCGCGACGCGCATCGCGAGCTCGCCGGCGGGGCGTGCGCCGATCGCGTCGCGGAGGTCCCGGAGCGTCATCAGCAGCCGTACGCCGGTGCCGATCTGGAGGTCGGCCGCGTTCAGCTGCTCGCCCCCGAGGACGCCGTCCGCGATCCAGTCGTCGATCCGCTTCAGCATTCCCGGCAGAGCCGACAGGTCTGCGCGGACGTTCTCGTCGCTCGCCTCGCTCGAGCGCGCCGCGAGTGCGACGATCGGCGCCGCCGTCTTCACCGCGAGGCCGATCGGGATCCCGAGCCGAGCGCCCTCGGCGTAGGAGGCGAGCGGCGAGCGATCGCGTTTCACGGCGTTCCAGAAGATCCGGCGCGCGACCGGCTGGAGGCTCTCGTCGCCCCACGTCTCGGCGCGCTCGACGGCGGCGCGAACGTCCGGCTCGGCAGGGTAAAGCGGCGGCACGGGGCGGAGGCTTTCGAGCTCGCGGGCGATCTCGCGTGAGCCCTGGATCCGGCGGCCGTCGAGCTTCAGCGCCGGCACCGTGTCGTGGGGAAACCGGAGTCCGCGCACCGCCGCCTTGGAGATCACCGGCATCAGGTCGACCCGCTTGTAGTCGATGCCCTTCAACTCGAGCATGATCTGCGCGGTTCGCGAGGGGTGCGAGCCCGGGGTCACGTACAGGGTCGCTTTCACGCGGCGCATCCTACGTCCCGCCCGCGGCCGACGCCTGGATAATCCGCGGCCATGCTGCTAGCGATCGACGTCGGGAACACCCAGACGCATCTCGGCGCCTTTCGGGGCACGGCGCTCGCGGAGCACTGGCGCTTTCAGACCAGGGCCGGCGCGACCGGCGACGAGCTCGCGGAGCGGATCGTCGGCCTCCTGAGGCTGAGCGGAGTCGAGCCGGGCGAGGTCGCGTCGCTCGTCGTCTCCTCGGTCGTGCCCCCCCTCGGGCGTGAATACGAGGCGATGGCGGCGCGGTATTTCGACTCCGACTGCCTGACGGTCGGGCCCGGGATCAAGACGGGGATGCCGATCCGGATCGACAACCCCTACGAGGTCGGCGCCGATCGCTTGGTCAACGCGGTCGCCGCGTATGAGCGGATCCGCGGCTCCTGCATCGTCGTCGACTTCGGCACGGGCATCAACTTCGACGCCGTCTCCTCCGACGGCGAATACCTCGGCGGCGCGATCGCGCCGGGCGTCGAGATCTCGCTGACGGCGCTCGCCGAACGGGGCGCGCGAATCCCGCGGATCGACCTCGGAGAGCCGACTGCGGCGATCGGCAAGTCGACCCGCGCCGCGATCCAATCCGGGGTGACGTTCGGCTTCGCCGGATTGATCGACGGCATCGCGCGCCGGATCGTCCGGGAGCTCGGCGGCGATCCCAGCCTGATCGCGACCGGGGGCCTCGCCAGCGCGATCGTCCCCTACTGCGAGACGCTCGACCAGGTCGACGACCTGCTGACCCTGACCGGGCTGCGCCTGATCTGGGACCGAAACCGCTAAACAAGAGGCCATGGCGCAAGCGCCGCTCACGTCACCGTTCCGCATCGCCACCGTCGAGGTGCCGAACCGCGTCCTGCTCGCCCCGCTCGCGGGGATCGGGAACTGGTTCGTGCGCCTCCAGGCACACCGCCACGGCGCCGGCCTCGCCGTGTCGGAGATGGTCTCGAGCTACGCGGTCGCGCATCGCAACCGGCGGACGGTGGAGGAGATGCTCCGCATCCACCCGGAGGAGGGGCCGATCGCGATCCAGCTCTTCGGCCCCGATCCCGAAGTGATGCGGACGGCGGCCGCGACGGTCGCCGAGGCAGGCCCCGACCTAATCGACCTCAACATGGGCTGCCCGGTGCCGAAGGTCCTCAAGACCGGCGCCGGCGCCGCGCTTCTGCGCGAACCCGAGCGTGCCATTGCGGTCGCCCGGGCCGCGATCGAGGGCTCCGGGCTGCCGGTGACGGTGAAGCTCCGCTCGGGGCTCGAGCCCGGCGATGCCTGCGGCGTCGAGCTCGCGCGGCGGCTGGTCGTCGACGCCGGGGTAAGCGCGGTCGCATTCC
>Ga0126312_10001595_pt1 | contig 14921 bp, 10 predicted proteins | sample Plot104A_FD_92537 | JGI IMG/M metagenome (GOLD analysis project Ga0126312, IMG submission 92537) | Serpentine soil microbial communities from UC McLaughlin Reserve, CA, USA - Plot104A | ecosystem: Environmental > Terrestrial > Soil > Grasslands | place: USA: UC McLaughlin Reserve, Lake County...
CCGTATCAGCCGGGCCGCGAGCCCGTCCCTGCCCGAGCTCGCCCACCCCTTCCCAACGACCACAGGGACGACACCCCCCACACCGATCACCACCGCCAGCACCCCAATCACGGCCCGTGTCCGGCGCGGGAAAGCAACCGCGAGCATCCAAGGCTCCTAAGCTCGAATCGCACCGACCGCAGCCACGCCAACTCCGAACCAACCGGCGCAGCGAGCGGCGGCCGCCACCGACGGCGCCGACGCTACCAGAGAGCCACAGCCCCAGTAAACCCGCCCACCGCCCCGCTCGGCCAGCATCGACAACGCCGAGATCATCGACACGGTCGATGCTCGTGCGATCGCGGCGACGGCATCAGCGCGAGGCCGCCACCGGCACGACACGGCCGCCGCCCGGGCCAGCGAGACAGGGAGACACGACCGCGCAACTTGCCGCCCCCAGCTTCGCGGGGCCGCGACATAAAGGATCACCGAAGCCTCATCCCCGCCAAGGCGATGAGGACAGCCTCAGGTGCGCCACCTCCCCGGGGGTGCGTACGCGATCGGCCCGATCGGTCGACGCCGCTATCGAGCCGCGCTCGGCTGGTCGACCTCGTCGGTCTGCCGGCCAATCAGCGGGCCCGCGCCGGACGGGTCGACGATGTCCTCCTCGACCCATGCGTAGCGGCCTTCGAGCAGCCGCTGGGCCGCCTTGTAATTTGCGTCGTCGTCGTTGTGCCACAGCGCCTCGAACAGCACCTCGATGCGGCGGCGCGACTGGATGCAGAAGAGGTCCGCGAGCTCGGCGGCCGCTTTCGCTCGTTCTCCGCCCGGCTGCTCGGACTCCATCGTCCTCGCGTAGACGACCGTGGCAGCAATGGCGAACAGCTCCGCGCCGATGTCGACGACCCGACCCAGGAAGCCCTGCTTGCGCTCCATTCCCGCCTGCCAGCGGCTCATCCCGTAGAAGATCGCGCGCGCGAGCTTGCGGGCCTGGCGCTCGGCGAACCGAAGGTGGTCGGCGAGCGCGCCGAACCCGCGGAAGGTCGCGGGCGACGTTCCCCTTCCGACGACGAGCTGGGGCAGCCACTTGCCGTAGAACCCGAGCGCTTGCACCGCCGACTTGGCCCTGCCCTTGAAGTCGACATCCGGGTCGAGCAGGTCACCCGCGACCTTCAGGTGCTGGTCGACGGCCTCGCGCGCAATCAACAAGTGCATGATCTCGCTCGAGCCCTCGAAGATGCGATTGATGCGCATGTCGCGCAGCGTCTGCTCGGCCGGCACCGGCTTCTCGCCGCGTGCGCGCAGCGACTCGGCGGTCTCGTAGCCGCGACCACCGCGCACCTGGACGAGATCATCGACGATCCGCCAGCCCATCTCCGACGCCCATAGCTTCGCGATACCCGCCTCGATGCGGATGTCGTTCTTCTTGTCGTCGGCAAGCCGGCTCGCGACGTCGAGCATCGCCTCGAGGCCGAAGGTCGTGCCGGCGATGAACGAGAGCTTCTGGGCCACCGCCTCGTGCTCGCCGATCCGCTTGCCCCACTGCACCCGCTCGTTGGCGAACTCCCGCGAAACCTTGGTCGCGAACTTGGCGACGCCGAGGCAGATCGCCGGCAGCGCCAGCCGGCCCGTGTTGAGCGTCTCGAGGGCGATCTTCAGTCCTTTGCCCTCGTCGCCAATCCGCTGCTCATTGGGTACGAAGACGTCATCGAACCGCGTGACCGAGTTCTCGATGCCGCGCAGTCCCATGAACTGGTTGCGGTTCTCGACGACGACGCGCTCGTCGTCGCAGGGGACGATGAAGGTCGTGATCCCGCCGCGGTGCCCATCGCCTTCCGGGACGCGCGCCATCACCACCGCGACGTCCGCGATCGCTCCGTTCGTGGCCCACAGCTTTCGTCCGTTGATCACGTAGCCCGAGCCGTCCGCGGTCGGCGTCGCCACCGTCGCGAGGCGCGCGGGATCCGACCCGACGTCCGGCTCGGTCAGGTAGAAGGCCGACACGTGGTCCTTTGCAACCTTTGGCAGCCACTCCCGCTTCTGCTCCTCGCTGCCCGCGAGAATCAGCGGCTGTGCCACGCCGATCGACTGATGCGCGGACAGGAACGTCGACAGCGCGGAGTGGCAGCCCCCGGCAGCCATCAGCGCGCGGTTGTACGTGACCTGGGAGAGCCCGAGCCCCCCGTACTCCTCGGGCACTTTCATTCCGAGCGCGCCGAGCCCCTTCAACCCATCCAGGACCGCGTCCGGGATCCTCGCGTCGCGCTCGATCTGCAGCGGGTCGACCTCCGTCTCGAGAAAGCGACCCAGCCTGCGCAGGAACGCCTCGCCCTTCCGCGCGAGCTCCTCATCGAGCTTGGGCTGAGGATGAATCAGGTCGATCCGCAGCGCACCGAGGAACAGCTCCCTGCAAAAGCTCGGCAGCTTCCACTCGCTCTCCCGCGCCTCCTCGGCGACGCGGCGCGCTTGGCGCTCGCTCACATGTGTAGCCACTGGTTCCCCCGAAGGGTCTACGGCGGTCAGAACTTTCCTGGTACCCCCGTGGGCGGAGCTGAACGCAGCCGCCGAGCGCGCCGATCTTATGCGCTGATGGGAAGCACACGGTTGTGACGAACCAGGGCTACGTACGCCAGCCGTTCACCGTCGTGGACTACCGCGCTCGCGTCCTCGGCGCCCGCGGCGGCGCGGTCATGTCCGGGGTCGTTCCAGGCCGGTGACCAGACGTACCGGCCCCCGACGCTCGCCGAGCTTGGCCCCGGGTTTGTCGGAGTGACGAACCTCCCGGAGGTTGCAAGAAGAGCTAGCCGCTCAGTGCGGGAGCCGACTCGCGCTGCCTGCGGGCGTGCTGTCCGGCTGATGGCACATACGCCGCCGCCGACGCGGGCAGGCGTGTGCGCTCGCCCGGGCTGGCCGCCGGCGCCGGGCGGGTGAGCGGCGCTTCGGTCTGGGCCTGCACGAGCCTGCGGCGCAGGAGGGTGTAGGCGGTCAGGCCTCCCACCGAGGGCACCCAGAGCGCGATCGCGTGGTAGACCAGCACCGCCGCGGCGGCCGATGCGGGCGGCATGCCGTAGAGCACGAGGGCGCCGGCCAGGCCGCCGTCGAGCACGCCCAGGCCGCCGGGGATGGGCATCCACGTGGCAAGGTAGCCGGCCAGGTAGCCGACGACGAGCGCACCGATCGCGGGCGCGTACCCCAGCCCGCGTAGCGTGGCCCAGAGCACGGCGATGTCAAACCCGAGGTAGCCGAGCGCGGCGGCCACGCGCCAGTTTGGGCGCCCGATGGCGCGCTCGGCCTCGCGGATGCCAGCCGCGAGCTCGCGCAGCCAGCCGCGTCGGCCGCTCCCGCGCGCAGGCGCGCGTCGCGCCACCGCGAGAGCGAGGGCGATCGCGCCGACCCCGACCGCGATCGGGACCGCCGCGCGCAGGAAGTCGTGCGGGCCGCCGGCCACGCCGGTGGCGAGCAGCGCGCCGCCGGCAGCCAGCGCGGCGACGTTGACCGCGCTCGTGAGGAAGAACAGCGCGCTGCTGCGCCGCACGATCCGTGCCGACGGCTGGCCGGCGAGGCGCATCAGCCAGCCCCCGGCGGCGAGGCTGGTCACGCCGCCGCCGGGGAGCAGGGCGCCCGATGCCATCTCGGTCCAGGCGATGCGGCGCGCGATCGCCGGAGCGACCGCGTCGAAGAACAAGCGGAACACCGCCACGAAGGCCAGGCACGAGAGCAACTCGAGCAGCACGGCGGCCACCACCCAGCCCGGGCGCATGTCGGCGAAGCGGTCGAAGACCTCGTCCAGCGACGGCACGGTCAGCAGCAGCGCCGCCACCAGAACCACGAGCAGGGCCGCGGTCGCAAAGCGCCGCGGCGCGAGGACCCGCACCTGGAAGGGCGGAGGGGCCGTCTCGGTGGGCTCTGGGTGCATGGTGCTCAAAGCGTCCCCTCACCCGGGTGTCGCTCGCGTGAGACCGCTCACTCCGAGCGCCATCCGGCTCTGGATCGGTATGGCTCAGCCCTATAGACCGGCGAGGCGGGCCGAGCTCATCGCCCCGAACCCGAGGCCCGACCCCAACCGCGTCGAATGCGGCTTGGCGGTTCGCGCCGAGAGTCCGCGTTTGAGGCGCGAGGCCCGAAGCGCACGTCCGCCAGCGCGGTCGCCTCGTGGACGATCGCGTCGGGCTTCGCGTTCGTTACCGCGCTGACCACGGGCTCCGCGTCGAGCAGGTCGAGCGCGACCGGCTCGGCGCCAAGCGCCTTCAGGCCCGCCCTCGTGTCCGGCTTGGATGAGCTGGGGAACGAGCCGCGTGCCGATCGCACCGCTCGCACCCGCGACGAAGAGTCGCATCTGTTCTCCTGCCACGTTTCTTCGATTTCAGGGGTCTGTTGCTATGACCCCACGCGACCGAGGGACGTGACATCGCCTTGATCTCCTCGCGCTCAGGCGCGCTCGGCAGCTCCAGCCGCAGGCCCTCATCGGCCTCGACCTGGCGCACATATCTGCCGGCGAAGCAGGTTGTGTAGGCGAGGACGGCACGGACCGCTGCACTCAGAAGCGGGTCTGCAAGGTGTGCACTGGAGGGCGGTCAGGCCCGCCAGACCGCAGTGTCTAGGCGGTGTGCGTCGAGGCGCTATGGCTCGGCTTCCCTGCCGCCGTCGTTCGCGCTCGTAGAGCGGGGACCCACCAGTTGCGCTCGCCGAGCAGCTGCATGGTCGCCGGCAGCAGCATCGTGCGGATCAGCGTGGCGTCGAGCAGGACGGCCACCGCCAGGCCGACGCCCAGCTGCTTCATCGAGGTCTGCGACAGCGTGGCGAAGGTGGCGAACACGAACACCATCACGACGGCGGCGCTTGTCACGACACCTGCGGTTCGGGTCACGCCCTCGCGGATGGCCTGTGGCGTGTCCGCCCCCGCGTCGTGGTTCTCGCGGATGCGGCTGACGATGAACACGGTGTAGTCCATCGACAGGCCGAACAGGATCACGAACAGGAAGAGCGGGAGCCAGGCGACGATCGCGCCGGTCCCGGCGAGATCGAGCGGCGCCTTCCCCCAGCCCCATTGGAAGACCGCGACGAGCACGCCGTAGGCGGCGGCGACCGACAGCAGGTTGAGGACGATCGCCGTGGCCGCGATGGCCAGCGAGCGGAAGCTCCACAGCAGGAGGAGGAAGGCCAGACCGAGCACGATGGCGAACACCCACGGCGCCCGCGTGCCCAGGCGGGCGTTGAAGTCCATCGACACGGCGGTCGGTCCGGCCACGTACGCGGTCGCCACCCGGCCCACCGTGGTGGGCACGACCTGGCGTCGCAAGAGCGTCACCGCGTCGCGTGACTCCGCGTCCTCGCCGTCGCCTGCCATTGGGATTGCGACCACGGCAGCGGTGCGGTTGCGGTTGACGTCGACGGTGATCGGGTCAAACATGCGCCCGGTCGCGACGGCGTGGCGCCGCAGGTCGGCGATGGCGCGCCGGATTGGCGGGCTGGTCACGTCGTGCGCCCCGACCACGACCTGAGCCCGCTGGGCGCCGCCGGGAAACGCCTTCTGGATCCGCTCGTAGGTCTGGATCACCGCGGTGTCGTGCGGCAGTTCTTGTGATGGGCCGAGGATCGCGGTGTGCAGGCGCGTGGCAGGAAGCGCGAGGATGATCAGCGCCGTGGCGGCGAGTCCGGCGCTCAGGCCGGGGCGCGCGAGCACGCCGTCGAGCAGGCGGGTCCAGCCGCGCGATGTGCCGTTCGCGCGGCGACGCTGCAGCCATTTGCCGAGCCGTGGGACTCGCCCCCGCTCGACGCGGTCGCCGAGCAGGGCCAGCGTCGCTGGCAGAGCGGTCAAGGAGCCGAGCACGGCCACGGCGACGACGAGCACGGTGGCCTCGGCGAGGCCCATGAACGTCCCCTGCCCGGTCGCGAACATGGCCGCCATGGCAGCGATCACGGTGAGCCCGGAGATCAGGACCGAGTGTCCCGACGTTGCGGCGGCGACGTCGAGTGCGTCGCGGTTCGAGCGTCCCGCCGCGCGCTCCTCCCGCATTCGGCGCAGGTAGAACAGCGAGTAGTCGACACCGACCGCGAGCCCGACGAGCAGCAGGATCGTGCTGGCGGAGCCGTCCACGTGGAGGAGGTGGCTGGTCAGCGCCATCAGCCCGGTCGCGGCGGCGACCGCGGTGAGGCCCAGGCCTAGCGGGACCAGCGCGGCCATCAGGGCGCCGAAGGCGATGAGCAGGATCCCGAACGTCAGCGGGATGGAGAGCGACTCGGCGCGGCTGAAGTCCTTGTCGATGGTCTTCGCAAGGGCGTGGTTGGCCGACGCGGCCCCGAACTCCTCGACCGAGACCTGGGGATGCTGTGCGCCGGCCTTGCGCACCGCGGCGACGACCGGCGCGATGCGCTTGTCGGCCGTCTTCGAATCGCCCTTGATAGCGAAGAGCACGAGCGCCGAGCGCCGGTCGCGGCTTATCTGCGCGCCGTTTCCGGGCGTGAGCGGCGAGCGCACGTCGCGAACCCGGCCAGTCGCGACGACGCTGCGCGTGACGTCGGCGATGGCGGCGCGTCCCGGCCTTGCCAGGACCGAGCCCGCGGGCGCCTGGACCATGACCTCCTCGGCTGCGGGCCGGTCGAAACCGGCGCGGTCCAGCACGCGCTGCGCCGACGCCGACTCGCCGTCGACGCTCTCGGCCTTGGTCAGCTTGGCGGTGGGCAGATTCGTCGAACCGACCACCACCACGAACACCAGCCAGCCGACGATCGCCTTCGCGCGATGCCGTGCGCTCCAGCGTCCGATCAGTGCCGCGAGTCCCATCACCGACCTCCTCGAGAGCGAACCGTTCATTGCCACCAGCGTCCCGCTGCGGCCCGCGCGCGCCAATGGCGGCCGCTTCACGGTCGGGGTCGGGCTAGCTCAACAGGCTCTTGCCGGCCGACCCCACGAGCTCGCACGCGGCGGCCACTTGCGCGGCCATCGCGGCCTCGGCCTGGCGGCCCCACGCCCGCGGGTCATAGGCGGCCTTGTTGCCCATGCCGCCGTCGACCTTGAGCACGCCGGCGTACTCGACGAGCACGTGGTCGGCGACCGCGCGCGTGAAGGCGTACTGGTCGTCGGTGTCGACGTTGAGCTTGACCACGCCGTAGCTCACCGCCTCGCGCACGGCCGACTCCGATGAGCCGCTGCTGCCGTGGAAGACGTACTGGAAGCGCGCCCCCGGCCGGGCGTGGCCGAGCGCCCGCTGGCCCGCATCCAGGATCGCCAGGCGGAGCGCTACCGCTTCGGGCGAGTGAACGCCGTGGACGTTGCCGAACGTCGCCGCCAGCAGGTAGCGGCCCTGATCCCCTGCGCCCAGGACCTCGGCGACGCGCAGAAGGTCGTCCGGGGTCGTGTAGCGCTTCGCCGCCGCCACGCCCTCCGCGCAGACGTCGTCCTCGCTGCCCCCGACCACCCCGACCTCCAGCTCGAGCACGACGCCGAGGTTCGCGCACGCCCGAAGCAGCGCTGCCGACCGGCGCAGGTTCTCCTCGAGCGGGAGCGTGGAGCCGTCGAACATGTGCGACTGGAACAGCGGCGTATCGCCGCTGGACATGCGGCGCCGGGACTCCTCCAACAGTGGCCCAAGGAACGCGTCGGCACGCTGCGGCGGGCAGTGGTCGGTGTGCAGGGCGACAAGCATTGGATGCCGTTCGGCGACCACGTGTGCGAAGGCGGCGAAGGCGCGCGCGCCACGCGCATCGTCGCCCGTGCCCGACAGGTAGGACGCGCCGCCGGGGGTGACCCGGACGATGCCATCCGATTCGGCCTCGGCAAACCCGCGCAGCGCCGCGTTGAGCGTCTGCGACGAGGTGACGTTGACCGCTGGGTAGGCGTACGCGTGTTCCGACGCGGCGTCCAGCATCGCGGCGTACTGCTCGGTGGTGGCAATGCCCACGCGCACGAGCATCCTCTCTGGCCTGAACCCTGCCAATGGGGTGGGCATGACCCCCGCCGTGGGGCTACCTCCACTGGTGAGGGCTGCGGTCGTCGCGTAGCGTTCGGCGGGTGGCCGACCAGGCCGTGATCCGGGTCGTTGTCGGCGAGGATCAGCCGCTCGTCCGCGAGGGCGTGATACGCGTCCTCGAACGCGCGGGCTTCGAGGTTGTCGGGGTGGCCGCCGACGCCGACGATCTCGCGCGCAAGGCCCGCGCGCATCACCCCGACGTTGTCGTCACCGACATTCGCATGCCTCCGGGAGAGGCCGACGCCGGCCTGCAGGCGGCGCTCGCGATTCGGCGCGACGACCCCGCGACCGGCGTGCTGGTGCTCTCGCAGTACCTCGAGACGCGGTACGCGCTCGACCTCGTGGGTGAGCGGGCCGAGGGCGTCGGCTACCTGCTCAAGGATCGCGTCGGCGACGTCCCCGCCTTCACCGATGCCGTCAGGCGGGTCGCCCGCGGCGGGTCGGCCCTTGATCCCGCGGTCGTCGAGCGGATGGTGGGGCGCCCGCGCGACGGCGGGCCGATCGCCGAGCTGACCGCGCGCGAGCGCGAGGTGCTGTCGCTCATGGCCGAGGGGCTGTCCAACCAGGCGATCGCCGAACGGCTCGTGATCACGGTGGCCGGTGTCGAGCGGCACGTCACGCGGATCTTCGGAAAGCTCGACCTGCATCAGACACCCGAGCACCACCGCCGCGTCCTCGCCGTCCTGCAGTACCTCCGAACGGGGCGATGACCGACGACGCGTTCCTGCGCTCGATCCTGGACACCGTCGCCCAGCCCGTGTGGGTTGTCGACCACGACGGACGCATCCGCTTCGCCAATCCGGAGGCGGTGCGAGCGCTCGGCTATGACGACGTCGCGGAGCTGAGCGGCAAGCCCAGCCACGAGACGATCCACTACAAGCACCCCGACGGCTCGCCGTTTCCGGTGAACGACTGCCCGATGCTCCGGCCACGGCTCGACGGCGAGGCGATTCACGAGGACGAGGACTGGTTCGTCCGCCGCGACGGGTCGATGTTCCCGGTCGAGTACTGGTCGGCGCCGCTCGAGATGCCCGACGGCCGCGGCGCCGTGGTCGCGTTTACCGACCTCGAGGACCGCCGACGGACAGCGCAGACCTCGGCGCTGCGTCGGGTGGCCACGCTGGTCGCGCAAGGCGCCGCCCCCGCCGACGTCTTCGCCGTGGTGGCGAAGGAGGTAGCTCACAGCCTCGGCTTCGCGCTGATCAGCATCGTCCGACTCGAGCCTGAGGGCATCGCCACCCAGGTCGGCGTGTGGGGCGAGCAGAACCCGTTTCCGGTCGGCACTTCGTGGCGGCTCGACGCGCACGGTGTGTCGGGGCAAGTGGCGCGCACCGGCCGCCCCGCGCGCGTCGACTACGCGGATGTTCCGGGCGAGATCGCGGCCACCCTGGCGCGTGATGCCGGGATCCGCTGGGCAGTCGGCGTCCCGATCGTCCTCGACGGCGGAGTCTGGGGCGTGATGATGGCGCTCTCGACCGGCCCAACGCCGCAGCCCGAAACCACCGAGGCACGACTCGCCGGCTTCACCGAACTCGTCGCCACCGCGCTCGCGAACACGCACGCGCGGGATGAGCTGCGCCGGCTGGCCGACGAGCAGTCCGCGCTGCGGTGCGTCGCAACGCTCGTCGCGCGTGGCGCCGCTTCGCGCGAGGTCTTCGACGCTGTCTGCGAGGAGACCGGCCGACTCATCGACGCCACCAGTGTCAATCTGGCCCACTTCACCTCCGACGGGATCAATCTGACCATGGCGGGCTGGAGCCTGCACGGCACCCACGTTCCGCCAGGCACGCAACTGCCGCTCGACGGATTCGCGATCAACGAGCTCGTGGCGCGAAAACGGGCACCGGGACGGGTCGATACCTACGAGGGGGTGCCCGAACGCCTCGCCGCTCGCCTGCGCGAGCTGGGGATCAAGTCCGAGGTCGGCGCGCCCGTGGTCGTCGACGGCCACGTCTGGGGGGCGCTGATCGCCGGCACCGATGAGCCCGACCCCCTACCTGTCGGCGCCGAGTATCGCGTCGCGAGCTTTGCCGAGCTGATCGCGACCGCGGTCTCCAACGCCACCGCGCGCGCCGAGCTGATGGCGTCGCGGGCCCGCACCGTCGCCGCCGCGGACGCCGCACGCCGCCGCCTCGCACGCGACCTCCACGACGGCGCCCAGCAGGACCTCGTCAACGTCGTCATCGACCTCCAGCTGGCACAGCAGGCGTGGGATGACGACATCGCGCGGGCACGCGCGCTGGTCGATCGCGCGACGGAGCAGTCACAGGTGGGGGTCGACGGGCTGCGCGAGCTTGCAGCCGGCATCCACCCGGAGATCCTCACCAGCCGCGGCCTGGCCGCCGCTATCGAGGGCCTCGTCGAGCGGCTCCCCATGCCCGTTGACACGCATGAGCTAGCCGAGGGCCGCGTCGCCCAGGAGATCGAGGCCAGCGTCTACTTCTTGGTCTCCGAGGCGCTCACCAACGTGATCAAGCACGCCAAGGCACAATCGGCGCGGGTTCGCCTGGCAATCGACCCCGACGTCCTGACCGTCGAGGTCAGCGACGACGGGGTAGGGGGCGCGCACGCAGACCCAGGCGGAAGTGGCCTGACTGGGCTGTCCGATCGCATCGGCGCCCTCGATGGCACGCTCAGCGTCGACAGCCGAGCCGGAAGCGGCACGACACTGCGCGCCGTGGTGCCACTCGCCTAGAGGTACCCAGCGAGATCGGCGAGCGCGAGCTGCGTTTTGGCCACGAAGCCCCTCGCCCCCGAGCGCTCGACCAAGCGGCGCGGCACGGCCCCCGGGTCGCTAGAGGTCAGCAGGACCCGCACACCAGGGTGGCTGCCGCGCAACTCGGCGGCGAGATCGACGCCGTCAGCATCGGGGAGGTTCACATCGAGGAGCACCGCATCCGGCCAGCGGCTCGCCATGGCGGCGCGCGCTTCGCGCGCACTCCCCGCCTCCCCGAAGATCTCATAACCCCGCCCCGCCAAGAGCTCTCTCGCGGAGAGCCGAAAGCGCCGGTCGTCGTCGACGATGAGCACGCCCGTGGCCATTGCCTGAGCGTGGTGCACACCCGCTGGCGCGGCAATGGGGACAACTCAACAGTCGCTCGCGGCTCGTCCGCGCCGAGCGCACGCCGCCTGGTCAGGACACTGTCGCTTTCAGGGACGGCTCATGACAGGGGAGCGAGCGCAAGAGCTCCGGCCGCTTGGCGGCCAGTCTTACGGCGATGTTGCCGCCGTAGGAGTTCGCGACCACACGCGGCGGCCACACCCCGAGGGAGACCAGCATCGCGGCGAGATCGTCGGCGTCCTAGTGAACGCTCCCCCGGCCCTCCGGCCGCTCGCTGCGCGAGTGGCCGCTAGAAGGCCGCCGTAGTGCGCACGGCACAGGGGACTGACGGCGAGCAGGTTGCGCCGCCGAAGCAGGTCACCCGCCGCGCGCAGCCACTGCTCGGCGCGGACGACGTCGTGGACCCGCTCGCAGGTCAAGAACATGCCGCAGAACACCGCCGCCAACGACTCGTCGAACCGGAGCATTCCCTCCTCGACCCGGCCAGTCAGCACCAGCGTCTCGCCCAGCTGGGCGAGCGCGGCGAACCGAAGCGCGGCGTCACCGACCCGATCCGCGACTTCGACCGCGGCTCGGATTCGACGCTCACGGGCATCGGCGTCGGTCTCGCGCGCTGCGTGCATGAGCTCGATCCAGCCCAAGTTCCGCGCTGCCCGATGCCGTCCGCCCGAGCGGGCCCTCGGCCCGCCCCGGCCATCCGCCGGCGACTGCGAAATCACCGTAGATGTTGACGTGCAGCCAAGGGAGGGCGCGGGCGACACGGGCGGCACTTAGCAACGCGAAACCTGCGCGGGCTGCCGGTTCCCCGCGCGGACACGGGCGGGGCGCATTCCGGCCATCAGTCGCTGAAGCCGCGCGCAATAGCACTCGCTCCAGGTCGGCAAATCGAGCGAGGGCCGAGAGTTCCAGCCCGAGCACGTCGGCAGCGATGGATGAGGCCCCTTCGTTCCGGAGGAACCTCGGGGGAACCGAAATGTGAAGCGGAGGGGTGGGATTCGAACCCACAGTGGACGAAACCGCCCACAACGGTTTTCGAGCCCGTGCCGCATACACGCGCATCCAGAACGCCGGATCGCTGATGAACGGCCCGGGGACCCGAGGCGGACGGCCGCTCACCCGGTGAGCCACGGCTCGCGGCCTTGCCTCGCTGACCCCGCCCCATACAGCATCGGGCGGGGTCGATCGGCCGTCTACGGGCCGCCGGGATCCCGGACTCGGTCTGCCCGACCACCGGGGCAAAGGCGACTACTGACTTCGCGATCTCCTCTTGACCATGGGCGTAACGTGCCTGGCATACGCGCCCGTGGTGTGGGCCGCGGGCCGTGGGCGATCAGTTGAGGAGGCGTCCCGATGAGCTCGGAGACTCGCGGCAGAGACTACGACCCGGCCACCGGGGTCAGCAGCCCGGAGGATGCCGCTAGCGCGGCTCAGACGACGACGGAAGAAGATGAGGGGCCGGTTTCCCGCCGCAGCCGGCGCTTCCCGAGCTCGCGCCTGACCGCGGGCGAGCGCAACGTGATTGCGCAAAAAGCACGCGACGTTGACTTCCCGGTCGCGATGCGCGGATACGAGCGTGGCGCTGTGGATCGGTATGTGCAGCAGGTCAATCGGCTCATCGCCGAGCTTGAGATGTCGGGGTCGCCCGAGTCGGCGGTGAGGCATGCCCTCGAGGAGGTCAGTGAGGAGACCCACGACCTCCTGCAGCGCGCTCATGAGACCGCCGAGGAGATCACTGCCAGGTCGCGCTCTAGGTCGGACGAGCGGCTTCAGCAGGCGGAGCGAGAGGCGGACGCGGTGCGCGAAGCTGCTGCGCACGAGATGCTGGAGATGCGGGAGACGGTCGAGCGAGAGACTGCGTCCCTTCGCGAAACGGCCGAGCGCGAGGCCGGGGAGCTGCTGGCCAAGGCCCGGCGCGAGGCCGACGAGCTTCACGAGACGAGCACACGTGAGGCGCAGAAGCTCCGGGAGACGAGTGAGCGGCAAGCGCTGGAGCTCAGGGAGCGGGCGGTGCGCGAAGCCGAGGAGCTCCGCACCGCGGCGCAGCGCGACTCCGACGAGCTGCGCACGGCTGTGCAACGGACGACCGAGGAGCAACGCCGTACCTCGCAACGCGACGCCGAACAGATGCGCGCGGCCGCCGAAACGTACGTCCGGAAGCTCTACCGCAACTGCGAGTCCCTGTGGCGAGAACGTCGCCATCTGGTGGAAGACATGGGCTCAGTTGGCAAGCAGATGGCGGATATTGCGGAGGCGGAGGCGAGGCGATTCGAGCGGATTCCAGGTCCCGCCGACGTTTCCCCTCCAGGCGACGAACCCGTCCCGGAGGGGGAGCTCGCGGCCGCGGCAGGCCCATCCATTGTGATAACCGAGGAGCCGGACCAAGTACTTGGTGTCGATCCTCTCACGACCTCGGATCGACGTGGTGATGATTGATCGTTTGATTCCATTGGCCTACGCCAGCAAGCGCTCGACGTTGTCGTGGAGCCAAGCTTCGAGTGCTTGGCTCCGGCGTTGGTGTTGCAGCAGGTGAGGTGCCGTGGGTCCAGGGGGTACGCCCAGGCGGCCGGCACTCCCGGTTACGGCTAGTTACGAGTCCTACGCGCGCGCACGCGTACCCGCGCGCGACAATGCGTGCTCGTGCTGACGACCTTGAGGTGGTGGGCGCCGCCCTGGGGATCGTTGACGCCAGGCGCTGCGATCGCGCCCACGACGCCCAGCGCCTGCCGACCCTGCCTGCGGCCTGGGGCGCAGTGACGCTACGCTAGCTGTTACAGGACACGAGCGGCTGTCGGACTTCACCGGTGCCCCCGCGCAGCCGCGACGCCCTCGGACTCCGCCGAGAGCGAGAGTCGCGACTTCATGATGTCGCCCACGAGCTCCTCCGTCTGCCAGTAATGCGAGCGTCTGAGAGGGCCCGCCCGGCGCCTCCGAGACGACCGAGATGGAGGAAATGGAGGTGCGGGGCAAGCTCCGGACGTGGCGTTCGCACTTCGTCCACTCCGAGAGCGGATCCAGCATCAGGTCAGACGCCTGGTTCCCGCGCAATGGGGAAGCGCGCCAACCGCCACTGCTGCCGTCTTAAGCGGCAGCAAGCTGGCACAGTCGAGAACGTTCGCTTATCGCGGAGCGAAACCTCATCGAATCGCCTCGCTCCGCCCACGGGCATGCCGAGCGGAGTTCGCTCAGACCTCGATCCGCTTGGTGAGCGCTCCGTCCGGATAGGCCTGGTCACGAACCCCCGCACGACCCGCAGCCGTCGCCTTGCGACCGGCGGCGGGAACCAGCCTCGCGACGGTGCCGAGACCGGTCTCCGGCATGTTGTTGTAGATGCATTCGTAGGCGCCGGCGGGGACGCGGTAGGCCTCGTGCCAGATGCCGACATCCCCACTTGACCCGACCCGCTTGTTGAAATCGACCCAGGCGGGCCAATGGGCCGCATCGCGGCTGCGCGCGTAGGTCTCCAGGTGTCCGAAGGAGCGCCAGAACTGGACGAGCATCGGTTGCCCTGGGCTCGCGAAATAGCTGCTGGCGCCAAGGAACCCGGCTTCCGGCGTCTGTTCGTGTTCGCGCAGCATCTTCGGCATCGCGAAGAAGATCGGCAGCCACTTCCACGCCTTCCAGAACTTGTTGATCCGCATGCCGATCAGGAAGACGACGAAGGCGCCCTCGAACTCCGCCGTCACGCGCTTGTCAACGACCTGTGCCATCGCGATGCCCTTCGCTCGACCGCACGTTTGTCACCCAGCTCTCCCGGTGGTTCAGACGGTGGTCGGCTCGGGCAGCTGTCCGATCTGCGCCAGCAGGCTCATGACGTCGACGATCTCCCACTCCTCCTCGATCTTGCCGTCGCGACAACGGCTGATCGTGAGGCCGGTGAACTCGACGTCGTGGCCGGTCACGTGCCGGCCGCG